>Ga0163217_1034843_pt1 | contig 10813 bp, 14 predicted proteins | sample SynspAceP_FD_185933 | JGI IMG/M metagenome (GOLD analysis project Ga0163217, IMG submission 185933) | Saline lake microbial communities from Ace Lake in Antarctica - Synechococcus sp. Ace-P (PacBio error correction) | ecosystem: Environmental > Aquatic > Non-marine Saline and Alkaline > Saline ...
CACACAACAAAGAAAAAAAGAAAAGGAGAATTTGGCCCCCCGCGGGCCCTGGGGCAAGCCAATGCAGCCGCTTTGGTCCCACAGCCTGACGGGTAAAAAATTTATGGTCGGTCCGATCGCCAGCGGCGAAACGGCCCGGCCCCAAGAGGTTTCAAGTGCTGTCAGGCTTTTTTGGTGAACGACTAGCCGCCATTATGCCGGTTTTCCAGCGTAAATCCTTGGATCAATTTGTTTCGCGGGCGGCGTGGGCGATGGCGCGAACACACTTACAAGGGAAATGTCGGTATCTCGCCAGTTTTTCCACATGTTTTTGACTTCCAACCTTCAACGCCCAAGCGGCGGTCGGTGCCATAGATTCCGTCCAGCTGGTGGACAAAGCGATTCGATGCTTGGGGTTTTTTTTTCCATCGACGGTCGCTCAGGATCTTCTTCGGCGCGCAACTCGTCGCGACGGTGGATCGCGGTGACTTGGCCTGCAAGTTTGGTCAGGAACGCGCTTTTCTACGGGAGGAGGCGCCGAAATAACACATCCCTGATTGCGATAGAAGCCGTCAGGTGGACGCACAGGCCAACGCCAAGCCTTAACTTTCTCTTCGGTTTCCGTCCCAGCATTTCCGACGCGCACACCGTCGCAAGGATCAGTCGGCACATAGGTTTGTGCGTGTCGCCTTTGGCGTGGAAGGGCGTGGACAGGTTCAGATCGGTGATGTATCGCAGATGAATTTTCGTTCCCAATCGCCTTGGGCCGTGGTCTGCTGCGGTCAATCAGGTCAGCGGCCTTGAAATCTGTCACGGAGTTTTTCGACCTCGGGTTTGTGGGGTGGTCAACTGCCCGCCGGTTCGATGCTTGCCAGGATCGGGTTTAAACATTGGGGCTGGCATAAAGCCGCAGTGTATACCCGCAGGGGCCGAGCGATGATCAAGAGTTGTTTGTTTCGCGTTTTGGCATGTAAAGAACCCAAGGGTATATTAATATGTATTGCTTACACCGTTAGACGGACGCCGTGTTTTGCCTTAACCAGTTTTGCATATCCGCATGCAAGATCACGTCTCGAAATGCGGTTGATTTTTTGCTTGATTTCAGACATTGCGCACCGGCGAAAGATTATTGCGTCAACGTTGTTGGTGCCTATTAAATTTGAAATCTATGGGGGTATTCTGGCAGGGAGCGGGCTTGATCGAATTGGTCGAATTTTAGCCGATTGCAGGAGATGGACGCCTGACAACGTGAGTTTGGCGAAACGCGTCGGAATCTTCTGGCCTGCAACGCGTGCTTTGCGTCGGGTCAGGACCTCGAGGAAAGCGGCTATATCAGAGGATATATGCCAAGTAAATGCGCGCGAACTCGGGTTTCGAGGTAAGGTGTTTTTTGCGATGGTCGCTGGGCCAGCCAGGCTGAACTGATCTATACGCTTTCGAGGAAATGTCACCGCATGCCGCTTGTCCGCGAATGCCATATGTTGAAGGCGAGGTGGATTTTCTGGTAATGCGTTGCACCGGACCCTGTCGGCTTTTCAGAGCTTTCTAACGGCAACTGCCTGACCACCAAATGTCGAAGCGTAGACCAGCTTTGTGAATCCGGCGGGCCAATGGACGAACAGGTGTGGGCCTTTGATGTGCTGGAGCCGTTGAAAACGAGGCCCTAGGCGTTTGCCGTATAAGAACGCCAATCGCCTTGCCCGCGGGAAACACAGCGGCAAACCGTTGCGCGGCCGATATGTGGGAGATCGAAAATGCATCGCGTGATGCGTGGCAAGGGCCGCGATCGTGGCGGGGCCGGGGTGGATGTCTCCTCTCGGGCGTCACGCTGATGGCTGATGGGCGCGCCTAACAGATGATAAGCGAGGGGGTGGGGGTCTGGATACTCGATGAATTTACGCCGTACGAGATCGGCATAGGGTAAAGACTTGTGTCCGGTGCGCGCGGCAAGTTTTGTTGGCGTGTGTAGAATGCGTGCGGCAGGATCGAAGGTCAGGAAACTGGACCGGACGTGAAGCCGCAATATCCGCCTCACCGTACCCAAGGGGTGCGATAACAGTATCGGCGGGGAAATTTGCTTGATCCGATCCACGCAGGGGGGCTCGGTTCGTCGCGCGTACGATCGGTCGCGGGGATAGTCTTCGAAGGGGTTTTCGCCTTGGGGGTACGGATCAATGTGCCGAGGGCAAAAGCGAAACGGTTCTTTCGCAGCGGGATTGAGGGGCGTAGCCTTCGGTGACAAGACAGTTCCGTCGTTCGCATGCGCGATTTCATAGGCCGGGTGCGGCCCCGATCGCGCACGGGCATCGCGCAGAACGACCGAGAGGCGTCTGGAATGCGGCGGTGTGTGTATTGGAGGGGATGCATAGGGGCAGTGTGTCATGTCATGATATGAAACTCTAGTGTGTTTCATGTTCTCACCCGATGAAGATGTGGTCCGATGGAATGGGCGGCGTGGCCCCTGCGCGTAAGGCCCGTGTGGCAGACAGTGGTGCGCGCCTAGGTCGACAGAAAGGCTGTCGCGCGGTCGGCCGTTGCAGGGCGGATACGTTTGCCAGCCCGCGTGAAGCTCAGGCGGGCTTTTGGTGCTATTGCGTGGCAGCGCGCTTTTGCGATGAAAGCAGCGGGGCGGTGTGCCACGGGACCAGCAGGGCGACGCTTCCTTTGTTGAAAGCGCGATACCGATTTGTGAAGCGTGCGTCTTGGTTTTTCATGCTCCTGTTCCTACTTTCTTGGGCAGTGCCCGTTCGTTAGGATCATTATGCAAATGATTTTGGGCATGGGATGGGGCGTTTTAAGGAAAAGCGAAATTTGTAGCGGGATTTTGAACAGCTTTTGCGGCACGCGGCTGAAAACGCTGCGGACCCTTAAATTAGGACTCAGTAGAAAAAGTGGCGTGTCTGGCGGGGGGGCAGCCGTTTGTGCGGCGAAATTGGGAGGTTTGTTTGGTCCATTGCCGCATTTCAGAGGGTGAGCACGATGTGCGATCAGGCGGCTAAATGGCTTCTTTCGCGTGCGTGTGCGACGATAGGAATAAAATCGATCCGCGTCGCTATAGTCAGTGCAGGTCCTTCCGCATGGCCCGCCCGCCGCGCGCAGACGGTTCAGGCCCAAAGCAGCAGGTCAAATTGTGCGGCGTTGTGCGTGGCGAATAGCGGCGTATGTCGGGTCTTCGCAAAAGGCATCGAATGAACTCTGGACCGACTTCAAAATAGGCGCGCTGGCTGAGCAGGGGGCCGATTAGAGTGATATCTTCGCGTGTGCCCTAGGTCTTCATCGCATCGACGGTTGCGGACACACGTCAGCGCGCGCGCCGATCCTGCATGTTGCGGGCCCGATGACTGCCGCGCTTCGCTGTCGTGGAATGACAGGCTGGCATCGGCAGGTCAGGATCGGACAGCGGCAGCCGGTGTTGCGGTGCCAAGGCTCGGCGCGGGTTTTTCATTCAAGGGGACAGTGACGCTGACCAACAGACGCTAATGATTTCTGGTGCGCGACCAGGATTGTCGGGCGCGACTCATCGCGTCAGCGAACGGGGCGCGGTATCTCTACGATTCTCGCGCTGTCCGACCTGCAAATCCGCAGTTAGCCCGCAAACCCAGACGAGCGCCGCGACGGGTGAAGAATCGTGGCGGCCTCGCCAAACTATCGGAGGTGAGTATTGCAGCGTCATGGTATTCAATCTGGGGCGGGTTCTGGGTGCGGCGGTAATCCTCACTTTAAACAATTTCCCCATTTCTGACGGGATGCGTCAGCGTTTTATGTGCGGCGATATGGCTTGTTCAGGGTCGTCTGTCATTGCCCTTGGCAGGTTTGTTGCGCGTTTGCGGTGATCCCGGGCGCTCAACAACTTGGGGGTGATACGTGTGTGCTTGGCGAGCCGCTTGCTAGGGCGCTTTTTTTCAAATGCGTGCGGCTGTCAATCGGCTGACCGGTGTGTCGCGGATGGTTCTTTTTCGGCCTGGCTTGGCAACGTGTCGCAACTGTGCTCGCCATAGTCGACGATTAGCGCGGCCCGCTGGGGTGGGTCGGTCAGACAACAGGGTGGCAGCCGTGGGGCAAGTGGGTGCATCTCTACAGATAAGGGTGGTTCCGCCAGCCGGTCGGCTAATGCTGGTGCGGCATTCTGGACAGGCAAAGGTAGTGCCCGTCGGCCAACCCAATTGCGTTCGCGCCACGATGTTTTCAGCCGCGGCATGGCGGATAGCGGCGTCGAAGAATTTCATTTGCCACAATACGGGGCTGGTGGGGCGGTGGCGGTGTTCCCATCAGCCAGTCACTTGTCCGGCAAGCGTCTCTGGCTGTACATCGCTGTCGTGGGTGATGCCTGATCAGGTGTTGTGGGCTCGCAAGCGGCTTTACGCGGGCCGAGCATTATTGGCATCAGGGTGCACACGACGGGGCCTAGCTTGCCGAGAAGTTTGGGTGCTTGGGGAGATCCAGATTGCGACAGACACAGGCCAAGCTCTCCGAACATCTGACTGATTTTGGGGCGGTGGGTGATCGCTGTGCGCCAAGGGGTACGGGTGGTGGTAATCCTGCGTTGGGTGCCAGCGAGGTGGATGTTTCGTCGTCGTGGTCCTTGGACCGCGATGCGGGTTGAAATCGTGTCGCGCAGGTACGTCATGCTTGGCTTTGCCCCGAGATGAAAAGTCGATGGATCATCGGCGGCTCAGAGTTGGCCTGGTCAGGCCCGCGCCCATGCCAGGCAGTCAGCGGTTTATGGCGCTGACGAATTAGCGGCATCGGGTGGCGCCAAATTCACGGAACGCGGCGGCCCTATCCAGCAGAGCGCCGGTCACCTTCGGTTAAACCGCGCGCCGCCATGCCAGAATGATCGCAGCGCAACAAGGTAAGCTCAGCGTGCTTAGTAAATTTGCGAGGGTGCCGCGCACCAGATCGTCGGATATTGGAAGTCCTGGCGACGGTCGGCCGGCACGCCCCACGGAGTCGTCCGGCGGCCCAAAGCTCTGCGTTGATAAAATTTGACCAGACGGCCAGAACAGGCCGGGCGCGAGGCCCGGGACCGACTCGGCCGTGGAGTTGTGTGGATGGCATGCCGTTTGGTAACCGCCGATGGCTTGCAAATCACCCAAGCGCGCGCGTGGAGCTCGCCTGCCAGATACGCAATTGTGCGGGTTGCTAGGTAATAGCCGGGTTTTGATGAGATACCAGAGTCGCCCAGGATGACGCGGAGTATGACCGCAGAAAAGCAATCCTCGTACTGCCTGCTTGGTTATACGGGGGGTGTTGCCGCCCAAGGAAGGCCGCTCAAGGGCGTAAACGATAGCGCCGATAAGGATGCCGGCAATTTAGGCAGCGCTACCGCGCAGGGCGAGGTCATGACAAATGGTAACGAGAATATTCGGGTGACAGGTCGGGGGGGGAGCTTGCATTCATGGCTGATTGAGCCTGACGCACCGGAGTCAAGCTTGCGAGAGCAATTGCCCCATGAAGTGGACCAACGCCGATAGGGAGAATGAACATGCAAACGCGCCACAAGTTTTTCGACGACTTCGCGATGATAAATGCCATGGGCGTGGCCCAGGGGAAAACGAAGCAGAGACCGGCGATGAGGAATGCTGGACCGTTGGTTGGCACCCGTGTTTTTTCGTACCCCGCGAAGAAATTCGATGGGTCCGTGCGATGCCAAAGGCCCGCGGAGAGCGAAGCCCTGATGGCTGGATGCGATGGAAACAAGGGGTCGGCCTGCGCGTTTTTCGGCTTTGGTAAGAAATTGTGACAACGCCTTCCGGCGGGTGTTTTTGTTTTTTGGGTTGGGCTTCTGTCGTGATTGCTGCATTCGGCGGCAGCCGCTCAGATTGCGGTTTTATCCTGCATTTATTCACAGATTGAGGTTTCCTACTTTCGTGGTTACCAGAAAAGATTGCCTCATAGTCGCGTAACGGCCCATTTTGGTATAGGTTCGTGATGCTTAGCGAATTATGGTAGTGCCCCATGTATTGCTGTGCCTGCGCATATGACTCCGGATCGTAAAGAGGTGACACATGGCCCCTGAGGCAGTATCTTGAAGAGACTCAACCGCTGACCTGTGAGATCTTGGCGGGTTCCTGATTGGATTTCGAGACGGTATTCTCGGATGACAGATCGCTATGGCTGTCGAAGGGCAGTGGCGTTACTATTCATCCTTGGTGGTCGCATACGATTGAACATGCGCTTGTTTGCCCACGTTTTGAAATGGACCGCTGCGAAGCTGCCGTATGTCACTTGTTGAACGATATGACGACAGTGTCGGCCGGCGCTTCATATTTGGGCGGCCAAAGCTGATGGTGTACGCTATGGGTGTTTTGCTGGTGGTCAGGACGCTCTGGCAGCAGATTGATACATGATTAACGCCCGCTGTGAAAACGAGACGGGTTTATTTCGCGGTGCAACCTGGCGGTTTGGGGCGATAACGCCGCAAGCTTCAGGTTGGATTGCGAGGCGTAAGGCCCGATAGGTGTGATCCGAAACGATTTAGGGGTCGGTTGAAGATACCGCGCATCGCCAAAAGACGGTTTGGTTCTCTGGCTTGGAAGATGGGGTCTGCGATGCGGCTGGCTGGCTGGCACGCGGGTTCGATTTGGTTTAATGTTCTCGATCGAACCTGATTGGGTTGAAAAGAGCGGGGCGTGCAGTTTTGCGTATTGGCCAAAGAACGCAGTTTTTGTGCTTGTCGCCGTCAAGCGAGATGATGGGCGACGCCCCATGCCAGTTGCAGGCTATGGAGGCAAGACAGTGTTTGTCGCCGTTTGCAGGGCACCACATCGGACATTCGAGAAACGCCTGGGTGACACGCATCGTGGCGGCATGCCCATTTTGTGTGCCATCAGCAGGAACTACGCGATCGTCGGCCGCATGGAAGCAAGGCATGGACGAGGCCCGAAAAAAAAGGAAAAAAAGCCCCCCCTGCTGTGGCCGTGGGCGATTGTTGTCGGTTGGCGAAGAGGCGAGATTTGATGCGGTGCAGGGCAGCGGGCTGGTCCGGGTTGTTTTCCCTGATCGGGCATGGGAGGGCGTCGTGGCACCCAAGGGGCTTTTCAGCCGACTTGGCCGGTGGAAAGCCGCACGGCACGGTCGAGGGGCGGGGCGCTGGCAATCCGCGAGAGGCCCGACAGTTGCGCGTAACGGTCCACCACGCACCGCAGGCGGCGCTGGACGTGTTGATGAACGAGACAAGACGGCTTTCCTGTTTGCCTCAAGGGCGGTGCAGCTGCTGCTGATCGCTTTTCGCGGAGCTTTCGATGGTGAATAGCTTTGACGATTATGAAGTCCGACATTAGGGTCGGGCGGCCCGTGGACCTTTCCCGAGGCGCAAGCCCGCGTCAAGATGTGGATCGACTTCGGAGGATGGGAGAAAATAGGCTCAGATCACGGTGCATTACACGCCGGCTTTGGGATGGTTCGCCGGTGATGGGGGGGTTAATTCCCCGCGCAGATCGGGGTTTCTGTCGAAGTGCTGGTGCTTTGGGTGCAGATGAGAAGGGGCGATCGTTTGATGCGCCCCGCAATACACCGACGAGGACGCCTGCTGGAGAAGGTCTTGGTCGCCCGCCCCGCCCGCAGAAGTACATGCTGCCCTGTCGGATTTTGATGTGACCTACGGAGAAGCGCGCTGACAGTGCGAATGCAGGACGGCTGCGCGCTATGACGGGGGTGTGGCACTTGGGGATCGGTTTTTCGTCCGATGTCTTTCGAAGGTGGGGGATGCGGCTGTAAATGCTCGCATTTTGGGTAGGTATAACACATTGATGTGGATGCGGAGCGAAGCGGCGGGGTTCGGTTCGAACAAGCCGGTGCCGCACGGATGCCACGCGCGATATGAGGATGACGTTGATTGCCTGATTGGCAGCGGCGGGTGCGGGGGAAGAGAAGGCTGGTGGGTCAGGGCCGAATGGTCGGTGGGAGCGTGCGCTTTATCGGGTGCTCTGAAGGCAAAACGTCGGATGTTGGAATGGGGCGGATTGGCAAGCGGTGCGGACGCTGTCATAGGCTTTCGATGGCGTGAATCCTTTAGCGAGTGCCAAAACGTGCCTATCCGGTGAACCTTACGACTCAAACGCTTGTGGGCCGCGGTTGATGTTGTCGTCTCGCGGTACCTGGTGGGGGACACCAGCACTGATCACGCGGATGTTCTGGCGGCGATGCGCTGCGTATTGATCATATCGCGGGGCAATTTCGTGGAGGAACGCTTCATCTAGGCTTAGCGCGGACCTCGGGTGCGAGGGGCTAGATGTTTACGAATTTGAACCAGGTGCCCGGCAGGCGTTGCGGGATATGGTAAGTGGTGTATTGCGCATTTGGGGCACGTCTCGCGGGAGGTGCGTGTGGATATATGTGGATGATGGCGGTTGAGAATTTGAAAGCTGGCGTCGCGGGCGAAAGTCGAACTGTTTAACGGCCACGGCATCGGCGCCAATGACGGGGCAAGAGTTAGGTTTTGCCGCCGATGCCCTGGCGCTCTTGTCGGGCCCACTGGCTCTTGGCACACATCGTCGCTTCTTTACTGCAGTGGCAAATTGTGCGACTGAGCATTTCATTGCCAATGCCAGCAAGGTTGCAGACCCGGGGAACAGGGAGACCGGGAATCAGCGTAGACATAGACTGATCGGGCACGCCGCAATCAATCCACCGCACGCCAGTTGCAGACTGCCGGGGCTTAAACTGTGCCCCTCGTACGATTAAAGATGCAGGCGCAGGCGGGGGAGGACGGATGTTCATCTTGGCTAATTCTTGCCTGTCTCGAAGGTGTTTCGGATCACTGCCCGGATGCCGTTGCGAGCCGCGGCTGCGCACGTCGCCGCGCGCATTTGTCGATTTCGCGGTCACAGATAAGGCACCATCGCGTTCGATAGTTTGCGCCGATGCAACACGGTGATTTACCGGTTCATGGTCCGATAATGAAATCAGCTTTGCATGGCCTATTTAGCGTAGGCCCAGCCGAGCGTTTTCAGATCGGGATGTACAGTTTGGGACGCACATCAGACCGTCAGACGCTGCAAATGACCCCGTGCGGGACGGAACGGTGGGCGCATCTGGATTCTGCCCGACCTGGACGACGGAGCTACCGAATAGCAGCCTCCGAGACAGATAGGCGGTATCACATCGTACCAGATGTCGAATTTTTTTGAAACGCCATAATGGTCCGGCAGAAGATGTGTTGGGTATCTTGAGGATATTTGGCTGCTCGCTGCTCGGGCTCACGCCGCTTTGGACCATAAGTGTCATTTGTTTCGCCTGATGCAGAGAGACGCTTAGGTCGGCTTTCGACCCTTCGTGCGGCATGTGGCGGAGATTGTGTCGGCGACATGGGCAAGCATTCTTGAACCTTTAGTCGTTCTTGACATGACCTGCTGTCAGGCCGGTCTGCAGCCTCGGGGGCGCGAGCGACGCCAAAAGCCGTTGTTGTTGCGGATTGTTGTTTCGAACCCTGGTCGCGCACGGGTTGATTTGAATTTAAAATAGGGGGGCAGCGATCTGCGGCGTTCGATCCCAGCGTTGCACGTCGCAAGATAGTGGCGTCCGGTCGCGCCATATCAGGTGGGCGCAACGATTTTCAGGGCAGACATAAGCGACGGATCGATCCGACGGAATGTCAGCGGCGGCCTGGGCGCAACGTGCGCACGACAGGCAACCGTTCATGTCAAGGCAAGCACGTTGATGCCAGATGCTGATTCGATGGACGAGCCGAGATAGCCCGTTCAAGTTCGACGCGGCGGCAACTCACGGCATCCACATCAGCGGCGTCTTGCTGCATGTTTTAGTGCCTTTTTGGGACGCATCCAGGCATATGGCATCAGGCCGGTTGTTCTCTGAATCGTGACAGCGCAGCCGGGTGCTCTTTGGGGTCAGATACCCGTTTTATCATGACTAGCGTGCTCGTCCAGATGCTTGACGATGAACCCCCGGGATGTTCTTTCCGAGGCAGGGCTCTCCTGCTCGATTCGGGCGTGTGTGAGGTTGTACGATGGCATAGGACCGTTGCGCCTTGAGCTGGCGTTGGTGATGACTGTTCGGCGTAAATGCGCTACAGTAATGGCGGGTGTGGTACATGGTAACTTTTTTTTCCCAGCGTTGTCCGAGTAGGCAAAGAACGGTGCCGGTAGCAGCGGGGGCTGGCGACAGGGGAGGGGACATGCGGGGGAGGGGGGGACCTGCGCTGAAATCAGGCGCGGGGCGGTCCAGAGGGCGTTTTAGCCTGAGAGATTACGGAGTTTTCGTCTTCGGCTTGGCGCTTGAATGGCGCGCGGATAGGCGGCGGTGGTGAAATAGGGATATTGTCTACCAGCGCGATGAGCGGTGATTTTGTATCTCAACGCTTGGTCTTCGTGGTGTTCGCACAAATGGTGGTCGTCTTCATATCGTGATGTTTCGGAGGCTCATAGCTTGTCCAATTTCGCCAGGGGATGTGATGTTACTGTAGCAAGGCGTGCGCGGGTGGGCGCCCGTGTGAACACTTGTCAGCAAGATCGGGCGCGGTCAGCTTCTTGCTTGTCCATTCTTGGAGAGACCACGCCGACGGGGGGGTTTGCGCACTTGGGCTTCAAGGAGGCACGCGGGACGTGGGTCCAGGCATGATTTTCGCAGTGGACCGCTTTTGGCTAGAGAGTGTCGACGACGGGAACGTGGCAAAGGGAGCACGTTTTTGCGCGGAAAAGGATGTTGATCGGCGGATCGGATCGCCAAGGGAGTCGTGTATAGGGCATATCACGGTGGGTGCAGCCAATGGGAGGGGCTTTTCAGCTATGTCGCGGGGATTGGCGCATGCGTGTCTGCCTTGGAACGGGCCGGTGGGAGGCCGTGGGTTTGACCTTGAGGTTTTCGCATTTACCGC
>Ga0163217_1045820_pt1 | contig 10813 bp, 15 predicted proteins | sample SynspAceP_FD_185933 | JGI IMG/M metagenome (GOLD analysis project Ga0163217, IMG submission 185933) | Saline lake microbial communities from Ace Lake in Antarctica - Synechococcus sp. Ace-P (PacBio error correction) | ecosystem: Environmental > Aquatic > Non-marine Saline and Alkaline > Saline ...
CCACACCTGAGAGAGATTGGGCCCGCCAATCCCCCAAGTTTTTGGGCCCCCCCTGAGGGTCCTAAAAAGGTTTGCCTTGGGCCTTTTGCAAGGGAAAAGTTTCCCCCCCCTCGGCAAAAAAGCCCCCCCCTTTTTTTTTTTTCCCTGCAAGGTTCATAGGTTCCCCCCTGGTCAACCTCTTGATGCCCATCCGCTTTTTCCGGAACAGTATCAAAATCCGAGCATTTTTCCGCAAGCAAGCCAAATCCCTGAAGCCGGGTCGAAATAAAGGCCCCTCAGGTTTTTTTAATCGCCTTCTTGGGCAAAGAAATGAAACTTGGCGGGCGTGCTGAATGCCTTTTGCCCGGTCGCCACATCAGCGTCAAGGCCTTTCGCACGCTATAAACATTTCGGCGAACCAAAGGTCAAGGCGTGGGGCAGTCCCGGTTTCGAAGAGCTTTGTGGGTCAAATCAGTCAGAAGCGACTTCAAAGCCTGCGGAGGCTCCATCTATGATCAGGTTTTGCGTACAAGACTGCTGCTGGTAACTGCTACTCGTGCAAAGCCTACGGCTTTCGCTGCCCAGGCCGCGCAACAGACCGAGATATCATGCTTATACGGCCAATGGCCCGAGGACATGGATTCCCGCATACGCCATGCTCAGGAACAAACGAAGCGGGTCTCAGCCTACGTGCAATTCAGCTTAATCGTACGCGCTGAGCCGCCGCTTGAAGAAATTTCCGCGACCTGCTCACCCGAACTGATCGTCAGCCGGCAACAATTCGCGCAATCAGTGTCCGCCAGTTTCTTGGGGACGCGATCAGCAGTGAGAGCGGTTTATCAGGTCGATCGGGTCGTTATCCATACCGGCCCCGCTCGATATGGTCATTGGGCGATTCCGCGTAATGGCAACCAGGCACGGGTTATTCAATGCGCAGCACACGCGGGCAAAAAGACCACGGCAAGTGCGCAGATTACCGCAAACGAAAGGCCTATCTCAGTGCTGAATTCAACCGGACAGTCGTACCGCTGCAGCCCTACACCACGATGCCTACGGGCGGTTCATCGAAGGACCAGTACCGCAACGTCCACCCAAGGGTTTTAACGCACGGTTTCGCCCTGAATGGTGAAATGGCGACTATTACCCTTGAGTGCAACAATGACAGCGTCAATCGCAGCGACACATCCGGCGTCATTGAATGTGCAGCAACCGAGACAGTCGTCACACAGGCGCCTCGGCCAATGGGTCCCGTTGGCGGTATTCGGTGATAAGCAGCGCGCAGCAGCGGCAGCGATATCGGCCGCGCCACCAGTACAACGCAGTTTTTCAGAACGACAGCAGTATCCGCCTCAGGATCGAGCGTAATGAAACTGACTGGAGGGGCCTGAAAAATACAACAACTGTATGAAAGTGTAGTGGATTAAAAAAACACTACATGCGCAATTGACTTCTCTCGATCAAGTCGCATTATTGCGTCGCTCCCGCTAGCCAGGGGGTCCGAAAGGGCTCTCCGATCGGATCCATGAACCACTGGATCGCATCAGGTCTCAACAGCTCACAAAGGCGTATCGACGAGGTTGCGACTGGAACGAAGTTGTCCTGAGGGACGGGGAAGCGATTTTAACGTCAGTCTGAATGATTGTTTGATTCACTGCTCACTGCGGATATATCCTATGTCCAGGGTATGCATGACACAGATCATGCTCGGCCGTTTCAGTCATTCACCTGCTCATTGCCCCCTCCCTTGTGGATTCCTTTTTTCAGTCCTGTTTAACGACACGCTGCGGTGCTAAACCAAACGCAAACCTTGAAGGATTGACCATGTCAGCTTATCTAAACGACATCAAAGCCGTAGCCGCTCTGAAAGAATCTGCAGGCAACAGCTGGAGCGCTATCACCCCGAGTCCGTCGCCCGCATGCGCGCGCCAGAACCGCTTAAGACCCGGTTGGACCATCGCCAAGTACACTGCTGCATCATGCCGTAAAGAACATGGCCGAGTCGGATGCCGACTGCCTCTGTCCTACACCCAGTCCTGGCTGCTTGCACGGCTCAATCGTCAGCAGAAGCTGATTTCATCAAGAACACTGAAGACCACCAACCAAGCGTTAACCGTACCTGTCCGGCTGGATGTTGCAGCCCTGCGCTCCGATTTTGGCCCGCTGCCTGAACCAGTCCATGACGAAAAGACTGCTGTTTCCGGCCTGATCGAAGAGCTGTACAACCTTCCTGCGTCAAGCTGACGCCCGTGAACTGGATCTGCTGTTCATGGATCTGGACGCGCCCCGCGAACGCTGGCGACAAAGTCCACAGCAGGAATGAACAGTCCAGGCCAAGATCGACAACTCGAAACTCAGTGTTGCCGATCATTGCCGAAATCGATGCCGGTTTCGGTAAACACCCTGAAAGCCACTTACCTCTGGCCATATAAGATGAATCGAAGCGGGTGCTTGCTGCATCAGATCGAAAACAGGTGTCCCGTGCGAGAAGCAGTGCGGTCCACCGGATGGCAAAAAGGTTAACCGTTCCCCTGAAGACTTTCCTGGCAAGATCACGCTGTTCGTTAACGCGTTTCCGCTTGAACTGGGCGTTGATGATGGCGTGATACGTTTGCGCGTACGCGACTCTCTTGGTGCTGGCCTGACACAAGCAGATCGCCGTGACTAAAGACAGGCGACCTGGGCGCCAGTACAACCTCCTTCCTGGATGCGAAGAAGTGTCTTCTGCTGCGACATGACGACGGCGACGTTTGTTCTGAAACGTGACGGCAAGCTGCTGGCGTCCAAGCGTCTGCCAAGCAACCTGTTCCAGTTCCGTGCTGGTACTGGGAAGATCGCGTTTATCCTGGACTGCATCATTTCCTGCGAACGGCGCTGACCTGCTGTGGGATCGAAACCGAAGAAGCCCCGCACGTTGGCCCAGATCGCTGCCAATGGTCAACGCATCCGCGAAGTCATTCCCGACCGCAAGCTGGTTTTTTACACAACAGCCGCGTCCTTCAACGGACTCTGAACTTCCGTCAGCAGGTATTCGATACATGACTGCTGAAGCAAGGACATGTCTCCTACGAGTCGCGCAAGCTGATGAGCGTCGATTACGACGAAACTGAACTGGCTCAAGATCGCTGACGAGAAGATCGTAACCCTTCAGGCCGATGGCTCACGTGAAGCGGGTATCTTCCACCATGATCACTCTACGACGTACCACACTGCCGCGCGTCCTACCGAAACACTGGCAAAGGTTAGCTTCGCAGAGCAAGGCAAATGCTGGCTTACGTCAAGGGCGTTCAGCGTCCCAGGAACTGCGTCAGGGTACCGCCTGCGTCAAGCCCCAGAACATGCTGGTCGCGACATCGGCGACAACCAATAAAGATACTTCGCTGGCGAAGCGGCTCTGAAGGCTGGCGGTAAAGACAAACACCATGACCAGTTTGGCTTTTGATAGCTGAGCAGGTGAGTGTTTGAAAAAGGCCACCTCGGTGCCTTTTTGCTTCCGGTTATCGGCTCGTACTGTCTGTGCGCAGCCCGTCTTGAGTACAATGCCGCCTTTCCAGTTGTCCTTTACCTAGCGGCCGCGGTCCTCCCTGACAGGAGCAGAGCCAGGCTGGCGCCCAGTCGCAACAGGTTCAATCGCATGGCACGTCCTACCTTGGAATTTCCTTGAAAACCAGTTCTACTTCAACTACCCCAGCTGACTGTCCGCATACCGACATCAATGCCTGGCAAACATCTGGCTACGACTCGATGGTCAATGATTTCCGACGGCCGGCGCGCTTCTTTTCAGTTCCGCATTGAAGAGGTTAGCGACAAGGATACGGGATTATCGTTCCCGACACTCGCGACGACCTACAAGCGCGAGGCCTTGCTCGCGAATGCATTGGATCTTTGAGTAGGCCATGATGGCTCTGACATAATTACGGCCGGGGGATATCATCTTCCTGCTCACCAAGGCGATTGGTGGAAGAGCTGGTTGCGCTTGGCAAATCAGGCTTCGTGTTTTACGACTTCACGACGTCAAAGTCACCCCATAGCCAGATGACTTTCCGATTCCGGCTTTTCCCAAGTGTGAATTACATTCACAACGCTTGAACCTAAGCAAACCTCCCCCGAGTTCTGGACCAAATACAGACATAAAAAACCCGGCCCGCAGCCGGGTTTTTTCAAGCTAAGAGCAGTCGTTATTAACGAACTTCTACTTCAGCTTCTACCTTCAGCTTCAACGCGACGGTTCCATGCACGGCCAGAATCAGTCTCATTGTCAGCAATCGACGGGCTTCGCCGTAACCGACGAGCTAACGCGTGAAGAGTCAACACCTTCGCTGATCAGAGCTTCACGTACCGAAGTTGGAAGAGCTCGAACAGGTTCTGGTTGTAAGTGTCGCTAACCGACGGAGTCAGTGTGACCTCAACCAGTTAGTAGTTACTGAAGGAATAGGTCTTATGAACTCAGCAGGCTCTGATGTCCCTGACGGAATTCAGGCGGATGGTGTCACGATCGAAATCGGAACTTGACATCCGCTCAACGCGGACTGACTGCAATTTCTGGCTTCAGGCTGTGGAGCCGGAGCAGGTGCAGGGGCCGGTGCAGGAGCAGCTTCAAGCACAGGGCAGCAAGCGCCACCGAAGTTCAGACCCAGGCCGATACGGCGGAACCATTCGTGTTCTTGCTGTCCAGACCGTACAAGCACATCAACGCAGAATTTAAAACGAAGAAGTTGTCGCTCAGGTCGTTTTTGATACAACGCCCGCCCATACCATGGTGGTACGGTCCCACGCTGGCTAGTGCCAACCTCGATTCCAGTTCTGGTGAACCGAAACCGCCAGAGATATAAGGACGGATCGTTGCTCTGACCGAAGTGGTAAACAGCTTCAACAGCCATCAAAACGACGTCGAATGTCTTCGCCAGTAGCGTCGTCTTCAAGATTGGTGTATTTTACCCAGGTTAAACGGTTCAGCAGCACGTCATCAGTCAGGAAGTAACCGATAACCGGCCACCCACCAGAGACGTCGTTCATGTCGCGGTAGCTGTCTTGAAGTACGCGATCTGCAAACGCTTTCCAACTTCAAAACGGAACCGGCGCTCTGAGCCCATGACTGGCAAGGCAGAAGCAGCGACACGCAAACCAACAACAATACCAAAGTGTTTTTCAATTCATTTGTGGAATCCCATCAAAATCATATTAGGACGTTAACTTGCGCAAAAACTCCGGGAGTATAACAGAAAACTCAGAAATGCAAATAGCCTCTTATTGAAAAAAGTTTTAAAAGGGGTTGTCTATGCTTTTACGTAATTTCTCTAGCGCCTTTTATAAGCATTTTAGTCGCGCTTAAGCCATATGCATAAAGTCGGCCAATCTCCTGAAAATTCCAGCTCTGCGACGAATTCGCGGAACCAGAATCTCACGATCCCCTGAATTTACATTACCACCATCGATCAAGACTAGACCGATCAGTAACAACATGTTGTGGGACAACTTTCCTACAACTTCTTCGGTCTCGCCCAGGTCCAGACTTAGCGCGTCCATTAAACGCCGTTTACGTTTTTCCTTGCGGTACTGAGAAATACATTTCGTTGTAAGTAATACTATATAACCAGGTCCTTGGAAATTTGCTTTGCCCTTCAAATTGCGCATACCCGTGTAGCACCTGAGCATGACTTTCCTGGCACACATCAATCCGCAAATCGCGATCATCTACCAAATAGCGCGCGCAGACATTGAAGAGCGTGCGCTGGTAACGGGCATCAGCTCCTCATAAGGCCACAGTAGTTATGAACAGCTTCCGATTGGCTCTGGCCACCAAACTCTCGTCCGACAGCTCGCTAGGGTTTTGTAAACGGGTTGTCTGGTGGGACTAGTCAAGGTTTACGCAATCACCGGAAAAGGCAGAGACCGGCACCGTCAGAGTGACACGCGTTTGGGCTATCAAGGGTTGGCGGTTCGAGATGGAGACAATTGCCCCTCGCGTCGAGCAGTTACTGGGTTTTAACCGTGCCGATTTCTTCGATCACACCTTCCAACTCATCGACCTCGGATACGATCGCCTACTGATAAAGCCACGCACATAGATACCGGCATAATCTGGCTGACCACGTCGCGGCTTCGCAGCCCAAGAGCCAAGAGCTGCGCAGCACGCAAGGACCCAAGCACCTATGCGATCAACCACGTATTGAGCAGCCTGTTCAATCTGTAACTGGCCCCGCTAGCCAAGACCACGGTAATGATGACCAGCAAACCCTGACAAACGACCCCAGGCCGATGGCGTAAATCCGCACCAATGCTCTCTGCTGCGCCGAGCGCACCACGGCCGCGTTTTACCAGAATGCGGATAGCAGCAAAGCCGGCAAGCAGAATCAACGCGGCGCCAGACTTGGGGAAGGTAGAGCGTAAAGGCATCCAGCGTGGCTGATACCCTGGCAAGCTTCCGAGAGATTCCGCCCGCGGAGACGATAACAAGGTCGCAACGATGAACCAGTAGAACGACCCTTGCAATGACCGTCGACATCGGGGCGTTTGATGCCAGATGCGCTTGAGCAATCTTTTGTTGACACCCGCACCCGGCCATAAGACGATCCAGGCCCAGCTTGGCAGACCTTTGCTTACAGCGTATGACTACCTTGCGATAACCAAGACCGGCAACACTATAAAGAGGCTTGCGACAGATTGGACTAAACGCGGCAACCTGTTTTCCATAGGGTTGCCATCGCGCCCTACAAAGGCTTCTGACTCCAGATATCCAGTTCCTGCTCAATTCTTCTTCTTTGATTCAGGACTCACGGACTGGCTAGCCGTGGGGCACGCCCGACTGCTGGCCGGGAATGTTCAGTGCCTGGACCACTCGACAACAACCGCAACCCAGCGGCAAACAGATTGTCAGATCAAAAAAGCCGCATGCATATGGGCTTTGTGCAGAACCCGGTCAAGCCGATGTTTCTTCGACGCGGTGTCGACTGGTCGCGAACCTGCTCTCGCATCAACTCGCGCAGCCGCTTTTCAAATTGGGTCTTCCATCATCACCTCGCAGGTAGCGTTTACCTTGTTTGGACCGCACGGAGGCGGAGAAATGTCACCTGCTGAGGCGCAGGTGAACATTGTATTGCTCAGGTATCGCTCGAGGCAGGGCATGTCCCACGGCCTGAGCCGAGACGATAATGCCGTTATTGTCCGGCATTACAAACGAACTCGCCCGGCCTGAAGGTAACCCCGGCGAAAGCCACTGCGAACGTTGAGATCGCCGATACCGCGGCTTGTGCGGTTTTCATCGGTGGCTTGCCAACGCCCTGGATGCCCCAGAGGGGTTTGAGCCAGCACGTCCACATCCCGCACACAGCGCGTAAGACAATGATCTTCCAGCCGTTTTTGGCGGCCTTTTCGGCAACATGTTCGCCAAGCAGCGCAACAGACGCAAGACCACCGCATCGACGACCATGACCCTTGCGCGGCCGTCGAAGTCTGACCGTGCTCCTTGCCACGAGTTGTCTTCGAAACAACTTGCGGTGACGATCTCACCACCGAGGAGTCGTGCCCGCCAAATTGGCTGAACATCGGCTTCAATCCACCGCCCACGTCCGGATAAGCATCAAAGAGATCGGGGGGTTACATAATGCATATTCAATTTTCCTCCGTGCGTTTTTTCAGACAGGAAGATACCAAGGTATCGGCATCACCGAGTCCGGGTTCAATGAAAGCTTTCAATCCCTGCTGCATCAGCAGCCGGTGCCAGTTCCGGGTGATCCGAAGGGCCTGGCCACGCAAATGCCGATATATTTAATCAGCGGCCTGACAGCGGAAAATGGCCATCGCCAGCAGCTTCTTGACCGCGCATTACGCTCGTCACAGGTGGGGCATAATCCCGGAATCGGCGATCAAGGCCCAGCGTCAACTGAGTTCAGATCGTTGGAGCCGATGGGAGAACGTCCAAGTGCTCGAGGATTCCTCTGCAGCACGCGTTCCCGCCGGCATTCGCACATCATGATCAGCGCAAGCATTCTCAGCCACGCTTGAAGGCCGTTCTCGCCGAGTAGCTCGAAAAGCACTGGCTTGGCTTCAACGACGGTACGCACGGAAAGGCACCATGATTTCGACGTTGGGTCAGCCCCATGACATGCGACATACTTCATAAGCGCCGGACATTCCAGCTCGAAACAGTCCGCGGAACGAGTCACTGATATACGTGAAGGCGCCACGGAGCCGAGCATCGGGTTTCTTCCTCCGGCTCGTACAGCCCGGCACCGATCAGGTTGGCAATATTCATCGTCGATTTGAAAAAATCCGAACAGCCGCACAAATGAACTTCTCGCCAGAATGCGCAGCAGCCGTGCTGGATACCCTCAACCAGCTTCTCGATATAAAAGCGACCGATCATCATAGCCGGCAAATGCCGCTTCTCGACGCTGTCCGCGCACATCGGCGGGCAAGCTGTCGAAATTCAATAGCGCCTTGGGTGACACCGATCATGCGGATTGATGAATGACTCCAGACGCCAGCCTACCTCTTCGTTGGGCAGATTGGCGAAATCAAAACGGCGCGATCCGGGTTGCCGACGTTCATCATGACTTGACGGGCAGCGCAGGCATCGCGTCGACACTGTTGGTGCGAAAATACGAAAGGACAACTGACCCGGCGGTAGATCATGCCGGTATCGCCATCGGCAAAAGGACACGGTCACTTCCTGGCCATCATAGAGTTTGCGAGGTGGCCGGTTGGGTGCGACGACCGCTGGAATGCCCAGCTCGCGGGCAATGGATCGCGCGTGACAAGTGCGGCGCCGCGGTTGGGTGACAATCGCGCTGGGCACGCTTCATCAACCGGTTTCCCAATCGGGATCGGTCATGTCCGGAGACCAGTACAATCGCCGGTTGAACCTTGTCCATCTCGCTGACGTTGTGAAGTGAATTGCGTAGCCGCCCCCTGCCCCGATACGCTGGCCAATGGCACGGCCCTCTATGCCCAGAATCTGCGCCTTTTTCCTTGAGCAGGTAGCGTTCATAAGTTGACGTTAATTGCGGCTTTTGGACTGTCTCGGACGGGCCTGACGATATACGAGCTGGGTTGCTCGTCACCAATCCTTGGCCCACTCGATATCATCGGCCGACCGTAAGTGTTTTCTCGATGATCCCAGTGCTGGCGGGACAGATTTGGTGACTTCCTCATGCTCAGGCAGAAGCGCGAGCGCTCTTCCTTGTCGACGTCCACCGTCTTGACCGAGCGAGCCGGCACTGGCGACTTCCCGTAGACCATCTTTGCATCGCCTTGCTGCCCAGGTTTGCGGAACGCAGGGATTCGCAGGGCGACGCCTCAGCGTAGGCTTGTGTAATAGAAAACTCGTCAGGATTGAACCGCGCCTTGTACCACGGTCTCGCCCAGGCCGTAGGCTCCGGTGATAAGACCACATCACCCGAAAGCCGGATTCGGTATCCAGGTGAACTCACGCGGAGTACCGGTTTCGGAGCGCACCATGCGCTGCACGCCAGCAGAGAGGGCGACCATGCTTGTGTCAAAACCCTGATGCCAGCGGTAGGCAATAAGCAACGGTCCTTGAAGAGGGAAGCAAACACCTCTTTCGCTGCGGCGGTCACATTGGTCCACGGCCGGGCGGATATTCAGGAAGGTTTCCTGCTGGCCGGCGAGGAGGATCGGGCAGGTTTTCTTCTGCAGTAGAAGAAGAACGTAACTGCCACAGCCAGAGTTCTCGTTACGTTGGAGAGCTCTGGCAAAGCGCTGCGGATGCTTTGATCAGCGCCTACGGGGAATGGCACGCGTCATGACCATTCCGGATCTTTTTGGCCGGTTACGGGCCAGCGCATTGACACTTCCACATCCAGCGCGTCGAGCGCCGCATCGATACGTTCGTTCGACCACTTTGTTCCAGAAATTCACGGTAGGCCGTCAGCCGTGGTGGCAAAACGCCGGGGACGAGACACGGCGTGGGCCAGGTTGCTGATCATTTCGCCAAGGGAGGCACTCTTTGCACAACGATCGCTCGACGTCATGTAACGCCAGATGCTCGAGGACACTACGTACTCTAACAAGGTGATCTCTCCGTAATCAACTGAATTTTTTAGCTCCGCTACAAGGGGATTCTGCCTGTCTGAGACAAAATGCGCCAACAATGCCGATTACAGAGACCAGCGCGGCATTTCACTGCCAGCCGCCCTCGACCGACATATAAGGCTTCACGCATGAAACGCACCGCTTTTTCATTTCCGACGGTCCGGCATCACTGCGAAACACTGGGGGGGGTTTTTTTCCAAAAAGAAAAAAGGGGCCCCCCCCTGCTGTCGCAATTCGAGAAATGGAGTTTAACCGAAGCTCATAGGACTAGTCGATACGGTTGAAAGAAGCGCGGAACATGGTACAACAAATCAACGCAGCTGCCGAGCGTGCGGGTGCCAGGCCAATTTTTTTTTGATACCGTGGTCACAAGCGAGATCCGCTCCGAGCTGGCCAGTTTGCAACGGCTACATGATTCGACGATTGTTTTCCACTTTCCTGGCCCATTGGAGCAGGAACTGGGTGAATGGTCTTCTATTCGTGGGGCAAATCCCACTCGATTAGCACAATCAACCATATCAAGGATCGTATAGACGCCGTTCTTTTGCGCTGGACAAGCGATGGTGCGCGGCACCAGCAGTATGACAATGCCGACATCAATTCTGGTCGGCGTGTCGCGTTGGCGGCAAACCCCCTTGATTTACCGTTCGCGTTGCAATACGGGCATTTCGCGCAGCATTAACCGCTCTGAAGATGAATGGGCGCCTGCAGTTGCCGCCCTTTTGCGCTAAACAGCCAAGGAAAAGCTGTTGGCCTGATATTGAGCCGAGCGCCTGGCAGCATT
>Ga0163217_1078634_pt1 | contig 10813 bp, 6 predicted proteins | sample SynspAceP_FD_185933 | JGI IMG/M metagenome (GOLD analysis project Ga0163217, IMG submission 185933) | Saline lake microbial communities from Ace Lake in Antarctica - Synechococcus sp. Ace-P (PacBio error correction) | ecosystem: Environmental > Aquatic > Non-marine Saline and Alkaline > Saline ...
GAGAAGAAGATAATGACAAAAGTTCACGAGCATAGGGTCGCGTGCAGATAGCATGAGTCACTTCCATGCTACAAAGCAATAGCCGGCCCTTCCCGGGAGCAAGCGAGAACCCAAGCCCTTCAAATCCGCCTGGGTCAAAAGAAATATTTCAATCTGCTCCTTCCAATGGCCCAAATGCGCGCCTGCAAAAAAGAGCTTCCAAATCAATGTGGACAATAAGAAAATCTTGGCAGCTCGATTGAATTCAAATTGGCGAATAGTGGACCCTGAATTTCTGAAGATTATTTTCAAGGGTGAATTTTTTGAATCTCTGTAACAACGCCTTTTATGGATGCGATGCGGCTGATAACAAGTGAAGTTGGGAGGTTGGAAGTGGGAAGTTCCGAAGCTTAAACCTCCCGAAGTTGACTTGTGACCCACTGCCCTTGACAAAAAGATCAGGTCAACCTATCCATCTCAAAGACAATCAATGGTGGCGGAATTCCTGAAAGAGATTCGGGATAAAATCTTGCAACCATATTTTTCACAACCAAAACAAGGGACGGAAAGGGACTGGCTTGAGATTGTCGATTACCCCAATGATATCGTGAGCTCACATGGGGGAGAATTGGAAACATTCAAACCCAATCCTGCGAAAATAACACCTGCTTCAAATCCATTTAACAGCTTTAAAATAAATGAAAGCAACATCAATACACAACACCAGACGAAACTATCGAAGACAGCAGAAATATAACAAGCACTCGCCTGAAGTACAAAGGAGTGTTATTTCACCGAACACTCTTAACGCCCCTTTAACCAACACTCAGTACTAAAACTAAAAACACAGAGCGAGGGAAAGATCGCTGCAAACCAAAACACACACACAAAACAAAAACAAACAAAAAGTGGTTATCCGTCCAACACCACCATCTCGTTTTATGGACAAAGAGTATTTATGATTTATTTATTTTCTACGACGACGCTTTGAGACTCTGCCTTCCTGCAAAAACATCAAAATTTATATCTTTGATACTATAGGAATTACTGGGAGCGAAACAAAATACGCAAATGTCATTGCTTCTGGAAATATAAACCGGAATAGGTACATTTCAAATATGTATTAACGAATACGAGGGATCCTTCTGCCATTACGAAAGCAGGTATAAATACTATCTTTAAATGTGCATAAGTGTGCCCCGTAAGGCTCTTTAGAACTTCCGGCTTCCATCATTACACTTTATTATATTACACCATTTGGAATTGGTGGTTTCCAACGATGAACTGATCAGAGGATTTAGGAAGATGCCGGCAGGCAAGATATCAACATTGATCGCGGGTGGTTGTGGATTACCTGGTGATCCAGCTGAAACTTTCCGTGTTGGTTTCATATTTTAACCCACATAATCCAATGTAAATTATTTTACTCAGGAAGAATTAAGTCCGGTGGTTTATTGCCCTACCATTCTTGTCAGACAAGGTTGCGACCTAAGCGGTGTTTGTGCTGTATCATGGATGGAAGCCGGTTAGGACTATCGAACAAAAATCACGAAAAGTGAAGGTACCTGGGTCATTAACGAATGACCATAAAACCGCGATGCATGTCATTCAAGATTGCCTTGGGAATGGATATGGGGTAAGGTCAATCCAGAAGGAAGTGGGTTTTATTCCAACAGACCCTGGGCTATCCATTAACAAGTTTGAAGCGAGCATCAGGAATGCCACTATTATAGGCCTGGCTGTTTTTTTAATCCTGGCCAATCAACTCCGGTCATGATTGCAAAGGCGGTGTAAAAGGAGGGAGAAAACAATTCCGCTTTCCCTTCCACCGGATTTGATGTGATCGACTAAAGTGGTTGGAACAGTACCAGAATCAGTAAAGAAAAGGAGATGCCGGATGCCGCATGTATGTTGTGTTTTTTCATGTGTAAAAGGAAGATTAGGAACATTCGATCCTTTGATTTCCCACAGAAATAGAAGGGCTGGGCTATCCACCGGGGCAAACCCAGATAGCTATTTCCTCATTGGGAGAATTTGGCAAATTGGATAAGGTCGCTGTGAATTTCAAGGTAACAACGGTAAGCTGGGTAGCTTTGAAAGAGCATAGATTCATTATTAATGGGGAATTTTGTTAATTAAATTATGAGAAAAAATATGAAGGAGCATGTAAATCAATAACCAAAAAAGTTTTGCCTTTTGACTCTTCGGGTAATTAATTTATATCAATACCTGCAAGGTTGAAAAGAAAGAATATATCCTCTGGCAAGCAATTTGAATGAGTAAGCGGAGACATCTATTGAGCCAAATGGTTTAGAGAAGCTGAGCAAAGCAGGAAAAGCAAGCTGGATTTCATTCATAAATTAGCATTGCACTAAAAAAGAAGCCAACGAAGGCAGAAATATTGGATTGAACTATTATATCACATCAGGATAATCTGGATAAACAACAATAAGCGATCTGTTTTTATTCCAGATAATAAACAGAAATCAAGGGAAACATAACTAACATCATTAATAAAAACATCCAACTAAAAAAAAACTGATATTTCAAAATTTACCCATTCAACAATTATCAACTACAATATAACATCGTGAACAGCAAAATCAATCAAAGGAACGTCTCCTGAAGAAATTAATCGAATTAAGGAAGAAAAACATGAAGATGTTTTGCTTCACACCTTAAGCCATCCGCTTTCTTTCAATCAGCAAGCCGTGCCCTATCTGCCGGATATTGGATGAGGCCGCATCACCAATTTTTGTGCATTCACCCATGTGGGTTATTATAGATGGAGAGGTGATTTTGGTAAAGGTGGCTATTTTATTAATGATGCTAAACCGGGACTACATTTTCAAAATTTATGGATGATACCCCAAAAAAATTATCGTGAAGTTAAGCAACAAAATTTGGCTAAAAAGCCATCAATCGTTTTGCAATCCTGGCCTTTTCTATTTCGGAACCCCATTTGGAAACAGATCCGGAGCAAATTGCTTTTCGGGTTTGAGGATGTGGTCGAAAACATATCAAACATCTAGGAGGCATGGCAGGGATGAATTTCACTTTATGGATCAGTAATGTTTTTACCAATGGAATAAGAGACCAACATTGGCAGACCAATAGGTCTTAGCATTGAATAAGACAAGGTTAATAAAGGCCGGGCAACTTGTGGTTTGGAAAGCGTGGTAACAGAAAGAACGGTCACCAGAAAAGCGAAAGGAACCATGGTGTATACACCGTGGATGATTTGCCGGTTTGGGGACCTCGGAACCGAATGAAATGATGGGGCGGCTGGAAAAATGTGACAGGAAGGGGAAAACGGGGCGTTCAAGTGTTGAAGGGCCGCGGCGTTGTTCGCTTACAAAGTGTGCAGGCGGGGGAAGATCGGAAGACCACTAGTGATGCGGCCGGGCCTGATGGTCGATTGGTCTGACCATTCCTTTTTACTGCAGTGGATCGGTTACCACAGGGTGTCCAAAGTCCGGTTTTCCCTACCACCCAGATTTTGATGTGATGAAAAAGTACCATGCCTTGAAGAAAATGAAAATCAAGAAGAAATGGGAAGAGGCCTGACGCTTTGGTAATTTTTAGTTGTGCAAGGAAAGATTTTTGTAGCACTCGGCCCCTTGATAAATGAGGAAATAGACGAATTGCAGCAAGTATTGGGATGTTACCATATGGCAGGCAATGTTCAGTAATGCTTGAACTGGCGCGGGCCGACCGAGTGGAAACTCTGGAAGTGGCACAATCTGACCACTGCTGTGTGGGCATTTAAAGAGAAATACGATGAAACAGGCATCCCTTTCAAAGATAGTCATCAATATTCTTCAGTGAAACGAAAAATCTGACAGCTGAATTGAAAAGCTTGTAATAAACCAATCCATGAAAAGATGCCGATAAGAATTAACCATAACCGAGTTTAAGCCCGAACCGAACCGAAAAACGTAAAACGTACACAGCTTACTTCTGCTGGAAGAAACCATAGAGGAACTAGAGCAGATAAGAAATGCAGTGGAAGAGGCAATGGTGGAGCTCAAAGCCACCCCAAGCTCAACTCGTGGCAGCAAAGAGAAACTCGCTTCAACTTGGCCAACTTACCCGCGGCATCGCCCATGAGATCAAGAATCCCTCTGAACTTTGTGAAATAAACCTTCTCTGATCTTAAGCAAGAAGGAACTGTCGATGAGGTTTTGAGGAATTGGAAAATTTGGAAGCCTTACAGGCTACGCAAAGCTGAGATCATTGCTAATCCCAAGAATGTCCAAAGTAACCGACCCAAAGTTTCCATGAGCATGGAATCGAGCCGATAGCATCGTCACTTCCATGCTTCAACACAGTTCCGAGCTTCGGGGAGTAAGCGCGAGCCCAAAAGCATTCAAATCCCCATTATAAGGAATTTTGTTAATCTTTTCTTTCATGGAATGCGAGCAGGTATATCGCCAATCAACGGGGATTATCGACTTGGCAGCTTGACCCAAAAGTTTGGTGAAACGTATTGCTGATTCAGAGGAATTTTCCAGAAGTGATCTTGAATCTGTGTAATCATGCCTTTGAATGCGATGCGGGAGAAAGTTGAAGATTGGAAGTTGGGAAAGTCCGAAGCTTATCTCGCCAAATTGAACTGTGACACTGCCGTGCAAACGAATAAAGTCCATCCCTGTCGATTGCGATAAGTGGGGGATTCTTTCGAGATTTCAGACAAAATCTTGCAGCCCTTTCACTACTAAGAAAGGAACGGAAGAGAAGCGGGCTTAGGCTATCGATTACCCATGAATATTTGGAAAGCGCATGGAGGGGAAACCTAAAGGGAGTCAATTAGTGAAAAAGTGTGCCAACAGTTTATTTTCTATAGCAAAAAAGCAATTACCATGATGAAAAAAAAGATTTTCTGTATAAGCATTTTTCATATTTAGTTCACATTTCTGTCAGGCTACAAGACCTCAAGGCCGCTGGGAATTAGTAGCAATTGGAGTGAGGTTGGCAAAGGATGATCTACAATGAAATCTCCGCGCGCTGGCTGATTCAGTCGAGAACTTGCAGGAGCTGGGGCAGAGAGAAATTAATGGATGCAGGCTAACAGCAAAAGCCTGGACCACTGAGCAAGATATGGGGCCAATGTGCTAATTTAGCTTAATGAAAAATCATTTATGGGTAGGCGCATAATGTGAGAGTTTTGGGGAAAATCCAAGACTGTACGGTTCTGGTTTGGGTCGTGATGAGGAAATAAAAATGCCGGTCTATAAAAAAATTGTATGGTCTAAAGCTTTAGCTAATCTAAAATTTCAATACCAGAGTCCATTTGATAGGGGACGTACGAGGCATAAACCGAAGAAGCGACGCAATTTTTATTATCAAAAAAGCTTTTCCAAATCGCAAATGACATGGCGACGACATATTATCGAATATAAAGGTTTTCGCGTTGTACGCTGGAATGGCGTTTTGTGCCATGCTCGAATAAGCGAATGAAATTGCAATTCTGCCAGAATCAAAATTGAAAAAATCCAAATGTCCTAGCACGGAGTTGTACAACTACGTAAGGATATTCGGAACCAGCATATATTGATTGGTTCCCATTCAGCTGGAAATCAAACCAGTTTGAAAAGTGCTTCAATCGCTTTTTTTGAAAAGGCAATCCAGTATGCTGTCAGCGCAAGGATATTTAGTAGGAATTGCCGCCTAACAATTCTTGTTTATCTAAGGCTCACAGAAAGCTTAATAATGAGGATTCCAAGTTATTACTAGTGGTCAGGCAGGCTATTAGGGTTTCAGGAGAAAAGAAGATATACCAGATTGTTGAAATATCGACATCGCCTCGGCCATGAGAATCTCTATGCCAAGCGCAGAGGTTTTGAGTAATGTTCAATGCAAACCTGAATAGGTGGCTTTCCCACAGAACTAGGCTCTTGCCTTTCCGAAAGAATATTTTGACTCAAACGAAGAAAGCTTGCCGCAATTGGCGGCATTTCCACAGACACTCTTTGCAATCGAGGCGGGTGTCCGAGTAAATCTCGAGAAAAGAAAAAATTACCATAACCAGAGTAGGGATAAGACTTATTCTTTTTTGATTGATTCTGGTTGTTTTATAGTGACTTGGTACCCAATTCTTCTCCGTAGCTATCGTCACAAACAAAAAGGCAAATTTCTTGGCCTAGCCTGAGCTAAAGGGACCGAAATTCAAGCTGCATTGAAATTCGGCCTCAAAAGACCACATTTCAGGCTCAACTCGTGCAGCAGGAAAAACTCGCCAGCCTCGGCCAGCTGAACCTGCCGTGCCATCGCCCATGAGATTAAGAAACCCGCCTTTCAACCTATTGTGAAATACTTCTCGATCTAACGGGAAACTGATCGATTGAGGTCTTTGCGAATTTTAGAAAATCTGGAAGCCTTCCTCTACCAAGAAGAGATCATCGCGATCCCCCAAGATGTCCAAAGCCAACTGACCAAAAGTTATCACGAGCAATGGACTCAGGGCTAATAGCATATGTTCACTTCCCAATGCTGCAGCGATAGACCGGCGTCGAAAAGTAAGCGCGAGCCAAACACCTTTTATTCGCTGGTCAAGAGAATTTAGTCAATCTCTCCTACCATGGGATGCGAGCCGGCAAGGCTCCGATTAATTTGTGACCATAGACTTGCAGCTCGATCCTCAGGTTGGAGATGTAACGATGAATCACGAAGGATTTCCAGAGTCATCTTAAATTCTCTGCAAAAAATGCCTTTGATTTGCCAATGCGGGAAGTTGAAGGTTGAGGTTGGAAAAATGGGAAGTCCGAAGCTTACCTCCCAAAAGTTGACGTTACAACCAAGCTTTTGCAAAAAGCCAAAGTAATCCTCTCGATTGGAGATAACGGAGGAAAGGGATTCCCAAGGAAAATCCTTGACAAAATCCTACAGCTTTTTTTCACTACTAAAAAGGAAACCGAAAGGAACTGGACTTGGTCCTCGATCACAATGATATTCGTGAAGGCGCATGGTAGGGAATTGAAGGTGGAAAGCCCTCCTTGCTGCCGAAGGCCAGGTGGAAGTGGGAAACGGATCAAAATTTAATTGGTCCCTCTTATTAATCCTAACCAAACCCAACGCTATGAAGAAACTAGCGACGATATTGATTCTCCTCCTTTTCATTGGTGCTAAAACAGACTATGCACAAAGTCTTATACGAATCATTGGCCAATCATAATGCCGGTAACTGATAGACTAAAGCATGCCCCAACTCAAGCAAAAACAGACACAATCCAAAATTGCTATTATGGTCAGACTTGGTGCAAGTCAAATACATGTTCAAAAGGCCTGATTTCCCGCTATTTTCTATGGCTATTCGCGCCTATTTAAATTGCCAGAGAGAAAGTCGAGTTTTCCAAACCGGGAAGAAAAAGTGATGCCATCCAACAAGCGCAGAGCATTAAAACACACTCGAAATTTTTCAAAAGCCTTTCAAATTACTCTGGGCAGGGGGTCAACACTCGCAAAATAGAAATTGTTCCAGAAAGAAACATGAAGGTGAGGCTGCTGGTGGGCCTTGTAATACATACTTCCAACATTGGGTGATTAATACAAACGCATCAATGGTATTTTCAAACAGCCTACCTTGTTTCGGATTCGTTGCAACGATCGGGGGCAACACTTTGCCCATGGCTACGCTTGGCGATGTCCTATTTTAGGCAACGCTTATTTGAAAGTTGAATTATATAGATCAAGCAACATTCTATAATCAACAATGGCATATGAAAAAATCGATCAACTTTGAATGTCAAATTGGTTTGGTCGCAATAATTACACTGATTAACCAGGCCAAGAAGTGGAAGAACGAAATGGGGCTTTTGATCTGGCCAAATCTTTACCTCCAACGTGCTGAGGCGAGAAGGCTATCAGTACATTTTGCGGTTGTTCCAAGCCAAATTTGCGATTTGCCCAACTCCATTCATCGGTTAGGAGCAGAGTGATTCGTCCATTTTTCTACGCAACAAAAATCTTTTAGAACATAGCATGCTAGTGGCATTTATACAACATCATAGATGGCAAACGAATTCTTTTCCCAAATCTATCGGGAAATAGATTTTGAAAAAAGCATTAGCATATAGCGCCCACGCAATACCTACAATGACAGCCTAAACACACTTAAGCCAATATAACTGACTTCTGAAACAATCGCAGGGTTTGATGAACAACAAAGGGAGTTTGAAATTGCTGCCGCAGAAACAGCTTTCAAAATAGTTTAGGCAAATTTTTGTGCTGAGTGGCCCTCGGAGTGATAGTCCGTAAAATTGGCTTGATTAATTTTCCGTGGCTATAGAAAGAAAAGCAAGCGAACATATTTCCACGTGCTTCAAAAAACCAACAAGTTGAATCAGCCTTAAGACAACTCAAATCCACCCAAAGCCCAACGTCATCCAATCCGAGAAGATGGCTTCACCTTGGGGAGCTCATCAGCGGCATCGCTCATGAGCATTCCCAGAATCCGCTTGAATTTGTGGAATAATTCTTCCTGAGCTAATAAAGAACTGGTTCAAGAAGCCAATGAAGAAACCTGGATAAAGGAAGATAATATGAAGAGACAAACCATTTCTAAAAGACCTTGCTGAAAATTCCGAGAAATCACCACCACGGCAAGCAATGAGCCGGCGAATATCGTCCAAAGGAATGCTGGAGCAGTAGTCGCAAAAGCACAGGGGAAAAAGTGTTGACTGATTTGAATGCCCTAGGCGGAATGAAATTTCCTACCGATTAAGTTTACTATGGGCATCCGAAGCTTAAGACAAAAAGCTTTAAAAATTCAGATTTTCCACGCCCTTTGATCCCAGACCTCCCGAAAGTGGGAAAGTCATTCCCACAGACATCCGACGTGTTTTGCTTAAACCTGAATCAATAATGCTTTTTATGCAGTGAATGAAAAAGCGAAAACTACCCCCAACCCCCTGAAGGGGGTGTGGAATATAAGCCAACTGTAATAGTAAAAACAATGTCGGTGAAGTCCCTTCAGGGGATTCCCGCCTCCCGGACGGGCAGTAGGGGTACAAATCCTTGTCCAAGACAACGGATTTGTATCCCGACTCCAGCTCAAAGAAAAAATCTTCCAGCCATTTTTACCACCTAAGCCGGACGGGCAAGGAACAGGCCTTGGACTTTCATGAAGTTATCGATATTTGGTAAAGGCGCATGGTGGGGAGTTACTAGTAGAAAGTAAAGGAGGAGAAAGGATCGGTTTAGAGTTTTGTTCCGCTTTGAGAAAGTTTTGCCCTATCTGACTACTACTCGGGAAGGCCAGCAGCTTCTATTTTACTAAAAGAGACCACTCTTAAAACCAGCTTTTGGGAACGAAATTAAGGCCGCTCTGGACATATTATGGATTACTCTTGTCCAAAGTAAGGTTTTTTTGTTACCAATGTAAAAATGAGGTACTCAAAAGTCTTGAAAAGGCTTTAGCAAATAAACCGTTTTGAGACTTAGTGAAATAGTTTTAAATGTGATTTTTGATTTTATCTTCATTTATGGACTCAATCTCACCCAATTACTAAAAAAGCCAGCTAGGGGGAAGTAACTCAGGATCAAAAAATTCCTCAATGACAACGTGATGGAGTCCAAAAATCATCATAGCTAAAAGAATGAATTCACTTCTTCACCAAGTCTTAATAGTTTTATGGGGTAGTTCGGACTTGGGGTTTTGCCGATAAACCGATTTTGCCAATCACGTTAAAACCAAGGTGGCAATGTAGGCTGTAAAAGTGGCTTTGCCCTCAAAAATTGAACAAACTGAATAAAGAGCGCCCTAAGTTGAGTAAAGAAAAATAATTTAAAGGCTAAGGATACAAATCTTCAAAAGATAAGAATGAATCAAATAATTCCATTTAATAAAACATCAGAGCAATTTTTCCATCCAAAAGTTGATTGTTATATTTTAAAATAAAAAATTTCATACATTTAAATGTTTTTAATGAACGGTAATCTGCATTTTCCATTTTAAAAATATAGTTTTTTTTATCTCGCGACATATTGGTTTTTGATTTTTTCAACCCATCCTTTCTGCTTTTAACATATTTAAATTATTTAACCATTGTTTAGAATTTTTCAATGCGAACACGCTTCTCACTCACAAAAGCCGTGATAGTACTGCTTTCTTGCCAGCAAAATTTTTCTTTTCCCAAACTATGTTAAACTGGAGCAAGTGGCCAAAATGGCGGACGAGATAATGATTCCCATTAGCCCAGTCCAATTGGTGTAAAACAGGCATTCTTAATTCTGGTAATAGCCATTTTTTTTGAGGGACAATCTATCCCTTACCGTTTTAAGACATTTCTAAGCTGCGGCAGTCAAATCATGATCCGTGTGTAGATTGAGAGTGGGATACCCGTGCAAAAAGGAATAGAAGAGCTGATTGACGTAGTATTAGACCGGGGAGTTTTTGATAGAATCTGGTGAAGGATGTAATTCCTAAGGATTTTTCTTGTAAGCCACAAGTTTTGAGTAATTCCCAACGCCTAACGGATACTGCCCCAACCTTCAACCAGTTTCGGTAAGCTTTCTGTCTGATGAAAAGAAAATTGCCATCTAATGGAGGTACCTATAAGTGAAATAAAATAGTCTTTCAGGAAATAATTCGCGCAACCAGCGCGATCACAGATTAAGAATAATCTTTTACTGCTACTGAAGCAGTGGGGCGAATAATTCGGTTGTGATTAGCTTGGGGAGTCCAATATCGCTAGCGCATTAGATTGGGGCAGCGCTACTCTGCTTCCAGTTCAGCGGGTCTCCTACCATACTAGAGTAGTGATCACTAAATGGAAAATCTGTGGGAATGTCCAAAAGTCGTTCGGTGCAAGGGCTTTCGAAATCATTGAACTTT
>Ga0163217_1079627_pt1 | contig 10813 bp, 10 predicted proteins | sample SynspAceP_FD_185933 | JGI IMG/M metagenome (GOLD analysis project Ga0163217, IMG submission 185933) | Saline lake microbial communities from Ace Lake in Antarctica - Synechococcus sp. Ace-P (PacBio error correction) | ecosystem: Environmental > Aquatic > Non-marine Saline and Alkaline > Saline ...
GATTCTTGGTAATAATAGGTTGACCTATCCAACAGTAAACACTCAGATGATTTGGAGATATCCATTATACCAAAGTGCTCTTTACCTATTGCCCCATCCGCCTTGCACCCGTAATCCATCCTAAAGGCTGCACAACTTTAGAGCCAGTTGGGGTAGCCCGGGTGGGTCGAGACGGGGCCGAGAGATCTCGACACCACTGTTGAGCCACTTTACCTCACGGGTTCCGCCAGGGTTCGATCCCTGTCTCTGCGGACAGTGTTCGATCTAGCTGGCCATTACGAGCCTTTATTTTTACGATTTCCTACGCCAGTCGAGCAGACGACAACTGGTTTCCCCATTTGGGGGGATTTCGTGGGATTTTCACTGCCAATTGCCCATTTCCTTAAAGGGAGGTAGATTTGGCCAAGCCCCGTCGGAACGCCACTTCCCACGATATCTCTAAGTGGTATGGTAAATGGAAGCAGAAGCAAAGCCTGAACCGACAACATCACCTCGACCGTGCACAAGTATAGACGATATATGCGCTCAGCCAATTTGGAACAGTGTTGGATACACAGCTCCGGCGCTCAGGAGCAACGCTATTCCTGCTAGCAAGCAAGTTCCTCGGGGCTATGTAACCTGGCATTGTAAAAAGAAACTTTTCCATATCCAGGGGTTATTCGCTGATGTTGGACGGGTGACGCGGAGCTGCATGGGAACCTGTATTGAGCGTGTCCCTGGCGGAATCTTCTATATGGCGCGGTTTCAACAAATGAGGTGGCCTAGACCAACAACGCCGGCGTGCCTATGTCTTGTGTGCGATCCGCAATCGCGGGGAAGCCCTTGCGTGGAAACCCTGTGACACCTAGAAAGATAGATCCGGTCTTGGCCGAAATCACTGTCGTTCGTGGCTTGCGGGGCAACGTGATTAATCCACACGTGTGTAACCAACCTAGATCATCCCAACTGGGTTAAAAAATCATGGTCTTTCCGTTTAAATTGGCACGTTGTTCATGGGTCAATGTGAAGCACCGTGTAACGCCGGGTCCCCGAATGGCTATGCAAATGTGTTTTTCTTTTGTTTTGTAATTCGATTATCACTTCGCCCGACCCCAGGCCATTTATATTGTTAACTGTCCAAAGATCCTGTCCATCCTAACCTGGCATTCCGTCAAGTACAGAAGTGATTCGTAATCCCAATTTAGGGGTCTGGTTCAATGGGTAAGCGCTTCGTTTCTCAATATGCAGCTATCTCATATGCGTCCTTGACTCGACTATCTACCAGCCGCCAGGTTTTGCCGTGCGGCCCAGATAAACCGCCGGGTAAAGAGGTTTGAATTGTTTTTCATCAGTAATTTCATTCCTTTAACATGTTGGCCTTGTGAAAGAAAAAGCGTATTTAACAATAGGATAAAAATAATGGGCTAGAAATCACCGCCACCAGCGTCATAAATTTCATTTCTAATTGCCTTAGATTTGTATGACTTAATTTAAATTAAGGACAACAATATACGAATGCGTTGCCTCAAATCAATAGCGGGTTGGAACCCTCGAGAGTAATTGTATTCAGGGAGAGCGGTGCCCTGTGTATTATTTTAGGTGAACTTGTCAGGGCAGTGTTTCTTGATATGGCCGTTGATGAGGGATTTTCGCCTTGCGGCGTGTCGCACGCTCCGAGTACGCCGCGTTGTTCAATTGTGCGAAGGGCGGGGACTCTTTCGCTTTGTATGGGTTAGTGTGATTACCTATTTTGCTAGACAGCGCTTTAGAATACAAGGCCGTATGATTTTAAATTTGGCAATAGCGCTGAATAAGCACTTCTTGATAACTGGTGATGATCTCCAACGATCTAGATGACGGCATGGTGGATGGGTGCTTCGGAGTGATCATTTCATATACGGCGGTGCGGTCTTGTATGGCAACAAGCATACGTTTCTGTCGGATAAGTTGGTCGTAAGCAAAAATGGATCTCATCCGCCCGGGTGTTTCAGAACCGCTACTGGAGAAATATACGGTCGGGGCGGTTTCGGGTGAGTTGGAATTGCGCCGTCGATGTCGACTCGGAACTATCGGGTCTTGACCTGACTCTGCGGTTTAACAGTGTAAACATCGGTATGTCCCCCAAGTGAAATTTTTTACAGCAGTGTACGGTGTGCACATTAAAAGAATTATAAATGTAACCAGTTCTTAAGTTGTCGAGCCAAGTAGCGCAAAACTGTTTTAGCGGCGAATTGGGTGATAAGGCGCGACAAATTTTTATTACCTTTCTTACGCACGCGTGACCCCCGATTATCTTACGTATAGAACCTTTACTCATAGTGCTGGGTTACTCTACTGCTGACTTTGGCTAACATAGGGGTTTAACTGCGTAGATGTATAGCAACCATGGGGTTTTGAAGTGGTTACTCCGCCCTTTTTTTCGAATGATAAGGAAATAGACGATAAATCTTGTAATCGATCATGGAACTTATTTTACCACCTAAAATATTCACGCGTAATCGCATACTTGGGTACGAATATAAAACATAAAAATAAGCAAGGACTGTATGATTAATATATTGTATGTATTCCTTTATAGGGCGACCGCACAAATATCATGTTCAGGGATTTCGGGCCCGGCCCGCCGACCATGATTGCCTTTGAGAGTAAGTATTTATAGTGCGCTTTGTCTAGTTGCCGCAAACGTAGATGAGATTAAGAGAATAAACCCTCTGTAAATATTGGCACACGTATTACAAGGGTCTGCAACTATCCGTGTACGGCTTCAAACTTCATTAGCACCTCGTTTGCTCTGGAAATACTTCCTTGGGTCTTCCCGTCCACTCGACTTAATGGCTGACTATCGGGAGCGCGGGCCGGGAAGCTTGATTTTCAATTTATATTTATCAAATATTAGATGAATTATATTGTATATGAGCGCTGCAGAGTAGCTGTAACACTAGGGCTCAGTTTAACGTGTTTTCAGAAAAATTTGTTTTCGTTTTCCTTTTATTTCTTATATTTAGATGAAAACCGTCACTCAACGCCGAGTTCACGTTATATATATGTCAGTCCCACAGTCGCGAGCGAACAACGGAGGAAAGGCCCTTCGAGTACAAGAAGCATGTCTTTGCAGCCTACGGGTCACGGCGTCGTATATGCTCTCTATGTCCAGAATGAGGGGTTTCGTGCTATCTCTGGCTTCCCAATCACAATGGGTGAGCAGAGTGGCGGAGATGTTCTCAAAATCAGTATTTACTATAGTTTCCACCAACACGAAGATTGGTTTCCGCCAAGCCGCGATGAATAGAAAATGGTAAGCAGAGGGTTTGCACGCACGCGTCAACCTTAGGGTAAATCTTCCGGTGATCGAGTAATGCCAACAATAAGGTGAGGATTTGGAACTTGTAAAGCTCTGTGTGATGAAACGTGGTGCATTCTGCGGTTCCTTTACAACCCAGTTAAGAATCAAAACTGTCTATTGATTTCGTCGGCGTTCGCTGAGCACAGCGTGACTCTAGATAGGTCAATCTACTCCTGTTGAGTTAAAAGTATAATGAAAAGATGTACTGGTCGCATATTGTCATGGCTGAGAAGTGGTGGGCTAGCAAAGTTACGCAAAACAAATCTTGTACATGTGCGCGGGGCCTGGATTGAACAACCGCCAAGATTCGAAAACTATTTCCCTCAAATCACTCCTTCAAAAATGGCAAACTCTACCTATAAGATCTTTATCTAATCATAGGGCTTGTCGAGTGCTCTTGCAGGGAGAAACAGCTCCAATAACATGCGCACCCTGAATAAGTTGGCAAAGAGATGTCAAGATGCTGAAAAGGTTTTAAAGGTCTACCGGCCCATAACTAAAAAGGTACAGAACAGCGGGAGAAAATTGACACGTCGCGTTAAATAGTTAGAAGTGCGGCCTACGGTAGGGATAATGTTCGATTCTCCTCAGGATAGCACTCCTGTCCGAAATAAAGAAGACACCGCTCGGTAAGCAAAACATGACGCCGTCAATACATTACCCCGCAGATGCACTCGCGATGGCGGACGGCAAGTTACAAAAATGAGCCAACCCAGAGACTTGCCGGAGTTACAATAGGGCCTCGATAATAACCACTAGAAGTAGAAAGGCAGCATCTTGCTATTACTCTTGCATGTAATATTAAACTTACGTCGTGACGGTTTGTTGCCCGACAGATTTAGAGAAAAGTTAACCTGGGTGAATAGATATCAATAAACAGCCAGATTGGATTACAATCAGAAAAAGACCGTCGCACGCGGTTAGCACGGAAAAATTTGACTGTGTAACTCGATTGCACAGCCAAACGTGCTCCTCTTTGCCCATATCTGGGTACACTTCACAAAAAGATGAATTTTGTATTCGATGCTGATGAAGCAAAACTAATCCGCCACAATTGGCCTTAAACATGAGCGTTATCGACTAATTGGGGTCCAAACGGCGAGCGCAGTCAGGAAATGAAAAGAGCGCAGCTAGCACACATTAATGCGCAGACTATCTTATTATATTGCCGATTGAAACCGCGCCAACTAAAAAGCGTGCCACGGGACTTAGCGGGAAGCAATCTCACGCCATACTTTTTGGGACACGCCACGTGTTTGCTCTTCTACTCATTGTTATATCGAAAATCCAGCCCTCGCATCTTTGGCTACTCGCGGTGGCAGCTGTCAGTGATGCTCAATGAGCCGTAACCAAAACATACATTTTTCCCGAAATCTTCGGTTCAAGGGTTTGCCGTCTTCTATTTCAAACTTGGCTGGATTGGGTTTTTGGTACGTCGACCGGTCCGCAGGGGCTTTGGGCTTCGTAGCGTTGTTGCGGGATACGGAAGCGACATTTCGGATTATCGCTAAAAAGGGCTTGCCGGCCAGCGACCAAGCGCAGGCGTGGGCTTATTCGGCAATATCTAGGCTGGCCAGACGAAGACGCGTCCATTGACAAGGCAATCCACCCGATACCAAAGCCAGGCTGTGTACCTGAGGGATGTTGTTGTGCATAGGTTGCGGGAGGATTGTCGATGATCTCGCCCCTGCATTTTTTAGGGCAGTTACGTTCAACAACCCTACAAAAGTTGGAGCGATTTGACCGCACGGTTTTCCCGGCTCAGGATCTTCAACGCTGCCGATGGTGTCTTCGTTTGCCGGCTTGGACCACCTACGGAAAGCCTGCGAGCCCGGCCACGTCAAAAGACGTAATTGGGCACTGACGAAATATGGCGGACTTTTTCGAGCCCTCGCGCTCTGGGTGGGTGATGGTGATCTGGTTTGCCGATCGTGTTGTGTCGGATCCGGTTGGATTAATTTCCACGCGAATCCCGCTCCAATCAACATATAGACCGGAAAACGACATAGTGACGAAATTGGACCGATACCGTCGCGGTTATTCCATTGGCCTACAGGAGATTGATGAAATCGACCTCAGAACCCATGCCAGCTCGTCGAGCTTCAAGCAAGCGCTCAAAGGAGAAAGTACCAACGGGAAGAGAGGAGGAAAAGAGCGCCAGGAAGGCACTCCACATGCATCTGCTAGACCAGTGACTTTACGATTTTGGCACCATTAAATGAAGATAGCATACAGTTCAGGCACGTAACTCTTGCCTAAGCAGCCACTGACTAGTGTTGCGCCCTGGGCTCAGACACAATATAAAAAGGGCTGATGATAGCGGATGAAGTTTGTGGGCGTTGGGTCGTTTTGATCATGAATAGTTTTCCGGTTATTGATTCCTGCTCGTCTGTCTGCTCGAGGAGGTAAGTTTGGACCCAATAGTATCGGATTACGCAAGGCCGGGCGCTTACAAAATGGTCCGCTACGGCAAAGCACAGTCGCGCGATAGTCAATCCGATTCCAATTTCCATTTAACCACCTTGGTGCTAGGATATAGGTTAGGCATTCTCCTGGCAAGGGGTGAGATTTGCAATAAACGCTAATTTTGTTGTTGTGTGTGGTTGTCGGAGCGTGGCGGAACCGGGGTTTTTGTGACGGGGACGATATCACAAGTTTCAATTAAATCTTCGACATGCCCGTATTATTCGTGGGGACCCACTACCTAATTGCTTTAACATTGGTATGGTTGCGTTAATGGAGGTAAACCTGTCTTGCACATTTAAGCCGGGATATTTGTGGACACGCTTCATGGGTAAAGACTGTGCACATTTAGCCAAGTGGATAAGCATGGAAGGGCAGGCATGCAAGTTATAGTTCACTGCAAACTTATTCGAACTAGGTTTAGCACTTTGGGCTGCACCGCCCACTATGACGGGATCACCGGTTCGTAACCTCTGATTACAGATGACAGACAATAAAACCGAGGGCACCGCAAAGTGGGAGGGCACTTTTGCGGCGGGGCTTAAATTCTTGTGGCTTTAGATATGGGAAGGAATTAAAATCGGAAAAACGAGATTAATATAATAAAAAAATTCACAATACACAAATGTCTTGTATATATCATATTTCCCAGTAAATCAAAAAAATCGGCAATCTTCTAAGATTTGATATTAGCTGAAGAAATAGAACAGACAACAGTAATATTAACACAAAGTACTAATCTCTAATATGTAACAACGGTTAGAACAAAAAACCATAACGGAAGTATGGAAACAAGAAATAAACCAGAAGCAAAGCGAAAGATAAAAGAGGAAAAGACCCTATTATATACTAATCGAGAATTAAACACACACACAACCACAAGAATCAGATTGATATTTTGGCTAATACGGTATAGAATGATAAATGATAGACTTAGCAGTAACCGATCACCCTGCGCCCAAAATTACGAAAATCACAGAGGCGAGCCCGAAACATGCAAAGAATCTACGATGGGTTTTTCGCATGCAGCAGGCCATGTCCGTTGCATCCGGCATAGATCCAGCGCACTGACAGCGGCCGATCAAACGCGCTGTACAAAGAAACGCGCTTATGCAAAAACACTGTTGAAGGCCCAGCGAATACTGGCGAAAAGATTCGCGGGATCCGTAATGAAACTTGGAAGACTTATCGGTGGCAGATATCAAATGATGTTGTTCGAAGGTTACTAAGAAAACATATCCTGCCGTAGGTGCAATACATAAGAGAGTGAAGACACTAAACATCGAGCTTCAACTAGGATTCATAAGAGATAGTATAAAGCAAATCCAGCATGAGCCAATTACACTAATAGAAAAAAATAAGAATAATTGGTTAAGCAAACCGACAGAATGCGCAATCTCATAGTTAAAAGAATCTATAATTAGGTAGAGAGTAACTACCGCTTGAGCAAGTGAAAGATAAATAAGAAATTTAATGCCAGATGATGGCCATAGTTGTCTACAAAACCTGCATAGTCCCTGAACTATGGATATAAGAAAAATAAATAGAGGGTGAGATCAATATTTTATGCCAGGGTAAAAGGTTTATGAAAAGACGGACCTTGGCCCTGCCGCTACACAACCCTTCCGTCTAAAAGCGCAAGCAAGAATTTTCCCCGCGCAGTCCTACCCACTTGGCGCGGTTTTTTATTTCTGTCTGTCTGATCAAATCGCTTACGAGTGATTCAATATTGCGGCCGGTTAAATTTCCTCTCATATCAGGCTAGTGTTGTTTTGAAAAGCTTAGAAGATCAAGTCCAGAAAACCGTCGTCCGCCGCTGCCCCGCCAAGAAATAGCGTATTTTTTGCAAATTCTCACCCTTGCCAGAATTATATTGTCTGCCAAGAGAAGGATGAAATTGATACTTATCTGCGATCTTGCCTTGCGTAGTTACACCAATTTGAGCGGCGGACAGGTCTGTTTTACTCTCATCAGAAGTACTTGGAAGAATTATCATGATTCGCAACACGGAAGGGCAACACAGCAACCATCTCGGGAATTCGCCCCCTCTGGCAAGGCGTACAAGTGCTTTGCTCAGATGCAGAAGACCGCTGAATATGTCGGAGTGGTAGCCCGGGCGGCGTACTTTTCCCTTTACCTTTGTGAACGCTGCGACGAGCTGCAAGGGGTTCGAGGTCGATTTCATCAAACGCTGTACACAGACCAAAGACCAACCGGCCGACGAAGAGTCAATTTTTACGGTTCACACTAAATGTCGGTTTATCCCCGAGTCTTGATCGGCGCGTTGGAATCCAACCGATCGAACACCATCGCCAAACCAGATCACCATACACGCACCGCGGAGCAGAGCCGAAAATTCGACCTTGATTCGACAGCCATTACGTCTTTTTCGATCCGGGGTCGGTTTACAAGGTCGTGGTATTAGGCCGGCTACGAAGACTACCGATCGGGCATAGCGTTTGATAGACACTGCGCGGAAGAAGTTTTATATGATAGGACTGAGACTAGTTTTTCACCTGACAGGACCAAGTCGATGGCCAAGGGGTCAAACCATACGGCTCCCAACTTTGAGCGGAAGTTGCTTAGATAACGACTCGTAGGCGAACTGCCGGAAGAAGCATAATGCGGTGCGAGATCGACATTAGAACTGCACACATATGTGAAGAGACAACATTCGCTTGCTAGGAGAACCGCGGCTTGGTCGGGTGGATAGCCTTTGCTCTTATGGGATCCAGCGATCCTCGTCCCCTGGGGCCGCAGCATGATTGCCTTCGAGTCGTGTTAAGGGAACGTTGTGCTGCTGGTCTCGCTTGGCGCTGGCGAGCAAGCCCTTGCACGAAATCCGATAATGCGCTGCTGATTAACGTCTCAACAACGACGAAGAGCAAATAGCCTCATCGTGCTGCGCGACCGGTTCGACGTAGACAATCACCAAGTTGAAAGGAAGAAACGGCACCACTGAAACCGAGATTTCGGCAAAGTGGTATCAGGCTCTGGGACTATACGAGTTCCGAGTACCATAGAAAAGCGAGGGCTGGATTTCGAATACCATAGATGGGAGAATGCTTAGATAAGACTTTTTCTGCACCTTCGCCGGGGTTGGGTGATATAGCATAGCGGTGTATGTGTTGGTTGATCCTATGTCGCGATATCCACTCTGCTCATTATATTGACTCGCAGTGTCCGTACGTGGCGAGGGCATCGGCCTGACAGGGCTGTAATATTGATGCTAGTGATGTTATATTTAGATCGCGGGCAGCAATGGTCCTGCGCATGGTCTGCGCTGCTGATTGCTGGCCTCATGAGTAGCTTCGTCTGCGATCAGCGGGATACGCGCGGCCGGGTCAGTTTTTCTCGTAGGGTAGTGTAGGCTGATACCGGGTACCCTCGAGAGTCGTCTATTGATGGTATGGCGAAGGCTGGTGTGCATTGCATCGAATAGCTTTCATTTGACTCGCTAGGCGCTGGCTTGATGCAGTGTGGCACGGCGTCCGGTGATTGCATTGTGCCGTCTGAATTATGCCTATTGTAATTTACGCATGCCTCTGACCCCATGCAAGTAGTTTACCAGGGTGGTAAGGTGGGTGAGCGGGTATGTAGTGAGATGTGGAAAACTTGCGTGGGGAATATTGACTGGGACGTGTCACCCAGTACGCGAACGATCAATGGGGCTAACACATAAAGCATTTCTCGGCCTATATGGCGAAAGCATCCGTAACAGGCCGTATTCTGGGTGGCGTGGGACCGCCAGACCAGTGGGAAAAAGCCGCAGCAAACGGTTGGAATGACCAAGTTCAGCTGAAATGCGACACGGATCATGCTCTACACAGAGCATCAACGCAGCGGTCGGCCGCTGCCGAACGATCGGTGAACTAACTTTATCGGGTAGAATTCTAAAGGGACCTGTTGTCGGTGCTGGGACTCTTTCACCACTTGGCGTGAAAGAGCTGAAATGGTGGCGACTCAGAAAAGAAAGTGACAGGGTCGACGGCGCTTCTTGTAAACTTCGAGGCGTTCCTCGTTGTCGCCCGCGTCTTGGGTGTTGGTCGAAACGCTGGACTTTTGGCGCAGCGTCAATTAGAGGTCTATTTGAAACTGCGCGCAGCGCCGATGAGGAAGCACAATGAATATTCAGAGACGGCGGGCGACATGGCGACGGGATATAACCGGGATGTCGTCGCGAGCTGAGACAAATCATTCGGACAGGACAATACCACACCAGTAGTTTTAGAAGAAGACATCTCGCTTGAAATATAATCGAAGCACCCAAGGGGAAAAACGGTGGTGGGATACTCGGACGACGTCGGGCACGGGGGGAAAATCTACATTGTTGGCGCTGACCTGCAAATTCTGGATGCAAGACTTCGACGCAGGGCGTTAATCCGCATCGGACGGAATGTTCCGATGCGATGCGCAACCGCGAACGCACCAGACAGTTACTACGCTGGCTGCGCGGGCGGACTAGCTTTCGGATAATCTAGAAACTATGCTTTGTTGGCCAAACAGTGAACCTTTAGCACGGCGAAAATACACCCAGCGGCAAAAGCGTTTGATCATCGTGCAAGGCTACGCAGGCTGACGCTGAACGCAGTCGAGCTCACGACGACGAGACCTAGCGCGAAACCGAGGCCTATCCGCAGAAGAAAGCTGACAGCATTAGTCCGGCGCCCTGTTCCCGGTGGCCAACAGCAATCCGGGTGGGTATCGGCTCACGCAATCGGCGGCTGGATTGACATCGACCTGATGGACTGCGTACAACTAAATTTGACGAACGCCGAGCATTCTGCGCTGGATCTCAGGTAGTGGGTCGGGCGAAGTGCCTGGACCCTGATGCGCCCGTGGCGGAAAACGCCAGACGCATGGCTGGATTTGTTACACACGAAATCCAGTTCAGCACGCGAGATGCCGACCGGATCATATTCATGACGAAGGCCGCAAGTCGGTGGGGTGACGGGAAGCCAGCTGGTGTACTACCCGGCGGAAGGCTCAGATTTACGAACCGGCCAAAAGCAGTATCCCGCAACCCAA
>Ga0163217_1082722_pt1 | contig 10813 bp, 7 predicted proteins | sample SynspAceP_FD_185933 | JGI IMG/M metagenome (GOLD analysis project Ga0163217, IMG submission 185933) | Saline lake microbial communities from Ace Lake in Antarctica - Synechococcus sp. Ace-P (PacBio error correction) | ecosystem: Environmental > Aquatic > Non-marine Saline and Alkaline > Saline ...
AGAGAGAGGATAACCCTACTGCATAATAATATTCCTTACCACGTTAAAAAAAATTGGGAAACCATCCCCCCCCTTAAAAAAACCCCCCCAAAAATGTAAAGGAAAAAAAAAAAAAAAAAAAAAAAAAATTCCCACCCATTGGGGGGTTTTTTTTTTTTAACAATAACCCGGTCACGGCCCGGGTATTCCTTAACCTGGGCCAATCAAAAATTGTTAAATCTTGATTTTAAATCTGGAGTTTCCAAAGCATTCCAAGACCGTAGTAAAAATTTTAACTATTGGCCTAAGGCCTTGGGTCTGGTCCTCGCTTGAAGTGCAAAAAGTTCATATCCATTAACCATCCGTTTACCGCCCAAGAATATTTTGGAAGTTCTCAGAGGTTGAAATCAATATTTTTAAATCAGGAACACGTAAATTTGGTAAATGAACTCCCCAAGCTGTTGGTAACCATTACGGATTTGATCAAGTCTAATCTGCTCATCATTTATATTTGTCGCCGTTTAAAATCCTTGTATTTGAATATCAGCCAGGAAGAATAGTAAGACCGTTTCGGTAAGCTTACGAAAACTGAGCCGCCTTCAGCGCTTCGGGTCCAGTTCCCCAAACACCCAATCTGGTTAGACCCCAGAAGGCAACGCACGGGTTCACCGACCTTATTATGCTGGTTTTCGCGCCGTTGGTAAAATTCCAGGTCCCCCACCTTACACCAAAGGACTATCCGAGGGTTGTGGCCAAGGAAAGTAACTTTGTTCCTGTCATTGAAATATTGAAGGAGGAAGTCCCAGGGTTAAATCAGCGGTGACTTATGTCTTGGTAGATTAACCCAAGTCAAACCCTTGTTCTTCCATGGAAACCCAACATTTCTTCTATGGTGGCATACCCACTAGATTGTGGCACGGGGCATCCAATAGCAATATCGGGGTTTTTTTCTTGTAGTAAAATAATCGCTTTCCAAGCTAATTCTATATCAAATAGGCCTAATTCCAAACCAACATCGTACTGTGCGGTCTTTTCCCATTTCAAATCTCGGAATTCGCCCACCTTATTCAAACCAGTTCCGCCAATACGACTAATCGTTTCATAATTGCGGCATAATTGGAGCTTAAATAGAGTATAGGAAGAATAAGGTGTATTTCGGAGTTACCTGTAACCTCCAACTTGTTCTAAGTTTTAAAGTTCGAAATTAGGGCGTTATCTACAAGAAAATCTTTCGTCCGAAATCCTCCAGCAACCGGCTGCTGAGGGAAAAAGGAAAAACTTATTGTTATCACCAAATTTCGACGAAACCAATCGGCCCCTACCGGGTAACCGTAAACAAATATTTGCCCCATTAGGTTAATAGTTCAATTACCAAATAGGAAGTTTTAGGTGCTTTCCCTGTCTTGCAAAAGAAATTGTACCGCTTATATTAATCAGATCCCACACCCAAAGTTGTTGAATTTTAAAAGAAAATCCGTTGGAAAGTTTCTAGAATCAGCGTTGACAAAGAATTGATTGACTGTTTGCAAAGATAAAACCCAAATAAGGCCCGTCAATGAATTGTTTTTCCATTGATTTTCTTATTATAGTCAAAGTAGTTTTTCAAATTGACCAAAATGTCTGCTTTTCGTTGCTAGATTGTGCCCCTGGCCACCGCAATTATTATCTAGAACACTATTTCGAATTCATTGTTCTCCCTGGGTAAGTACATTTGTCCCAATACTGTTCTCATTTTCCAATTTCCTGGTAAAAGTTAAGATTGGTATTAACAAAACTTCCTGCCGTGGTTTGATATTTAAATATACTCATTATTGTCAAGCCAGTTCACTGAATTTCGCGTACCCTCCGCAAAGGGATAAGTCCTGTTATTGGCATTAATAGACCTTCCAATGACCGCCCGTATGAAAAGGAGCAGGGTAAAAAAGGATAATCTTCAACCATTCCTATCGTTGGCACTTGTCATTGTATCGGCCAAAATTCCAGTTTGGTTTATTAATAGCTCAAAGAGCCACCAATCTTTAACCATGTTTTTTATTTGATCATCAACTGAAACCTTCCCTGAATAACGTTTGAGGTAGGTATTTTTGAAAAGACCTTGATCAATCCCTAATTCCAGTGAGATGGCAAATATGTTGTTTCTTTCATTACCCCCCTGAGAAACCAACTGATGGTTTTTTGTGATTAATTTAATGTTGTACCACCTCTTTTGACCAATCGGTTATCAAAATAGATTGCCTTAACCCATCACTACTCGACAAATAAGCCCACATTTGGATTGGCTCTTTCTAAGCCTAGGCTCGTAAATGGCATAGTTCCCAGCAGCCCAGCCAGCAGGATCAAATTTTTGTGTGTTTCCCAAGAAAAGTTGCTCTATCATCGCATATCTGTTCGAATTTAAATGCCTTAGCTCTATTAAGACCATATTGGTTATCACCTATATTCAACATCGTAAGTAAAACCTACCCTGTCCTGCGCGAACCTTCTTTTTTGTAGTTACTAGAATACACCGTTAGCAACCACGAGCACCAATATATAGCAGTTGAGAAGCAAATCCTTTAACACTTCTATACGACACTAAACATCATTAGGTTTAAGTAATCTATCGCTGAACTAAAGTTTAGCTTGATTACCTTGAGGTAACTGCACCCCATTCTAATAACGTAAAGGGGTTGTTATGAAAAGAGTTTATTGAAACTTAAACCCTCTCACCTTATATTCGACTTACCACCTGGACGACCCGAATTGTGTTTACCTGGACGCCCGCAATCTTACGCGGACAAGGCTTGTTAAAGGGACTAAGCAGGCCGCCTCTTTCACTGTTCATGCATCTAACCTGTCCAAACAGAACCCGTAAGATCAGATTTCTTTGACTACCGTATCCGATAATTACTACCATCTTCCAATTCCGCGCAATCTTCTTCCATAACAGCATTAATTGTCGATTTCCACCTACAGGGATTTCCATAGTTTTTGAAAAACCTATATAACTGAAAACTAATGTGGCATTACTACTAACATTTCCCCAATTGTGGTAAGTTTAAACCGTCAAAATCTGTTTTGGCGTTCCATTGGTTGTACTCTCCTTTACCAATACTTTCGCCCAGGCAAGGGTCCGGATTGATCCGAAACACTCCCTGTCACCGTTTGTGCTTGCTAGCCCGAAAGCAATAAAAATGTTCCTAACTAGGCATAGGCATTTTAAATAGTGTAATCTTCATAAATAAAATGATTTTTAGTTTAGTTAATTGTTTTTAAATTGCATGACAGGCCGGAGTTAAAAAGCCAAACCATATACAATTGTTAAATGTATCTTTAAGAAAAAACGGAAAAGTTGCTTGAATAAAGAAAAAAAAATCTAAAAACTTCATGAATTTTTAAGAGTTCTTCTACATTTTTTAATGGAAAATCCCTACTTTGAAGCTTTTTTCCAAACACAAATTCAGTTTATAACAAAAGCACAATACAGTTATATGAAAAATTATAAAAAGAAGAATCAATTGTATAGTTCTTGCCTTATAATTATTAACCTACCCCTTTCATTAATAAAGCCAATCGAAAAAGGGATTGGCATTAGTTCTAACATATGGCAAACCTTTGCAACAATAATATTCCCCCTATCTTTTCCCATTATCAATATTTTATTGTTTTTTTTGTGGATAAGTTCCTCTCCAATTATTGTTTATGAATTTTCCAACGCATTTTTGCAATTTTAAGCTAGTTATAACCAGCTTTCAAATAATTGGGTCCCTCTTGTGGCAACAATAAAAAAAGTCTAAACATTCGATCGCGTAAAATTGGCCGTCTTAGCTGATTTCATTTGAGCGATTGTTTATGGACAGTTACAAGGATACGTGATTACAAAGGCCTAAAGCTAAATCCAAATGGGGAATAATGCCGTTATTAGACCAAATGGAATCGGCACTGCATTCTACCAGATTTTTTAAATGAAAATTATTTCGCCTTTTTTGTCTGCCCTTGATGATGTATGTAAATAGAAGAAATAAAAATACGTTCTTTTACCAGGTGATTTTTTCAGATGACGGTCAGCCTATTTCATATTAAGGGTCTGAAAAATATTCTGATCACATACAGTTCGACTTATGGCTACAATTTTTCCCTGATCAGGGAACCATGATGTTGTTTCAACCTTTTAATCAAATAAGGATGGCAAAAACTGATTTTCTAGGTAATGGCGGAAAGTCACAGCCTATAATGTCTGCACCGGGCAAATGTAATACATCCGATATGTGAGAGGGAAACATCCAAGTTATAATATCTTCTGATATTCAAAATTTAGGTATGGGGAGATTAACAAGAATTTTTGGGTGATTATGGTTTCTTTCCGACAAGGAAGTAATGATCTAATTGGGAAACCCCTTTTTTCAAATACACTATGAACAATTAACAACTTTGAATAAGGCTAAAAACTGCCCGATTTAGTAAATAGAAGTTTCCAAAATTCCAACGCAATGATTTGCAATTCCAGATATCAACTATTTGGTTGAACCTGTAGAAAGGATTATGGTTATTGGCGCTGGATGCCAAATACCTATATACAAGAAAAAATAATAAATGGGTAACAAGGAACAACTGGAATCTCCAAATACTGGACTTATGGATTGAACAACCTACTAACAGATAAAAAATATCTCTTTTTGACTGGGTGCCGTAAAGTGGCGGAATTAATGCCAGAAAACAAGAAAAAGAACGCCTCATAGCCTTTAGTCATTATCCTATGGTCGAATTCAATGATGGCGCCACCTCGGACATGGAAGAATTAACTAGTTGGCAGCAAGATGCCAAATAAGTAGAAGTTCCCCATCAAAAAAAGGTGGCCCAATATGTCGCCAAGAAGCCGGCCTAAAAGCTTCATTTGGGAGGCCATATGCACATAAATGATACCTGGGGTGCATTTCGCGATGAAAGGCAACACGTGTTTCAATATTCAAACCCCTTCCCTAGCGGCCCTATAAACCAGCCTAATAAAATACTCACACTTAAAGATTGAGGATTCGCCGAGTGGAAACGTTGTCATTGATACTGTTTCCTAGGTATAATGGAATTTTTTGAGCTTACCGTCAAGAAATATGGCTTTTTGTTGGAAGACATTGGAGATGTTAGGTATTTGAATAAAGGATGTCCTTTTACCTCAAAAAACTATGTCGGGAAAAATTTCATGGATTTTGGCAACTTAAAGAATGGTGCGTCCTGCCGATTCTTGCCCAATGAATGGCCTCTTGAATTCAAGGATTTTGTTGTAGTCTTTCCGGCAAAGAAGCTGTTACTCTTATTCCAAACGGATACTTCCAATAAACTTAAAAGAGGTTGGAAAAACTATACGGGTAATCCAGAAGGTAATGGCCCGCCCTAAACTCGCTAAAGGCAAAACAATTAAAGCAAACAAATTAAATTTCGATTGCTTTGGATGATTGGTCGGGGTATGACTTTTTATTAGATCTTTAATAGGCTAAGAAGCGCCGACGACTTGGCATTGAACCGACAATCGGGCTCAACAGATCTAATCAATATCAATTCATAATTGATTCCCTTTTTAAACAATCCCACTTTCAAAGGTAATACTGACAATTACAAAAAGGAGAATGCTGCTTACTGATGAGCATTTCAAGAACCAATTTTTAAATGGGGCACCTTTCCGACCATTTTCAACTAGACCCTTAACAACAGGAAGTATTATTTCCTTAAAAAAACCAACACAATGAAAACGAAATAAACAATTCCAATACACTTTAATTAATATTTTTTATTTGGAATGACAGTGCTGTCGCGCCCAAAGCAAAATAGAGTTGACTATGTGAACCCTTTGATCGAACCCCATCATCTGGCTTTATGGAGGGCAGGGACGTGGTGGTACGAATGCCAGTTGTTGGAACCCCTTTGCTATGACCAATTTTTGGCCGACACGAGAAAAATAAAGATCAGTGAAATGCCCCTATTTTCTACGAGGACAATACTGTTCAAGGTTTTCTGGCACGCACCAAACTACTGTCTGGATGGCGATTATGGCTATGTACCGTAATGCCTCAAGTTGGGGAATTAAACACTTCTTCCCCAAGACCGGGCCTTGCCCTTCACCCATAAGGAGGAGAATTTCGAAACCCAACTATTACAGTGTTTCCATGGGGTTGATAAGGGACAAAAAATAAAAAGGGGAAAATAGCTGCTGCACAACGCTGTGGCATCTTTCAATTCAACTTTCCCATCCGATGAAATCCCATAATCATTATCAGGGTAATTAATAATTACTGAAACAAAAAGCGTTTCACGGGTATCTAAAAATAGATGAAAATAAAAAGGAAATTACGGGCCTTACAACCCTGAAAGGATGTCTTCCATTTTAGGACCAGAACTTCAAAAAACTTAAAGGTTATTTTTATAATCAATTTGATAAATCCTTTGAGCGATTGGAACTTGAATTTTTTAGGAACAGAGCCCGACATCAATTGACATGGGTAAAGAAGCAGAAACCGGGCAGAATGGGCGGATAATAATTTTCAAAACCGAAAAAAATGAAAAAGGTAAACAGTAAAAAATGCCACTTCCCTTATAAGCCTGGACAAGCCCGTGAAAACTTATCTAAGGAAATACCGGATTGGGGATTTTAATAAAGTAGTAGAAAATACAAGGATATTTGGCAGGAAAATTCTATCCAGAATTAAAGTAAATGGAGCTACGTGAAGATCCAAAAAAAGTATTTTCTATACCGCCTTGTTCCCACACCGATGTTTTTCCCTAGGGATTTTTCCCGAATACGGTCGTTATTAACAGCCCGTTCGATGACAAGGTCCATGAAGGAGTTTCATACAACGATAACTCCCTTTGGGATACTTTAGGGCTTTGCACCCCCTATTACATTTTTAACACATCCCGAACCGGGTAAGCCCATGTATAAACCTTGTTGTTACAGATGGTTAACCAAGAGGGAGGGTGGCTACCAAAATGGCCCATATCCACCTATACCAACATCATGAACCCGGAACCCATGGCCGATGCCGTAATTGCCAGATGCCTATGTAAAGGGTTTTTGTAGGGATTACGACCTGAACCTGGCCTATGAAGCCGTGAAGAAAAAATGCCATGCACCCCACCGTAATAGGGACAGCGGAAAACCTTTGGGAGAATCGGGAACCGAAGGTAATTTGTACGAAAGCAAGGGGCGGACTAACCTATTATCATTCTTTGGGATATGTAGCTTTGCAAGACAAGACACGGGAATCCGTAACACGGACCATTGAAGTTCGGAATAGATGATTTATCAGCATTGCCCAATATGGCTCTGGACATGGGCAAAAATGAGATTAATGAACGATTAATGGGTTGGAGTAAAAATTACAAAAAACCTTTACAACAAGGAGAACCCGGGTTTTTAAACGCTCGATTATTTTAACGGCGATTGGACAAATGTACAGGAAGGTTTTACCGAAGAGACGATGGACCTATTATTTGGTGCCAATGCACGATATTCAGGAAGCATTGAACTCTTCGGAGGAAAGGAAAGTAACCGCCGCTAAATTAAATAAAATTTTTTGATGGGCAACATACCGTCATGAACAATGAACCAGGGCACATTATGCTTTCTATTAAAAGCTATGCAGGGCAGGCCTTGGAAAACGCCAAAGAACTTTATCGTCAAAGCACACCTCAAACCTATAATTACAGAATCATCCTTTGGGAATAAACGGAATGATGAATTGCGGACAAATGTCCTGCTTGGTATGTTTTTGGTGTTATGGGATTTTACGCCGTTTTACCTCCAGGAACAATATTTGCCATTGGGCGCCGCAATTTTCCAGAATTTACGCTAAAGATTAGTCAAGAATGGCGCACCAAAATCCTTTAAAATAAAAGCCAATAACCTATCCCGCAAGAAAATGTTCATTCAATCCCTAAAAATTGGATGGTGAAGGTAAATGGATGAAACCCTTTATCACCATACCCAAATAATGAATGGCGATCTCCTTGAATTTGGAATGGGAAAAGCCGCCAATCCTAATGGCCCTTCAAAAACGACTAAGGAGGAGAGTATTGTTAACTCGGAAAGCCTTCCCTTTGATACCAAAAAACAGATAATACGGATTGGATTATAAATGAAAACCCATCCGTTATTATTAATATGAATGTCGCTACTAATTATTTTCCAGCTATCAACTTTAACCAAGCCATTATTTCTTTGGTAATGGAGTTGGTAATCGCTAATCTCGGGAGGAATTCCTTCTGTCCGCTTCAATGTTTAAGGCAAATTCTGAACTTTCCTTCCAAAGAATTAAAAGCACCACTTTGACAATTTTTCAAGCCAAAATAAATAAACCGATCAATGCCATGACCCGATGTATTAAATTCAGGATGGATTGACTCCAAAAAAAAGAACGCTTTTTTAAATAGTCCGAAGGTCATTGCCTGTACCTTGAATGGGAATACTGGCCCAAAATAAGGCATTTTTCAGGTACCATGGGGCACTTCATCATAATTGGTATACAGAGCGCTGGATATGTTGGATTTTACGAAATGGATGTTAAGGGTTTTCTTCCCAAGGCGGTAATTTCCAAATAGCTTGGATATCCGCAAACTCCAAACCGTTTAATTACTCAGCGCCACCTTGCCCCCAGCAGACTACAGTGGCCTATTTGCATTCCCCAAACAACTTCCGTAAATTTGGAGTTCCCTCTAAAAAATTTCATTGGCAAAATTCAATTGCCGCTGAACAATCCGGAATTTCCATCAAGTACGCTAAGCGAACTTCCCCGTCCAAAGCACCCATCATAAATTTTTTCAACTGTGAGAGTGGGCAAATTCACTTGCACCATCTGCTGGGAAAGGCAAAATCTGTTTGAGCTTTTGGGACCCAAACCTTTCAACATTTTCCTGAAGATCAATGGAATAGGGCCTAATGGCCAAAGTCCTCCCCCTTTGCAGGCGTGTTTGTTCGTTATTACCTTCTAACTATTAATAATTTCACGCTTACAGTCCCATTATATCTCCAGACATAGACAGCCCTATAAATATTGCCTCCAAAATCCTTGCGTTAACAGGTTTAGCATTGGAAGGGGTTGATGGATCTTTATAGGGGCCATTTCTCCAATTTCCTCGGCATTAATCACCACAATTAATATCTATTCTTTAATGTAATGCGGAATATTTTTTAATTCCTTTCCTCAGATTCGATTATATAAATCCGATAATAGCAATCCGTACCTGGACTGTCCAAATCCAAGTAACCTGCTTAAATGCACCATATATCTTCATAGCTGCTTTGTTCTGTTTTTAAAGCATATGGTAATATTATGGCATTGAGCAAACCGTGTTTGTTTTTGTATAAGGCTCCCAAATTGATGGGGCAACGGAATGCACGGAGCCCAGTCCCTTTTGAAGAAGGCCGTTGCTCCCCAATAGACGGCAAAGCAACCAACATTTGTCCCACGAGCCTCCAAATTTTTTTCCGTCTTTCACTGCTATCGCGATATTTGGCAAATAATGCGGATGGCTTTCGATAGCATCCTTCGCCATTGATGAAATCCCGGAGCGCCAAGGCCCTCAATAGCAATTGCACCATGGCATCTAACTCCTCTGTCCAAGCATGTATGGTGGTTGGTAGTCCAAAGTTAAATTCAGGATCGATATCACTATGGCCGGTAAACAATTTTGGGGTGAAATATAATCTTTTTTGGAATGTAATTTCTCATCCAAATAACCGATGCCTACCACCTCAGACCCAGTTCCGGCAGTTGTTGGACGGCTATAATGGGAAGCAAATTCCGGCTAGGTCAGCATAACTCCATTTCGCCCACATCTTCAAAATCCCATAACGACCTAGTCTGTCCCGGAACATAAATGCGAATTGTTTTGGCTGCATCTATTGCATAACCAAAACCGCCAAAGGCAAATTAACTCCTCCATGTTTTGTTTTTTTACATAAGAGCCACTCCGCGACGAACATTCTTTTCGGTAGGATTTCTTGAAACAGCACTATAAAACCGTAAATTTAACCCGTCTTTTTTTAAGAAATGTTTATGGTATTTTTCAACCTATATCCAAACTTTAACCAAAGCCCTCGTCGGTAAACAAATAAAGGTCTTTATTCCAAATGCAATGCCTGTGAATATCTCGTTTATTCTTCCTTTCCAAACCAGATGGTGGTAGGATAATTCAATTTGTATTTCCTAATTGCATTAATTCCTAATTTTTTAATTCAATAAATTGATTTATAAATTTATTAGCCCTTTTCGAAATTAAACGACTTCCAACGCGTAAACATGGGTGTACCCATTTTGATAAAGTAACTCCCCTTGCCGAATTTTTAACCCCCGTCCAGGCAAAGCAGGTCCAAAAAATCACAGCGGTTCATATACAACTGTTCGGTTCAATTTCTCCCTTCCCAAATTAAATAGCCCGATCCATGTCAATTGCCTCCAAATGAAGCGTAAGTCCGTATTGGGAATCGTTCATTACCTCATGCTTCCTCATCGGTCTTTACTTTCATTATCCAACTAACAGGTCCAAAACTCTCCTCGCTCATTACATCCATGACTATGATCACATTCCACAAAACATGCCGGAGAAAATACGAGTATCTTTTTTTGGAACCGCGAACAAGGATTTTCGTCCAACCAAGGATTTTGCCCTTTAACCCAAAGCCCTGTTCAAATTTGTTTTTCAACGTAATTATCTGCCATCGTCTTCACCATTGCCCAGATTAATCCCCGCATCCCAAAGGATTTCCCAAACTTTTAATATTGTTTTGTAATTGCACAAAAATCCATCAACAAACTGTCGTAAAGGGATTCGTGACATAAATCCTTTCTATAAAACCGCAGCAGGA
>Ga0163217_1004003_pt1 | contig 10811 bp, 14 predicted proteins | sample SynspAceP_FD_185933 | JGI IMG/M metagenome (GOLD analysis project Ga0163217, IMG submission 185933) | Saline lake microbial communities from Ace Lake in Antarctica - Synechococcus sp. Ace-P (PacBio error correction) | ecosystem: Environmental > Aquatic > Non-marine Saline and Alkaline > Saline ...
AGAAAAAGAAGAAAGAGGAAGGAGTCAAGTAAAGCCGCCTGGAAAAAACGCGCTGTGCCGCGCGAGAGATGACCTATCTAATATGAGATATATTTTCTTTTGCTTATCGCCGCCAATAACAGGACAGCAGAAGCCTACCGCTGGGCGCGCTTTTATCTATGCTTTGGGGATACCCGGACGTGGGCCAAGAGACCCTGCCCAAGCTCCTGGCCACGCTCGCTGGGTTTCAACTTTGAAAGCCCGTAATCAGCCAAGGCATTGGGCCCTGGAGGTGGCTGGGTGTACCTGCCAAATGTGGGGCGCAGAAGTCCGCCCACGAGATTCAATTCCGTTCTTCGCCGATGAGCATAAACCCGCAACAAACAGTGGATTAGCCAGTTGCCTCGACGCGTTCCTTCGAAATTCAGGAAGGAAGGGCGATCTCAACCCCGGAATTGCTTTGGCCAGCGGTAAGCCTTGCCGAGTTAATCGCGCGCTTGGAATACCCGGTGTGGCCAAGAACCTTGGGGTTTGGCCCGAGCCGCCTGGCCAACCACTTGGGAAGCCTGGACGCCATTCCAAAATGCAAGGCGGATTGGCTGGAAGCTGGAAGCGGGTCGACGCTTTTAACAGAAAAAGCGCAGATCGGTTTTTGCGGCGGATTACTTCACAGATAACCAGCGTTCGGGATCGGGTTGGATGGCCCAGGTTGAAGGCAACAACTGAAAACCTTTGGCAAATGCCAACTGGGATAGCCCAACAGGCCAAGCAAAGCCGAGGGCATGCCGCTGGAGTGGCCAAGACCTGGGTGTTTTGACTCGGCGGTCCGAAAGCCTTCTCGCGTGAATGTGGCCAAGGATTACATGGAAAGCCTGGGCGCCAAGGTTCGCTGCAAGCGGTAATCGGCCAAGAACCCAAGTTGTGTGGTGCCGGCCGGGGGCGGGCCAGCAACTTTGCCAAGGCCAGAAGCAACTGGGTGTGCAAGTGCTGGATTGAGCAAAGGCTGTTGGCGCTGCCTGAAAAGCCAATGGCATCTTCAGGCGTTGAGGGTGCCGAGTCTTGAGCAAATCACTAAGACCAAGGCTTATGCCGCGGATTGTGCTGGCCGCCGATGGAGGGCTGGTCATCCGCCATGCGCGAACATTCTGACTCGGATGGCGGTATAGATCGCTGCGTCCAGTGAATTTCATGCGCGGTGACCGGATACCGCCTTGGAATCTGAGCACCGTTCGAGCGTTTCATACCTGAGATGCACCAAGGCTGGAAACCCAGCGCCGGCCGGTGCCGGTACACCCGCACTGCTGGGTTCGGACCCCCATTGGCTTGTGCGTGAATAGCGCGCAACTTTGCCGAGTGGGGCGCCCCTGCAAGTGGATCTGAACTTTGGCTGCCCGGCCAAAAACCGTTAACCCGCCACGGCGGCGGCGCCACGCTTGCTGCGTGAGCCAGAGTCAACCTGGCGCGGATCAATCACTGCAGTGCGTGCGGCAACGCCCTCTGCGTGCCGTGACTGCCAAGATGCCGATGGGCTATAAGCGGACCAACCAGCCTGACGCTGATGCGCACGTGCATTGCCGAAGTCCCGGCGCGGCGGAAAATCGCCGTGCACGCCGCACCAAAGATGGAAGGCTACAAGCCGCCGGCGCACGGGAATGGAATTGCGCCATTCCCGTGCAGGTTTTAGAATTGGCCGTGATACGCCAATGGCGAGGTATGGGATAGGCGGATCATGCAGCGGAATCCCGAGCTGAGCGTTGCCGAATCGTGATGATCGGCCCGTGGTTTGGTGGTGCAGCCCGAATCTGGCGCTGCGCAATCAGTCTTTCAACGCAGCGGACAGATGCTTGAGCCCTTTGCTGGCAGGCACTATTGCCGTGGATTGCCCGAAAAAAAGTTCTCACCCAGACCCGAGCCCGCATGATCGACCGGCCAAATTTCGCCAGGGCGGGATTAAGCAAGTGGCCTTTAAGCCTGATGACCCAGGCAATATCCGAGCCGCCGAGCTGTTCGCGCAACTGCGCCGGGAAGTGCAGGCAGGATGTGATAACAGGCATTGTTCGAACTGCGGGTCTTCAGGCGAGATTCCACTCTTTTCCAGCGGGCCCCTAAATTCGCTGCGCCGCCAATTGACCCATTATTTTTCCCGTCTCAGAAAACCAGGTCAAGATGGATATCTCCGCTGATGGCGTTTGACGGAAATGGACGAGTCTGCTGGTGGCCGCGTAATGATGAGGCTTGCTCATGCTAGCTGCGGCCCTAACCAGAGCCGAGTTCTATCCTCTGCCAGAAATGCACGCGCGGGGATCTCCATCGTTTGGGTTCTAATTTTAGCAGCTAGTGCCGTGCATGCTCTGATAAAGACCGATCGTGCGAGCAAGGAGTCCGCGACGAGTGCCCGCGTCTCTGTGTGTATTACCCCGTCTCTTCTGCCGTCACAATAAAGACGGCTTGGTCCGTGACTGGGGCGGAGATCGGACACGGAGGGCAGTTCTATCGAGAGCTATAAGCGAAGGCGTAGTAAAGCGAGGAGAGACAAAAGCCCGTCATGCACTCCGGCGAGAACGCGGGGATCCATTTTGGGGTTTTAGCAGCTAGTAGATCGGAGGGGTGGTCTGTGTCTTTAGACGACGAATCACCTCGACGTATAATACCTGGTGACGTCCCGACTGCGGATAAGTGCTTGGATGTCGTCGCCGCCCCCACCCCGTCATTCCGCGGCGGAAGTGCGGCGACATCCAAGCGGTATCTCAGCTACTTCCAACGCCCACGCTCATACCATCCGTCCGCTTGTACCCACAGCCTGTATCTCCACCGACCTAAATGCCGATATTGCCCACCAGCCGCACGCGAATGGGTAAGCTGAGAGAGAACAAATCGTGCATTGCATCGCTTCGCCGCGCGTGGTCTGCGCTTGTAGGTCGATGCAATACACAGATCTTATCATGATTCTCGCGCGCACGCACGTTTGGCGAGCCCACTCGGAGTACTAATCAATTAAACAGGGCCGTTTGGTCCGCGGCCAATACTGGCCGTCTGCTCGAAGACTTGGCCATAAGAGGCGCCACCGAGCAGTGCCACAACAGAGACGGCGGCTGCTTTGTGGGGCTTGGCATCACCCGGCGTAGAGCCGCGGTCCGACTGAGGTAGCAATGCATTAGACCAGCGCGGGGCTATATTGTTCTCTCTTCAGCAGGGGCTCCTGGAATGGCCTGGCGGAGTACTTCTTTCGTCGCGTAAGTACTCGGTTTCACGACCCTTGCGGTCAAATGGTCTGCTGTTACTCTGCTGGCTGGCGGGTACCTCTATCGCGACTGGTTTGGAGCGTGGTATTGAACAGGCCCTCAGGCTGAGGTCACCGCTCTGGATGTCCGCCTCCAAAAGCGCTCTTCCCTATGGCTTTTGCCGGCCCGCTTGGGTGCTGCCTCGTAACAGCGCTGAATGGTACGGATCCAGCGCGACTTTCGGCGAGCATTCGCTGACACTGCCCTCGCAAACTCTCCACCAACTGATCTATTCAAGCGACTTCGAGGCGAGGAGGCAGGCGCGTCGTTCATGCACTTCCGGCCAGGTCGGAAGCGCAACCTGTTCAATGAGCTGAAAGGCCTGGTCGAGCTGAATCGCGGTTGGCAGCGCTGCTGTGTGCGATCCGTGCTGTGGGCCCTGTTTGACCGCAATCGCCCCTGTTCCATTGAGGCGCGGTGCAGAGCGTGCATCCGTCCGCACATCCGGCACGGGTTCGAGTCAGGCTCGACGCCTGCTTGTATCTGCACGCGATCGTTATGCTGTTGGTTACCAAGGCCCGCCTGCGCACGTCGATATGCACTCTCGTGCGCACTGAGATATTGGTCACGGTTAAATACTTCGCGGAAGTGATGCTGGTGAGCGCGAGCTGTGCAAAGGCGCGAACACGTCGTTCGTGCCACTACCCAATCGCAAAAGCCAACGCACTGCCCCATCATGCGCGACACCACACGTCGCAACTGCGCCGCTCTCAATAGGCGGGGCCATTCAATGCCCACAGTCACGACACATGCATTCTGCTGGCAATGCTTCAAATCACCTGAGTCACTTGCACAATCTTCGCGCGCCTACGCCTCGTTCACTACGTGCGCGACGCAGCAGAGCACCACACTGTCGTCAGCCTTAGCTCTCCAAGCATAGCTGCATCTCCATCTTGTCTCGGCGAGGTGTGGTGATGGTCGCGCCTGTTGGCGCCCACGACGCGCTGCTGCCAGAGCCGCTTTCGGCGCTTGTCAGCATTGGCCGCAACAGCCTGCGCTTGCAAGATACACACTGCAAGGCGCGGAATGCCACCGGCCAATGGCGTTAATTGGGCTGCCCACTGTGAGGTGGCCGGTCGATCTCATCGCGACGGCAAAATACGTCCTCTCAGGGGCCGCAAACTGCCTATCTATTGCACCGCGAAAATGCACGGATACTTCAGCGGCGGCGATGCAGTGCGCGAGAGGCTGCACAGTGACCTCGCGGAGAACATGTTTTTTGGCGCCCCGAAAGTTCTGCAGGCTATCGGCTTGGTCCGCTCTGTGGGGCCGGGCCTGCAGAGACGGGCAGCACAGAAGTCTATCACCCAGGGCAAAAGCTGACAGAGGCCAGGACGAGCGACCAAAGACTGTGCAAACCCAATAGAAGACGGTCTACCGGAAGAGCAGACAACAACCCGGGTCTCTGTATCGAGGTCCCAGACATTTTATTATTGGAACATGGCTGGCATGGCTCTTTTCCTTGGCGCAGATTTCAACATGCTCGGCATGCGGACCAACATCCGACTGCGGATCGGTCTTCATATAAAGACAATGATGTGCCGAAGAAGCTACAAGCCAGAACCGGGTCCCATTGGTTGGCGCGCCCGACGATCAAATGATGCTGAAAGTCCTGGATTATGGACTTTGAAATGCCTGCGCCCGCCAATTCGCCTTGGTCATTTTCGCGGCGTACCATAAGGTGCCTTCTTCAGGTCGAGTATAGACGAGAGGTCGAGACAGAGAGTGCGAACCAGCGTGGCTGCGTGTTTGCGGGGCTACGGGTACTTTGCGCGCCTGCTTCAAGCGTTCGCGGAAAATTACAAGCCGATGCCGGCGCAATAAATCCGATTCAGCCGCGACTCCTTGACATACCGAGGCCATGCAACCAGCGCCCTTCTGAGAGGGTTCGGCGCCCAGCGCCGCTGACTCATGTATGCACCAAGCGTCAAGCTGTCCCCAGGCAGAGCGGACGCCAGCGCAATGCTGCTGAGGCCGGTATATCTCCACTCGTTAAGGCAGGTGCAGGCCTGCTTAGCGCTGTTGGTGCAAGATTACAGCTTGGCCGATCATACTAGCTGATAGCGAGAGCCCTTTGAGGGCACCGCGCGTAACGCCTGAGACGCAATAAGCGAGCGCCAAGACAGGCTTGCACAGTCGCCTGTGGCAAACACATCCGCCCGGCAACGGATGAGCGCTATGCACCGCGGAGAGCCTAGGAATCCCGAGACTGAGCCGCACCCATCCGCCATGTAGTCCCACTACCAGGCACTCACAACGAGGCGCAGCCCAAATCGGGGGCCTTTGCGCCAGTCGCGGCGTACCAGCGCCTCGCAGCGCATCAGCGGCTGGTCGCCCACTTGTATAGAGTGCATTACTGGTTGCGCCACACGGGTAAACCCGACCTGTTGTGTTCGACGCTCAAGCTTTGTATGTTTCCGCTGCCTGCTGGCAGCCCATTCGCGCAGCGCGGCAAAGACGAAGCCAGCGCCTGCTGGCGCAGCGACACTACACCACAAATCGAACAACAGTCGGTTTACCCGTGGGGGCGAACAGGCACCTATACAATGGCGACCAGCCGCTTGATGCGCTGCGAGGCCGCTGGTAGCCGCCACTGGCGCTAGAAGCGCCCCGACTTGCTGCGACTCCTAGTGGCTTGGTAGTGGGGATACCGGGCGGATTCTGCTCATCATTGCGTGCGTCTGCTCTGGTCAGCACCAAGCCACACGGATGTGTTTTTGCACAGGTCACTTACTTGACAAAGCCCCTGTCTGGCCGCAACTGCTCAGGCCGTTTTAGCGACGCGTGCGCTCAAGGCTCGAGTAGGACTTCTGGCACAGTAATTCTTGCTCAGCCAAGGACGTATCACCATTCGGCTCATCCGCTGTTCTGACATGGTCATACCCGCTCCTCTAGACACATGCGCTGGCGTTGCTGGCGAAAGCTAGACAAGTAGAGCAGAGCACATATGAGCTTATCGCTCGCCGAGTGAGCGCCTCAAGGGCGCTTTGGTTGTAGGCCTGGCTGGAAGGATCGGCTGGAGTAGCCGGATAATTGTAACAAGCGCCCGGCAGATCGTGCTTATTTTCCGTCGAACGCTTGAAGAGCAGCCGCGCAAAGGTGTCACCGCCGACCCAGACCACACACCTGATACGATCTCTGTCACTCCGCCCACGACCATATCTATCTGAAAGGGCACCTTTGAGCTAGACACAAAGGCGAAATTGGCGGCCGTCGCTATATGTTCAAAGTCCATAACAGACTTTTCAAGCATCATGATTCTCCGCGTGCCACTCACCATGGACCCCGTCTATGGACATAAGCATCTTCGGCACATCATTGTCTTTGAACCATGCCAGGCTGTGCAGCAAATGATAACGCCAAAGGCACACAGCACCAGTCGCCGAAGCCATTCCCAGAGTGAATAAATATGCGTTGCCTGATCGCCCAGGATTTGCTGTTGATTGTCGCCGGTGCCGTCTTCTAATCAGGTTTGCACAGTCCCTGGTTCGTCCTGCTCGTGTCAGCTTTGCCCATTTGGCTTGATATAGGTAGACACGTCTGTATGTCATGCGCCCTTACAGGAGAGACCGGAGCCAAGCCACGATGAGGCCTGGCAGAAACTCGCGCATCAAATCTGGTCCAGTCCATCTTCGCGCAGCTTATTGGCCATTTCCGGGGCCGCCGAGTCTGCCATATGTGATCCAACTCTACTGGGCGGTCGAGCACCTCCAAGCGCGCGTGATGTTCCTCGCAGCTCGACGCCACTACCCAGGCAGCCAGAGTAACGCGCGTGCGTCCGCATCAAAGCGCTGCAGAGTCGAACAAGCGGCAGTGCTTGTCGAGAGCCGCAAAATGCCGCACCAGCTGCCGAGCGCTCTTGGCCAGGCCATGCGCGTCAGGCAAAACTATGCGGCAGACATACCAATCGATTGATGCAGCAAGTTGGCGAGCAAGGCGACGACTGTTGGCCATGCGCGCGAAGACGAGTGTGAACGCGACTGACGTCGAAGATTGTCGGGCAATGTCACATCAAGATGAAGGCATTGCGAATCAGTCCAGACGCGAATCTATTGGGCAATTAGGAACGCCCGCTATATGAGAAGCGCGCGCGCGGCCGAGGCAAAAATATGGGCACTGGCGCTAAATGAGATAGTGCGGGCGCCGCGAGAGTTCCGAGCCATTGCCTAGGCGTACGCCATCCATCATCTCCGAAGTATCTACCCACTACATCGAACCGAGACCACACATCAGCAGGCGGGCCTAAGGTAACCACATGGCATCAACGATCTGCGCAGAGAGCAGAGCAGGCCGTCCGGAGAGCTGGAATCGAACTGGCACGCCGTGAGCGATTGACAGCTTGCAGGCATCAAATGAACCCAGGGCGATTGCGGTCAAACAGGCCACAGCACGGATCGCAGCACAGCCAGGCTGCCAACGCGATCAGCTTCGACAGCTTTCAGCTGCAGTTTGAACAGGTGCGCTCCGACCTGGCCCGGGAAGTGATGAACAGACGCGCCTCTTGGCAATGAAGCCAATCAGTTGGTGAGATTGCCGAGCAGGTTCCAGCGAGATCTCGCCGAAGTCGGCCGCTGGATAACCGACCATCAGCGCTGTTACGAAGGACAGCACAAGCGGCGGCAAAGAAGCGCATAGAAGAGCGCTTTGAGCGGACATCCAAAGCGGTGACCTCAGCCCTGGAAAGGGCCTGTTCATACAACGCTCAAAACCCATCGAGGTACCCGGCCACAGCAGTAACAGCAGCCAATTTGACCGCTATACCGACGAAGTACTGAGCCAGGCCAAGTTCAGGAGCCCCTGCTGAGGGACACACCCCGCGCTGATTCCTTATGCCATTGCCACCACCATCGCCGGCTACGTGCCCACCACCAACCGCCTCCTGTGCGCGGCCGAAATGGCAATCTTCAAGCACGACACCCAGTATTGGCCTGAGACCAAACACGCCTGTTTAATGAATCGCAACTGGTGCACGCTGCGGCAGGCCATCGAAAAACGCTGTTATTGGCAGACCTGACAAGCGCGATCACCGGCGAGGATCATGCACGATTTGGTCATACCCATCTCGCGTGCGTGGGCGGCATTGGGGTGGGGATACGGTTGGGGTACGAAGCCGGAGGTGGTATGAGGTGGGCGTGAAGTAGCTGAGATACCGCTTGATTCCCCGCCTTCGCGGGAAATGACGGGGTGGGGGCGGGAATCCAAGCAAATATCCCGATCAACCAGCCATTATCGGTCAATCGAGCGCATGCAACGCACTAGGATCTAAAACCCAAAATGGATCCCGCGTTCGGCGAGGATGACGGTCCCACGCTTATACCGCACTGCCGTAGCCCTCCGTCATTCCCGCCACCACTGCGTCATTCCCGCGAAGGCGGGAATCCAAGCACATCCCGCCAGCGCACACATCGGTCCACCAAGAGCATGCCACGGCACGTAGCTGCTAAAACCCCAAAATGGATCCCGCGCGTTCGCGAGGGATGACGGTCCCTTGTCTAGGGCCGCAACCAGCAGCCCTCCATCATTCCCCGCCACCACACCGTCATTCCCCGCAACGCGGGATCATTCTTGACCTGGTTTTTAGAGGGAAAAATAAATGGTCAAGTGGCAGCGCAGCGACGCCCTAAGCGCTCGCCTGAGACCCCGCCAGTTCGAACAATGCCTGTTCAGTCAACATCCGCCTGCACTTCCCGGCGCAAGTTTGGCCGACAGCTCGGCGCTTTCCGGATATTTGCCTGGTCATCAGCTAAGCCACTGCTTATCGCAGCCTGGCGATGGCGGTGATCATGCGGCCTCGTCTGGGGTGAAGAACTCGCAATCCAGCAATAGTGCCTGCCAAGTCAAAGGCTCAAGCATCTGTCCGCTGCGTTGAAGAAACTGATGCGCAGCGCACAGACGGGCTTGCACCACAAACCACGGCCGGATCATCGAACCGATTCGCAACCGCCTCAGCTCCGGTGATCCGCTGATGAAATGCCCGCCATATCCCATACCTCGCCATTGGGGCGATCACCGGCACATCTAAAACCTCACGAATGCGCGCAATCCAATTCCGAGTGCGCCGGCGGCTATGTAGCCTTCCATCTTGGTGCGGGCGTCACGCGATATTTCCGCCGCGCCGGACTCGGCCAATGCACGTGCCTAATATCCAGCGTCAAGGCTGGTGTCGCTTATACCCAATTCGCATCTTGTGCAGATCACCCGCACCGCAGAGGGCGTTGCCGCACGCACTGCAGTTGATGATCCGCGCCAGTTGCCTCTGGCTCAACGCATGCAGCGTGGCGCCGCCGCCGTGGCGGTTACGGTTTTGGCCGGCAGCCAAAGTTCAGATCCACCGCAAGGGGTCGCCCACTTCGGCAAGTTTTTGCGCGGCATTCACGCCAAGCCTGGGGGTCCGAAACCCAAGCAGTTGCGGGTGTACGGCACGCCGGCGCGGGTTTTCTCAGCCTTGGTGCCATCTCAGAGATGAAACGCTCGATCGTGCTCAGATTCAAGGCGGTATCGTCACGCGCATGAATTCACTGACGCAGCGATCTAATAGCCGCCAATCCGAGTCAGAAATGCGCGCATGGGCGGATCGACAGCCCCTCCATCGGCGCCACACAATCCGCGGCTAGCCTGTCTTAGTGATTTTTGCTCAAGACTCGCACCCTCCAACGCCTGAGATGCCATGGCTTTTCAGCAGCGCCAACAGGCCCTTGCCATCCAGCATTGCACACCCAGTTGCCTCTGGGCATGTGGCAAGTTGCTGCCCGCCCCCGCCCGGCCACCACACAACTGGGTCTTTGGCCGATAAACGCTGCCAGCGACCTTGGCGCCAGGCTTTCCAGGTAATCCTTGGCCCACATCACGCGGATGAAGGCTTCCAGACCGCCGGTCAACACCCAGTCTGGGCCACTGCAGCGGCATGCCCTCGCTTTGCTTGGCCTTGGGGCTATCCCAGTGCATGCCAAAGGTTTTCAGTTGTTTGCTCAACCTGCATCAACCCATCACGACGGCTGGTTATCTGTGAAGTAATCGCGCAAACCGATTCTGCGCTTTTTCTGTAAACGCTCGAACCCGCTTCAGCTCCAGCCAAATCCGCCTGCAATGATGGCGTCAGGCCTGCCCAAGGTGGTGGCCAGAGCGCTGCGGCACCAGTCTGGCCAACACCGGTATTTCCAGCCGCGCGATAAAAACCTCGGCAAGGCTTACGCTGGCAGCCAATTCCGGTTTGAAGATCGGCCCTCCCTCCGCTGCAAATTCGAGACCGGCACTCGAGCAACTGGCTAATCACTGTGGCGGTTTATGCTCATCGGGAAGAAACGAATGATCTCGTGGGCGACGTTCTGCGCCCACATCCGGCAGGTACATGCCAGCACCTCCGGCAATGGCCTGGCTGAATACCGCTCAAGTGAACCCAGCGATGCGTGCCAAGCAGCTTGGCGTCTCTTCGCCCATCGTCGGGTATCGCCCAAGGCCTAGATAAGCGCGGCCAGCGGTAGCTTCTGCTGTCCTGGTATGGCGCCGAGCAGATTCTTTGTGGATATCTCGGCGAAGCCTTCCAGCTGCTAG
>Ga0163217_1015347_pt1 | contig 10811 bp, 8 predicted proteins | sample SynspAceP_FD_185933 | JGI IMG/M metagenome (GOLD analysis project Ga0163217, IMG submission 185933) | Saline lake microbial communities from Ace Lake in Antarctica - Synechococcus sp. Ace-P (PacBio error correction) | ecosystem: Environmental > Aquatic > Non-marine Saline and Alkaline > Saline ...
CCCAAAAAAAGGCAAAAAGGAAAAAGAGATCGGTTTAAGAAACCTTTTTTTTTCGAACCCTTTAAAACTTTGGAACCATTACCATTTTATGGACTACCCCCTTTTTAAAACAATTAAAAATAATTGGGCCGAAATACAAACTTTGCCCCTAACTGCAGGAATTGGGGACTGATTTTTTTTTCCCGATTGGGTTAAAAACTAAAGACTCCTCCCTTGGTGACGAAGGGAGGTGGCCTTTCGCCCATACGCCGACAGACGGAGGGTTTATGAAAATCCCAGGTTTTTAAAGAACATACAAATCAATGTAAAAGTGAATAGATCTAGGGTTGGGGCCTTTCAACACTCCCCTCCCGATAGTTTTATCGGGACTTTCCGCCACTGGTTGGCGGGCCCAATTCCATTCCCCTCTTCGTTCCACCAGAGGGGAGCCTAAAAGGCTCGGTCCAACCGTTCAATGAGTTTCTCCCTTGCTAATTGGGCCGGTTTCCGGCCAGACGTAGTAGTCCACTTTCGCATGAAGCCCCATTTTCAGACCTCCCGATAGCTATCGGGAGAGAAGTCACACATACTACTTTAAAATATTTTTTTTTTTCTCGGAAAAGGACAAGAGAGCTAGTTTCAAATGAAGTGCATTTTTTTCAAATAACTCAATACTTAACTGTTCAACTGAATTCTGTTTTACTGTTTAACTTCTGCTCATGAGTTCCCTCGATACAAATAACCTGCCGGCATTTCACTCGAACTGAACGGGTACAAACCGTTTCACTGCTAACTATTTACTAATTCAATACAACTATTTAGTCCCGATTATTTATTTTACTTCGATTTCGAATACGCTCAATCTCCGTTTAAGAACTTTCCGACTTTCAACCTTTTTGACATTATTTATGGACTTACCCTTTTACAATTAAATAATTGGCCGAAATACAACTTGCTACTACAGGAATTGACTAATTTTTCGATTGGTTAAAAACTAAAGACTCCTCCTTGTGACCGAAAAGGGAAGGTGGCTTCGCCATAAAGCGAAGACGGAGGGAATATGAAATCCCAAGGTTTGACCAATGAAAATTATGTAAGTGGATTAGATTTTAGGGGTTCCCTGGGGCCCTCAAACTCCCCTCCGATAGTTTTATCGGGACTTTCCCCACTGTTGGCGGGCATCCATTCCGCCTCTAACGTTCCAAGAGGGGAACCTAAAAGGCTCGTCACCCCCCTTTCATGAGTTCTCGATACAAAATGCCTACTGGCATTTCCTCGCAACTGACGGGTTTTAAATCGCTTCACTATCAAATTAATAACCGGTTTACCATGTTTTAGAGGGAAGGAGCTATTATTTTCGTCCATTCTTTCAAACTACCCCCAGACAGCTTAAAAAGGAATATGACCCCTTATATATGCAGGAAGCTACTAGAGCGATTTTCTCATATTCATTCGAAAATGACTTTCTATTTTTCATATTCATCTTTTATCTAAATATAGTTTTTCCCACTTCCATCATAACGGACTCATGGTCCAACTTCCGATAATGAGCCTATTTTTAGGGCCTCCCGATAGCTATCGGGAGAGAAAGTCGCACCATCTAAGGCATTCGATTTTGACTACGCTCAATCTCTTTAGAACTTTCGACTTTGAACTTTTCATAACTTTTATAACTTCCTATAAAATCCTTCTCTTTCACATTACACTAAGGTGCCAGTCTGATGGTAAGAATATTCCATTTTCTTCAAAATTACTCGTAATACGGTTTTAAGGCTCAGGATCTTTAAGCTAATTTTTCTTGGCTTTGGGCTACTAATCCTATGGTTTCCTTATCCACAAACTCATAAATAGCCAACACTCCTTGCCGTCCGCAATAGAGTTTGGGCCAAGATGGGAAAAAATCGTAAGTGGGCTTTAATTCCTTAACTCGGCTATTTCTTCAATACTCTCCTTTCCTTCTTTATAAAGATCATAAGTAATCCCTGATAGGTTGTGGCGACTTCTTTTTTTTCTTTACTTTTTTCTGCTTGAAAGCCTTGATCTCCTGAAAAATAGGTCTCCGTACCACTTCCAATTTACGTTTGCCAACTCCATTTATTTTTCCATTAGTTCTTCCTCACTAGTCGCCTTTCGCTTCTTTTCCTTTAAGGTAGCATCGTTGAAAATAATAAGCAGGGATATTCCTCCTCCAAAGATCTGGAACCTTCGTAGTCGTAGGCGTTCAAAAGAGAGTTTTTAGTTGCTGGCTCTTGCTTTTTGTTCTTTTTCCAAGGCCATCCTTTCCTCTTTTTTGATCGGTTGCTCAACATACATTTTGTCTTTCCAATAGGACATCTTTGAATAGGGGGTTAGCTGTAAAAACATTGTTCTTTGTGAAGGCAATCTCACCGAAACCCTGATTTATAAGTTGAATAGCGTAATGCTGCAAATCGTTCCAAGAAATATCCTTCCCGAAATGCCAAAGGTTTTGATTTCCTGATAATTTTTATCTAAAACAGCGCAATTTTTGGGCCCCCCTTAAAACATCGATTACAATTCCGTGCTTTCAGCTTCTTTTAATCGGGCTATGGTGGAAATATTTTTTTTGGGCGAATAATGGTACCATCAAGAACATTGGGGCGGATTTTACAGACATCGCAATTACCGCAATCCTTCACTAAAAACTCGCCAAATAACTTAGCATAGATCTTTCCTTCTACAGGTGAGCTTCGGAGAAACTTGCTTCCATTCTATCCAATTTGGCCAACTGTAAACCTCTCATTGGCCCGCACCCGTGCCAATCTTTGAAGCCTGGATAACATCGCCCATAATCTGTGACAAAAGGGCCTGTGCCGGCATCCGTCCTAACCGGAACGTCCTATCTCTTGATAGTAACCCCATGTTCTTGGGCATATTATAATGATCACCCAATCGTACATTGATTTATCTATTCCCATTTCCCAAAGGCAATGGTGGCGCATACGATCTGGGTCTTATCAAAAAATAAAACTCTCCTGCACCTTGCCTACGGCTATCAAAATCCAAGCTGCCCTGAAAACTATAGGCCGCTGCTTTAATGCCGTTGTCCAAAAATTTAGCTACCAAGGTCTCGGTTTGATTTTCGACTCAAGCAATAAATAATACCAGATTCATTAGGTTTTTTTCTTATTAAATTGAAGTATTTGGGACACCCTGTCATGGGCCAGCCTCACTTCTAAAGCAATATTTTTCCTATCAACGGGGCCAAAATTGTTTTGCCTTGGAACCTCAACTGCGCCATAATATCCTGTCTCGTGCCTTATCGGCTGTGGCCCGTCAATGCAATTATAGCGTCCAAGGGGAAGCGTACTTTTTTAGAAATCCCAATTGTTGGTAAGAACGGTCTAAAATCGTGCCCCCATAGAGGAATACAATGCGCCCTCATCTTACAGCCACACAACTTATAAATTCTTCCTTTAAAATAGGGGAGAGGCCCTTGTAAACTTTCAGGGCCAAATAAAGCAATTTCAGCTCTCCTTTATGGTCCTGTCCAATATTTCTTGCTGTTTCTTCGGCGGACTGACTAACTATTAAAAAATGCTGCTGGGTACCATTGGCTTTAGTCCATCCACTTGGTTCCTTCATCAGTGCAATAATGGAGAAATAACCACAGTGGTTCCTTTAAATAAGAGGGCAAGGTAGTTGAAACAAATAGATTTTCCCCCACCAGTAGGCATGGATCACCAAACAATCCTTCTTATTTAGTAGCAGAAAGTAATAATCTCCTCCTGTTGATCTCTAAGCGATCAAACCAAGAGTATTTTTTTAAAGAATAGGGGTATAATTTAGTTTCTGGAAATCGGGCCATGGGGTATCGGTAAAAACCTGTTGAGTGGCCGAAATTAACATAATTGAAATCACCATTACAAATTTAATGGGGTTTAAAAATCCTCAAAAATAAATCAAAATTGAAGTAAACTCCCTAGCTGATCTTAGCCTAAAACTGTTAAATTTATCCCATTGCAAACCTTTTAATTTTAATATGAACCTTTACCCGTAATTACTGCATTGTTCCTAGTCATTTGTATAATATTCTCCCTACCTTAAAGTCACAAGAATCCTATTCAGCTCCAAATTTTACCCACGCCGGATTCTTGGGTCGATCATTTTTTGGTTCCCGATCCCCGACTTATGTGAAAGTTTGAAAAAGAAACCAGGGCACCTTGGAAACCATGACCGCATGGAATCAGTGAAAATATTGATGCCTTAAATATAAAAATGTTTATGTACTGGGGATCTGGTACAGCATAACGAAACTTTTTAGTTACGGATAAAATTAAATGGAAATGCACCCCAGTAGGGAGCAATGGAGCAGTTTCACACGCATTTGAACCGATTGGATGGTAAAGTTGCCTATATCTTAGCTGCCGGTAACCAACGATTTGGGCTATAATAATATGGAAACCCGAAATTCGAACTACAACCAAATATTTCCCTGTACATAAAACCTTTAATGCCAAGGCCTTTAAGGGCGGCTGGAAGAACATAGACGGCCTGCCCTTCCGTGGAGAATGCCTACCTATGAAATTTATATCTCCAAACACACGGAAATTTTTTGTTTCTGAATTTGGAATTCGCACCGAGGGACACCAATTTTCAATGGGCCAATAATCGAGATTTCCAAAGATATATACAAGGACCACACCGTAGTCTTGTCTCACCCATTTCTTATTTTGAATGCCGAAAACAAACCTAAAGGAAAAGGAACTACCCGATAATTGAATGCAACTTATGGCAAAGTCGATATGGGAAAAGTTAGTGCGCCTTCCCAAAAATGTGCAAATGGCCATTTCAGGCGCATAATGGGCCTCTCCGGAATAATTTTAAGGAAGCATACCCGCTTTTTAAAGTGGATCAGAATGCTGTGCCGGAAAAGGTGAATCAGATTACCCTTTTAATGCACCAGGCAATGGGTGGTGGGTTGAATTGGAAATGGGGGAGACGGTTGGCTTCGGATCATGGAAGTTTTTGCACGATGGGAGAACACGAGTGATCACGTCACTACATTTTCACCCTATTTTGCCATATCGCCCACCTACACAAAAAATGGCCTATTCAAAGGATAATTTCAACAATTTCAACTATAACAATTGGACCAATTGCACTGATTTCAAGGGACAATTTTAGTTTCAATTTTATAGGTAACTAACTTAAAACCAGCGTATAATCCTCAATTAAAATTAAATCAGAGCTAACTCTCCCTGTCCTGTCTTATCATTTAAAAATGAATAAATTTATCTATGCAAACCTTTAATAATTTATAATATGAACCTTTACCATAATTACTGCCTTGTTCCTTGTTGCCGTATGTTCCCTCTTTACCGCCCTGCAAGGCCACAAGGATCCTATTCTCCCCCAAAAATTATCCAATCCGGATCCTGGTCCATTATTTTGGTCCCTGATACCCAGAGCTTAACGTAAAATTCGAGAGAAACCAAGGCACCTTGGAAACCATGACCGCCTGGAAATCAGCGAAAATATTGATGCCCTAAATTAAAAAATGGTATTGTGTACTGGGGTTTGGTGGAGCAAACGAACTTTTGGTCTCTGATAAAATTAATGGCAACATGCCCAGTAGGACCAGTGAGGCAAGTATCGCATGCGGTTTGAACGTTTGATTGAACGGTACCTTATATTTTAGCGGAGGCAACCATGATTTTGGCTATACAGTGTTGACAATCGGAAATCGAACTACAGTAATATTTTCCAGTGCACAGAATCTATTAAATGCCAAGGCATTAACGCGCTGCTGCAACAATATTGAAGGTTTACCTTCTTGTAGAGCATGCTACTATGAAATTTATTTCACCACAAAAAGAAAAATTCTTGTTTTCTAAATTTGGAATTTGCCCTCGGGATACCCATTTTAAATTGGGCGCAATCAATGAGATTTCCCAAGAATTTATAAAGGACCATACCGTGATTATGCCTTACCATTCCTATTTGAATTCCAATAAACCAACATATGGAAAAGGACAAACTACCCAATATCGATGCAACTACGGGGCAAAGTCCATTTGGGAAAAGTTTTGTGGCGCTCCAAAAAATGTACAAATGGTAATTTCGGGCCATATTGTTCCCCTGATAATTTTAGGGCATACCGCATTTTAAAGTAGATAAGAATGCCTATGGTAAAAAAGGGAATCAGATCACGTTCAATGCGCAGGCCATGGGGTGGTGGTTGGCATGGAAATGGGGGAGACGGTTTGGCTTTCGAATTATGGAGTTTTTGCCACGAAATGGAAAAAACGGTGATCACCACTAATTTTTCAACCCTATTTTGCCATAATCACCCACTACAAACAAAAAATGGCCTTCAAAGGATGATTTTCATAATTCACTATAACAATTAGACTAATTACCCTGATTTTCCAGGACAATTTTAGTTTTCATTTTATAGAAGCTGGCTTAAAAACTCAGCGTGAAATCCTTATAAATCAGTAAATTTTTGTACGATATTTCCTTAATGAAAACATACTATAAGGTCGAATATTGCCGTTTTTTTAACATAATATTATATAAGAGCTTAATTTTAAGCCCTCGTCTAATATGTTTTAAACCCGCAATCACCAATGAAAACATTCCACTATTTAATTTTAAGTTTAGGGCGCTTTTTTATATTTTTGGTTGTAGCAATGATGCTTAGGACGATTTGAACAATACGAGTTCTACGAACGAACAGGTTACCATCCCAATGCAGGTCAATTCCATTTCGGATGGCTGGCCGAGTTGGTTTCAGAATTATTGATCAACGTAACAGGAAAAAAGTAAACAAAAACCCATACGAGTGCGCAGCGGTAACATTACCGAAGAAAGTATCAAATTCGTATAGCTTATTAACCATGTATCATTCAAGGTCAAAACTAATAAAGTGGCACTATAGTGCTAACGGGTAACAATGGTAATACGGATGGCACCAAAGGGAGCTTTGAGGTTACCTTAGGGACTTTAGGCTTTCCACGACATATGCCGAACGGTACAAACAAGTTTTTCTTTTGATTTTTCCGGATTCCAACAGTCCCACATTTACAATAATTACAGATGCTACCTTCGAGGCGCCAATGGAAATTCTGTGAATGAAGGGAAATAAAGTCCTTACTTGGCACCTTGACCAAAATTATGCGACGGAGCCGATGGTTTACTTGTAACAGGAGATGGAAATATTACCGTAAACGGTACTATCTATGAATTTACAGTGACGCACCATTTATCCCGCAGACTTGGGTGCGGCCGCTTTAATTACTTCTGGCGTGGTTACAATTGGAGGTAGATGGTAATGACCGCTTTTTTTGGACTTTCGGTAGTGGTACATGTGACCAAAAAGGTACGTTACCTATCCAAATGAGACAGTGAGAACCTAAGCTGGGTAACAGCTGAATAAATACTTATAGATTTTAATAAACCCCCGATGAATTTCATCGGGGTTATTTTTTGAACATTCACTTACTCCAATGGTTTTTATTAATTTATGTGGGTGCATGAACCATCGATTTCTTTGCTTGTGCAAAATATCTTCTCAACTAAAACCCATTCAAGTATCAATGCAGTACATCATAACCAAATCTACCTTTCATTACACTCACATTGGTTTTAATTGTTTTTTAACGGTTTTTCGTGAATCTTTGATTTAGTTCATGATTTCTGATTGTTATTTCAAGGTATTCATGAACCTTTCGGTTTCATTGCTGTTCCAATGAACCCCGACGAAGGGAGGGTTAAGGAACAACTTATTCTTTCGCATTTTCTCAAGTTTTTGTTTTTTAATTGTTTTTTAACGGTTTTCGTGAACTTCGATTTAAGCTCATTGAAATTTCTGCTTGTTTATTTCAAGGTATTCATGAATCTTCGATTTCTTTGCTGTCCAATGAAACCGACGAAGGAGGTTCATGGAATACCTTATTCTAATAAACAAGCAATGAATAAAACGAACCGCAGGTTCACGATTCCATATTTAATAGAAAATAACCTGCATGAAGCTAACAAAAGAAAGACCCTCTTCACTATGTGGCCCCAAAATCTTGGGAATTTATGAACCGATGCCATGTCCTAAATTATTTCCAAGGCTTCCAATAATTCTTTACGGCCATGACAATCTCCACTACGGCCAAAGAATTGGCCCTAGAATGCACTTTGAGGAAATGTTCAACGGCATTAAAATAAGGAGTAAAAATTCTTCAGACACTAAAGGTTAACGGAACAGATAAACGGCCTATTTTTTTATTAAAACTTTAATATGCCTAGGTTAGCTAAGAAAGGTTATCGGGATTAGTGTTAAATTTAATGGTTAGGGGCAGGAGGGGAAAGTGGTGGGTTGCTAACTTCCTTTGAAATAGGTTGAATACCAATAAAAAGCAAGCTCAGAAGAAAAGTTACCGTTTATTTCGAAGAAATAATCCGTTACACCGATGCTGGGGGGGGGGCGAAGGTGTTAATTTTTTGGTTTAAAGTAATGTTAAATGCAGGGATTTGGCCCCATTTAAGATGGCGTTTGGGTTGTTCTAATACTGCAAAACAAGAAAACCAAATTATATAAGAGTAAAACCACAAAAAACCATTTCTGTTAACCCTAAAACAACCACTTATCCTATGGAAACAACCCAAAAATTAAGTAGAAATTTAATTTAGCCGGCTTCCAGCAAGTGGATGTATTCTAATTGAAGAACGCAATAACGATTGTGCCATTGGAAAAGAATTGACCTCCTATGTAATGCGAACCTAACAAATACACCTTATTTATTAAATCTGAAACACTAACGGCAAACTTTGCGAACCTTTAAAAATTCCGAATGCTGAATTTGATCAAGGCCTTAAAAAGGGAAAGGATTTAAAAATTGGAACTTTTTGAAAAACCATGGCTGCAAAATTTCGTTTTATATTGAAATACAACAGTCCAATTTGAGAATACACGTAAACAATCTATTAAGATATAAATGATCCTGTAAATTTTCCCGATAATATAGTAAGGCATTCGAGGGGCAGAATTATAACATAAAGAAGAAATAATAGGATAGAAAAGCTCTGAATATAAAATAAGAGCTTTTTTTGTGTTTTTACGAAATAGTATCTTATTTTTGCAGATTCCCCGCCATTTCGTCCCATAAGACCATGTCCACGGACTTTACTAAAATAAAAAATAACTTACTTCTTGTTTAGCTACTTAACAGCTACAAATTCATAAGTTGTTATTTTAACAAAAAAAGCCCTTGGATGGTAAAAAATCCAAGGCTTTAGTGGTTCAGGGGAAACTTTAAATTATTAATTTACATTAGCTCCCACATTACCCTGCCACTAGTGTCCAGGTCTTCGGTGCTTACGGTGTAACATTAATGTTTATCCATCTATACCTAAGAGGGCATCATAATCCAATGCTCTCCAGCATTAAGCTTGGGTCGTTTGGTTTACACTTATGCCATTATCTCCCATGACACTGCCAAAAGTAACGATAACCGTCGCTCGCACACGGGCAAATCTGCAACAGCGCCAAGTATGAATTGTGCGGGTGTATTGAGCCCTGCTGTTGTACCAACCAATTCCAATGTACCAGGTCTCTTTGTTTACTCGCTCGGAAAGGTCTGCCGTTCCAAATATGGCTGCCATTACTAACTGCGCAGGATCGTAGGACACCTCGTTGCCAAGTAGCTTCGTTCTGACCTATATCGCCCTGTGCTACCAAAAACGTCCAGTTCCTGCGATCGACTTATGAACGTTTGAATACCCATCAAATTCCAATAGCGCTTCATAATACCTGCGGTTCCGGCATCGTCCTCTCAATATGTTGTCCAAACTTTTCCATTGGCACCTGCACACCGGCCCGCAAAGGGACAATTACGAATATCGCCCACCTCCGCAGCTGTTATTCGCATGAATGTGTTGCGGGATGTAACGCCGTCAGCTTGGAGTACCTCCAATTGGGAGTTCTAGGAGCGAGGCTCCACTAAACGTTTGTGTACAGTTGCCGTACACTAATGGTCTGGCACCAGGACACTGTGAAGCGCAAATTTCCTTAGATTCTCCCGTAAGACAACGATTGATTCCTATATCACCCTGGCTACAATACATCCAATTCGGTTGCTGATTTGTGCACCTTAATGTACCCGCCAATTTTCCAACAAGGGCAGCGTAAAATGTAAGGGCCTGGCGCCGGTGTCATTCTGCTCAATATGTGTCCAAACTTTTTCCACTAGCACCAATTTACGGGTGAAAGGGAAATGGGCAATATCACCCACCTTTCAGCAGCAGAATTTTAAATGTATGTGTGCAGGCATGTTCCCCGTCAATCTGTGAGTACCTTCCAAAGCAATCTCTAGGAGGGAAGCCCCAGCTAACACGCTTATAGATAGTAGCCGTTCCCGCTATACTGGCATCGGCAAAACTGCTTAAGGGCATACTCTCTAGAATCTGCCGTAAGTTCATTTACACCTATATCGCCTTGCGCAATAAGTGTTCCCTAGATCAGTTTTGCAGATTGAATGCACATTAATATGCAATCCAATTCCAATATCTGGGCGTAAGTAATGGCGGTAACCATTTTTTAGTACCCGCACTTATAATGTGGTACTTTCTCCTGTAGCACGCATCAATCCGCATTAAGGTCAATTATGATATCACCGCTCCTCTGCCGCAGAATTAGCGTGTACATGCGCTGGGCAACCTTCCTGCAGCGGTACCCGTTAATTTTACGGTTTAACGTTGCTGTACCGTCTTCATTTTCCACAACGGTGGCCGTCCCGGACAACGGTAGCGTCCGAAACGCGATTGTAATTGATAGGTTTTGCTTTTTCTCCGTTCAAAAATCCTGGGTTGATCTGTATATC
>Ga0163217_1050643_pt1 | contig 10811 bp, 7 predicted proteins | sample SynspAceP_FD_185933 | JGI IMG/M metagenome (GOLD analysis project Ga0163217, IMG submission 185933) | Saline lake microbial communities from Ace Lake in Antarctica - Synechococcus sp. Ace-P (PacBio error correction) | ecosystem: Environmental > Aquatic > Non-marine Saline and Alkaline > Saline ...
TCTCTGCCTCCCCTTCGCCCTCTTTCTTACCTCGGTACCTCCGCATCCCCCTTCTGACAATCTCTTTTCGGTCCTGTGCCCCGCGCCAGTCCTCTCTCTCAGCCCCCCTTCATCTGGGCCGCTTGCAGTTGGCCTCGGCAGCGTGCTTGCTGGCGGGGCGTTTTTCATGCTCACGTAGGTCGCTTTTCCGTTCCGGCCTGTCCCCACTTGCCAGCGACCCTAATATCGCGTGCCTTAGTTTTGGCCTCCCACCCCGTCCTCGCATGCCCACCGCTGTTTCCACTGTCGTCTGGTCTTTATAGTGATTGCTTTGAGTTCCGTTGCTTGACTTCACCACCCTCGCGCCGACCGGTATAACAACGAACAGCACATTGCGCCAGACTATCGGCTTGTCCCGATCTTTTGTACCGTTTGCAATTTGGGCTTGGTTGATGTGAAGTGAGTACCACAACTTCGGCATCACACACAGGCGGGATTTCCCACTCGGGTGGTTTCGCTTTTCCTACTTTTGCACATTCTGCAGAATCCTGCATTTACCGATGCGGCTTTTTCCCTCGGCGCCACTCATTGTTTTTCTTTCATTTTCGCTACTTATTTACTGCACCCTTTTTTGGACTCTCTTACAGCCTTAGGTTCAATTATTCCCCGTTTTCGCCGCTATTTCCGACCACCAGACCGCCCCTTTACCTCCCCCACATACCCCCGTACAGGTATTTTTCTTGATTTTAAGTCATCAATCTCCACACCCCTTTTCCCCACCATCCCCTTCTCCCGCCACGATCGGAAAGAAAGTCCAGTAAACACCGGTTTCCATTTTCCAGCAATAAGACGGTCAGTTTTGTTGCTGGCTTAGAGAAAAGTGTGCGTGCCTCCGCGTGAGGAGAAGATCATCAAGGCCGATCTGCTGCCCTGCTGCGAATGATCTGATCGTCGCTTGGCTGCAAAGTCGAAGGTGGACTTCGGTAGAATTGTCCCGGCACTAGAGGTTCTCCGGTGGCGGATGGAGGAATGGTTCTTGGGGATCTGCCCCCACTCGGGAACCCAGTTTTTTTGCATCTTTGCCATCTGCACCACGGGGTAGTCCGGTTCTTTCATTCTTTTTTCCTTTGGACTAGTAGGCTTCTAACGGGTGCAGGTATTCTCGGCATTTTAACCATTTGATATCATCGTAACCTTTCATCTAAGAACAGGGTCACAATTAAATGATATCTTGTTTCTTGTTCATTCATTCCCAGGTTATTCTTAATTAGCTCGTTCTAAACGGTTCAAACCGTTTTAAACAATAAAAGAAAGAAGATTTTATCAGGACTGTTTTTTCAGGCGCACCAGGAAGTTCAATCTTGATCTTTCGATAATAAAATCTTTAATGGTCCCTCGGGTCTTTATATAGGTGATGGTGAAAGATCATTCAACCATGAATTCTTCTGCGGCCAGATAAGCAATTCGGGCAGATGCGGTACCAGCATCATCAATCCTGAATTCCCGGCATTAAAAAAACCGGTGCCAAAAAGCGATATCCCTTTTTTGCAATTCTTTGAGTTTGGCTTTTTCGTTATCACTTGCACCGATCACGCTTAGCCAAATGATACAGGTATCAATACGTGTCTTGCTAGTACATTTTCCGGAGTAAGTTCTTGTTCGTATTTCCAATTTTTTCCGGTAAGGCTATTTTCATGTTTTAGCAAATACATGAAAACTGGCTGCCGATCACCTCCATGTTTATGAATTTCTCGAAGAGTTGGCTCAGATTCGAAAAGTTGTATTTTAAAATCTCCATCGGAGAAACGGGCTGGTTTGTCTTGCCCTGAAGTAAGGGATGCCAATAGTATTCGAGCAAATGCAGTGAGTTTATCTCCCAGTATTGAAAATCAATGCTTGCATGGAGACATGCGTTCCATATCCAGTTTTGAATCCTATTTTAGTTATTACAGGTTTTAATCAATTCTGGATAGATAGAATCCTCGATGAGAATAATCTAATAGAAATGGTACCGGAACCTTTGCTTGTTTAAGAATCAATTTTGAACTTATCTGTTGCTTTGGGTACTCCGGTCATATAGCTGCGATGTTCGGTCCAGTTCACAGGCAGTGAAATTGGAAGAGTCACAAACCTCTTTGCAAAATGCCGTTGAGTTCTTTTCGATCAGTTTTTTCTGATAATGATCGATATCAAATGGAGAATCGATTTCCTGTTCCAATAAAAGGAAACTGGGTCCCCCTTTGAAACAAAATAGTCATTGCTTTCAACCGCCTCAAGCCAAATGCAACGCGTAAATCATCTTTTTCCTAAATGATTTTTGTCCAATTCTCTTGTGGTTTATTTTTTCGATCTCTTAAAGCTACTACCCATTCATCTGTAAAGCAATGTTTCTTTATCATTCATAATGTCTTTAACCAGGTGGTACATGTGGTTCGCCATGGAGACTGCTTGATGTCTTGCTCTTTTTTCCTTGTTTTGCGTAGCTGAAGAGTTTTGGGGTGAAATTGATGGCATAGTGCTGATGCATTTTCGTATATGGTGCATCAAATTCAAGAAGCCGTTGCAGGTAATAGGAAAAGTATTCTCTCAGCATAGATGTCGACTAGAAATCTTTCTCTAGTAAACGGAGTATAAAACTTTTATACTCTTTTTCTGTTCTTCCTCGCAATAGGGGAGCGTGTGAATTAATTTCTTTACCTATCAGCGGGATGTCGCTTTTCAGCTATAATAAAAAAAAATTGATGGCTTTTATCATCTGGATTCCAGGTAAAGCTCGTTTCTCGATGAGTCCTTCAGTTCGTATACAAGGATTCTACGAAATCTTTTCCTATTTCAATTCAGGATAAATTCTTCTGCTAGCCTTTGGGTGTTGTGAAAATTCATTGAGCCCATTCGGTTTCCAATGCAGGTTGTTTGGCGTCCTCCATTTTATCTGTGGATTCGCTTTGCGAGCTTAATAAGCGGTTCCTGCGTGATATTTCCGGTTTTGGTACTTTGGCTTTATATGAAATTACATAGAGGCCTCTCTTGAGCGGTTAATAATGTTTTTGTCTTGAGGTCCATAGATTCTCCATCGAAAGTTCCGCTTTAAGATCAGGTTCAAAATTAGGATAGAATTCAAAGAGATCTTCCACGAGTAAAATGCTCTCTGTCTTTAAATTCTTCAATCAAACCTATTCTCTATGATCTTTGGCATATCAAAATCTAATTTTATACCAAAACTTACGAAATTCTGGCGAATATTAGAAATCAAAAAAATGCCAGTAATTAAAATACTGGCAAATATTGGGATTATCGCCGATTGAGGAGATTTTGCGCTCTTTTGCAAAGATTGTTTTTGGTTTAGTTAGGCTTGTAAAGTGGCCAATGAGCCATGGGGTTTCCTTTTTCGTTGGCATACCCAATGTCGAGCTTCTGCCACTAGCCTTCGTAGGGCAATCCAATATGGTGCTTAACGAAAATACTTTTAGGATATTCCCAAACCACAAGAACCCAAATTCCCTTTCCCCCGCAATACCAAGTTAAGGATATGTTTTTATAGCAGTAAGGTCAGCTTAAACCTGACTATTACGATATAAAACATAATTCTTTTCTGTGTTTTTTTCTAGTACTACCTCAAAGCCTTCTCCACCGGCCTCTTTCCCCCCCAACCGGAAAAAAATCGAAGGGGTCAAACTGTTCCATCCAGATCCGACGGTCAGATTTCCTGTGCCTGGCTTGGGTAAGAGCGTGTACTCTGCGTCTGAGGAGAATATCATCAGGCCGAATCTGCTGACCGTGGCATGAATTCTGATCGTCGGGTGCAAAGTCGAACTTACCTCGTAGAATTTTACCAGGCGAACTAAGGGTCTTCCCTTGCGGAATGGAGGCGTGGGTTTTTGTGGATTTGCCACAACCTTGGTAATGATATTGTCGGTGATTTTGCCATTCTCTTCTCCTTCTGTCCAGGCAGGAATCAACAAACGAAAGTTGGTGCCGCGGGTTTATTGGATGCTAGTCTTCACGGTAATCTTCGAATGCCAGAAATATGAATTTGCTTGGTCCAGCACTGGACCTGGAGAATAGATCACCGATGCTCAGCTATAAATCTGCCTGCGCTAAAGCTGATCCTGGAGGAATAGTTATCTATCCAAAGTCTCTCTGCTGGTGCCCGCCCTGTTTTTTCTCAAAGTCCCATCGTACCTGTTGCGGGAGCTCCACCGGTCAGGTAATAATCTCCCATCGAAGCTTGAAGGATTTGGGCAATCTGCATACGCAGTCGAATTGCTTTGTTTTCGTCTGCTTCCGGACGATATATTGCTTTTTTTGGCTCTTGCTCCACGCCATTTTCCACCCCAATGGCAGGTAAGCGGGTAACCAACGATTCATCATCGAAAAATGGAGGCGGCCGCGCCCATGACGTTTTGATTGTAATGAGATTTTGGCAGGAATCTTTGGCGCGAGCCGCATCATAAATCCGATAGCTTGTGCTTCGGCATCACGTTTCAGTCATTGAAGCAATGCGACATCAACAATGCAGCTTCATTGGGGCCATGTCATTGATGTAGTCCACGACTAGCCCAGAAGTCATATAATAGTCGCCCGTGGCTTCGATCCATGCCTTGCGCCATTTCGGTATCACGGACGCGTTTTTGTTGTTGTAGGCTCCTTTTGGATTCATCGCCGCTTATGGAATGAAAATACTACAACACATCGATGTCTTCACCCAGATATCCTCAGGTGATTGACAAGCTCCATTGGAATCGGTAATAGTTGATATAGGAAGTATGGGAGCGAATGGGAATAATGGCTTCAAGGCCCTTTAGGCCGGTAGTTGCCGCCGCCAGTGGGGACGTACGCGTTGTAGGAAGTTCGGTCATACCGACTTTTCCCGTAGACCAAAATGCCACTTCTACTTTTTCGTTTCCATCAGGCGTGGGTGTAGCCATTGTCTTTGCCGTCAGCCATTTTCGATGACAGCCTTTGGTGCAAAGACTCATTGTCTCCACCGACGGTGGCGAACCCTGCGAAAAAGCTCCGGTGCCGGAGAGAGGAGTGCAACCATCGCAATGGTTAGCACGAGGACCCATCTCATAATTTCAGTATTGGCAGATGATCCGGCCGTTTGCCAGTTCGTCCGACTTCTTCGAATGTATTTCTTGGAGGAGCTGCGCGCCTAGTTTCCATGCTTTATCTTCAAAAGAGGGGGCGCATTTTCCGGCAGTGCCTGCCAATATAGGGAACCTGCTGGATAGACACCGGAAGCTTGAGACTTCCGTTTTCGGTTTGTTGCGGAGCGTCACACCACAATGACATGCGGTCCATTTTGCCACTCTCCATCGGTATCAAACTCGTCTCCACCCAAAGATCAGTACGGATCCACTTTGAGGATCGGTTAGTTCTGGAATGATTTGGGCTTCCCTCCCCATTTTTCAAAAATAGGTTTGACTTGGGCGAAGAGATTGGGCTGATGTTGATCAGCAGGGAAAAAGAGAAAAGTAGGGGGGAGTTTGAGGATTTCATAAAACGGGATTTGATGACGAGTCAAGATAGTTGATTTATGGATAGGTGCAATTGGTTTTTTTTAGGGAAAGGCGGGAGAAAGGAGATTGGAGATTGGAGCCTGAGATAGGGCGGAGGAGGTGATTTTTGGATTTGAAGAAATCTGTTGCTGTAAGGTGATACCGATCGTGCCGTTGGCACTCCTTGAAACAAGGTAATACTACCTTACCCGAATTTTCGCTGCGCTGCATTTCGGGCTGAATACGGTTTTGCTTTGGCAAAATGTCTTTCATAAAAATCCCTAGAATCTCGATTTGCTTCTCTTTGGAATAGACAGAGTTAAAAGTGACTTTACTTGAGAGTTTACTTCTAGAAAAATTGAAACTTGCTTTGATTGCTGACCCCTTTGCCAACGGCAGGGCCAGTAAAGCCCAGATACAATTCTGGGTTTAAAATTATAAGTGAATGTTTTTTAGAGTGCAAGGCACATCGGTGCTAATAGTCTCGCTTGATCTGGTGGTGCTGAATTTACCCCGACTTTTGCTGCGCTGCTTCGGGCTGATACGGGTTTTTGGCCTTTGGCAAAATGCTCTTTCCATAAGAACATCCCTAGAATTCTGGATTGCCTATCTCTTTTGAATAGACAGAGTTTAAAGTGACTTTACTTGAGGTTTATTCTGAAAAAATTGAACTTGCTTTGTTGCCGAACCCTTGCCAACGGCAAGGCCAGTAATAGCCCAGAATTCCAATTCTGGTTTAAGAGCTTGTGTTGTTTTTTTAGAGTGCCAAAGGCACGAATCGGTGGCTAAATTAGTCTCGCTTGATCTGTGGTGCTGAATTACCCGAACTTTTCGCAGCGTGCATTCGGGGCTGATACGCGGTTTTGCCTTTGGCAAAATGTCTTTCATAAGAACATCCTCTAGAATCTGATTTGCTTCTCTTTTGGAATAGACAGAGTTAAAAGTGACTTTTACTTGAGAGGTTTTATTCTAGAAAATTGAACTTGCTTTGATTGGTGGAACCCCTTGCCAACGCAAAGGCCCAGTATAGCCCAGAATGCATTCTGGGTTTGAATAGAATATGATATATTTATGAGTGCCAACGGCACGCCGGTTGTTAAAAACTTCACTTATTGGACTATGCCACAATCCCCTTGCAAAAGTTTAATCTCCATGTTAATTTTTTTCCACCAAGGGACAGAAAACCATTTATTTTCTGTCTCTCCCAGAAAATAAACATAATTCCTGCAGGCTTACATTTGTTGCTTCAGTTCCGACTTGGATATTACACGCCTGAAATTTTCGCTAATCCAGATCATATACATTGGCTTTGTACCCCTTCCAAGAAACACTGAGCATCGCAGACAATGATCCAGAAGATTAAAATCCCAGTTCAAATAAAAGGGCTAGAATTGGACCTAAGGAATTCCATTTGGCAAAAGGATATGGGCGCCATATTCAGTAAGTCAATCAAAACTTGAAACAGTTAAAAAATACATTCAAAATCAAGAAGAGCATCATCCGTAATAACGTTTCAGGAAGAGTTTACATTCAATTTTTAGAAGGAGCACGAAATTGAATATGATTTGAGATATTGGTCTGGGATTTGAATTATCAAAGTACGAAGCGTAAAATACCGATCGTGCTTTGGGCACTCTTGTAAAAATGGTAATGAATTATCCGAATTTCGCTGCGCTGCATTCGGGGCTGAAACCCGGTTTTGCCGTTTGGCAAAAGAGCCTGTCCGGTCATTTGCGAGGGTTTAAATAGAATCTTACGATGACCTGTCAATCCCACAAACGCGAAAGCCCGCCTCGGAGGGCAGGCAATTCCTTTGTTTCAGAACGCATCTACCTTGTAGTAATCAAAATAAAACTTTTTTCTTTTGGTTGGCCGAACCCTTTGCCAACGGCAAGGCCAGTAAAAGCCCAGAATTCAATTCTGGGTTTAAGAGCATTTGTGGTTGTTTTTTAGAGTGCAAAGGCACGATCGGTGCTAAATAGTCTCGCGTGAATCTGTGGTGGCTGAATTTCCCCGGAATTTCGCAGCGCTGGTAAATTCGGGGCTGATACCGGTTTTGCCTTGCAAAATGGCCCACCCTCATTATTAAACCGAATCCTTGCAAGCGGCCAAAAGGCCAGTAAAAGCCCCCAGAATCAAATTCTGGGTTTAAAGAGTAAGAGCATTTGTTGTTTTTTAGAGTGGCCAAAGGCACGATCGTGTGCTAATAGTCCTCGCGTGAATCCTGTGGTGCTCGAATTTACCCCGAATTTCGCGCGTGTATTCGGGCTGATACCGGTTTTTGCCTTTTGGCAAAATCGGCCACCATTATTAACGAATCCTTGCAACGGCAAGGTCAGTAAAAAGCCAGAATTCAATTCTGGGGTTTGAGGTTATATGTGATGTTTTTTTTTTGAGTGCCAACGGCAACGATCGGTATTTTAACTAAACTAAATCCGCCTGGTCTTCGGGCCTGATTTATACTCCTCGTACCTCAGGCGCTAAGTCATTTTTTTAACGGTGTGCAAAAGCAGTCCAAAACCGAAAATCCCGCAAGGCTTCACACCAATACGGATACTATCTGATGAAATTCCTTATCATCCAAATGACAAGTTGACAAATTCATTAAATTCGTGTAGTCACCATATTATGAAAGCTTAGTGTCCGTATAGTTATCGGGACTACGCTTTAGTCGACCATTCTATACCAACTCCACTTCAATTCGCTGGCGGACTCACTCAATTGGATCTCCGATACTCATTGGAGTCTTGGTTTCCGTCTTTTTGCTTGCAAGTTTTGTTGAAGTATTGCGGGTAATCAAACCTAGGTTGCTAAGGCGGATTTCAACTGACTGTTTTTTCGCTATTCATGCGGTTGTTTTTTGGCTTCTTGATCAGGTAAAAATGGATGTTGTTTTCTTTGCGCTTTTTGCGGTTTCCTTTTGAGGCAAATCAATTCAGATAGCTTGGAGATAAATTGACTTGCTTTCCGCTGGTAATTTCCACGGTCGGATACCCTTTTCTTTGATCCTGATCCACCGAAAAATACTGCCTTTAACAGCGGCTTCGATTTGGGAGATGATCTTCTTATTTGAATTGGCTTTCGGGTGTGAGTTTGCCGACCATAAACCGCGAACAGTAATTACAACAGTTCGATCGTAGACACCATAATGAATTGGCTGCTGCACATATGTTCTCTTTGAGTTCCGGATTTCTATTTTTTGATATAAAGGAGATAGATATATTTTCTTATAATAGAGAGAGTGGAGGGCCTCAGTGATATCGCTAGGAGAAAAGCCATAGAATATATGATAATATATCATTGAGGCGAAGTCCGCCCGAAATCAAATCCGGAAATTAAAAAAAAAAAAAAAAAACAGCCCCCAACCGAAGCAATGTTTTCTCGTTGGTTCTAACTTCATTATCGATTTCTATGGCTTGGTTGGGAGCGATGCAGACAGATTGCCATCCTGACGTCAATGGTTTTAACGAACGTATTTGAAATTTAATTTTTGCAGTAATTCTTAAAATGATCGAGTCAGGTTCGGTGGAGATCATCGCATCGGCTTTTACCTGCTCGCTTCACCTTGCTAAATCCATCACGCGGCCACTAGTTGGATGGCTGACTGGGCCAAATCCGAAAGAGTTTGTATAAGTCAGCAAATGGTGTGAATATGGATGATCGGTTTCATAGTTTGGGTCCACATAGTTCTTGTAAAATGATTGATGTAGAAATGCGCTCCTTTTCTCCGCAAAAGACCATCTAAGGAAGTAAGACTGCGCCTTGAATAAATAGACCCATCAACTCCCTTCCAAAATCCATAACCCGAGAGGGAATACATCAGGACGATTCCCTACCAAGATGAGTGCGGATCTCAAGTATCGGTATAACGAAATTGGACGACGACTTCCATTCTTGGGATTTCTTCCGTTTGGATTTTTTCAGGCTCCAGCTTGATCAGATTTTCCTACAAGAGGCTGTCCTTAGGACTTCCGGATATAGAACATCGTACGTGCCGATGACGAGTTGCCATGCGAAGTACGAAACGATTAGCGGAATGGCGAGCCTTTCCAGCAAATTGTCCTTCAGGAAAAAGATCAAGGTAGATCGAGGGAGGATAGCACTATGCCAAAGCCATCGAATAGGAGGTTCTGCTTTTCTCGGCATTGAAATATTTACATGAGATTCATGGTCGGGTGAGCTTAAAGTCCAAATTGTGATTTTACCTCGATGAATGTTGCGTCATCGTATTGCGTTGCGACTTTGCACAGTACTTGAGCATCTTTCCTGCGGTAATAGCGCATTTGGCTTTTTGCCACCGGTCCTGCTTGAAAATCAACATGGCCGACACTTGCTGGGCGAAGCCATTTTGAGCCATAGTTGGTAAATTGCACTATGAATGCTCGAGATCGGCTGATATTCCTCCATGGATTTCGTCTTGCTGAAGTCAAAAGATCTACCTGCAAATTCTGTCGGCAACATTCCCGGTTCTACTAAGTTTCACTTGTCCGCACAATTGCTCGAACCTCAAGCTTCAAAGATTCTGAAAATACCGTTCAACCGGCACTTGGTTCGTGTATACAAGGGCGCCTAGCGGAAAGGTCATCTGTCCCGCCAATAGAGGAAATATTGAATGATGATACCTGATTTTGTTTTTGGCGGAAATGGCGGAAAGAATACGCCTTAAGTCATAACATCCCCCAACAGTCCTAATCACATTGGTATTAAACTGACGTACCTATTCTCTCTCTTTGGCATGAACCAAAGTGCCATAGCGGCCATAACCCTGCATTAAATTCCCAGAGTACGTCTAATTTTGCAAATTTTGAAATCCTTCTTGCACTAGCGTTTTGAATGGATTCTATGTCAACGACATCAAGGTTTCGTCACGAGCACCTTTCATGCGGCTAGCTCGTTTCCATTTTTCTGGATTTCGCATGGGTTGGCGATTAACATTTCCAATCCTTGTCTGGAATATTTGGCAGTTGCCTCTTTTCCTATTCCACTGCTTGAGCCTGTAATTAAAATTTGTCTTTCTTCTTTCATTTTTGTTTCAGTTAGATTGAAGACAAAGATTGAGGCTAAACTAGTTGGCGAATAAGACAAATTTCGGGTTGGTTTTGTATTCTTTTTTTGCGATTGTGTCCTAAGGGTTATTTCTTTAGAGGGGGGATTTCAAATTCCTGAATACTATGAAAGCGTAGTCTTAAAAATACGCTTAGCCGAGGGCTATTCAAGTAAAGGTCAAATCAAATTGGAAATTGTCAAAAAAAAATATATTTCAAATCAGCGGGAGCAATCATTTTAAGTCACGTTTCAGAGGAGTATATTCATTTTTTACGAAGAATCCGT
>Ga0163217_1059258_pt1 | contig 10811 bp, 14 predicted proteins | sample SynspAceP_FD_185933 | JGI IMG/M metagenome (GOLD analysis project Ga0163217, IMG submission 185933) | Saline lake microbial communities from Ace Lake in Antarctica - Synechococcus sp. Ace-P (PacBio error correction) | ecosystem: Environmental > Aquatic > Non-marine Saline and Alkaline > Saline ...
CCGAGATTCGGAGCCCCTGAAACGACAGCGCAAAGCGTGGGCCCAGCAGACGCAGGGGTGGAGTGGCGCGCCACCACAGGGAGGGCAGCAAGGCTGGCCACGCCAATCTGCATGGAGATCGTCCGCTTGCTGAGCGGCCCACCGATCTCAACGCCATGTGAATCCTCAGCCCATTGCTGTTGTCTGATCATCACTGTCAGCGTCAATCACCTAAATGAACAGCAGAGTCTATGTCTGTGATTCTTGGCCGCCTTGATTCGCAAGCCAGAGAAGGCTCGCTTTATTCATGGAAGGAAGCGAGATGTCGGAAAGACACACACGGAGGTAGAGTAAGGCCAACCCATGGCCAAATTTCGAGCTGATCCCTAAGGGGGAATAAATGAATTTAACATAGGAAAACTTTAATATGTCCGTATTGTTGGATTGCTCGTTATGAGGTCCATATGGCTTCTTATTCTAGTAGCATATGGTACCCTCTTATGGTTATACTGACAGGTTCATTACGTGGTAGAGATCCGGAAACATGTGGTTTATGCATGGGCATCTGGATATGAATTGATGTACAGGGGACACAGTTTTTAGTGTGGTGTAAACCCGAGGGGTATTTTGGCCCGAAGGACCAAATGTAACGGCTCCAAGTGGAACATTCTTGTTGATGGTTGGGGAGAATGACATACCAAGAAGCATTCGATGCTGGAACATGTGAAACCAACCCCAGCCAAGTGCACCCGCTCATGCTGCAATCAGGGAAGTGTGGGCGGATCTGCTGCAATTCCCTGGTGCCACACTAAAGCTGGTAGTGATAGAACGCTACCGAGTCGTCGAAACTACCACGTGGGGACCGAGCGGCCGTCGCTACGAGCAGCGGTAATTCACTGCCATGAAAACAGCATGAACTCGAGGAGTAGTCCTGTTCTGCGAGAGGCCACATATCGGCGCGTGAACTCAAAGTAATGTAAGGAAACACTCTTATTGGCGGCGCAGTTCCACCAGCCGCTCCCAGGCTTTCGGCTCCATGTTTGGGGCGTCCACTCAACCGATTTCCTTTGACCTGGTCACAAGGCCTACCACAACAACTTTTGGTCAATCGCGCTCTTCGTCAGAGTCGCGATGAGCAGGTTCTTATCACCATATTGCGGGGCGGGCAAGGCTGGACGCCAATCGATGCGCAGGTCATCGCGAGAAGGGAGAGACGATACTGTTCGCCCTCCCGTCGGGGAACTTGAGGTTACGCGTCCTGCCGGTGAGGCCGCCACCAGGTTATTTGGCCTGCACACTCCGGTGCCTTAGCACGAGCTGAGAGCGCCTGGTTTCCATCCAATGACCTTTATTTCCTCTTCAATGGCTGTCGCACAAGTGACGACCGCATGACCTGGACAACGTAGCGACCTGCAACGGAGTTTCGCATACACCTCAGTCGCGTTGCACTTTCCTATGAACAGCACACGGAGCAGAGGTGAGGCGCCCGCTCTCTCACGGGTCGGGCCATGAGGTAGAAGTGCTCATTCCGAAGAAGTTCGGGTCGGTCTCCTGGCGAGAACACGAACCTTTCCAGTGATCACCACTACCCGACGGTGCGTGGTAAGCGCTGAGTGGCGTGGCTAGTGTCAGCCGCCCCCCATCTCACCAAGCTCCATCTCTCCTCCATATACAGGATATCCAACATAACTAGAGAAGGAAAAGCGCAAAAGAGTTCAGCGAATTCAAAATCACTGAAGGTTGACGTTGGCCCAGAGAGCATTCGCACCTGCAGGCCCACTCCCGAGCACGTGCCCGTCCATCGCAGCTCGTGGGCCTGTTTCTCTGTCCCGTACCTCTCTCCACATCTGTAGAATTTAGATTCTCACCATAGCCCAAGCCGCCTTTCGCGATGCCGGATTCTGGTATCTGCGATCGATCGCGCGCTAAGATTGGCCGCACCCTGCCCTCGCCCTAGCCCTTGAATGGCTCACCGGATGGCATCTGCACCTAGACCACGAACAAAACTCACACTAGTCTCGAAGAGACACCTTCTTCCTCAGCCCGCAGTCGGTCATCTCACCGAAAATCTGGAGGCTCAATCCCGGAAGTTATATGCCATGAGAAACCTAACGCCCAGCGCGACTACTGAGCTGCGCCGAATCCTTTATCACTTCGCCCACGAGACGACCAGTGTGGTGACGTGTCTGGGTTGAGAGACTGTAAGGGTCTGGCACAGCCACAAAACAGGACTTGGCGGGGCCTTTGCCTTGCGGCATTAACGCGCAAAGAACACAAAGGAGGCCGAAGTTTCCCCAGGCCTTCTGGAGACTGTCCTTAGCGTGCCCCCATTGCGTGATGCGCAGGAATGCCATTAGGCCTGCTTTTGTCTTACATGAAGACAACCTTCCGGGCGAAGATCAGCCATCAACGCCTGGAAGAGATTCGCTTCCAAACAGCTGCCCGCTCCCACGCCTGAGCCCTGAGCACCGCATCCACCGTCAGTGACTTGGTCAGCCAGCCGTACAAGTACGAGCTTTGTCAAGTGGATATCGAAAACCCAGAAAAAGATCGACAAGGGCCTGATCTGATGGATGTTGGTTTCGTCGATCTCTGCGCAAGAAGAATGAGCCAGCCTTCTTGCTGGATTCCGTCTGCCGGCCTTACCGCCAGTGGGTCGAAAGATGGAGGAGGCCGGATTTAGGTCAAACGGTGAGTCATCGGTGATCGATTATCAGAGCATTAATTTATTACGCCTCGCCCAAGCAACGCGACCAAGAAGGCAAGCCCTCGATGAGGTGGATCCGAGCCCTGCTCGAAACCTTCGACAAGCTTGGTATTTCTTAAATAGCCGCTGAGCGAGCAAGCGACTCAGCAACGTGGCCTGTCCGAAGCTGTTATTTGACAGTAGTTTCGATTGCCACCAACCTTACCGCGAAAAACTAGGCGGGAGCACGGAGTGGTGGTTCTGCTCCATCAGTGAGGCCGTCACAAGACGCCATATCTCTGAGTTGATTGAGCAGGCTACCTCGTCGGTGGTGCCCGGCCAATGACAAACTATTTCACGCCCAATAAATGTCGCCGAGTGTTTCAGATGCCGAGTGGTTTCCTTTGTGGTTCATGCGGGGCCCCAAAGGTGGTGGAGTGACCGGATGCGCACACTCCCACACTCTACATAACTTCCGGATCACTTCGGAGCACAACTACCGCGCGAGTTTTATAGAGCGCAAACCTTGATCGTACGAGCGAGCGCTCGGAGTGAAGGGGCTTCTGTTCGCATATCTTCGAGGGCTGCAGCAGCTCCCAATGTTTGACCACCAACCAACTCCAACGCCGACCGTTGTGGCATTGGTGACCTTGGACGAACGCCAAACGAATTTAAATATTCTACCTTCAAAATTTGGTATGCTGGTGATGAGAACGGCAAAGCGGCATCTCCACACTTTGTGACCAAGCGGGTCACAATGCCGTGGGACGGACTCTATCCGCACAAGACGTATCAAGTAGCTGTAACCCGGAGGAAACCGGTACGGCCATTCACCTGAAGAAGTACCCCAGCTGTGGTGCTGCCTCGGAGCTGAGATCTCCCGTTGTGGTCTGATAGTTCTATTCCGTGGGGCGCTCGATCGGAACAACCGTCAGGCAGGCGACACTCTTGCGCGCCAACCAAAAGAGAATCCATGTCGCCCGCGCAGCATCGTTTGCAGACGTATTGCGTGAAGCAAGGGGAATCAGCGCTGGCCATTCCTCCAACAGCTACCGCGGGCCTTGTTGCAGATCGGGACCAAGGCGGTGCGAGTTGCGCAAGAGACTACAGCACCAGTGCGACCGATGCTGATATCGCGTCGGCGATCCAAGGCCGACGCCACGAGCGTACCCCTAACATCCGCTCCAGAGCAGCCGGACGCGTCGGGTGGAGCACGAGCCAGTAACCTTGTCGCATCTTCTGCCGACCAAGTCTCTTAAAACTGCAGAGACCAGGGGAATCGGCCTTTGAGGCGGCGGTCGCGTGTCAGATGATGGTGGTGGCTTCTTGCCGCGCGAAGTGTTCACCCCAGATATTGCCCATAGGAATTTGCCCAGCCGAAAGCCGACGAAGCTGCTCGCACCTCAAACTCGAAGGTTCCGTCGGCACTGAACGCCCTCCGGGAGTTTCTCTGTCGCCTTTGGATCCCTTTTTTTTCTGTGCGCCAACGGCTCGGAGCCTTCTCGCTCTTCCTTCCCCCGTTCCCCCGTGGATCAGTCGACGTGGCCGAGACCTGCTGCTTGTGAAGATCGTTGATCTCCTATGCCCGCGTGGTAGGACCTAACACCTCATCCCTCCAAGGGCGTGAACCTGACGATCAGGGCAGGGAGACCACCGCTGTGGATGGGACGCACAACGGCAGCAGGGCAAAAGCACCCTCTCCAAAGGTGCTGGCCGGCCACCCTCCGTACACCAGTTACCGCTGGGCTCCGGTCCGCTACCGCGGCCATTAGGATCTGCTGGAGCTCGATCCGAGCAGCGGAGCCCCCGTGATCGGTCTGTCCTTGTGTGTCCAGTATCCCATTGAGATTGCCTGGCGTAAGCAATCCTCGAATTTCCTGCGGGGTGCCTACCAAGAGTGCCCGCCGCAGCGAGCTGGCCAAAGAAGACTTGACCCTTCGCCTTTGAAGATCTGGTCCCGTGAGCGGCCTGAAAGTGTGCAGATGAACCCCGTCGTGTCCTGGAAGCGCAGCGTCAACGAAGGCCTTCTCCGGCGGCGAGAAGAAAACGCATGCAGATTCTGCAGCTGGCGTTCCTGCTGAAACCGGTGGTGCGATTCTCGAATGAAACCGATTCCGGCCTCGACATCGATGCCTCTGAGCCGGATCGTGGCCGTGGCGTCAACCAGCTCGCCACCGCCGACAACGACACCTTGCCTTGATTCACGCAACTACCAGCGCTGCCTTGATATGTGATCACCCATGCGCGGGATTACGTCCATGTGATGGCGGCCGGGAGGATCCTGCGCACCGGCGCAAGGAGCTGCCCTGGAAACTCGAAGAATCGCGGTTATGACTGGGCAGAAACCAGGAGTTGAGCCGTCCTGGAGGTGGCTTGATGGTGTTTCCGCCAGCACGTCCACGACGTATCAAGACGCCCACGCCGATGGGCTGCCCAATGCCCTGGAGATCACCGAGAGTTTCTGGAGCGACTGCCGAGGCTCCGAGCGGGTGGACCTTTGAAGCCAGTTCAGTGGCGCGGCGTGAGGCCCTGGCCCGTCAAACCGCTGCCGCTCGCGCGCCAAACGAAGACTAGGCGCTTCACTGATTCTCGGGTCCCATCAAAGCCCTCGAATCCGGCGGCTGGCTGGCCCAGGGTTTGATGACAACCGAGGAGGGACCGACCCCATGACGCCATTCCCATTGCCAGATTCTGCTGATGCTTGCCAGCTCCGGCTGCCGGCACCAAAATGCGGCCTCGCCCATTCGACACGGCCCGCCAACTGACCCCCTGGCCGGCCAGAACCTCTGCCACCGGGCTGACCACAGGCCTCAGGCGCGAAGAGCTAGCAGGCCCTCGCCACACACATTGCCGCTGCGGCTGCGAGCAGCACTGGCCCGGTGGAGTTTCAACCAGGCCACGAGCAAACCCACCTACACCTGGCTGAGCGGTCAGCAGGCAGCGTCGCTTGAAACCCTTGATCTTGGCGGAGCTCGGGGGGCCCCGTTGGGGCGCGGAAGTTTTTTCCCCCCACTCCCCGTCCCCCCGACGGAGAGCTCTTTAGCCGATCCGCGTGCTGTTTGCTTGCTCGAGGCGAGAAGGGCCAGGCTTGAAGTGTATTGCTAACTAGACAGCTCACAGTTTCAGGCTCCACGCACGCAGCCTGGTGGATGGGATGCTCTGGGCCGCGAGGCCTGCGCGAAGTTGCCAAACAGGCCCCCTGCTTGCTTTCGGTGAAAGGGGGAGCCTGTCTCCACTCGCTCAAACCATGCGCGGTGGAGCAAGAAATCGAGAGCCGCTTCATTCCCAGTGTGGCCAGCCGTGGTTGGGCCCTGGCGCGCTTTCGAACCGCGGATGCACCCAGGTGGAAGGGCAAGCCCACACTGACCTGAAGGCGATTCAGGTGGCGCAAGACCATCAACTGGTTGACGGGCACAGCCGGGTGGAAGTTTCTCGGGCCGGACGGGCTCGCTTGAGCAACGCACAAGGGCCGAATCGCGAACGGCATGGGCAATAGCGTGGTTTGATGGGCGCTTGTGAGCGTCCCCTCGCCGGCCCAGCGCACCAATGCCAACCAAGATGAGCCGCAACCTGCTGCTCTCTGATCAGGCCCGGCGGATAAAACCATCGGACACCAAGCCGGAACTGGACATCTGATGCCCGCGATGCGTGCGTTGAGTACCCACGGCGCCACGGTTGAGCCGCCTCCAGCAAATGACCAAACTGTTCTTATCTCCCAGGACCGGCGGGGATCGAATGCCGCCACGGCCTAGAGCGTCTGCTCTAAGCGTGGCTTCTGCAGGGGTGCTCGTTGGATTCTCCCGCCGCTGCCTGCCTCTTGGGCCAGCCCCTGCAGCGGCCTTTTGGCGGAAGGTTTGAGCAGCGATGAACAAGCCTCACGCAACAGACCAGCTTTCCCCGTTTGCAGGATTCCAAACCAGCGGCCAGTGAGCCTGCCCTGGCGCCCAGAACCTGCCCAGCCCAGTCAGGGAAGCCGGTGCCCAGAACCTGGCGGAACAGACCCGCCGCTTTCCCTTCTTGATTGTCTCAGCAGGCGCTGGCCCAGGGGCTGATTTATCTGGATTACGCCGCCACCAAGCCAGAAGCCCCAAGCAGGTGCTCGATGCCCTGCAGAACCTATTACAGCCCCGCGACAACGCCAACTGTTCACCGCGGCGCCCAGCCCAGCTCAGCGCCCGCGCCACGACTCCTTGAGGGGCCCGCGAGAAAGTCCACCTTCATCGTGCGGCCACACCCGCCGCGAAATGTGTCACCACCCCAACGCCAGCGAGGCGAATCACCTGGTGCCCGCATTGGGGCCGATGAGAAACATCCGCCACGGCGATGAGATTCTGCTGACGGTGATGGAGCAGCCAAACAGCAATCTGGGTGCCCATGGCAGTTGCTGCCTGCACGTACCGGTGCGGTGCTGCGCCATGCCGCCTCACCGAAAACCGAGAGCCGACCTCGGAAACTCAAGCAAAACTCAGCAACCGAACAGGCTGGTGAGGCGTGTTCAGATCAGCAACAACCCTGGGTTGCCCCTCAATCCGATCGAGCGATCCGCCAAGCTCAGCCACGACGCCCGGCCCGCCCTGCCTGCGGTGGGATGCCTGCCAAAGCCTGCCGCAATCTGCCGGTGAACGTGACGGCTCCTGGGGCTGATTTTTGGTGGCTCCTCCCACAAGCTCTGCGGACCCACCGGCATGGCTTCTCTGGGGGCGGGAGGCGTGCTCGAGGCGTGCCGGCCGTTCCTGGGTGGGGGTGAAATGATCCAAAGACGTTTACACTCGAGAGCAGGCAGCTGGCCGACTTGCCCCAATATAGTTCGAAGCGGCACCCCGGCGATCGTGAGGCCGTGGGTATGGGAGCGCCCTGGACTCACCATCAACGCCATCGGCCTCATCGCATCCAAAACCGCTGGGGAGCAGACACTTCACCGGCCGGCTGTTCGAGCGCTTGCAGGCGATTGAGGGGCTGAAAGAATTCTCGGCCCCACCCCCGAGCCACAAACCGGATCGCGGGCCCCTGGCCGTTTTCCAGCGTGGAGGGCCTGCATGCCAACGACCTCTCGCCTTGCTTGATGCCAGCGGCATCTGCATCCGCCAGTGGCCACCACTGCAACCCAGCCACTTCACCGCCACTCGGCCTGGCTTCATCGGCCCGGGCCCCAGCCTTGTCTTCACCACCACCTCGAGGAGATCGATCGTTTCGCCGAAACGAACTCGAAAGAGCGTGGCTTTTTTGAAGGAACACGGCTTGAGCTGGGGCGCGATCGATGCCTGGGAGCTGGTGACGGCGCTGCTGATTGATCTCTCTGAAGCAGAGCTTTTACGCCTACGACGATCCAGCAGCGCTTGCTCTATGCGCCCTCGTGTCGACTGGCTCCCAGCCCGCCCACACTCGACATGGAATCCCGCGGTTTTCAAGATCGGCATCCGCAGCAATACAGCGAAACAACGCTGGGAGTGCGGGGCCTCCCGTAATTACCCCGCATACCGCCGCCGTACCGAACGGAGTGTCTGGTGGGTGGCGGGCCTCAATCCCCTGATCAGCTCTGCTTTCATCCGGCACCCTCTGGCAGGAGAATGCCAGGGCAGGTTGTGGCGTGGACCGCGCCCACGCTGCATCCGCACCACGAGCGCCACGGGCCCGCTGGTTGTTTCTGCGCACGGCTGTGGGCAACGCCGGTGGAGATTCGCCCCTATCGTTTAGCCGCGTTGTGCGGGCACGCTTGCGGACGAACGGCTTGTATTCTGTCTGGCCAGCCGCATAAGGCTGACAATCGCTCAGGCTGGAATTGAGGTCGGGGGAGAGAGAACCGAACGCAGACCCAGCCCAGGTCTGCCCTTCCCCGGCCATGGCGGAGTGATCGAGGGCCAGCTCCGAGTCCGCGGTGACTCCACGCGAACGGGGGCCGCACACTTTCGAAGAATATCTGAGAACGTGCCGGCCCCTGCAGTAGACAGGCGCGTTTCCAATGTTGAACGGAGAAAGTCGCAGGGTAAGCGGCTGTCCTGCCATTCGCTACGCGGAAGCGTTTCGGGGATGACAGCTGCAGTCTCGGCGGCGCTCGCAGTAGCGCGGAGCCAGTGTCACAGCCGGCTAACGAGCTAACCAGGCCCAACAACAAGAAGGGGTTTCGGCGCAATCGTTTTTGGCCTATCCGCTCAACTGTACCGGAGGTGCGAGGTGCGCAGCACGGGGGCCATTCACTTATCTATTAGAGCGGGGCAATGACATTCCGTGCGATTCAGGAATTGCATGGGCTATCAGGATCTGAGCACCACCCGTGGATCCTACCACCAAGTGTTAACCGTGGACCCCTGGGCGCGAAACAGCCCCCGCAGAACTTTTGTGTGCAAACAAACATGTGCTTCTTCTGACCAAGGATACCGACGGCGGGCAGTGGCTTGCGGATCCTGAGGATCTCGAATTCGACGGTTCTTGACGAAGAGTACTGCGCAATCAAGCAGGGGTTCACGGAAGCAGGCGCGTACTAAGCAGGCTGGTTCTCAGAACCGTCCAATGACAAGTTTGACAGACCGGTAAGTGGAGCCCCTTTACCACTCCGCGGCGAAGCAGCTAGGTAATTTGAGGGAGGTGTCTTCAATGTCTAGAACAGTTTGACGTAGTAAGTCGAAAAAGATTCAGAAGGGTTTTCGGTAGCGACCGTCCCTGCCCTACCAGGTTTGCCATACGCAATCTAAACGCTAGATCAATTAATTGGAGGAATCAAGGAAGCCATTGAGCTTTTGCAAAAATTGAGGGTTGCTGGCACGGATCCTGAGTTACTTGATTGTAGGAGTACAGAGAGTGACAGTCAGAAGTGTGACGAGAGATATCTGCGGTTTCAGGCAAAATCCAACATCGCAGCCTTGATGAGAATTGGTTTTAGAAAGAAATCAACGGTCCAGAGGTAGCCACCCAGTTTCCTTAAGCACCCGGACGGAAAGAACAACAGTATTGTTCCGGTACACTTCCAAATGGAAACTCTGGGGCCTGGCTCATAGCCAGCATCCTTCGTGACATCAAAGCTCTCACGATGGAGTGCACAAAGACGTTAACTATGACGACTCAAAGCCGGCTGTCCAACATCAGATCCAGCGCCTGGTCCCAAAGTGCCTTATGGATGCTTGGACACTCCCCGCCGCGACTTAATCTTGAGGTCATATTGGCTAAGAAAGCTAGAAAAATCTTATTCTAAGATAAAAGACTTGAATAAGAAAGCCCAAATATATCCTCCATAACGCCTCGCACGACGGCTATGCAGAAGTGATACTAGGTTGAACAGCTGGTACGCTTAGCGAAAATTGTGTTGCTGCTTGAAGACAACTATTTGGATGAGGCATGCCAGAAGTGTGCGAAATAGATTGGCGCTAAATCAGTTGCGCCAATGCGCCTCATCCGTTGAGCTTATTGTTGACGCCGCCGCCCGAGAAATACCTGCGGCAGCTTGAAACTGGAGCTTAACCCATGAAGAAAAATGCCAGAAAATCTTTGTCTCTTATAGCCGAACATCAAGAATTTCTGAAAGACACGGTGCCACCAGGGGTTGTTTTGCGTGGCGCATCAAACCAAAGAAGCGGGTTTGGGCGAAATCGATGGTTCTTGAGGGGGAGTTGCTCCTATCGGCTGCTGGAGCCCGAAGTTGAGGAGGTCGATGCTTCCCAGGCACGCCGGGATTGTAGAGCCTGCATGGCCTGCATGAAGTGAGCCAAGGGCAAAGTCGCTTCATTTGTTGAGTTTTTCCACGCAGAAAGCGCCCGTAACCGTGAGACCAAACGCTGTCGACGTGATCTACATCGCCATGGTCGGGCGATGGCAGCCCGGTTCATGCAATGAAGCAGCTTTTGGGCGCAGGGCAGGATCCGATGAATCGCGAACGCAAGTCCTGGCGCACCAATCTGGTTGGGGCAGGGCGGTCCCGCTCGGTGGGGCGTGGATCGATCCAGACCCAGTTGCCCCACCGCTTCAGCACGCGCTCAACTCACCAACCCTTGAATCAAGGCGCGAGGCAGATCGCCACGATGGTGGTGCGCGGTTGCGGCCCGCTTGAATCGGCGTCACCGGCGCCCTATGGGCCCTGATGCTGGCCCTGCAGCACGGATCTTGCGATGCCTCCCTGGCTGCCGCGTTTTGAGCAAGCTCAACGCACCCCGCCCCA
>Ga0163217_1074768_pt1 | contig 10811 bp, 11 predicted proteins | sample SynspAceP_FD_185933 | JGI IMG/M metagenome (GOLD analysis project Ga0163217, IMG submission 185933) | Saline lake microbial communities from Ace Lake in Antarctica - Synechococcus sp. Ace-P (PacBio error correction) | ecosystem: Environmental > Aquatic > Non-marine Saline and Alkaline > Saline ...
GCCTTCGTTTGCATACGTTGCATCCTCATGACCTCAAAAGAAGCCATTAGCGCATTCACAGATTACTCTAATTTTTTGATTGAGAAGATTATCGAAGTGCCTTGACACTGCGTGTGTAGACAAGATTAGTCTACCCTCGAGTGGCGCCTCACTCAACGAATGGAAGATCTTGATCAATTCGCTTTTAAACTTATTCACAGCTGGGGCCGCATTGAAAGCTTTCCCAGGCAACCCCCCAGACCTGGCTGAGTTGGTGGAACAAACGAGTTGGAAGGTTCTAAAGGAAATTAGCCAACCGCAAAGCTCAAGTCGATTTTCGGATGTCCAGGGCTCACCAATGCCAATGGTGATTGCGATCGCAACATCGGGTGAGGCAGCAAATCAGCGGGTATTGAGACCAACACCTATTAACCAATTTGCAATCAAGGTACAACGACAAAGCGTTGAGACAGTGGGTTGAAAATCTGGCTGTGCCCAATCAGGCATATGGAGAATGCTCGAACGGCCTCTCAGGTTGCATCACTTTTTTTGTGCCGTGTGACAACGGCATGGCATCCCGCCTCACATTTGGAAGGCGTGTGTTTTCAGATTTCAAACGTTTTGCATAGCCCATAGACCAAATAATGGAAGGGACTGGGGCTGGCCTGACGATCGTTTCGCAAGATCGTCCCTGCAAATGGAGCAATATTTGGGTGGAAATGAGCTTCGGTCACCGGCCAAGCCACGATTCGTATCTTTACGCTGGCATGCAGGAAGAGCAGATCATGGAATCAGGTCAATCATGGCAGCAGAATACCAAAAATCGCGTCGGCCATGTTGGTCTTGAGGAGTAGCAATGAGATTTCGAAGCCCTTCCAACGCTAGATGCCAGTCGATCAGCCCGTATGAGAATTCCTAGATTATGCGGCGGGCGCTCGATGCGTGATCATGGGCACTGTCATTTCTCCTAATCGGAGACCGGTCGCTATTGTTGACCCCAAGCAAGGCACCACGGTCCGAGGACTTGATTTTACTGATTTAATTTACGCCGGGAACGGACGGACGAGGAAGTCTTGCGAAAAAAGTTAAAGCGAGATGAAAAGTCTAAAAAGCGGATTCCAGTCGTGATTTTGAACCGACGATCAAGCAACCCAAAGAGAAACCATTGAACGGTCCTGTTATAAGGATGGGCGCCTAATAGCTATTATGGTTAAGCCGATGGATTCAGATCGGGCTAAGCACGGGGTTCAAATCCTATCAATGCTACTGGTTTCGAACACGACGTTACTACCCGTTCACCTGACCATGATGGAGAAGGGCGTGCGCCTTGAAGCAGATGAATCCCACGGTGGAGCGCGGGGCACAATATTGAATGCGTGGACGATGAGCGCTAATCCAAGGAAGGATCGCGAGACTGTAAATCGCGCTATCATGGTGCTGGCGCGATCGTAGACCATGACTAATGACGTTCATGCGAAACAAAGTTTTGGTGAAAGAAGGTTGTGAGTATCTGTTGGGTCGGCCAGCACCATCCCGATGCCTGTGCTACTTGATTATTCGATTGCCACGACAAAGACGGATTGGAAAATTTCTCGCTGCGCGTGCAAAGAACATTCCCCTCCAATCCGTGATGAAGTGAAAACCGGCCGTGTGGCAGCGAGGAGATTGCCGGTTAAAGCGATTAAATCAGGGCGCCGCATAGACTATCTAGGTTAAAGGTGAGCAGATTATCACCAGAGAGATCGAAGCACAACTCTCGATGCAAGACAATTAAGACGACTGTGCAGCCTAGAAGTACAACTGCAGAATCGCATCGATCGAGAAAGTATCATTGCAAGTTATCTAGAAAAAGTAGTCCAAACTTTGGATCTAGATATGGGTCCTGCAGAACCATCGTCAAAGAAGTGGGCCAACTTCCTTAAAGGCCTGGATCGGGGTCGTTGTGTTCAAGCCAATCGATTGGAGAAAGGACGGTTGGCAGCAAGATACGGTGGGCAATGAATGGAAAAATCGTTTCTTGTCAGAGCCTATTAATTGATCCGTCTTTTTCGGAAAAACTATTAATCGACAACTCTCAGCGCGGAACGCAATCCGTCTGCAACAGACGGCCACAGATGCCAACATTTCAGCCCGGGCATGTTGAGGCTGCTGAAGAAATGATCAAGTGGCAGTCTAAATCTGGTCGTTCGCCGATTTTGAAACGACTGGCCACGCTTTGGGGAGGGTTAATTGCTGCATCAACTGGTGCTTCCCCCGCCAAGTGGCAAGCGCTAGAAGATTGATTTGCTTCACCAATTGTCGCACGCAAGTTAGCGTTGCCATCATGGGGCAAGCAGAGCTGTATCAGAAGCCCAAGCGCGAACTGTTTGAACGGAGTCGCACAGGGGAGGTTCCCCCTTACGAGACCAAGGACGAACAAACTCGATTGTGCCTCGAAGCTGCCGATGAAAACCTGGGACTTGAACCCTTGCTGACGAAACTCTATTTACCGGTGGTCCAGCAACATGGGCAGGACCTGTTTGGTTGGGGACGAGGAATCCAAAAGGAACCGTACGAATGACTTCGTGGCTTGCCTACACCCCGATGATCGTGGAACGGCGTCTTAGTAGGTCCCTCCCAAGGACGCTCTAACACAAGGGAAAAGAATTACAACATCTGATTCCGAGTTTCTACATCCGAACCAAGGGAATTCGCTGGCGTCAAGCAAAGCCACGTCTTTAACTGACCAGGAAATGGCAAGGCCTATTCGCATGTCAGGGTTTGCACCCCCCGTGACGATTACTGAACGCAAACAGTCTGAGTGCAGATTGCAAAAGCAGCTAAACCAGGAGCGTCGTATTCGTTCGATGGGTGTATATAGCTTTGTCGGCTTGCTGAGCCTTGACTGGAAAAAAAAAAAAAAAAAAACCAAATGCCTTGGGAAAAATAAGTTAATTCGAACTGCCTTAGAAGCGGCTTCCTCTGGTACCGGGGCAGATGTTGAAGGCAAGTCATTTCCTGATAACCGACTAGTTGGGTGGGCTTACGAATTCAGAGGTTCAGGCCCAACTCTCTTATAGGACATACGACCAAGCAGCTTCAGAAGAGACAGTCGCCTACACGTGCAGATCCCGGCTCAGGAAAGATCAGCGTTATTACCCCAGTTGATTTTTTCCTTGGCACCACTGTTACAATCAGGCCAGGGGAATGTTGAAATTCTGATTCCCCTCTGGCATCGATATCAGCGAAACGTGTTTCAGGCGCAGCGCATTAAGCGAAGCCAAGACTGTCAATAAACGATCATCGAAAGCAGCAACGACTGGCATCAAGGTTCTTTAATCTTGAGCCAGGATGCTCTACATGAATGCGGCGAGCCGGGATTCTTGAAGAGCTGGCAAAGCTGACTTGTCCCTGCCAAACAAAACGGTTGAGCCGCTGTGGAATGGTGATTAATCAGCAAAGCAGCATATATATATCTCTATCTCTAACAGCGAAATCGGTGAAGTTGGCAGGTTTCAGGGAACCTAATCAGCCTGCCCAAACCGGCCTGCCCATTGGCGGGAGTCCGTGGTTACGCCCAAATCTTTGATCAAGCGGACAGGTTGATCCAGATTTTTAGACGAACAACCGCGGGATGATCACACAAGCAAAACGATTGATGGGAAGACACAACTAAACGGGCAAAAGAATGCCATTCTGACGTAGTCCATGAGTCTTCGCATAGCACTGCATTTCCTTAAAGATCGGTCAGGCAAAATGCTTTTATGCCAACTCAGTCCGTCCTTCAGACCCTTGGCAAAACGGAATCTCGAGGTCATTCGGACATTAACGACTACAGCTTTTCCCGAAATCGCCCATGAAGCAAAAAAGATCCATGGAAATGACCAGCGAGTCATGGCGGTCCAAGCGAGCAGAGGTCTGGAAAACGAGGTTCAGGGAGTGCCAGTCGGGATGTACTCTCAAGTTTTTCTATCCAACGGGACAAGAGCGGCCTGTACTTTGAGTGAAGATGGAAAAGACGTCATTGGGGGCTCGTTGGCATAGGCCCATCGAGTAAATCAAACTGTATCGGATTCAAACTAGAGACACGGAACGGCGAGACACTGCCTCGTCAGCACCGAAAGAACAATGGATTCCCGCCTGGAAGAAAGCGCAACGCGTGAACCGCAAGTTAAAAAGACGGAATGTCCTGCCTGTACTCTCCCCATGCAATTGCGCTCGCCCTCTTTGGCCCAAGTTCTGGCTGGGACACAAATTGCTGCAAACGTGCCGCAAAACTTGAATGACAAGCCAAAAACCGACCAGCATCGTTAGCTAACGAGTCGAGACGGAAGTCGCGAAGGCCGCAATGTCGCTTGATTGCATTGAGTGCTGTTGGATATGGGCCTGCGGTCGGTGCATAGGTACGAAGGACAAGTTACTCCTAAATTGCCCTCCTGTCAGTTAAAGGTGGTGATTGTGAGTCGGCGATGCGAAAACTAGGTGCAAACTGCTGCGATCGGGCCCGAGATCTGTATCGCCAGATTCGCTCCAAGCTTCTCTGAAGGTTGTATCCAACACTTGACTGGGGAGTGTCGACGTAATCGCACTCCAGCAGGAGTCATCTCGGAAGCGTTGCTGACAAAACCGCGAGTCAAATCACGCCCAGACGGCGGCCAGAGTTGACGATTGGACGCGGCTTGAGAACGTGACAACCAGGCAGAGAACACCGTGACACAGGATACCGCAGGGCAAGGAGGCGATCAGTCCGGAAATTCTTGCCGTGTCATATCTTTGAGTCAGTTATGCCAGGAGGACACGCACAGGGTTTAACGTCGGAAATAATGGCGGCTTGAGGCTGAGTAGTGGGCCGATCTGGGCTATCAGCTGGTAGAAACCCAGCGCACCGTGGGCTCGTGTTGACTGCCTGAGATCAGCCTTGCGAAGGAGAAGAGCTGTAGTCTCACGGGTGAAGCCTTCCCCTGCTGAAGCAGGCCCACATCAAGGACAGCAAGCCGCAAAGCCTGTCGCGAAGAAACGAACCGCGTTGGATGCTAGCAGCCGCAATGACGCCTCGATGCAATGGTGTGAGCGCACGATCCAGGCAGTGCCGCAGACCGGGTACTTGAACTTCAATTTTCTGATGCAGATGCCGGAGCAGAAAAGGTATTCAGTTTCGTAACTGGCTGCTGAATTTCCCACGCTCTGGAATCATTTCAAACCTGATTGTGGTTAGTGATATCGGAAGCCAAGCAATTGAATGGCTTATACGTTGCTCCAAAAAAGTGCGATCCCCTGATCCCTGACAGGGAGGGCAGGTTCCGATGATCGCCCTAACGGGGCTTACGCTGGGGCGGAAGGTGTGACACGGCAACGTGCCCATCACGGCAGGCTTTGAGAAACGCATCACGCGATAGCCCGATGACCCCTGGATCAATTGGTGTAACGAATCGCTGATTTGCTGAGCATATCAATCCATGAGGAGCGCCAAGTGAACGTGAACGTGCAGCAACCCCGAAACGCCAGCGCAGCGTGGATCCGAATGCCTGTAGCCCGCCGAGGGGCTGCGGAAGGATGGCAGCGTGGATCGGCACCGGGTAATTGCGCGAACAGCGTCAGCAACTGAAGCAATGCGAAAAAGAATCCTAGGCCTTGAAACCATTGATCCGCCAGAAGCAATCCATTGGAGCGCGTCATCGTAGTGCACATGGGCGAGCACCAGCGTCTCCGTGTTGGCAGCCCCCCAAACCGTGCCCAATCCCACCCCCTCCAACAAGAGCGGCCTTCGAACATGACATCTGCAACAGCAAAAACGGCCATGCAAACGACAGCCATCTCCGAGCGTTTTGGCCGCTTAGCGCTGTGCCGTCACCGCAGCAGTGAAGCCCGCGCTTGACAAAGCCGGGCATGGAAAAGGGGGTGCGCCGCGCATCGGCCGGAAGGGGCGAGGCCCTGACTGACGGCGGGCAGCCAGCAACCACAGCTGCGCAGGCAAGGGCCCGACCAGTGTCTCAGGGTGATGCTCCGAAGAGTAGGGTGTTGTCGTGAGCGCCCCATGTACCGGGGTGCAGCAGAGAGAATCGTTCGAGGGGAAGCTCAGAAAGAATGGCGAACGGTGAACAGCCACTCCATGCAGGGACTCGAGCCCAAGCCGTTGACACATCCACCGATGAATCTCCAGGGGTGGGCCTCGGCCTTGCGAGGTCTGTAGCAGCTATTCCGCACACCTCAGGGAAAGACGCCGAGCCCGTGCTTGTTTGAGGCGCTCTCTGGACAACTATCTGGGTGCGCTTAACCGGGCTCCAGTCATCTGACCCTGATGCCGCCAGACCTATCCAATCACCCTGGAATGGGTTTGGGCTTCTCGCTGTTCAGTCAGATCCACTCAAGACGGGACTATCTGCATCGTTTTGAGGAAGCCCTGGCCACCGCCGATCGAAACCGGTGTATGGTGTCCGACCGATCTGGCCTGGGTCGAGGCGGACGGGCCACTATGTTCCAACGATCTGGCTGCCGCGGCCGCTACGAACAGAGCCTGTGTTTGGAACTAGCGTGGCGTGAATCGAATCCAATCAGGTGCAGGAGGTTTCTGGAAGGCGACCCTGATGTCGAACCTTGTTCGCCTACCGTGCAGTTTTCAGGCAACGACTACAGCGAATGGGGCGGAGTTCCCTCGCCGCATCTGGCTCCAGGCCCGATGTGCGGATCATGATGACTGATGATATCAACAGAACAGTTTTTGTGATACGCAGCAATCACGGGCTTTAACCCAATGGAGTATCTCGCTGCATGCCCAGTCGATCGCGTCGAGAGATCCACTTAGGCTGCTAGCGGCAGGCCAAAGGTTCGGCTTCTTGTTCGATACCCACGGAAGGCCTGGGTGGCAAATCCCGGTGTTTGTCGCTGTATCAAGTAAGCCCTAGAGCGCTTTGGAGCGGTTCCGACCCTGATCGAATGGGACACCAAATATTCCCTGCTTCGATTGGACCTCCAAAATCGAAAAGCCGCAAAGCGAGCTATCGATGCCAAGCTCCAAGCCCCAAGCGAACTACCTCTCGCAGAACCTTGTCTATCGCGATCAGCCAACAGCCGATCGCTGCTCAGCCTTGCGGCTCTGGAAGCCGATGCTGGCATTGGCAGCGCAGCCCTGAGCGTCCAGAGGTTCGCCGCCTACCGGGCAGGCGTGAAAGGCAAGCTGATCCGTTGCCGTCGAGATCATTTATCCCGTTTGTCAACGGCTGGGGTGATAATTTTTCTCGAGGACTTAACCGAGCAGTTCATCTGAACCTATTGCATCAGTTTCGCCGGATCTGGCGATTACGGCGGCCGCTGAGCTGCCGGCCTTCATGCAGACGTTTCAACCTCCACTGAAGCCCTGCCCTATCTGGCCGATGCTGGCCACACACTGGAGTGCAACTGCACGGTGGTTCAGCGCACCAGACGAGAAACTTCGACATGCAGGCGCTTTTTCCCCAAGTGGGCAGCTGAGCAATGAAGGCCTGGTGTTCCAACTGCCTCGATCCAGTGTTTTGGCTGGCGACTCGATCTATCCGGTCCCACCGGATCTGGGAGGCCAATCAGAGATTGGCGTCACTAGATTCAGTGCCGGTTGACTGGACGCAGGGAGGCGCGAATCTTATTCAAGGCTGGAGAAGAGTGGCGTGTTGAAAGACGGCGGAGAATTTGGAGATGCCCCGGGAGATGGGGATGAGTGCTGGAGGGCTTTGACACGGCCAGAACAAACAATTTGGCCAGCTCTGGCGCGGAGCCTGGATCAAGGCTGGCCTCTGTGGAATGCATCCGTTTGCTGCCGCGTACCCTTCGTGCCAAGCGTGGTTGGTTGAAATCGGTTTGTATAGTTGGGTGAGGGATAGAAGCTGATCATTGTCGTGTCAACTAACCGTCCATGCCAACACCGCTTCTCGGCTTGGCTGAAAACTTCTTGTACTGTTGCGGTTGGGGGGAATGGCGATCACAGATCGCTGTGACTCCTGCTTGTAGGGCAGGCGCTTCTACCGGCTGAGCTTAATCGCCCCGCTTTCATTCTGGGGCCCGATGCCCCCATGCCTGACGGGACACCACCGATGCAGCAGATGGCGCGAAGGGCCGTAGCCACGACCGCGCACCTGGCTGCTGGCTCTCCGCTTTGCGCTGCTGTGGGCGCCGGGCCTGGGCCTGTGCTGGGGAGGGCACGGCCGGCTTCAAGCTTCCTGTGGGCGGCCTGCTGCTCTCCCCCGAGGCGTCGACACGCGCTCCAACGCCCAAACTCGTCGTTGGGGAACCCCTGCGGCTGCCTCTGGTGGCCCTATCCGCAAGGGGCCTTCCTCGCACCGCTCGCAGTGCTCTCCGCGCTCCCACATCCGCTGGCTGGGCACGAAGCCTGGACGCCTGCCCTACCTGTCGTTGCTGGCCCTGGGCCTGGCAGCGGCTGTCTGTCCTTTTTTCGGGGGGGCCGCCGCCCAGAGCTGCTGGCTGGCCGGGCCCTGTGGCGCGAGCAGCGCCCGCGGTGCTGAGTGCGCTGGGTGGGCTGGAGCCAGGCCAAGCTGGCTGCACCTGATCCAGGATGGCGACCCGAATGCCGCGGCTGCCCAAGGCTGCTGCCGGCCGTCCGCTGAGCACACAGCCGAGGCCCTGGCCCATGCCCGGCCAATCCACCTGAGCGCCCTGGCGCGAAGCTATCGCCGTGGTGGGCACGGCTGCGCGACCCGCCAGCGGTTGCCCCCTGGGACCTGGAGCAGACGCCACACTCCCTGGTGCGCTATGTGCTGTGAGGAAGGCCCACGAAGGTGGGCCGATGCATCCGCCATGGCGATGACGCCCCCACCTCAGCGAGGAACTGGGCGCCTGCTGCTGCAGGTGGGTGCGCACCGCCCAGATGCGCGCAGCGAGGCGGGTCGCATTCGATTCTGGGGGCGGATTGCCCGGGCAGTCAGCGCCAAGCTCATCCCGCCCGCCTCCCATGTTGTTTCGCTAGGCGCCGGGCGGCCGACACCGCCGCCGTGCGCGCCCAGCTGGGAGGCGTCAAGGCCGAGGAGGCCAGCGCCAGGGCACCAGCCCACGCAGCGCAATCGGCAAGCCCACTCAAGCGAGTCGGCTCGGCAGCCAAAGTGCGCGGCAACAACGCCCTGGCTGGCGCATGACCATGCTCAAAAAGCCCCCCTGCCGCCGCTTTGCGATGTAGGGACGACCTGGCGGGGTGTGGAATAGAAAGTGCAGGGAGCGAGCTGGCGAGCTTCAAAAGGAAGCCGTGGCCGAGCGGCGAACCGGGCCCACGCCCAGGAGAACTCGGCGTGTGCTGTTCAACCCTGGTAACGTGGCCCGCCTGGTGCGGCGCTCGGACCGCGAGAAGCCCGGCCTAGCCGGCAACCAAGCCAGCGTTCCTGGGATCGTCTTCCTCTCCCCGCGTCGGAAGCGCCCTGGGCGGTGAGTCTTGGCCGGTGTCGGCAACAATCCGCCCGAAACTGGGAAGACGCTGGTGGGCGGCAGGCCAAAGCCGCAATCCGCGCTGAGGCGCCAGGGCCTTAGGCCGGCTCAGAGATCAAGCTGCAGGAGGATCCACTGCCACCAGCCCCGCTGGGCGACGGCCGGGCCTTGATTGCGCCCCGCTGCTTCCTTGGCCGTGGAGCCGCCGCTCCACAGAAGCCACGGCTGGCCGGTGGGCGCGGCGCGGCGGTGGGGGCGGCCCAGTGGCCTCCTGCAGCAGCATCCAAAAAGGACGCTGGGCCGCCAACCGCGGTCTGCCACTGGGGGGGAAAAGCGGTTGCTCGCTGGCCGCCACCACCACGGCCCCCTCCACTAGCGCGCCTCCAACCGGCCGCAACGCCCGGGCCTGCAGTCAATGCGCCGGCAGCGCCGCCGAAAGCCGCCAGATCAAACCCAGCTCACCCGCGAGTCGGTGGTGTTCACGGTTCTGACGCACCTCCGGGCCCAGAGCCGCGAAAAACCCAGCGCAGCTCGGCCGCCGGATCAAGCACCGGCCGGCGTCCACGCGCAGATCACGTGCCGGGCAGGTCGCTGGCCATGGGATTGAGCCTGACATGGACAAGGGCGGCGCCCGAACGTGGCGGCCCTCTGTGCAAGCGTCACGGGATCAAGCCATCCGACGCCGCCCGCCTCCATGGCCCGCCTCCCCCGGCTGGATCGATGAGGTCTGTATCGACTGGTGGGCGCTCGCCTGGCTGGCCGGGTGATTCGCCGAGAACCAGCTCGTCCCTTACCAGCGCGTCACGATCAGATCGAGAGCGAGCGCTATCGGCAAGGGGCTGCCGCTCGACGTTGTTGGATGACGGCCGAGCGCCAGGAGCGGCACTACCGAGCCCCTCGGCATGCCCGGCCCTCTGCGCGCGCCGGCGGCACGAGCGGTGCTGGTGGATCCGGTGGCCGGCGACGGCCGGCACCCGCCGCGAGTGCCTGCGCCACCCGGCGTGCAGCAGCTTCGGACGCTGTGAGACTCGATGGGCGCAGCGTGTGGTGGCCCATGGAGCCATGGGGCGCAGCCTGCCCAGTCTCGGGGCCGTGCTGCTGGAGCGATCCCCCGTTTGCAGCTCACCGTGGGCTGAAGAGCGCATGCCTGGGTCTCGCCGTGCCGCTGACCCAGTTACGACGGGGTGGATCGTCCCGACGGTTACCGGCCGCCGCCGCTCCGGCCGACCCTGCTTCAAACCGGCGCCCTGTCTTAGCCAGGCACTGGCCAGCGCATCCTCAGGGGCCGGCGGCGTCTCGCCACCGTCAGAGCGAATCGCCCGAGGCCTTCCCGGCTCGGTGCACTCTCGAAACGGTGCGCTGCTGCGCGAAGTGTTGCCCGCCAGCGCCGAATCCCCTCTTACGGCTGGGTGTGCCACGCGATGTATCCCAAGGCGGCTGGTGGAGCTGGA
>Ga0163217_1084959_pt1 | contig 10811 bp, 7 predicted proteins | sample SynspAceP_FD_185933 | JGI IMG/M metagenome (GOLD analysis project Ga0163217, IMG submission 185933) | Saline lake microbial communities from Ace Lake in Antarctica - Synechococcus sp. Ace-P (PacBio error correction) | ecosystem: Environmental > Aquatic > Non-marine Saline and Alkaline > Saline ...
AAGGGGGGAAAAATATGAGGAGAAAAAAATGTATCAAGGTTGGAAATTTTTCAAAATCTTTGGGGGAAAAAAAAATCACCCCTTTTTTTTTTTTTGCTAATTAAAAAATCCGCCTAGTTTTAAGGCCCAGGGGAATACTCATTTTAAAAAGACCTTAAGGTGGTAAAAATGGAAGTTAATTTTTTTTAATTTAAAAAGAAAAATTCTCTTTTATTGTAAAACCAATTCCCTTTTTTTACTGTAAGGCCCCGCCGGCCGGCGGCAAACCGATAATCCCCGGCATGATTTTTTGTAATTCTGGCCCTGCGCTATTCAACAGGGGGTGTTCAATACTAATAATAAATCTTAAACTCGTTTCCATCTTTTTTGGAAGGTTCCTCCTCCCTAAAATAAATAAGATCTGGCGATAACGATCAATTTTCCCAACGAATTCCGAAAACATTTAAAGCGCTTACCCATTTTTTTTATAACTAAGCTTCCTTTTTCTTTGGCGAAGCTGCAGCCCAATAGTTCAATTTTTATCAATATTTTTTTTTATAACGGAATCTGTCCCAACTCAAATTTGGAATCAATTCTCCGTTAAAAAATACACCGCTACCCCAGTCCTGTCCTAATGGGATCATCACCACAAGACCCTTTCCCTTACCCTGCCTACTCCAAATTCATGATGCTAAGAATCCTGCGGCATCGGCAATCATTGACCACTTTTTACAGCAAACCTGTGCTTACTAAAAAGTTTCGTTTACCATTTACTCCAGCCCATTTCATTAATGAAGATTTTCCTGGGGTTTGCAAAGATACCAAATTTTTAATAACGGTCGGAATCCCAGCCAATGGCGACCTTTGTAACAAAATGTTTTCCTCATCATTTGGGCTACTATTCGGCCATGGTTTGGTTTCGGCGATTTTGGTGTTGGTAATTCTACAACCGTTCCGTAACATTTTCAACCTGTTTCCAGTTTACTAAGGCCTCCTTTTAAATGCCCGAGCAACCGATATCTAAATTCCCGAGGTGATTTTCATTGTAATTAAATTAAAGTATTTGCGAAACAAAGTAACAACAAAACTTTTGGTATTTAATGTATCCAGTTCCAAGGGCGAAGTTTAGAAGAGCTTCGTTGACATTATTTTCAGGGCAATTGTTCAAATGTTTTTCTAATTTCCTCCGTAAAGTCCAAGTATTCCCTTTTTCCAAACAGCGCTTAATGCTTCAATAATGTCTGGATTCATCTGGCTATACTTTTGGTCTCATAGGGGTCCCGTGTTGTGATCGTAAAAGTTCAAGGTGTAGGTTCGTCCAAGTCTATAAATAGTTTGGTTAATTCTAATATTTTCGGTCCGCAAATGAAATTCCATTTTAAAATCACGTAGGCCACTTGATCTCTCTTGGTTTGAACCTGTGAAGCTAAATCCCTAAAGCTTCTCGCCATCTATTTTGTGTTTCATACCCAATATTGCACAGTTCCATTAACGGGTGGTAGATATCCACGGTTTATATATGGATTCCACATTTTTGGGTCTGATTTTTCTTCAAAACTGGATTTTAATGATCAACACTTTTTAACGCATTTTTCAAACCAATGTATGTTTTCCCTCAAACTCGCTGATACACCCAAAATGCCACCAGTGTCTCCCCCAAATCATCAATAATGGTTTTTTGTCCAACCCTTAATAAACTTTTGATTCGTCCCAAATCAATCCCAATTTGCGCATCCATATAGCTAATGGAAGCTAAATAAGCATGTCGTAAATTTTTTGCATATTCATTGAGCCGCTCGGATAAACTTGATGTTCCTCCCCTAGCATATTGATTTAAATTCACCGCTTGCATGTAGAACTGTTTAACACTTATATTTCTCTGAATACTTAGTTTAGGGGAACAGCGGTTATTTTCTCACGGTCGCTGATAGGTCCCAATATTTTTTTTTGGAGCCATTAAAATGGCAAATGGGTTTAAAAACACCAACCCCATAAAGAAAGGTGATCCTTGTCCTTTTAGTTCCCTAAGTTTTGAAAATGGCCAATTTTTGGGTGGTCAGGCCATCAGGGTATCTTCCTCTCATCCCCTTCCCCTGCCTCATTAAATGTTTTTACCTGTTTTTTTTTAGGCTTTGCCGATTTCTCCGTTCGCATAAGGCAAAAAAAGCGTTCCAACCATACCCATTTCCCTGGGTTAACATAGCTCATTCCAACTAAAGGGCAATTCTTTTTAGTAGATTACCGCCGCTTCATAATCGTTAGAACCGAGGCATCGGCAGAGTTGACTTATCTTACCAATGCCGACAGTGTAATTAACCATTCCTTTTTATAAAATGGTGATAAAAGCTCGAATCAGTCCATTTCGCTGCAAATTGGAAATTTCCTTCAATGGGCATTGTTGTTAAATGTAATGGTTGCCTGGCGCTACCGTTTAACAGTTCGTATCTTGATGGCGCCACAGGTGGAACCCTGAACAAAGTGATTTGTGAAAACGGATCCTTTCCGAGGCCATGCAATCCATGATTGGCGATTGAACAATGATTCCGTACGCCCCCAAATTTCTGTTCTTAGTCATCCACGGATAAACAGGAACATTGGGGAACGACTATTATATATTATATTATTGTACAATGCTTCCCAAGATTACTAGGGATCAAAGAGTAGGGATCTAAATTCAAAAGGTTGGCATGGATAACTCAATTTAAGTAGGTCAAAAATATAAAGGCTAAAATTTAAATCAAACAATTGGCCTGAATCTTAAGGTATCAAAAATCAATTTATCAATCTTCAGAACTTTTTTCCCTGTCTTTTAAATTCAACATAATATTCTCCAAATCCATATTAACCAATGCAAGCTTTCCACTATATATGGAGAATAACAGGTTGTTTCCTGGCTAATATAGCAGGTTTTCTTTAACCATCGGCCTTGTGCTCAAAAATGCCAATATATTCAAGGAAGGAAGATTTCTAGAGTTATTTCAAATTTCTTCTTTGATCTTCCTTGTAAGAGCCATTTGCATCGAATTAGGTTCTTTAGACCTACACCTGAACCATATATTTAGAAGTTCGCAATTAGGTTCTAATGGCCAAGAAGCTTATTGGTTAAAAAGTATATCCATGCAATTGATCTATAATTCGGCACGAGAGCTCAATATAGTAGTCAATAGAATTTATTGAATGGTTCCTTATCTAAAAAGTCGAGCAAGTTGATCAATGGCTTTTTCCAAAACTTGGTAATGTGCCCAAGTTGTAGTTTCCGGCCCAAGGCACTGAAATGGTCTCATCCCTAAATGCCAAATTTAAATAACCTCCCTTTTTTTAAAATCCAATACCAAAATATAAAAGATGCTGCCAACTCCCAACATTTCCAATTGATCTATGGATATGGCTTATTTATAGATACTCTTCCCAATCCCCTACAATGCTTTTTTGAATAAACCGTGAAAAAGACCAGTATATAAACCCCAAGGGATATATAGAGATAGGGAACGAGTATCCCACTACTTGTCACCTTATAGACCTTGTTTTTTTAAATCATTGGACCTAGTTGGTTTGCTTAAAGATATAAAATATTTCTTGCTGAGGTAAGCGTTAAAGTGATCTTGGAAATGGCCAAAAAATTAATCATTCATTAATTAATGGTGTACTCAATCATATATATAAAATTCAAAATTTTTAGGGTATGGCTATTGTCCTTTTTTTTAAATGAAAAGCTTTGGCCTATGTATTACGACTTCCAATTCTATATGTAAATAAAATTTAAGCTCTTCGATCGATTCAAATAATCTTTATAAATTTATTTAAATGAAAACATTACTATTGCCCTTGTACTGGTGTTTTTATATTATTTTTTTACTTCTTGTGATAGCAAGAAAGGAAGGCGAACCCCGAATTTTGGTTTTTCCAAAACCATGGATTTAAGCATTCCTCATAAAGAGATACAGCAGTTGGGGAGGAAAATAAAAATTAAGTGTTGATACGACTAAAAATGCCGATATCTTTTAATGATGAGTTTTAAAAAGCTATCTGCCATAGTATTTTAAAGTACCAAATATGCCAAAGCAGCGAGGCGCCTGCTTTTGAGCAGGTATATTAGGCGGCGTGGTTTTTGTTGGTGGTTCAATGCCGCAACAGATTACCGAATATGACTGGAAATTGGGTATGGAAATTGGTCGGGCTTATTTTGCAGCCATCTGCCGTACACCCAGAAGCGGATTTACATAATTAAGGACAACTCTTTTAAGTGCTACAATTTAACAGATTTCTATCTGGCATCCGTATACCGATTGAACTTATAATTTAAGAAATAAGTACACATTCTGATGACCGTTGCGAAAAGACCTACGAAGGGGGATCCAATGGAGAACACCACCCAATGAGTTTGGTATCACGAATACGATGGTGGGTTCTTTTTTATACCGCTTGGGCCACACTGTAGGAATAGTTTTTCAATAGAAATGTATTTTTAAAGCATTTACTAGGGGGTTTAATTCAATATGCTATTCGGAAAATGAATCCCTGATTAATGCAAAGGTTACCACTCAGATTCCTCCTGATTCCCGATCCGTTTTGCAAATTTCTTTAAAAATATGGTATTTTTTTTGAGCCTACTGACATGGCTATTTTATACAGAATAGATATTATTCATTCCCAAAGAAGGGTGAAATAATTTTTAATAAAGGCTGCAAACCAAAGAAATTGTCCCAAGGGCCTTTTTGGAATGTTTTATAAACAAAAACATTGAGTGCAAATGCAACTGCAGAGGAAGGTCCCTAATGGGTTTGCAGAAAGATCGCCAATTTTGAGACCAATCAACTGGATTTAGTTTTGTACTACAAGTCCAAGCTGTTGAAAATGGGTGAACCGTTTGTCCAGGTTTAATTTGAAGAATATATTTTGATACCGCCACGGAACAAATAATTTCTTGAAGTGATAGTCAGCGTGAGATCTGTTGCCATACCGGTGGATCATAGCTTCTTGGCCCGGAATAATATGTTGTGATTTATCTACGGGATATTCTACTCCTTTTTAGTGAAAAGGTGTGAAAATATGTGATGTGGTTTTCTCCCTTAAACGATATCCCAGAAAAGAACATATGAATGCCCGCTTTCTCAGGGAATAGCTAAATGATCTAGAGGTAAATATTGGCCGTATTAAGGGTAAAAGAAGAATGGAAGTTATAGTATCCCAGAAAGGAAATTCTATTCCCGGAAAGGAACTGCTAAAAACTCCGACCTGAAATATTTACTATGGGCCATCGAATCCATATATGGATTTTCGGTAGATCCTAAAAGAGGATAATGTAATAGTGGGAGATGTAAAGGCTGATGAACCAGAGCAGATAGTTTTAAAGAACCAGAGGACCCAGGGGATATGATGAAATGAAAACCAGGCCTAGGGAAAGGCTGGAAATTTTGGTTGGCCATCTTTGTTCGTGCGGATAACAACCATACCGCACTATGATAGCTACGGGGAAGAGTGGTGAGTCCCTTTGATCCGAAAGGCCTATCAATGATTCAAAAACAATACAGGCTTCAGGAGCTTCCATCAGGCAATGCCAGCCTATGTTTTTATCCATCACGTGGAATCGCAAGAATTTCCACAAACCGTACTGGGAAGGAACGCCTATGGCGGGACCTGTGTTAATTAATTTCGGACCTCTACAATGCCCAATGCCCTGTCAGAGTATTCAACGAGACGTAAAAGTATGGTTTATGATTGGATAAAGGGCCTGATGATGGCCTAGCCCTTTTCCCCAATGGCGAATTCAATAAAAAGGACTTTTGCCTGATCATATTAAAGTCAATAATCTTTCGATATGACAGTTGGTTCCGGATGGTAGGGTCTATCTCTTTGAATACGTAATCGGCTGGTCTTTTTCTAAAAATGATGATTCCGCGTTGGCTATATATAATATAATGGGGCAATAGACCGCGGTATTGAGAAATTATTCTTGTTGATTAAAAACTATCTGAAAAAATTCCCACTCAACCTTAACCTCCACATTGGAAGCGATTGATAGAGAGATAATCAATGGCCTTATTGCTGTGGGTTTGGGATGTGAAACCAAAAGGAAACTACTACTTCTAGTAAATTACCTACAACCTATGAGAATGCCGGGGACTACCTTTTGTGTCCGCCACTGTTACCGATAGTAAACGGTGCTTCGTCAAAAGCCAATTGCTTTAATATTGGTGGCCGAAATTTCGAGGCCAGAGGTGTCGATAGCTATAGTGAAGGCAATTCATCTTCTTTACGCCTGGGGTAAGCTTGAACTAATAAGGTTTTTTCCCCTACTGATCCGGAATGTTCGAAAATCGATAAGGCTAATATTTTTTGTTTCTGTAGATTTATTTGAAGGCCTTGGATGAGGCCTCACTTTCTTTGGGCATCAAGAATGTCTGCGGCCGTTAACTGGAAAAGCTTTGACATTGGCATTCGGACTGTAAACCTGTCCATAAAGAAAAAGGAAATAATCAGTAGGCCCAATGTACATGAATATCGTCGAAAAGTACAAGAACGATAAAAAAGGGAACTTTTTATCTTCAAGGAAGATTATTTTTCCGGGCGGTAGTGGACGTTTGGGCGAAGTAACCTGCGCCCCTCCCAACCTGAAACCAAATGATAATCCAGCAGATAGGATTGTATATCCATCCCTAGCCCATACAGCTGTTAAAAAGAAAATCTTCCGGCAGCGGAACCAATAGTTTCCCAATTCCTGCAAAGGGGCAACTGTAATGGTGGATTACTGCCAGTTTTATAACGCGGGACAAGGGGATAATAATGGTAAAGTCATTGACAGGATCTAATCCGTTGTATTGCAAATGAGACGCTAATGCTAACAATGCCGAAGGCAAGTAAGGGGCATTTGGTCTTATACTTACAGAGAAAGACTTAAGGATAAGTTTGGTTAAATTATTACCATCTGCGGATTGAATTTTTTTGGTCGGCAGATGGAATTAAGGAGCTTGTACTTGTTTATGGTCTTGTTTTGAAAAAGTTGTATCTTATTTTAAATGCCTTTAACTTTAATAATTCATGCCAATTTTTTAAATTCGGCTTGCTGGGCTTCTGCTCCACAATACCCGCTCCTCATAGGTCGATAACATTAACGATAAGTTTTTCCTTGAAATATTGTTTAATTACCGTAAGAAATGGCATCCCTTTGAACAATAAATTGGCGGTTTAGCCTATAAAAATACGAAGGGCCCAGTTCATTTTCAATATCTTAACCAATTTTTGTTCTATGACAAAGTTTGTTTTATCCCTGGTTACCCTGTTAATAACTATTCGTTATCATAATAGGTACGCAAATTTTTTGCAGTCTTTAATGGAATCAATCAATCTCGGTGAGGACCAAATACATTGATTTGAGCCCTCTTTTCTGATCTTTTAATAAATGTAATAATCCTCTACTGAAATTGGAAATAGAACCCTTTGCCTTTTTTTTGATCTTTAAAATTGAATAGCTTTCCTTCTGCTCATCCTCATCTATGGGTTTTAATAAATTAATCGATGCTCATTTAGTTGAAACCTTTAACCATATTGTCATAACGGTAGTAAAGATTATGGGAGCATCACCCATTAATTTTGCGTCCAAATTCAAATGACAGTCCATCCGCCAGGTGTATGTCCATCAAAAACTAGTCCCATCCCCCTGATTATTGAGAAAATAATCAACTGAGGTTTTTACAGAGTCTTAGAACGGCCAATACCCTCAATGGTAATCCTCTTAAGCTTTTTTAAGCATATATGACAAGGTTTTCACTTGCCGCCAATTCCAATTCTCTAACTATCTACTACTTTCAATTCATTTTTTTCAAAAGGTAACTTTACGCGGAAAATATCATTTTGTTATCCACAAAATTGCTTGGTTTTCTTATCATATAATTCACGTTTGGTATAGATTTAAAAGGTCCAGTTACCGGTACCTTCCGCCAATTAGTACGCGCCCGTCTTTTTTCCACATAGAGGGCATTCGCCCTGGAGTAATTTGAACCTTCTTAAAGATTGAATTCCGAAATCTCGTATGTTTTTACTGCATTTTCCTGCCAATAATTGCCAATGCCAAAAGTGAATTTTTTCTGTCCAGAAATAATTTCGTCCAATTGCGATTTCAATTTTGAAAACGGTCTGTATCTTGTTTTTATTAATAGTAATAGCCTTTTCTAAAATTTAAGTTCCTCTTTAAAAGTTACCAAGATCTCTATCCCGCTTGCAATATATAACGGTAACATAAAGAAAGCTTTTTAACAAACATGGTGGCCTCCTTATTTCTCGCTATAAGGGAATTTGAAGTGTATTTAGGGGAATTGAAAAGAAAATGCGGGTTGATTTGATTCTTTAGGGCAGAAAGTTCATTTTGTAGTTTTCTGTTTTAATGTTCGTTCTCCAGAATGTTTCACCTTGAATAATTTTTAAAGCCTTAAGAATTCCTAAAATAAAAAGTTAAAATGATAATCGAGGACCAACGATGAATATAAAAACTTGAAATCCCTTCTCTATTTGGAAATGGTCTTTTCAATAAAAATAGGGTAATACTAAATTTAGGATTGAAATTCGGTGGCCCACTAGGATTCCAATATGCCCACGACCCTCAATCCCCAATCCATCTAAGCGTCCTTTTAGGAATTGCGATAAATAAATTGGTATTGAACTGATAGTGCGGACCATGAAAAAGGAAAGAAAACCAGAAATTTTTAAATCAAAGATCTACAAACAGCTACATGGAAAAAATCCCTTAGAAAATCCGTTACCTGAAAAGCATATGTCAGTGAAGGGTCAACTAAAACAGCGATCAGAAGGCAATTTTTATAATTTCGAGCTGCTGTACCTGTTTTTGGCTAATCCATTTTTAATCTAGTTGTTTAAATATACTCTTAATATCCCCATCATAAGTTCCATATTGGAATTTATTGACTCAAATGCTATAGAAAAAAAATAAGCCCTTGAAATACCAAGGCTTATATTAGCCCGACCTCATAAAACTGTCTTTATTTAAAGAAAGGGTCAAATCCTTTAGGAAGATAGTTCTAACCTCAAAACCAAGATTTAATTTCCTCCCTCTATTTCTTCTACTACGAATAGTCGCCTACAGGTTCAGTTCCATACCTTCATATGCATAAAACCTATAGGAAAAGACCTATTTGGCTGAATCAAATCCAAATAATTCTTCTTCCCAAGTCCTCCACAATAATACGTCAAGATCCAATTCCATTCCAGCATAAGCAAATCAATATCCAAGGAAGGTAAGTGCTGTACTCGAAATCTAGAATAATTTCTCCTCTCATTAACAAGGTTAATTTGATCCACGCTTAAAATTTCTATTTCCTCATCCAACAAGTAATCCTCTGCAAAAAGGTTTATGGGATTCTAAATAGCAGTTGATGCCTTCAGTTTTTAAACATTTTGGTCCCTTTCCTGGAAATGAAACAGCGAAAGAGATACTAGTAAGAAACTTAAATAATAAAGCTCGTTTTTCAATGTTATTTATAATTTTATAATTATTTGTGATACATCTTTGTTTATGGCACAAAAGATACAGGGCCTTATAGTGTATAAAAAGGTAGTTAATCTAAGTGAATGGACAAAATGTAAGTGAAGCGACTTTGGATTTTAACCTGAAACCGTACATGCGATTTTGAAAAATAAATTAAAAAACTGGTTGATCACTGTTGTTTAAGCCAATAAGCCAGTACAATGGCCCGCTGTTTATGTCAGCTCAATAAAATAATGTGGATTTAGACTGGAACTATTTCTTTTAACTGCTCGTTGTTAACTCAACACCTAATTGCATCAACTTACAATGTCTGGATGGATATTTAAGAATACAGGGCGTAATTCGTGCGTGGCTTAGGATATCCCTCCCTGTTTTGTTGATGTCCTGAAAGTACTTCATTACCCTAACGCTGGTTTGAGTCTAGATTTCCCCTGTGCCTCGTCCGCAGAATTTAAATCTTGATCATTTTTAGAGGGCTCGTGCTAATGGCATCGCCGCGTTGTTCTCCAACCGATAGTTCATCGTGGAAATTTAAAACCTTTTGTTTTCATGCCCTACTTTATATTCCAAGACCCATCTTCAACTTTGGCGTGTCATTTCGCTCTGTCCTTTCCAACCGGTAAAGCTTTTAATAACAAACAGTAATGTATTGTTTGACGTTGCGATCCGGTAATCAATTTAAAAATCCTCTGAAAAACAACTCCCCAATTTGTCCTTCTCAAATATGGATCTCCTTCCTTAAGGTGGTGAGATCGAAATCCACAAATGTTTGCGCTCCCTTGCTTTAATGTGAGGTCGCCATATAAATCTTTCATAAAGCTTACTTTTTTCCACTGCCCGTCCTCCATAAGATATACGAACTCTCCTTTTTTATTTCAAGGCTATATCGTTCAGTACTAAATTTTCTCCCTGGAATACGGGCTACATCCTCATTTTGCAAACCTATGCTTTTCGCTCATAGTTTTTAATGTTGATAATAAATGTAATAAGTTCCTGTGGAAATAAACCAAATCTCTTTAAATAAATTCTTTCTTTATCATATATCTTGAGGACATTAAAATTTATCTTTATAATTTAATTACGGTAATTCCTTTAACTCTAAGAAACATTATCTAAGAAAAAAAACCGCTGTAAACTGTTGTTTTTTTGTCTTTTGGGGTTATTGCGAACCCAAAAAAATCAAAAATCTCAATACTTTTGACCAAAAGGACTTACCAGGAAGCTGCCTTGTATAACAAGCATAATCAAGCCAGCCTCAGACAATTTTTGACAAGGTAAAAAAACAATACCAGGGATGAAAGACCCAGCCAACAGTGCGTATAATCCCGCTACG
>Ga0163217_1109033_pt1 | contig 10811 bp, 18 predicted proteins | sample SynspAceP_FD_185933 | JGI IMG/M metagenome (GOLD analysis project Ga0163217, IMG submission 185933) | Saline lake microbial communities from Ace Lake in Antarctica - Synechococcus sp. Ace-P (PacBio error correction) | ecosystem: Environmental > Aquatic > Non-marine Saline and Alkaline > Saline ...
CACACCCACAGAAGGGGACCAACACACACAAGAAAAAGAAGAAATGGCCCAAGCCGGGCCCCCCGCAAACAAAAATCAGCCGGTTCCCGGCCAAGCCAAACCGGTCACCACCCCACGCTGCGCGACTCGCGTTGGGCCGTCCGTGAAACTCCGCAGAAGGAAGATGTTTTTCTTGCCAGCGGCGAGAGGGCCCAGCCTTTTCCCATCGAAATCAACGGAATCGTTTTTCCCGATGGACGCCAACCAGGCCGGCTTTTTTTGAGGTGGCAAATGCACCATTGGCGTCCTGGCGCAAAATCGTGCTTCCCACACCCCCTTTGGGGGGATCTGCTGGCCTCAGAAAAATCGATTCCGTCCCTTCTGCACGCTCTCATCCCGTTCTCTGGAAAAAATCATCCACGGCCGCTGTCGGCGCTTGGGCATAGACGTGCAACCAGACCATCGGACGCACCAACTTGCGCACGAACCAACGGCAGTTCCACGCCCTCGGTGATGTCCACCAGCTGCTGGTTCCGATGGCTGGCGAAGTTGCAAAGCAACCTCAGCATGGGGTCGGGCAAACAGGGGGCGGAGACAATCCTCAGATCTGATTGATCGGCATTTCTGGCAAAAGCTAATGGGCCTCTCCCCTGCAGTCGCCCATGTTGAGCCGGCCGACTTGGCCTGGGGGTGGGTTGGCGCTGCTGAAGCCTGGTCTTTTCCGCGCCGGCCGAAAGCTTCCCCACGACCGGCCGATTACCGAGGCCAGAGGCGAGAAGTTCTTGTTGGTGGAGCAGAGCCAGGGCGGCTAATGGTGGCACTCAATGGCGATGGGAGCGGTGGTTGGGCAGCTACTACCTCCAAGCCCAAATGCCTTGTGGCTTGGCGCCATGTGCGCATGCCGGTTATGTGGTGGCAGGGCACTGCCGGGGTGAAGGCCTGCGGCAGCCTCCTCTGCACACTCGCTTGAAGGCGTCCCGGCGGCTGGGGTTTTTCGATCCATGCAGTTCAACCTGGTGGTGAGTTACCAACACCGCCCGGGAATCCGTTGCCTGGAAAGCCGCAATGGTTTCGCACCAATCCGGCACCCTGCCTGGGGGCTTTTTCGCCACAGGCACTCGGTTTACGGTGGATGCCTATGTGTGGGTCAGAGCCTCTTGGAGAGTCCAGCTGCATGAGGAGCTGCATGAAGGCTGCATGGGAGGTGTTGCTGACAACCTTGCTGGCCCTTTCGTTGCTGCCTGGGGCAGTGAGCTCTTGACGGCCCGATGGCGCGCCACTGCCACTGTCGTCTCCATCGGTGATGGCGACACATCCGGGTGATCGAAGGCGGCAAGCGGATCACGGTGCGCCTGGCCTGCATTGGACGCCCCGGAGCTGGCCCAGGCTCCCTATGGGCGAACAGGCCCGCCAACTATCTGCAGAGCGGTTTGAGATCGGCCGCAAGGTGCACCTCCTTTTCAGACCGTTGGATCGCTTATGGGCACCGTGGGCGAAGTGACGGGGAGTCAACTTGAACCTGGCGATGGTGGAAAAGACGGGAATTGCGCTTTGGCGTACCTTGAAGTACCTCGGCAATGCGACGAGAAGGCCTATTCGATGCCGAATTCAGGGCCAACGCCGGCGCCGTTATGGCGTGTGCAGTGCCTGGCGGAATCACCAGGCCCTGGGACTTTCGACGCAGCGAAGATCATCGCGATCTGCTGCTTGATTCCAGATCCGTTCCTGCTGGCCGCCGCTATCGCTGCAGTGAGATCGGTCCTTATGCCCGCGCCAGGAACTGCTGCGCCCTTGAGCTGACGGTTTTGGCGACCATTGGCACGGAATCTTCTTACCACTTTGCTATGTTGGTTCATTCTTGCTCTACATCGGATGGCTCACCGATCTGACTGCTCGCAAAGTCAAAGAACTTGGAGATGGCTTCCAAATCTGAATCTGGTTGCGAGCTGCCGGCTACGTGAGCACCAAGAAAGTGGCAGTGGAGCGCCCTGAACTTCACGCCTTCTCGGAGGCCCTGTTGGAGGCCAAAGGCTCAGCTTTGGTGATGGCATAGCAAGGACGCTGGCAGTGGTGGGCGCGCAGCTTGAGCTCACGCCAAAATCCAGTTCAACGGAATACTTTGCTGGTGGGGGCAAGGCTTACAAGTACACGCGGCTGTGTGAGCTGGGCGATGAATTCGAGATCAAGCTGGGCCAGAAACGAATCCGGCTGATTCCTGTGGTGCGGTCGACGAGAGGAATGAGGCGAGCGTGCAAAGCTTGTTACGGCTGACGTCAAGGCCCTCACTGCGGTTGGTGCGACGAACAACTTTCACGTGCGTGATTGCCACTGCTTGCAGGGTCACGGTGCAGGAAAAACCAGCTCGTCAAAAACTGCCTGCGACGGCACGGTGGAGCTGTTTGTTCGCTGCACCGGAGTGAGCGAGGCTCAGCGGATCTGTTTGCAATGCCAGATCGTCGACGATCCTTTGCGTTGAAGTGGTGACCGTTTCACTGTGATCCCACGGCCAGGTTGCTGCTGGAGGCTGATCCTCGTGGCGGCTGCGGAGCTGCGTCGCTGCTTCAAGGCCTGCCAGCCTGGCGCGTAAGGAAGTGGAGACCGAGCGTTGGGTGGTATTGCAGCGCAACACCAGAGCCTGGTGGACTGTTCTGGGCAGGCGGGGATTGCATCGCTGCCGGCAGGAACTGCTGGAGACCACGCCATCGCCAATCACCGGGTTTCGCCATCGGTCCCCGGTGACGCCGGAAGCGGTGCTGAAGCTCGTCCTCAATCTGCAAGTTGGAGGACACACCCCAGAGAAGGCCAAGCCAAAAGTTTGTTGCTTGCTCCGGCATGCAGTAGCTGGGTTCGGAGTGCTGCGGCTGTTCTGTTGACCTCCCTGGGCCTGGCTTGCCGTGCTGGGCGTGACCGCTGCAAATTTTCCTGGGAGTGTGCCCAGCGGAAAGGACCGCAAGCTGGAGCTGCCTTGCCTTCGAGCGCTGCCACGCAACGGCGGCCCAATCGCTGATCATACAGCCCGTAGGGCCAATTGGGAGTGGGGCCTACTGGCTCAGCTACGCTGGAGGGCCCGGCCGCTCACCCGGGCCTGCCGCAAAGCGCTCACTGCTGCTGTTCCTGCTCGCTGCGGATCTGCTGGATGCGGCTGAGGAATTGCTCGATCACCGGCAGCGCACTTGCCGCAGGAAGTGGCCGGTTCACTGGTTTGAAAAGGGAGCTCCATGGGCCGTGTGGCCTCGCGCTTAAGAGAACGGCCGGCGGATGGCCTCGGCGGCAGCTGGAGCAGGAGCAGCAACGGGATCGGTTGCCGCTGGTGATGGGGACGGGGCATGGCAGCAGGCGCCTTATGGGCGCGCGCCGCGGGAACGCCCCACCGCCGCAACGCATGGCAAAGGGGTCGCCGCCAGGCGACTGCAAACCGCGCTTGCGCGGGGCGGACGATGGGAAGGGCGCGCCAACACCGTTGCATCGCAAGTTTGCTACTGGCCTCAACCAGCCCCGCTCCCTGCCAGCCGCAAAGCTCTTCGTGGCATCGGATTGCAGCGCTTAGGCCCGGCGTTTGAAGGTCGTTCTGGCCTGGGCCGCAAGCAGGTAGGCTCCATCGCTTCTGGGTTTCGATCACAGCAGCAAGCCGGTGTGGCGGGCGCCGATTCGACGGATCGCCAGAAGGCGGCTCACCACGGCCCAAACTCCCAGAGGCTGCTGGATGCTGCTGCGGCTGGATGAGCTTCTTTGCGGCAGCACTGACAGGCAGCTCTGCCTTGAGCGCTCGAGCTTGGCCGGGCCTTGAGGCGGACGGCTGTTTGGGCCAGACATTTTGCGGACCAGCTGGATGGCCTGCTGGTGGGCGGTTTGGGCCCACCGTGGGCTCGACGCTCTCAGCTCAGGCAGTGCCTGGCAGCCCCAGCGTGGGTGCGGGCCTGCGGAGCGTGGCCATGGGATGTTGACGACGCCCACGGCCCCCGATTTGAGATCGAGCTCAGGCCGCTCTTGGCGAAGTGAAGCGCAAACGGGCCAGGCCGGCAGCTGCGGGGAAGACGGAGGGCATGGAGTTACGAGGGCCACCAGCTTGGCTCAGAAATATTCCTGGCGCAACCACCGGCGCGTTTTGATACTGCTTCTGCCAGAAGAAATTCCCCCGGATTTGCGTGGTGTTGTGGCCTACCGCGGGGGCTCAGACCCTGGGCAAACTACCGTCAGTTGTGCCAATCTGCTGATGGCAGCCTACCATAGGGCTGCCAGGATCGACTGGCGAGCTGGTGGTTGCATGGAGCGCCTGTCTTCAACTCAAGCCGGCGCTCCGGTGAACGGTTACACATGTCTGAAGCAAGTTCTCAGCCCGGGCGCCGCATCGAATGCCGCAGCGCCGAGTGGTTGGTGCGCAGCCTGGGCCGCAGCTCGAGGGCAACAAGGTGGTGGATGTGGTGGGCGTCTCGCCGTTCCTGGCGGGAGAAGGAAGCCCCGGCTCTTGGTGGAGGTGGAGCAGGCGGGGCCGGCAGCTTCAAGGTGCTGCAGCCGGAACGACACGAGCTGGTGAGTATCCTTCGCCCTATACCGCGGACAGCCTGCTGTTCATTGAGGCCGCACCTTGCGCGCACGGTGCCCACGATTCAAGCGCTGGTGTGGGGCAACACCGCGGCCATTGGACCCGCTGCCGTTTCCAAAGCTCCAGTCTGCCGCCAAGGCCTGGCCATGCGCGCAGCGGCTGCTGATCGCCGATGCCGGTGGGTCTGGGCAGACGCTTCGAGTGCGCATCTCGTGCAGCGGCTGATCCGCCGCGGCCGGGGCAAGCGGATCCTGGTGGTCACCACCAAAAGCATGCTGGTGCAGTCAGAAGGAGTTTCTGGACCGCTTCTCCATCCGCTGGTGCGGCTGGATTCGCTGGGATTCAGCGCAATCCGGCGAGCACATTCCAACCAACCAGAACCGGTTTCACTTAACTCGAACAAGGCCTCGTCTCGGTGACAACGCTCAAAAGACCGTGATTACCGCTTCTACCGTCGACAAGCAGTTGGGACATATCGTGATCGATGAGTGCCAGAACGTGGCGGAGCGTGGCCCGTGGCACCCAGAAAAAGCTAACGGGCGCGGCTGGCAGACGTGGCCGAACGCGATCCCTAGACGTTGATCCTGCTCTCAGCAACCGCATGACGGCAAAGCCGGAGAGCTTCGCAGACCTCATAAATGGCTCGATCAAACGGCGATTGCCACCCAGCGCCTACACAAGGACGAATCAGCCTGTATGTGCGGGCGTTTCCGAAGGCGTGATCGGGCCGATCTGCGGCAGCAGCGTCCAGGAGCGGGAGACAGGCATGTGGAGGCCAGGCAGTGAAACTGAAGGAACGCGTGTTCGCCCTGTGAAAGAGCTCCAAGCTGCCCGACAGCGGCGCAGCCAAGGCGGGCAGCTGTTTAAGACGAACGCTGGCCAAGAGGCTGCTCTCCCAGCCATGGCAGCGCTGGAAACAGTGCGTACGCCTCAAGCGGCTTATGTTGCTGCCACCCCAGCTTCCGCTGACATCGCCGCGCTTGGAGGATCTGGAACCCAATCTGGGAGGTGATTCGGTGCCGGCGACTTCTCGAAGTACCAGCGGCTGCTCAGCCTGATCCGAAGCGACTGGGCCTGGAAGGCCGTGCCCCAACGACCGGATCGTGATCTTCACGGGGCGGCGTGAAACCAGCGCTTTTTTGGGTGCAGCACCTGGGCAGCAGATCTGGGCCTAAGCGAGGAGGCCGTGGTGCAGCTCGATGGCGCAATGCGATGTGGAGCAAGACGCGGGTGCTGGAGCAATTTTTTCGGGGGGCCCCCCAGGAGAAAAGAGGCGGTGCGGATCTGGTGGGCCACGCGAGGTGGCCTCCGAAGCCTGACCTCACTACCCTCAGCCACCGGCTGGTGCATTTCGATATCCCTGGGTCGTGATGACCCCTGCAGAACGCAATGGCCGCACTCGACCCCGCTACGGCCAGAGCCAACAACCGAAGATCGCTACATGCTCACGCCGTCGGCAGCGAGGGGATGGGTGATGCCGAGAAGATCCTGCGGGTTGCTGTCCGCAAGGACGGACGAGGCCCGAAGAACAATCGGTGATCTCTGTGTTACCTGCGGGTGTTTTCGATGCGCATGAGGAAGGAGGGAATTCGGCAAAGCGATTGAGGCCGGTGCAGCGATGAGCTGATGCAGCGCAATGGATGCCAATGCCAGGCATTTCTGAGCAGAGCAGCGACCTGAATCTCTTCGAGGAGATGTTCGGTCAGCGCAGAGCTAAGAAGGGCAGACAACGCCAGCCCAGTAAGCGACGGGCCCTTGAAGGTGGGCAGCGCAAAAGCGCGTTCGCCTGTTTCCAGCCTGTGGACCTTACGTGGATCGGGCCCTGGAGGCCGCGCTGAGGCGTTGGAACGCGAGGCGGAAGAAACTTGACCTGCCGCGCCTTTGCCGAGCAGGAAGGCTTGGAGATTCACACGCCGCAGACCTGCAGCGCCGCTACCGACCGCTACCCGCGCGACCCTGCAACCACCAACGGGGCCAGCGTCCTGGCCCTCGTCCACCGACGTTGGCGGCCTCTTGCAGAGGGCCCTGGAACAAGCCCGCGGCAGACAGCACCAGGCTGAATGGAAATAGCCTCTGGGATCTGCATCCGCTGGTCGACTGGTTGGCCGACTGGCGGCCAGATCAAACTTCTCCCGCATTGCGCCCGTACTCCAACTCAGCGAGGGACTCAAACCCGCTGAGGTGGGAGACTGGTGCTGCAGGGCACGTTCCAACCGCAAGGGCATGCCGGTGTGGGGAGGAATGGTGGGGTGCCGGGCTTCAGCGGCCTCGGCCTGAAGGTTGGAGGCGGGTGGAGCCGTTTTCGGCGCTGGCCGAGCGACTGGAGCCTAGGCCAGGAAGCCTACGCAACCCAAAGCCGAGATCCCGCGTCATCAAAAGAGCAGGCGCCGGGTGGCGGTGGAGGCGGCCCTATCAGTTCCTGCTTCGATTGCCGTGAGCGCTGGAGTGCGCAGATGGGGCCGGCGCTGAACGCCCATGCGCGGAACGGTTTTGAGGCGGCTGCGCGGGCGGCAGAGGAGCAGCTCGCGCTCACCTTTAAATGGCGACCAACGCCTCAACAGATCAAGGAAAAGCGCGCCAGATTCAACAACGGGCGATCACGTGGCGCTTCAAGAACACACGAGCGCTTCGTGAGCGATGTGATTGACGATCGAACGCGGCCCCCTACTGCAGCTGGTGGCCGTGCTGCACGGGAGGCCTGAGCAATGGCGTTACCGGCATCAGCAACGCCAAACGAGTTCTATCGGCGGCACTACCTCGAGAGCGTGGCTGACAGGGACCATCAAGAAGGTGCGGAGCGCTGGGCGGAGCAGGCCAAGGCGCGCTGGAAGCGGGATTCCGACAGCGGAGGTGAGCACCCGGAGGCCGCAGTTCAAAGCAACTGCGCAAACCCTGCAGAAGCTGCGCGAAGGCGAACTTGGCATCACCAACGATCCGGCGAGCGTTGCGGCATGCAGCGGGAGCTGTTTCTTCCAAGCACGCTGCTGGAGGCCCTGAACTACCCTACGCCCCAAGCCAGAAAGCCGTACTGATCGGCGGTGAGGCCTACCAGCTGCCGCCTGCTGGCTGAGGTGCGCACGCCAAGGGCGAACCCTGGCTGTGGGTTGTGGGAGTGCTTCAACCCAAGCGATGAGCCACCGATCCCGCTCGTCTCAGCCATCCCGGGCGGCAGATCCTCGACCCGACGTGGGACTGGTGCTGGCCGGGCGAAGCTGGGAGGCCGCTGATCGCGACGGGTGTTTGCCAGGAACTGCCGCTGCGCTGGGTGCTGGCGGTGAGCGTGGATCAGCTGCTGCTGATGCGAACCGGGCAGAAGTGGGCGCCTCCGGCTGCTCGCGTTTTGAGCTCGGTCACCCTGCTGGGCGAGACAACCCCGATGCGCTTTTGGCGCGGCACCCTGCTGCACGCGAGCAACCTGCCGCAAGGGGGCGGCAACGCCGCTGCTCGATGAAACTCGATGAGAACAGCAAAGCACGCCTATGGAGGTGAGCGGCGATCTTCAAATACGCCCTGCGCCGCTCTATCGGGCTTGCTCGAACGAGGCGATCCACTGGCGCCGCAGACCCGCAACAATGAGGGCGTGGTTCAAGGGCAAACGACGCCGAGCAACTCACGCGCGGCGAATGCCTGCGTCTACATGTACCGGGCTGCTGTTCTCTTTTTATATCGAGAGCGGCCAGATCTGGGCTATGCGCCGATGGGCAGCGGATGTGTATCGGCTGGGCTTACAGCCTCGAAGTCTGCGGGAGATGGACACTGCTGGAGCTCTCCGGCGAGGAAGATCAGGAGGGCACCTACATCAGCGACTCGCTGAACCGGCTGTTCCAGCTGATCTGGGAGGCTTCCCCAAGGCGACGACGCCACAGCCAGCTGCCCCTGGCTGATACCGACTGACCCCTTCCACAACAGCTTCGCTCACCCCCTGAAGGCGCATTGGTTCGACCCGAGCGAATTGCCCAGCCTCACCGGGTGCGCTTCCGCAACGTGGGTGCTGCGGGAGGTAAATCGAACTGATGTCGCTGACGCGGGAGAAGAGCGGCAAGCGGCGGGGCCGGGTGAGCATATGGCGCAGCTGGGCATCCAACAACTGGGTGCGGTGTACGAGGCCCTGCTGAGCTTCCGGGGTATTCTTCGCAGAAGAGACGCTCTTTCGGAGGTGCAGCGCACCAAGAAAGCGGTAGGCCTGCGGCCGAGGGCGATGAAGGCCGCCGGAAGAAGAAGCGAAAGCGATGGCGACGGACAACGCGCCTGCGGCCAGGCCACGGCAGGGGCAACGACGAGTTGGAGGTGGGTCACTTCGTGAAGCGCTGAGCAGCCTCAAGGCTACAAGGGCGCGAAGAGATCGTGCCCAGATCCAGCCACCGCAGCCGAAGTGTTACCGCAAGGGGCAGCTTCATCTACGCTGGCGGGGCGTGACCGGCAGAAAGAGCGCCAGCTTTTACACCAGAAGACTCAACACCGCTGCTGGTGAAGTACGCGCTCAAGGAGTTGCCTGGCGGGGCTCACGGCAGCCCAGATCCTTCAGCTGCGGGATCTTGCGAACCGCATGGGGTCAGCCGCGTTCCCTCAATGAGGGTGAACCAGCTGCCCAGGCTACTGGAACGGCGCCAGCAGGAAAGGCAAGAGATCCCCATGAGGGCAGTACCGCCACCGAGCTGGCAGAAGGTGAAGATGCGCCTGGCCGACCAGAAGTGTTCGGGTGGACCTCAACCCGGTGGCGGTGGAGCTGCGAGGTGAGGCCTCTGGCTCAACAGCATCTTCCACGCCCGAAATGGCCGGCGTTCATCGTGGTTCAGCCAACAACTGTGTGCTGGGCAACTCCTGATCGGTGCCGACGTCACGATCTATCGGCTGAGCCAGCTTGGCCCACGCGCACACTCGCAGCGCAGGCCCCCCGCAGGCCTCTGGCACGAGCACGCCCCGGAGGAACTCGGCCTGGGATGGCAGAGCTACAGCGGATGGGATCTCTTCCTGCTGCCCGATCCAGGGCATGGCCGCCTATGGCGCAAACGGTGATCAAGGAGCTGGAAACCAGAGGCTATCGAGGCTGCAAACGCTGGAACAAGGCGTTTGTGGGCGAGGTGTTCACCGAAGCGCAGATTTTCCCAACTGCTTGCGGCTTCAGCAAGCTGACGGCTCACTGATGCAGGTACTGGCCAGCAACTGGCCCAGCTGCGCCAGCGCACCAACCGACCCGCTGGCGGTGTGGGAGGAGCCAGGAGTTCAGGAGCCAGCGGAGCAGCGATGCCGCTGGCATCCCGCTTGCAGCTGAAAGACCGCATCCAGGAGCAGGAGGTGCTGGGCCGTGACGCTGGCCAACACAATGCAACGTTCGCTGAAGTGGGCCGATGGAACTACTGGGTGGTTGCGCTCTTGGTTTTGGCCGAATCAAGCAGGGCGGTTCATTGCGCGCCGGGATGCTGGCTTTGCTGGAGCTGAGCATGATCCTGGGCGATCCTGGAGCAGGGCGTATCGCCCAGAACCTGGCAGGGAAATCTGTTTGCCGGACATCGCAACCGGTGCAGCTGGCGTGGATTTTTCCGACGCCACGGCTTCGTGGACGTGCAGAAGCTCAAAGAAGAAGTTCGACGGCTGCGGCAAGGTGGAAGGCAGTGACGGCCGCCCAATCCGGCCACTGCATTGGGATCTGGAGTTCGCCGAACCTACTGGCGGGCGGTGGCTTGGATCTGATCGTGGCAACCCGCCCTGGCTTAAAGGTGGAGTGGGAAGAGAAGGGCGTAATCGGCGATGCGACCCGATGGTGCTGATCCGCAAGGGTGAAGCGCCAGCGGCTGGCCCAAGCGGCGGGGGGAGGCAGTGGCTGTGCACCCAGATTGGCGGGCGGCCTACCTGGAGGAGTTTGGAGGGGCAGAAACGGCAGCCAGGCGTTTTCTCAATGGCGTGGGCAACTTATCCGCACTTAAAGGGCAGCCAGACAACCTCTACAAGTGCTTCCTACCCCACAGCTCTGGCGAGTGGGCTTCAGAATCAGGGGGTGCAGGGTTCCTGCATCCGGAAGGGGTCTATGAGCCCGAAGGCGTGAGTTGCGGGAGGTGCTTTATCGATGGCTGCGTGGACACTTCAATTCGAAGATGAGTACAAACTCTTTGCCGAGATTCATAACACCGTTAATACAGCATCAACGGTGTTGCAAAAGCAAGCAGCAGATCAAACCGCAGATAGATTTTGTTTTCTATTGCCAATCTCTTTGCCGCGGCTTTCATCTCTCTCTGAATGGCTTTAACTCTGAAGGTGGTGTCTAAGTCCCAGGCACAAGGACACAAAGAGC
>Ga0163217_1043223_pt1 | contig 10810 bp, 4 predicted proteins | sample SynspAceP_FD_185933 | JGI IMG/M metagenome (GOLD analysis project Ga0163217, IMG submission 185933) | Saline lake microbial communities from Ace Lake in Antarctica - Synechococcus sp. Ace-P (PacBio error correction) | ecosystem: Environmental > Aquatic > Non-marine Saline and Alkaline > Saline ...
CCTTCTGTACCCGCCGACCACCGATTACAATGTGCTACCGTGTTCAGAAAACAAAATTCTTGGATCAATCTCAATGACCTCTATCCATTGTTCCTTATTGAAAAAAAAGATGTCCTGACAATCAGTATCGGGCGTTACACATCAAATTCATTTGTTCAGGTGATGGAAATACGAAAACACTCCGACCGATATTTTGAAAGAGGGTTTGTGCTACGGCACCACAGGCATCATTTCTTTTTCCTTTGGGATTTTCAAAGTCGCTATTCATATCTAGCGACTATAATGTTACTAGCACCAAGGCCACAATCATTCCTTACCTCTTGGTCAGGTGCCAAAGGTTAAACCGATGTCCATGCCCAGCTTTTCTGTTAGATTAAAAAGAATCACATTTCTTCTGAGAATTTTATATCATTTACCTATTCGTTTCTGGCATTCGTGTGGCGAGATCAATAAGGCTTTTTCACTTCAATCCATTAGAAAACATACGATCTTGATATAATCCCTTTAGAGTAAATTCTCCATACTTTTGTCTCAAATACAAGTAGATAAATGTCGAACTCCTAAAAATAAATATGCAAAATGTAGAGCACGAGAAGTACTTCCCCATCATATTACTCATTTTTGAGAAATAAAACATAACGCACACAATATAAGATACGTAAAGAGCTATACAAAGTTCTCATGATTGTTCGAGATGTACATATATCTAAAAATAAGAACGTCTACCCAGCGTCACTCACTTGAGGAAACGGTCATAGATTTTGAAAATGGCATTTTCTTCGTTGTTGCACAAAAGATATAAGCCCATTCTCCGTCTCTCCCCTCTCAACGAGTAATCGATACAAACAGTATCCCATTAGACTTGTGGAATTACTCCGATCTCTTATACCGATTTATGTAACGATCATATCAGGAGAGGCACCAAGCACTATATGGGGTTTCATTTGTGTGTAAGACCATAGAACAAATAACCTCCAATAAAACGGATCTCTTCTTGAGGGCCCCGTGGACTTCGGCAAGATCCGAGAAAAAGCTTCTACCTAAGACATACTGGAAGACTTGCCATCTGATCTAGGGAAAAAGTTCTATGAATACTACAACTTTTTTTCTTAGCGCTCTCTTCCTTAGTTAACGATTCCGTCCCCAACGCTAACATAGTCACCATCATACGCTTATAGTATTGGTCAGTTCTACACCTCTCAATTTTCTTATGGTCACCGTACCAAAGCCTCGGTTGTACATCATACTAACCGTTGAGCCTGTCGCTCCTTCACTTACATCAACCGGCCATCTGTTGCTTAGAACGATACGTAACTACAGCCGCCCTCAGTTATTACGGTTGATCCTGCCAGTTGTCAGTGATATTGAAAGCCATCTATACCGCTAGATATTTGATTTTCTCTATGCTAGATGCATACCCAAGACCGCTTGCTTCCTTTTAAATCTTGATGCTATAAGATCAGTATATGTACCAGCCAAGCGTCCAGCTTTTCGGAAAGAATAAACAATTCAGCGTTAAGATCCCCTTACCCTTTGTACAATACTCTGGTTGCTTACCACAAGCGTTCCAATAACTGCACTTACTTGAAGGTGATCTAAATCTGGGTGTCAAAAATCGAGAGCTCACCTTCTATTATCTACGTCTTGGGTGTCCTGCGAACAACTCAGAGTAAAGGGTGATGGCGATTAGCCCAATTCTAAAATTATCCTTCATGCCTATTCCTAGAAATTTCTATCAACATAGTCTTTATTCCTCTACCACTTACTATGCATTTCTCTAAAGAGTATATCTTTGAGTCGCACCAGATAGATATCAGATAGAATTTGGATGATAGGTCACAGTTCCACAATACATTAGGTACGTAAGATAAATACTGGAATTGGATTGAGTACTTTCGGCGACGTTATGTACACCGCATCGATATTTTATGGTTATTAGTTCCTCTTATAAAACGAAATGCCGTATTTTAGTCTCCGCGTATTGTCCCTACACCCATTTGCCAGCATACGTATCTTCTCCAATTCATCTGAATATCATATAATGGTATTCGCAGCCACATCTTATTGATTTTTTTATCAGGGCGCCTCATGCGTTCTGTCGAAGAAATCAAAACTGCTGCGTACTCTGGACCTTCCGGATGCTCAATCTAGGGCAATACTATAAAATGCGCCGGATCACATCAGGGTGCTGCAATGATCACCCTCTCTCGCGTCTTTTCTCTATTGCGCAGGGCCTTGTCGCACAAAAGAAATGCGAGATTAACTCTCAATATCGTCGTTACCTTGCCCGTGGCTCAAGTCAGTTTTTTGTCACAAGTTCCCTACTCGCTCTTGAGTTCTACGTAATACTATTATTCTGCTCGTAGCCCTATATACTTAAAAGGCACTGTTCTTCTGGTAGAAGGGACCGATCTACGAAAAAATGGGTGACCCAAATACTTCCACCGTTGCACTTGCTATGCTAGGTCCACAGCTGAAACGTGGGCCATCGCTATTTGCACCTGATAACGGCCACCCAATCCTTTTTGGTCCAAGGATTTTACAAGGGATAGTTATGACCATTATGAGGAACGCGAATGAGAGCGAGTCAGCATAGCGTAGCTTTGCGTATCGCAGGGTATATCTACCTCTCCATTTATTGAACAATACATCCACTTAGAGGTACCCTGCTCTTCTGGTTTTAAAACATTGTCGTTCTATGGTTGCAGGTCAATGTTTAACTAAAATTTTTCCCAATAATGTTCAATAGGAGGCCATAAATTTATAATTTATGACAATTGTTCTTTCGCATTTCTAGACTCTGACTCGTCCAGAAACAAATTTTATTTCACATCTAGTATTCTCTCTCAATTGGCTAATTGTTAGTTGTTTTTATAACACACCTTCTTTCGTAATTATTTAGGTCAGATAATATCGTAGATTTAAATAGGAATTTACCAATTCGGCTTTCACAACTTGCTTCTTCCTTTCTTAAGGCTTCATTTATCTATAAGTCCTCGCAATTCGGCTCTTCACGAGCGTTTGTGTGTCGTAGAACCAAATCTTTTTAATTTGAATTTTTTAATGTCGGGCAGCGACACAATCAAGCACGCCGAGAAAATACTCCCTCATGCCCAACTTTGAATTTCTATCTGTTTATAGAGTCGAAACCCTTAAATCTACCGCAGCTTCTACATTACGCGTTGGAGAACAAACACCACATATCCCCTTAGAATCAAATCATCTTCTAAGAGTAGTTCTACGAATCCATTAAGAGGGATAAATTGTTCTCAAAGAACTCACTACCTGATCAGGCGACTTAGAGAATAAGACTTTCAAAAGCAAGATATCGATACTTTACGATCTTTAATACCAAATATCATATAAAACACACACTTACTAAAAGAAACATATGGACTTTAACATGTTGTAGCAATAGAGAATAACTTCGCTTCGAGCCAAACATGTCTACAGTTCATATCCAGAAATTAAATGCTCACTTGCACAGACTTAACAGTAGATGAAGCGACAAACTGTATCTCTATGACAAACAATAAGCTAAAAGTGAAAGGTCCAAAAAAGAAGAAGAGATACATTGCTCATAAATTTTTAATTCTGTTTTTTACTTAAAAGTACAATAGTTTGTGTTGACAACCATCCTGTACTTATGCGTAACAGCATAGTAACAGGAAATTTTTTAAATTTTATGTACTAATAAGGCTGTATTTACCAGTGAGTTTCATCTGAGAGTCACTACTTGGGCATATTTGTAAATAGACTTAAGCAAATCTTATTTGTAGTACCTTGCATTATTCCCCACAATGATTCCGGTTCGGAAGCATCTGTCCAAAGAATTATCGCGTCAAAGTTTTGAAAACCAGACGTTGTTGAAATTGAGAGCGAAGAGAAAAGCAAGGTTAATGCTGCGAATAAATTAGGCCGACATATAATCAAGCTAGAGGACGACTCAAGACTGAATCTTAGATAATCGTACCTTTTGCCAGAAAAATAGGAGCGCTCCGCATGAGCACTATACAGGCTACGTTTTATTAGCTATTGCCCACCGCATTTGTGAATTAAAACTTCAATGGGGCTGTTTAGCTAGTAAAAACTGCGAAGGTAGTCAGCAAACGTTTTTGGGAGGCCTTGACATTATACGCGAGATCATGATTCCCTACTACTCTTTAGATCCCGTAGAGTCTTGATTTCCACAAGCGGATGCAACTCGTCCGTTTATGTCACACGGGCATTTGTCACGTAAAACAGTTCATTTGATGCCCAATCATTCAACTCTACCAGCAACTTGATTGTTTCAGTTAACTATGCACGTAATTGAAAGGCAAGAAAACGTAACACGAACCCCAAAATCATTCCACTGTTGCATAAAAAATTCCATATATGAATATCCTAATAGGCGGGTTGAAAATAAGACCTTTCAGGTTATATAAAAATGATCATAGTGGGACAAGCTTATATAACGCAATAAAGGAAAATAGTAGATCTGAGGCCACCAATTGGATATCAAGACAGGAAGGATAAACGATTGATTATAGCGAGAAACAGGCAAAGAAATATCGTATTGATATTTGACTGAAAAATAGTAATGAACCGCTTTTTTATTATTCTTAAAGCTTATTATCTCTATTTGCCACCACGTACCTTTGCGATATGAGCATCAAATATTATTGTGGAATGTAGCGAGAATTTTCATGGGGAACAATGCCATAGCGCAGAAGACACTGTATTGCAATAGATCTGCTATTGATGGATGGTGTTGTAAAAATAATAAAAGATAACTTTACATAGAAATGGTATTGAGAAGGATATAAAACAAATAATTCTTTTTTATTAGTGTAGTAATGGCTGCAGTACCATTTAAAAATAACCACAGGAAATATATCCCATAACCCTTCAAAGTGTACACACACAGAGCGACTTGTCGGATTCGGGTGGTTAAATACTGACCATGGTAGGGGATAACAGGATAGATTTGTCTCAGAAGGAAAGAATCACAGGGATCTCAGTTTATCTCGTAAATTGACCACAGCTGGACTGCGCGCAAAGGGAAAAGTCTATGATAAGCAGTTCATTTGTTGGATACTACGGCGTGACTACACTATGTGTCGCATGTTCATTCTTGCGAGTTTGCACTCCCAAGAGGAGACAAATTAGAGGGATCACTACCTCAATTCCTTACCTTTGAACGATATCTCAAATGCGAGAAAGACAAGATCCTCATGAAAGCTTTATTTTGGGCGAATTCTTGGGGCCATGTTGCTGGTTCGAATCTGGCGATTTTCAAAATTCGTTAAATATACACGGTTTGGGGGGAATGTTTTTTAATTGGGAAGAGAAAATAAGTTATAATTATTATTTGTTCATCTATACCATCACATAAGAATCAAAGAAATTAAGCGAGGCTTTAAACTCTTATTGAAGAGAATTAATCTCTCTCAATAAATGCCACAAGATTCATTGACAAAAACGAGCGGAATTATTGGTAGCACTTCGTACGTGTTTTCGGAGACTTAAAAATTGCTACATACACGACCTAGACATATCGTCGCGGTGAAAATGAGTAGTGATCTAAAAGTTGGACGACTCATATCAATAATACTTAAGAAATAGGTAAGACAAAAATATCTACAACTCAAACATGGATTTTAAAACAATCTTCCAAAAACCTTATCTCTTAGGTATAGGAATTTTAGTGATTAATGATGCAAATTTTTATAAACTAGGTTTAATGAATTCACTTATAAAAATCGAGTTATCTTATTTATCGAAGAGACCTTTACTCATATACTGAATATTTTTGAAATATATTATTGCAGCACCAACAACTAAAATCCATGATGGAAGAATAATTGGTCTTTACTTGCGTCCGTGCGACCTAATGACCCGATAGTGCTAATGAGAAATATGGACAAATCCTCTACAGAGTATTTCACTAGAGTTCTCCCCATATCCTTATAATGAAAATCTAGATTATAAAATGGAGAAGTACCAAATTGCCGTGTATACCTATGCCGCCATATAGCAACTACTCTTTATATTTTTTTTGTTTACGTTGTATCACACATAACTAGAAGCCTACAAACTATTTTTTAGCCAATGAAGAGGACGGGTCGCCCGAGGAAATTCAAGTGAGAGAATCAAAAGTACTGTGAGTTTGCTTAACGTGTCAATGGCTACAATCAAGTATGCAGATACATGCTAGGGTGCACTATGGCAGGAAGTACGCTGTGGAGCTATTGACAATTCACCCGGAAAATATGAAGTCTTTATACTAATAACGTTATCATCCACTTTGTTGTTTCACGGAATGCTTTCTGTAGACCTTCAACGAGAGATCCGTTTCTCCCCCAACTGAACTCCTTTTATATTTGCTCAATTTGATGGCACTACACCGAGGAAGAAATCACTTGGTCGTTTCAGGATGCACCGAATGTGGAGAGTGGGTGAACACTTTCAGGTATGATAATATAGAAAGCCCTAGAACAGGCTCTCTTATGTCAGATCTGAGCGTACATACGAAGGAGTATCTCTCTCTTCCCTTGCCGAACCTATTTCCTAAATAGCAGTGGATGGCGGCATTCAGGTAAGAGCGAGCCCGTAAGTATCACGCGTTTGGTCGAATCAACGGCCCGGCATCAAATATCATGAAGCTTAACAATTGAGATAAGACGGCCGCCAAAATGTGGTCACAATCATCGCGCCTGGGGCCCTACTAGACAAATAAGCACAATAATAATTTAGTGGGGCCATGAGTGGAGCTTCTCTGCAAATATCAGTGCATTCAATTGTGTTACAGGAAAAACACGAAATGGATCTTCCACACCATTACCGAATGCCTGAGAGAGAGTCCTGTGTATGATTTGTGAGCTCGGGCGGGTGACAAGAATTTTTGGATAAGAAGGAGCGGGACGTAAATCATGCATCGGGGCGTGAATTAGTGTCTGTAGCGAAAGTAAGTGTGCTTGCGGTTGTTATTGCAACAGAGCGAGCGCTAAAAGAATGATTTTCTCTACAGGAGCCAGACAGACTAAGGGAAAACCATTTATTTTGGCAAATTGTCAGCACTTGTGCCTTATTATATTGCCGAATATCAGGGAACTTCAATGGCGAGTTACCAGCCATTCACCACACGACCCTGTGCAACTACATCTGACCTCGCGGTGGTCTCTCGCGTTTCTATCTAGCAACGGCTCTCTTTTCTTGGAAAATGCAATGAAAATTCTTCTGTTCGTGAATTAATGCAAAACTCGGAAATGTATTCTCTTTTTACCGTCTAACACCGAAAATTGTTCATCCGATCTTATGAGGGCGAAGACCGGTGCTGTTCCACAAAGAGTCGCTCTATTATGCTGAAAAAGCTTTTCCCACAAAGACGCACCCATGACTGTGAAATATGGCCACAGTTGCTAGTTCACTATACAGTGTAATCTAGCATCAGAGATATGTAATTGACCAACATTAGCTCAGAACAAGAATCCTCTCACTTTCCAAGCAATTTAATTAGTGCGGATACCGGTTGGTTTTTTTCCTATGAATCAGAAAAGGAATTATATACTTTGATTCCATGGTGTGCAGACATGTGGGAGATGGGTCCTATAAATCCCAAATACCAACATCCCTCTTCGTAATTCAAACGAGTGCGTGCACATATTTACCATGAGCAAACATATAATTGTAAATTCAGGACGATATAAGAATCACACAATGTAATACTCTACTCTCAGATCGGAGAATTAATGTTTTCTACGATGAGGATCTGTTGTTATAGTATTGTCATGGCAACTTCAAGCCATAGAAGACCACGGGCGTTCTCCCTTCCTAGATAACTCTACTGAGTACCAAGTAATATAACACAACAGGAAATAGCAACATATTGTAGTTAGTTCCTAAAGGTGCACAAAGCGCACATGCTGGTCAAGCCTCACTTCTTGTTTACTCAGAATTCCAATATCGAGAGATGTAATTATTCAGTTGTTATTACTTCAGTCACAATTGCCTCTCAATACAAGAGTCCCGAAATATGATACAACGAATACAAGTACAAAATGATACTATACCTAAATAGCCAATCTTATGTACAATGCATCTGCGGACCGTTACCACAATTTTCTGTAGAGGAGAAAAGGGATATCTGCAATTGCTCACCCACGCGTGGGGAATCTTTTAGATCACCAGTGCAAGCTATGATTCTCTTATATCCAGTGTGTAAAAGTTAAATGAGAAAGTGCGGCTGTTTACGATTGACACTCGAACTTACGCGCGAATAGTATAGTATGGTCATTCACCCGAGAGAGCGTGTTAGATACTCCGGCACAAGTCACCGAATTTTGGTGGTGAGATAGCAGTCTGAGCTCCCGCGGCGGCGATATGTCAATTACTTTTGCGTCGAGAAGAAGACAGGATAGTTGTAGCAGCATTATGATCCACCGAACAGGTAGGAAACTATTCACTCGGAGAAAGAGTCGATTTTTGCCAGTATGAGGCCGTCATACCCCCGACTCCCCCCTAGTCCTTTTCTGGCTAAATAGAAAAAGCAGGAGAAATGTCAGTCAATCTTCCGGGCACAGGAAGGTGGGACCTAGCCGCGGTATAACCACACCAACGAGTGGCGGATACTATTTTCCATTTTATGCACTGCCCTAGATCAATAGAATGTTTTAAATACCATGCGCAATACGGAGCAATTAGCAATAGGACTAAGTGAAAAAATTCTTCACTTAAGAGAATTATCCGAGACGCTTCTTTTAGTTTTGATTTCAGTAAGCTAACTATTACTGGCCAAAAGACAAACGGAAAGAAAAAAATAGTTCTTTTGCGGTGTGCAAAAGAGAGACTGCAGCGGGACTTCTCTTATCATGAAGTACAAAAACGAGGTGCCGCCTATCAGGTAATTTTCGCTTCAGATAACTCGAAATGCTCTAACAGATCTCGAACAGCACAATTCAACTTCACCAATGGAAGCCCTTGAGAATGAAAGCACTTATTAGATGCAGGTTGTGACGAATTAAAACTTATCATGGAATATGGATGTACTTCAGCTACCACCGGTATTGGCCTCCTTTAGCACTCCTGTGGCATTCCGTACGCCCGAAGGATGAAACTATGAAAGGGCTGTGAGAAAAGGGGCATTCGAGCACCTCATCACGCAAGGCGATTATTCGACTTTATTCAGAGCTAGAGGAAAGGCAACAAGTACTTGATAGTGGTGGGACCCGAGTTACTGACTTCGCAAGCGAGATAGTCGGGTAGAAAAAACCAATTGGTATTCCTCTATAAAGACTATTTACTATGCACGCGCATAGAATAAGGCATCTTTTGTCGGAACATCCGATATGTGTAGACCTTCTAGAGTGCCGGCTTGGAAATCCCCATTATGCTTTCAAGAAGTAAAATACCTACACCAACTATAGGAGTAAGAGTTTAAAGCACAACGTTATAAACTGGTATAAAGCACATCTCTACTATTCAGTAAATTCGTAGGAATGGCAGAACATAGGCACCGAATGTGACACCTAGTAAGACTTTAGGGCCGTAGACCCGAAATAGGAGGTGAGGACTCGTGGTTCTTGAGGCCACGACAATGGTCCAGTCTAACTTATGACAATTGGGACCACGAGCAAATTAACAGCAAACTTCTCGTAATATTTCATATGTAATGGACAGCGTCGGCGCAAAGGTTCTAAAATGGGTGTAAAATCAATGATTTTAGTGAGATGATAAGTGCACAAGTTACTCAATCTTTTATTGGGAACTCTCTTAAAGCACTTTATTTTCTGCTGGTAACCCATCACCATGCGTTCATGAACTGACAGGAACACTCCTGTTTGTTATAAAGATTCAACTGATGTTGCTCGAAGAAGATTCCCAAATGGAAAGTTGACTAAGTCCATATTATTGAGATTTAAAATCAAAGTATAACATCGTAGGATATCGATGTTACCTTCTGCATTAGTTGCAACTGGGAAGATCCGAAAGGGTATTAAGCAATCGATCTAATAGTAGGCTCTTGGTTCAGTCCCTTATTATAATGAAAACAATGGCGTTCGGGGATTAGCAGCGGTCCTTTTGCGGAATGGGCTTTCATTATTCTTTGCCAGATGCCAGGAATCCGGGAACTAGTGCCCAGAGATATCGGCAATCTTATACCGCGGTCTGGAATCAGGCGAGCTATTTTGAGTAGCATGATAATTTATGGTGAGTTTATCGTTAATTTTGGTAGCATTGCACAGAAGTGTCATTACAAAAGGTCTTAAGGCCATTTAAAAACAGCTTAAACGACTATCTATACTTTTGCTAACAGCCGTGGGCACATCAGCCATATACTCCATTGTGTAACGGCAAAGCAAAATACGGCGTGAAGGAATGGACGAGAGCACAGTGGCGACACACATACGATCGGAAAGAGGGTCTATTCAAATTCTTGAGCCACTAGTGTCTTGAAATACAGCCTCGGAGCATTCCAGAGGTATAAAGTAAGTTCGATGCTAAGAGGGCACTGTGAGTCCACAGATATTATAAAATATATGGGACCTGGAAGTTAGAAACCCAAACAGTATAAAAATTTAATGTAAGAAAAAACCCACTGACGTTGGTATGTGATGAAATGTTGTATCAACAGACTATGATATTGCTCAATGAAAAGTGAATTTCCTGTAACCTAAATTAGACTATTAAGACTTATGAAAAAGCAGATCGCCCTATGTGAAAATTTCACGTTAGATCAAGTCAGCTCATAAACTACTCACCAGTATCTAATCACAATACTACGGTTTCGCAAAGTCACGTGTGAGTCTTATCATGTTCTCAAAGGTCA
>Ga0163217_1044010_pt1 | contig 10810 bp, 10 predicted proteins | sample SynspAceP_FD_185933 | JGI IMG/M metagenome (GOLD analysis project Ga0163217, IMG submission 185933) | Saline lake microbial communities from Ace Lake in Antarctica - Synechococcus sp. Ace-P (PacBio error correction) | ecosystem: Environmental > Aquatic > Non-marine Saline and Alkaline > Saline ...
TCACATCCTTGCCCCGGACCTCATCTATCAACATCACTACCGCTGGCTTTCGCTAGTTCTGGCAGCGCGTGCTGATATCTTCATCGCTCAATGGCATCAATTTTATTGAGCACCACATAAGTTGTCTTTTCGGCCAGAAACCATCCGCCATACGCCGCCAAGCTGCAGCACAAACGGTCTTATAGTCCAAGGCTACATTTTCACTGGTAACCATCCACCAGGTTCAACAAGACTCGGCAGCGCTCTCACATGGCCCAGAATACCGCACCCCAATTCCAGCGCCCTCATGGCGCCCCTCAAATCAGCCAGGAATATCAGCCAAGCCACATTCCCGCGCCATCCTGGCCGCACACAACCCAGATTGGGATCGAAGGTGGTAAAGGGGTAATCCGCAATTTTTGGCTTTGCTGCCGTAACACTGGCCAGGAAACTGGGACTTGGCCTGCAATTTGGCAGACCCAAGAGGCGCATCGGCAATCAGTTTCAACCGCAAGCCAAACTGAACTTCTCAACACCATGCTTCGCCTGGGGTTTGCCACGGCGTGCGATTGATTGGTCGATGAAAATTTGAAAAACGCGCATTCCGAACCCGCCATTGCGCCCTTGCAATCAAACACCGCTGGCCAATTTCCGGTCAGATCCGCAATCAGCGTTTCATTATCCTCTTCCAGCACTTGAGTGCCCCAACCGGCACCTTTCATCACCACCTTCGTAACAGCGCGCACCCGGTCCGGTTCTTACCCATGCCGTGCACGCCGTCTTGCTCTGAATGCTGCTGATAAGCAATAGGTCAATAAGGGTGTTCAGAACCATTGACACAATATACCCCAGACATCGGCCGCCCTTGCCGCCATCAACCACCGGTCGGGAAACCGCCTGTGTCTTTTGCGCCGGAATGACACAGCACCCCGCACCGCCCATTGCCTGAGCGATATAAACCGGGCCTGATCAGAAATTTCAGGTCCCATTACCCTTTCGGGAAAGATTTCCTAGGGTCCTGAACTCAATTGGGAGCTTAAATTGGCGGTTGTATAGAAAGCCCAATGCTATGAACAGATTGAAGACCAGCTGGTTGCCCTTTTCAAAATCTGTAAAGCGGCCAGTTGGGCTTTCTATACAAGTCCCTGTCGGGATGAGTGTGGTTTGGGCAGGATGTCGGCGCAAAGGCTGGAAAACCAGAACGTTTCCCTGCGTCTTTCTTCTAACCCTAGACAAAACTCACACTCACCAATTCAAATCTCCAATTGAGTCCAGGCCTAGTAATCTCGGCATAGGAATTGCCACGCGTCACAATATCAGATATAACCATCAGCTTCTGGTGCCAATGCCGAAAATAGGCCTACGTGTCAACTATAATCTCTATGGTCACATCCTTCACCTCTGGGCAAGACTGTGAACCGCATCATAAGCGTTTCCTGAACCCCCCAGAAAGAGCACCTTACCAGAACGCGGATTATCGACAAAAATGACCGAATAAATAACCGGCTCTCAACTGATAGCAAACACATGGTCAAGCAGTGCCGCAGCAGCTTCTTTCATAAATGCCCTTTGCCAATAGGTTTTCGCCAGCCAGTAACCGATTTCGGATGCGGGTTGCCGCTGCGGCAGCCGATTAACCCAGAAAAAAAACACCTGTTTTCCAAGTCACTGTGCAAGACACATTTCACCACACAACCTGTTTTTTTGAAACTCTTCAAAGAAAAACGTCAAAATTTGGCGGCTGTATAGGGGGAAGGGGACTTGGTGCCAGATTCCCGCGGCTACGTCTTCATCCGATCAGGGCAAAACCACCACCGCATCACGTGGTTCCGACCCGAGCCGGGGAAAAGACGCAAGGCGATCTGTCACAATGTCACAATGTCCCGCTTCCCAGAAATCAGGCGGCGTGGGACATCTTCCACTGTTTTCTCTAAACATCGTCTCTTCCCCCCAGCTTTTCAACTTTCCAGCTTCCCTCGGTCAAGCACATAACGTTTCCCACCCGCTGGCATACCCATCAAGCGCCGGGACACAGAGGCTGGCACCAATGGCGTTTTCGCGGACTTGAAAGCCGCACTTTTTCCAAATCACCCCCTCGGCCGCGTGCATTGGTGACCCGGCACAAGTTGCCCAGACCGAGAACAGGCCAGAAGTTCGCCAAAAATATGTCAATCATGCAAATGAAACAAGGCTTCGCCGCTATGGCCCGCCCCAATGGCTTCACCCAGCCAGTAACCGGATCTCAAAATCCTCATACCCAGCCGATGGCTTGCCATAGCTGCAGGCACCAATCACCTGATCACTGGCTTTCAGCCGGTCCGCTGCTATCTGAGTCTGATTTTCAGAAACGATACATAGGCACACGGTTTTTTCTTGGCTTTTCCATTTGCAGCCGCGATCCAGTCACAGCGTAGATAGCTGTTAAGGAGATTGAGGTCTGGTTTGCCACAATTGGGGATGTTTGCAAGCTCGCAAATCTGCAACGTGGTCTGACCAATGGGGGGCGCCCGCAGCAAAAAGCTGTTTAAAAAACTAACCGGCGTGCAGCATGGCCGCAGGCAGGTAATCTGTTACCCCATAGCATTCCAACAACAGTTCCTGCCAACCGGCTGTCTATATCGTCGCTTTGTAAATCTGCACTCGTTCTCCGCCGTCATGACCCTGGAAATCCCGAAGTAAAGGACAAAGGGAGTGGTTACCCATCTCCTGAAAACTTCGGATTTGACATTCCACCCGGTCAATGAGACAACGCGGGTTTAAAAAGAGTTGCCGTTAACTCTCTGCTTCCATCATGGGGAAGTAGGATACGTAGGTTCGGCATGGCTTTGGCTTGGAACTGTCACGGTTACCCAATGGTCCTTTCGCAAAAATGGTATGTCCATCATTGACCCACCAAGCCTGTGCCCGGATGCATTATACCGCAGACCGCAGAATAATGTTGCCCTGGAATCACAGCCTCGCCGCCATACTTCTTCACACACCAAAGACGACAGGCCCTGCCTGGAATCGCGACCAATTTGCGTGAAGAACCGCATGCTTTTTTTATGTGCATGCATCGTCCCTAATTTTCTTAACTGCGGATTTCCAAAATCCCGGAAATCAAAACGCCACACGATAATTCAAATTCAAATTTCTTTTATCAAGCCGTTTCAGCCTTCGCAAGCACCTTGCCTGACCGATCCAGTCACACGACCGTATGCGAACCCTTTAAACGACAAGCAATCATCAACAGCCGCGTCACATCTCTCAGTGAAATGCGCCAAACCTTGAGCGTATTTGTGATACCCAAACCGTGCAATTATATTATCAACCGCACCGGACTAACCCGGAAATCCTTTTTCAGATCATCGCTCACCTTCAGGGGTGTGGAACAAAGCTGGCAGGCCGCAGCAAGCAGCTGCTTTTTTTTCTGCTTTTGAGCAGCTTTGGGCTCTTCAGCCTCTTGGCGCTTCTTCTGATTACTTGCTTTCTTCGGTGCAGATTTCCGTCGTCAGAATATCTGTCACGCGCAACAATCGTCAGATCCTGCGGTGGAGGAGTATACGACGTGAGTTTCTGGGCGACGCTTCTTGAAGATGAATGATCTTGGTCGCCACGTGCCTGCGCAACATATACAGCCACAAATGGGCACATCACTGTGGCGCACACCTCAGGGGCGCAAATCTGCACCACCAACGCATCAAGACTTCTTTGATTCGATCGTATCACACAGCTTCCCGCCAAACCGCTCAACAACAATCTCATCATCGACGAATAGCTTTTCCGCCTGTTTGATGTGCGAACATATTTTTTTCTCCATGCTACCGCTTAACTGTAACCGCTTGGATCTGCAGAATTGAGACATGCCAGAGTCAGCCAACTTTTTATAGTATATATAAAAAAAAGATGCAGGTTTTTAAAATGTGTACATTAAATGTGAGGAAGCTTCTTGTGACGATATCTCATCGTACACAACAAAACCGGCCAAAAGCCACCCTTCGCGGCTCGCTATAGATGGGAAACCCGGCACTGTTGGTTCCAGATGTGATGCTCAAAAGCCTCTGCAAAAACGCAATTTACAGGGGATTTCCCCCTTGTCTGCACACTATGCCCTGGTGTAATGGTCCGCCGGCTTTGACACCACCAACGAATTGGCTCCTTTCGGGCTTAGACTGTCAAACAGCTCGCGGAGAGATGCCGGAGTTGGTCGAATCGGGGCGGTCCTCGAAACGACCGTTGTGCGCCGCAAGCGTACCCAGGGTTCGATCCTGTCTCTCCGCCATAAACTACTGATTTAAATGCAGCTTTTCATATTCTTGTTTCCCTTCGACATTTCAAAAGGGACTAACAATCTGCCCAACACCGGTTCGAACAGTCTTCACTTTCGTCTCTCATTAGAGCCGATTGTCGAGCTTTTGGTCTCAATGGCAGTTTTCCCGTGGTTATCGTTTGATTGAGGGGACCTCTGATGCCGCTCACCGTTGTGGTTGCTAACGTAAAATAATCAAGCCACTGATGCTTTGTTGGGTAGGATAGGTCAGTTTGCCGTGAGATTTTGAATAAACCAGTTCCTGAACCGTCGGGATGCGCAGATCACTTAGCCAATATCGAACAATTTCAAACTGTCATTCAATATATTATCAGATATCGATGTCTCCTATATTCACATTTCATCTCAGGAGGTTGTTTGGCCGGTGGCAAATCGCTTCGACGATTAGGGCGATAGGAAGCAAGCGGCAGGAGCGTGTAACAAGGGAAAACACTTGTGTTGGTTGGCCTTGGCGATAGAGCTGCTGCGGTTTCGTTGGTTCACCAGGGAGATTAGGTGTTTATGGAGGGTGGGGGCTCAGCCATATACGAAACTGATTGAAGTGCGGAGCGCAAATGCACAATGGCGGACTCATCTGCTGTATCGAGATTGGTCAAGATTCGCCTTGTAAAGGGTGTGGCAAGGCGCTTAGATTGTTGCTGGTCCCGCTCCCACATTGACACACGCACGAGTTTGAGCCGGACTGGGCTTTGACGCTTGTTTAAGCCTGCCCTTAACCAAAGCGAGGCGTAGTCGGTGAAAAGCAGTTTCACCATCGGAGATGTGCTCATCATCTTAGGCAGGCATGCGCTGATGCAGAAATAAATGCAGCACTGCACTCGAGCCCTAAATGAAATGTGGCAACTTTGCGAAATTTCTCTTTGCTTTCTATGGCGAAAGCTTCGGTCACAAATGCACCCTGATCACCACATAACTTTTTCATCCGCAAAAGCAAAATAATCCCAGCTGTAATGGAATGGGTTGCGGCGATGGGCCCGGATGGAACGCCTGAAATAGGAACACCATATGCCCGTGACCGGAAAATCACAGATACCTATTCCCTCCGGCACGCGCAGCCATCGCCGGGCCTTCGTTTAGAGAAAGGTTTCGTAACGAACTCCTGACGCGGGTTTCACATTGTGACATCCAGGGAAACGGTTTTTATTGCGCGTCGAATCCGGGTAATTATTGCCAACCGTTGCGAGCCGCTCCTTGGCAAAAACTGTCATAGGCAGCGGTTTTTCCGGGTATCGTGTTGGGGCCTCCCTCTTGAACGAGAGCGACCATAAGTCGGATTCAAAACGTTCAAGACATCTCCAGCCGCTCAATGCGTTTCCAAAGGAAATGCAGAAAACCCAAGATCAAGACCGCCGCTGTCGGAGAGCGTGAACAACCCGTTCGGCGTTGTCCGTTCGGACATGGATGAAAATCAGCAGAACACTCTGATCCGAGACAGGATGGGATGCAACGCAGCCCCGCTGCATGGTCCGGTGTGGCTACAATGTCGATCGCCGCAATTCTGCATCCCGTATTGGGCGTGAGCGAAGATGGTCAGATGTGTGAGATTGGCAATAACGCGCCTGGATTCCTCAAAATACCATTCCCTTTCTCAGTGGGCGATATCTTCGGTCCGTTGCGTTCCAAACCAGATTGAAGCCAACCCGTTCTCAAGAATCCCTGGTCAATTCGCGTTTACGGCTGGCTGGCTGATTTTCAGGCATTTGGTGCGCCCCGTTTCATCGAGCCACAACTGACGACGGCCGTGCAGGTTCCAGCGTTCCGTATATCCGGACGTTCATTATTCTTTGTTATTGACATAAGTTGCGACCCAAAATACCATCGAGTCATTTGGTGGGTTTCTTAAGGCGATACTATACGTAAAACGTATATAGCTAACCAAGGGACTATTGATAAGGTAGGGCGGTGTCGTTCGAGCCAGGCAATTGGCGCAAAAGAGCTGAAAGCATCAGACCGGCCCGGACAAAACCCGGATGCGCAGCATTCCTGCTCGCCCAAAGACCCAGAACATTTAAGCAAGCGCAGAAAACATTACAAAAAATCAGATTGGTGTCAGGGCGTGTTGACGGCCGCTCGCAACAAGACATTTCGAACGTCTCTTTGCAGGCGCAAATTTGCTCTTGGGTGTGCGTTCGGCTTGCTTACATTGCCACTTTCCTTGGTTGGCGTTTCCGTATCGGCGCGCGACGGCAGGCGGCCAGGTGCTTTGGCCTGGTACTGGCATTGAAAATGTCGCCTATGTATTTTGGGCACCGCTTGCAGAGACATTATCAGAAGGGAATGTCCCGAAAACGGTAATGGTCTCGCTCAGTTTCGGCAGGATGCTATTGCTGTTTGCCGATGGCGTTTGCCACCGAGATCTGGCAAATGGTGGCGCTGGACCTTTGCGTTTTTTGCCTTTGATCAGCGGGTTTACACGACTGTTCAGTCCGTGGTCGCCTGAAGTGTTGCCAGATGAAAAAATGACTACACTCGCAGGCGCTCTCCTGTCACTGCATAGCCTATACTCTTGAAGCTGTTCTAGTCCGGTCATCGCCGCGGAATATTATTGAATCTGGGTGCCGGAGAAGCGCTCTTCTAATGCAGCAGCACTTACGCATTCTTGGTTTCGGTTCTGGCGCTGGTCTGGCAAAGATACCCAACGTCATTTTTTCGCGAGCCGCAAAGGAACCAACTTCTGAACGGACGGGATGAGGCGGCGCTTGGGTGGTTCATGTGGCATACCCAAGATTTGCGCGGACTGTCCCTTTCAAATTTGCACTGGTCACTATGCAATGGCCTGGGTGTTTGGTCCAATTCGTCGTCTATGCCGGAGCCCGCCTGGGTGAATGCGGATAAGTTTTTCCGCCAAAAAAATTTTTTTTCTCCCATGGCGTGTTTATGGCGTTGGCGCTGTTTTGGGCGCCTATTATTGTTTCCAGGAATGGGTGCGCAAAAGCCAGTGAGCGCACGACCATGTTTCGCGAGGAACGTTTGGGTTTGCGGTTGCAGGCGCGCATTTGCGCTATTACCGCCTTCAAGCCTTTCAGGTCAATTGGGATTGATTTGGGTTGCATTTGGCACAGCTTCGTCTTTGACATTGGACCCTGGAGGGCTTGGTGATAACCAAGGTCTGCCATGTCGCGCGAGCCGGCCAGCTGTTTTGCAGCCAATTTTCGTTGAGCCATGCCGGATGATGATTTGCCTTAATCGTTTTGCTGGCTGCTGGCTTGGCTATGCATCACTTGAAAATTTTTCCTCTTTCTCATATTGTCGATGATGTGTTGCTTCCGGTTGCCTTGCGGCGCTTTGCAGTCTGGCCCGCATAATGATCCGCAAAGAACGGCCAATTCCCATCCAGTCTGCCCAGCAATCATCCACACCTGAATCACGGTGCCGCGATGGGCGCGCAGCACCGGCATGTCATGCATTTCGCATTGCGATTTACCACCCGACCTGGGCAAGGGATCAGCCCTGAATGCTGAAACTTTTCCCAACCATTCTGTAGATGGTTTTGAATGCAAAAATAAGGAACCTTTCGGGCCATGATGCCCGGGGCCTACGCCTCTTGAAGAGCGGATCAAAGAGACCTGGATTTCTTTGCGTTTAGTCGGCGGGTTAAACCAGTTGGGTGCCGCAGAAAGGGGACGCGTGACAGATGTTCGTCATCAATTTGCGGCGGCATGTGCGGGTTGGTTGCCGTGGTTGGCACTTTCCACTGGGGGCATAAAAAAATATTCGCGTACTGGACCGCGCACAAAGCCTGGAAGGTCCGTGTCGAGGCGTAGCGCGGAATGGAAAACGCTTCGTCCCAAAAGTGCTGACGGGCCCCCTGCATTTGGGCATGGCGCATTGACATTTTCGCGCCTGGTATCGCGCGCAATTGGGACCGAGGCCTGCAGAAACCTGGACAAGATTTTCCGCGCGCCATGTGATGGATTATCTGTGCTGGTACGGAGACGCTTGATGGTTGCCGTGAAAAATGCATCTCGGTCGACCACGTGGGAACCGAAGGCGATTAAGGTTGCGCCTGAACAGTCCGGCGCTGAAACCGGAACGATCCTGACCCTGAAAATTGGTATTTCGACAGGGCGTGCACGGCACAGGCGGTCGAACATTCCAAAATTCATCAAAGACTTGCGGGCCATCTTTGGGCACACAAGCGGCCAGAACGAAATTGAACTTCGCGGCGCTTCGAGCCAAGCGGGTTTGCAGTCATGTGCGGTGGTGGGGGCCGTCGCGTGCGGGGGGAGCAACTTTCAAGCCGAAGCCCTGGAATCATGGAGCCGCGGAAGTGCGCCACCTGATCCGCCGCAAGAAATCCAGGAGTGGAAGTGAAAATGGGATGGGGCAATTGGCGCTTTGGGGTTTACCGCGGTTTGGCTGATCTGCCTGAATGAGTGGCCGCTGGCGGTTATGCAATATAGTATTTTTCCACCAGACGCCCCTCAACACGCGCGTTCGACGTTGCGTGTAGCCGACATTCCGAATGCATATTTCATTTTGGAAAAAGGCCACGCATCACGCCATTGAAAAAATCGGCAATGCTGCAATCATCTTCATTTTGCAGACGGCACAATCGTAATGAGGCCTGACTATGTGGATCCTTGGTACGGGCTTTGTCATCGACCCTATGGGCGGACCGAGTTCGAGATGTCGCCGGCGAAATCCTTCTTTGGAAAGATGTCCTATACGCCGCCGAAGGCGAAGAATCGGGGATTTGGGCGTTTTTTCCATATCTGAAACACTGTTTCACATTCAGGAAAAGAAGAACCCGGCACTGCCTGGCTGAACAATGTTCTATTGTTTCAACTACGGGCGTCGCAAGTCTGGGCAAAGTAAGTGGTGACGATACCCGGAATCAGTTCAGGCGCTGCCTGGTTGTCGCGTTCAGTTGCTGCCAAGCTCTATATCTGAAGACGTGCAGAACCCGCAGTGGCAAGAAAATGCAGGATATGACTCTCCTGAATTATTGGGCGACGAATGGGGTTGCAAACCGATTTGGGATGAAAGCACACAGACTAAGAAGGCGGGGATCGCATGACCACACTAGAGATGCTATTCTAAAGCAAGCCTGACGCTTCTCAGATGGGGATGTTGCAAAAGCTGCGATGGTCGCGCCAATATCATTGGCATAGATGTCACAGGCCGTGAGGGATGCCGTAATGCGAACCAAAGGACTTTGGGGGCTATTTTGAACACGATTTGCCGTGCTGCACTGCCGCGGCGCGTGCCCGATTAAGTGCAGATGACACGCTGGCAGCCGCATTATCTTCCAGTGCGGGTGACAAAGGCCATCCTTGCCGATGCCAGCAGAGACAGGAAAGGCGTATCAGTTGGACACAGTGGTGGCTGTTCGTACGAACAAAAGTCGCAATCAAACCAGAGAAAATTGACGCTGAAAGAACGTCACGCGTTGCAAGCTTCGGGGATGGCGGAATGGCAGATATTGGTTGCGTCTTTGCGAACTTGTTGCGTTTTCCTGCTATTCAGGTTCGGGTCATTGCAGGACTGCGACTTATGCAAGGAGCGCTGCATGAACCAGGTCATACATAAATTTACCGCCGCAATGTGCCGCATTGGGCAAGCCCCGCGTTAAGCCGGTCAAACCTCGGCAGAGGCCAGCAGGAGCAACTGGGATGCCTTAGGTTCTACACCGTCCAACACAAAGGTTTCAGAATATGTGCTGACTTGGCTCACGCACGTTTGAAAGCCTGACCGGGTCCAGAAACGCCTTCTGTTCAACGCCAATCATGTATATCCAGGCGGGATGTCAAACGCGCGGAGCGCGAGCTGGTGCATTGGGTGCCGTCCTGGTAAACCGTTGTATATATTGTGCAGTTGTGCATGCGGACCGGCATGCAAAATTGAAAAAAGGATACAGCTATAACCGACAAGCTTTTTTGCTTTACGTGACAAGGCCGAACTGAGCCCCAGAAGACAGGCGAATTTTTTGCTTTCCCGAAAAATCCGCTGAAAAGTCTCCCTCCTGCGGCGGTCCCGAAGAATATGAAGCCTTGCGAAAAGCGGGGCTGTCGAACGAAGAATCCTTATCTGATCCTTTTCGTCGCGCTTTTTGGCTGGGCTAAACCGTTGAATGCATGTTCTTTGGCGATCCCGTGGCGCCAAGAAAGGCAACTCAATGAGTGACGTCAGACGTAATAGCATAGCAGGTGCGGGTTTCTACGCATTGTACCGCTGCACTTTTGCACCAGCAAAAGGGCATGCGCCAATGCTTGGTCTCCCTCCGGAGCCGCACAGCATACTTGGAAAATCAGCACCGCTTTTGCGCAGAAGGCGCAATTCGAAACAGAGTATTCAAGGTGGGATGCACAATCCTCAAAACACTGTGGAGCAGAAACGACGCGTTGATCATTGCCCCTTAACCCCGCTATGGCCATAAATCGTTTATGGACGTCCGCTGGCGCCTCATATCGCAATGGGCAGCACATTATTGTTTCATCTCACGCGTCCTTGGGCGCTGTTTACCTCAGCAAGGCTTTTGGGCAGCCCGCATGTCCGCGCGCTGGCGATCGGACCATAAAT
>Ga0163217_1012479_pt1 | contig 10807 bp, 13 predicted proteins | sample SynspAceP_FD_185933 | JGI IMG/M metagenome (GOLD analysis project Ga0163217, IMG submission 185933) | Saline lake microbial communities from Ace Lake in Antarctica - Synechococcus sp. Ace-P (PacBio error correction) | ecosystem: Environmental > Aquatic > Non-marine Saline and Alkaline > Saline ...
AAGAGAGATGAACAGCCCAAGTCGGGCTGAGCAGCGCCCAAAACCGTGGATCAGGAATCACCCCGGTGGGAAAAAGCGATCAGGAAGTTGGGGGTCCCCCTTCCCCTTCCCGGGCCCCGGCCCTTTTTGGCCTGAAAACCGGATTCGTGGGGGGTTGGCCCCCCCTTGCCAAACTGGCCCAGGGTTTTTGGCGCCAAAACCGGTTTAAAAAAGAAAGCGCGATCAAGACCGTTGGGGGGCCCGTTTCTTTTGGTTTGGGCGGAGCCAACGGACTTTTTCAACTTCGAGAGTTTGTCGGCCCCGGCCAGGCGTGGGGTCAGGCGGGCGCCCTTCCGGTGTACGGTGGGTCCGCTAATGTACCACCTTGTTGCTGCCTTGGCGGGCCACGCGGCGGGTTCCCACCGGCCCGGACGACGACTCACTGCCGGCCCGGCGATGGGGGTGCTTGGCGTGCGTCCCCATTTGCGCTCGGACCCGCTTCAATCCGCAGGTGTTGCCGCGAATGCGGCCATTGAGGCTGCTCGATCCACGGGTGTCCCAGCTAGCCTTTTCTTCATCGACATTTGGCCGAAACGCCGAAGCCGCGGACAGGCTGCCGGGTTTTTCGCGGCGGTTCTTGAAACGGTTTTGAAGCGCACGCCTTCACCACCGGCCTTGGAACAGAGCTTCAAGCTCCTTGGCATCCAAAAAGGTTTTTGGCGGGCAGATGGCCGACATAAAGGCCGAACGCCTCTATGAAAGAGAGGAGAAATGGAAACAACTGGCTCTAGGCCCGCTGATCAAATCGATCGACCAGGCTGGGAAATCGAGGAGCCAGGGGCCCAGGAAATCCCATGATGAAAAGTCTGATGATTAACCGGCCACCCCTGGGGCACGACGGATCAGGCATTTGGTAATGCTCTTCAAATAAGAGTAAATCACAACCCGCGGTTCCATTCAGCCAGATGGAGGGCAGCCTTTCAAACGCTTCTTCAAGAATTGCTGATCCGGGCCGAAGGCCCGCCCTAGGCAAGAAGGTGCCCCAAGCAATTGCCCCAGCCGCCGCGAAGGAGCCAAGGGCCAGGAGTTTCCTGGCAGCTCGCGTCCGTCGCGGAGGGGGGGAATGGAACAGGGGATCGGCGGGAAAATCACGCTATCGCTCCCAGCCAGCCAAGGCCAGCGGAGGCCGGAACAACAGCAGCAAGGCAAGGCAAGATCGCCGGCGATCTGCTGGTGCAACGGCAGGGCGCTGGGTTCAGGGCAACGTCGAGAACGACTCGGGCCCTTTGTCGGTCCCTGGCCCAAAAGCCGCCACCAGTGGTGGCAGCCGCTCGCAACCGCTGTTTTGCAGGTTGCGGCTGCCCCGCAGGCTGGCGAAGGCCAGCGCCATCGAAGAGCAACGGGCCAAGCGGGCCAAAACCAAGGGGGCGCCGAGCTTTCCGGCCGGCAGCAGACCTCTGAGCCTGGCCTTGCTGGCAGGTTGTTCAGCTGCTCCAGGCAGCGTGCGTTTGCTGCGCGAATCGGGGCGCAATCGGGCCTTGGTCGGTGGCGCCGGGGGCCAGCTGCCACCGCGGCCGCCAGTCCTCAAGCAGGTGGCTCTCGTAGGCCAGAGCCAGACCCTGGCCCCCCCATGCCAGACAGCCCGCCAGTTTCTCCAGCTGTCCGCAGCACCCGCCCGGGGCCACCTGGGTGATCAAGGTGTGATGGGCCTGGATCCAGTCCAGGGTTTTCCTCTCCAGTCGGGGCGAAACAGGAGTTCGGCGGCCAGACGGATCCCCCGCAGCCAAGCGCCAAAAGGACCTCCTGCGAAGATTGGGCCTCCGCCAAGCACCACCTGTCGCATTGGCCAGGTTCCCTGAGGCTCAGCGGTGGATCGATGGGCAAGGGGCGCCTGGCCGCAGTGGGCAGGGGCAGGGCATTGAGGCGAAAGTCACGGCCGGGAGCCCCAGAATCGGGCCTCCAGGCTCCCCCCCACCTGCCGTGCAGATCGAATGCTCACAGCCCTTCAAAACCAGCGCCTTTGGCGTCGCGCTTTGGGCGTCCAGCAACCAACGGGCGCTGCCGGCCATGGCGACGGGCTGATGTCCTGGCAGAGGGCAATGGCCTCCACCGGAACCACCAGGATCCAGGTCGGGCCTCGCGGCCAGGCGCCCGAGGCAGCCCATCGCGCACGGCGCCGCCCACCAGGGCCGAGCCGGCGGGAGATCGGCAACCGGCAGGGGGCCAGGCCGTCCGGTGGCCAAACACCAGCCGCAGCGCGACTACGCGGCTAGGGGCGCAGGCCCGATGCACCCGCTGCTCACTTCACCCCAGATGGACGGATCCGGTGGGCCCGGCTGGGGGATGTTGCATCTGCGTGGACCTGCCACTTGGTGACCCGTTGCCAGGCCTATCACCGCGTTGAGCGCCAACATGTGTGTGGACCATCTCAGTGGCGACCCCGATTTTCAGCCGATCGAACCCCGGAATCCATGTTCAGGGTGATCGACCTTTCCCCAGGCCCAGGTGGGTGTGGAGTGGGACGTCGGGGTTGGCCCTGAGCTTCACGGCGAAACCGGGCGTTGGCTGCCGGCTCGGCCCTGGGCAGTTGCCCTGCCTGCGATGACGGAGCACCCCTCCCTTGCCTCCTGGCCCTGCACAGCAGCAAGCGACCCCCTGGCGGTGGGCCTGCAGGCATTGGGCGCTCGCCAGCCCGGCGGCGAACTGCCGCTGCCCAGATCGCCACTCACCCCTGGGCAGGGCCCTGGGCAACGAATTGCTGGGCTGCCTCAGGAGTTGCCTGCCGCCCGGCGCTGGCCACTGGGCCGTGCGGCGGTCGCCACCGGGCCAGGCGGCATCACGGCACCCCGGCTCACGGTGCTCCTGGCCCGCACCCTGGCCCAGCAATTGCAGCTTTCCCTCGATGGCTTTCACAGCTTTCTGCTGAGTCGCCCGTCGCCTCTGGTTGGCCGGTGAGCTCAAAACGACGACGCTGAACCGTTCTGGATTGAGCAGACCTTGCCGCGTCGTGGCCTGGTCTCCGCTGCTATCTGCTGGATACCGGCCGTGCCGGGGGGGGCCTCCAAGAACTCCAGGCGCCGGCGATGCTGGGCGGCCACCCTGGAAGGGCCGGCGGCCAGGCGCCTGGAGGCCCGGGTGGAGCCGGCGGCTGACCTGGCCAGCTGCGGCCTTGAGCCAGCGGCCAGCAGCAGCCCAGATCACACCGGCGCCCTGGGCAGCCGGTGTTGCCGGGCTCTATCCGACAAGCCCGGTGGGAGTTTGGGCTGATCGGCGGGCGGGGCTCCTGCTCTGGGCGGTGCTGGGGCCTGGGAGTGGCCCGGTTTGATTCCGCCACGGCGCTTGGGGGTTTTCCCCTTGCCCCCGTTCGCGTCGGCTCGCGCTCCGGCCCCCAGTTGGATCCTGGCGCTCGGCGGCGATGTGGCCCGCGAACGAAGCTCGCGGGCCAGCTGGCCCATCGCTAACGGCCGCCACTGATGGTGAGCGTGCAAAGCCAATCCGAATATCCCAGTGGTTGCTGGCGTCAGGAAGGTCCTGGGCCGGGAATCAATACCAGCTCGACTACCGCGCCTCAGACACCGTCAGCAACTTCACCACCGTGTGGATGACCTCCGGCCGCGACCGGTATTCGGGGCCAGTCCGCTGCTGGTGACCCCGCAGTGACACATGGAGCGGGGCCGTGCCTGGTGGGCCGGATCGGTCGGCCGGTAGCCGCGGCAATTGAGCTCAGCCCCGGTGGCCCGTACCCTGCGGAGCCGACTAGTGCACGGAAGAAGGCCGCCGCAAAATCTGGCGGGATGGCCTGCGGGGCGCTGGTCTGGGTGATCAGTGGCCGCGACCTGCGCCAATGGGCGGCAGAGCGGATCGGAACGGCGCCGCCTGGGCACGCAGCCCCTGGTCCAAGTAGGCCGTTGATCTGTTGTGGGCAGGCAAAGGGTGGTGGCCTCAAGGTTCGGCGCGCTGGGGCGCGTGGCGGTGGCGCAATCGGCCTGACCGCGGAGCGGGAATGTGGATCGGTTAGAGCCGTGGGCCAGGCCGCCCCTGACCAGGGCCGGTGGCTGTTGACGATCGCGGGACAGGGCCAGCAGGGGTGCAACGGCCCCTGGCGGCCAGAACGCGGCCCCCAGCTTGGGATCGTTCACAGACGACCGTCAGCCTTGGGCGGGGTGCCATCCGAGAAACACGCCGGTGGCCCCAGCCCTCCGCCAGGCGGGGGCCATGGCGACGCGAATCGCCTCACGGTCGCTTGGGCACCCCGTGACACCCGGTAGGTTCCCCACAGGCCCGGATGATCGCGGCCGCGAGAAAGCGGCACCTTGAACAGTTCGGCCTGGCCATGAAGGCACCGGGCGGCCGAGGGCAATGGGCCCCAGCAGGGCCGGATCGAGATGGGACCTGTGGTTGGCGACCACCACCACGGGTCCCTGCAGCGGCAACCTGGCGGTTTGTGCTGCCGGTATTGGCGCGGAAGAGCATGCCCGGGTAGATCGAAAACACCCAGGGAGCTGATCAGCCGGTAGGTGACGCTGGGCGCGCGGTTGTTCAGCAAGGGCCGGCCTGGGCAGGCCGGGATCCTGGATAACCAGGGGCAAGGTTGCGTCCAAAAGGCCCAGATCCCTCAGGCGGGCAAGCGGGGGATCCGCGGCGGCTGAACCACGCCCGTCCAAGCTCCCGTTTTTGACCAGGCCGCTGAGCACGTTCCTGGCCCGATCTCCACCACGGTGGCCGGATCCCTCGGCCTTGGAACTGGGCCATTGTTTCGGCGGGGGGGGGCCAGCGAACGCCACGCAACCACCCTGGCCCAGCCAGCCTCTCCTTGAGCAGCTCGCCATTGGTCTGGGGGCTGGATCGGTGTTGCTCAGCACCGGGATAGAGGCCGTGGCGAAGGGGCAACCGCGTCCAGTTCCGCCGCGAAAGGCGCAAGGCCGGCCTCTTTTTGCAATCATCGGCGAGTGAAAAGCGCCAGACACCGCCCAGAGGGATGGCGCCGCTAACAGCGCAGGCACGGCTGCATCGCTCGCCGCACAGCCTCCGGTGGTCCCGGAAATCACCACCTGGGCGCACTGTTGTCTTGGCGATCCACCACCCGTCGATGCTGGCACCCAGCCGCTCCGTTCGTTGCGATCGAAGCCAATCACGGCCGTCCATTGGCCCCACGCCGGCAGCGGCCATCAGGTGCGTGCGGCACTGGATCAGCCGCAGGCCGGTGGCGACGTCAAAACACCGGCGGCTAGAGGGCCACCAATTTTTTTTCCCCAGACTCGTGGCCCGCCACCGTTGGGGGCTGTGTGCCCCCTGGGCGAGCAGCCCATCCCACAGCAGACTTTCCACCCAAAACAGGGCGGGCTGGGTGTTGGCGGGTGTCGTTGAGGTCGTGGAGCTGGTCGGGCTGGATCCGGGAACGCTTGCCGGGAGCAGATCGGCCAGCAGATCACGGCCACAGCAGCTCCGGAAGCGATCGCGAAAGCGCTGCCTGGCGCCAGGGAGCTCCCAGGCAGGCCTTCAGCCATGCGAGTTTCTGTGATCCCTGGCCGGAAACACCCAGGCAATGGTCATGGAGGCAGCGGCGTTGAACCGGCTGGAGATTAAGGCGCCCGCTGCCGCCGGGCCTCCGCGCCAGCGCAAGCAAGGGGCCGGCCCCCAGCTCAAACCACGCGCGAAGGGCCACTGTGCGTCCAGATGGGCCCGGGGGCGCTCCCGGGCCATCCCGCACGGCCTCATCGAGCATAAAAAGGGGATGGGTGGCGGCGGAGGTGTTGCGTAAGGCGGCCAGGTTGCTGAGCACCGGCCGATCACTGGAATCCCCCAGGCGTGTGCCCCACCGCATCGAGGATCCGTGGTTGGCCTGGGTGCAGCAGCAGCCAGTCGATTCTGGCGGTGGGGCGGTGCGGGTGTCCTCAAGCAAGGGCTTCCAAGCACGGGGCGGCACTCTCGCGCCCGCGGGCGAACTTGTAGACCTCACTGCCCTTCATCTGAATCGGCTGGAAGCCACCGCGCTGGGGCGGTATGGCCCTCCCACCAAGGGGATGGGCGCTTCCCTGGCCTGCCTGCAGGGTCAAGGCACTCGGCGCGGCGGCCATCGGAGTGCATTCGAACCCAGCAGCCATCGTCAGCGCCAGGGCAAGGCTTCGAAGCGCCCACAGCGGCGGGCGCCATCGCCCGAACAGGACGCAAGGTGCTGCGGTCATCCCAGTCAATCCAGCGGCTGAGAGCTGGTCAGCGCCGATCACCAGGACGCGCCGCATCGTGCCCGCAGCGAGGTAATGCCGCCGTGGATCAGGGCAAACAGAAGCCACTGCAGGCCGCCCGTCAAGATCGAAGGCGCACCGCCTGGTTTGCCCAAGGCCGCCTGGATCGGGGGGCCCGTGCCGAAGGAGGTGTCGGGGGCTGGAAGGTGGCCCAAGCAGGATATTCAGATCGAGATCTGAGGCCTGCCAGCCCGCATGGGCCAGAAGCCGCCCGCCCGCATCGGTGGCCAGGCCTGGTGAGTGTCTCCCCCGGGCCCAGCGGACCCGCCGGGCGGCGATGCCGGTACGGCTGCGAATCCAGGCGTCGTTGGTCTCGACCCGATGGCTGGAGCTGGTATTGCTCAGGCTGAGGCGGGCAGGGCACTTGCCACATCCCACCAAGCGCCATCTCCAGCGCTCCCCAATTGACCGAGCGACAACCTGCGCGACCACAAGTTTGGTCTCAGTCAACCACAGGCGGGGATTGGCCGGGCCCCGGGGCCTGGCGCCGGCCTTCAAGGAACGCGGGTTTCGGCGCCCGCTTCTTTCACGGCCCGCTTCGGCATCGAGGCTGCCACTGAGCTGGTGAGATCGTCCAATGAGACGCGTGGCTGGCGGCACGGTGGGGTCCCAGGCGCAGGCGCTGACCACCGAGAGGCCTTGCTGCTCCGGGTGACCGATCACGCAGATGCCGTTGACACCCAGCAGCAGGGCGCCGCATGTTTCGGCAATGGTCGAGCGCGTTTTCTTGATGCGCACCAGGTTGCTGCGCAGGAAGGCGGATCCAACCTTGCCCGGCCGGCGGCCAGCGGGCAGTTCCCGCCCGCAGCAACGTCGAGGCAGAACGCCGCCCACCGATTCCAGGAACTTGAGAGCACGTTTGCCGGTATAGCCGTCACACAACGACCTGCCACACTCGATGGGCCGGAGAGCACGTCGCGCCACTCGCAGTTGCCGCAAAGCGAAGCCGACCTCTTTCTTCGGCCTCCAGGCAGCGGATATGGCCTTGAACCGGTGAGGTCCATTGCCCCTGCACGACTCTTCGCCGAGTGAGCAGCCGACCTGGGTTGGCCACTCCCAGCCACATCGCGGCTGTAGATGCTCCCCAGCAGGCCGAACTGGTGGAGATAGGGGCCCGGCTTGCAATCCAATGTTTGGCGCACGACATCCAGCAACCAGCACTGCTCGGCGGGGTCTTTTGGGTGGGGAACAGGGCCGCCGATCGCCGCGGCGATCGAATGCCCTTCAAGCGCGCCCAGCCGGAAAATGGCGGGCGTCCATCACGGCTCCGGAGTTCCTCCCGCCGAATAGACGGCCATCGCCTGTCCTGGCTGACCTGGTCCATCGGCCTAGGTTGAATGGCTGGCACGCGGCCTTGGCGGCGCACGCAACGCCTGGGCCTCCTCGTGCATCTGTACCGAGGGGCCACCTGCTGATCACTCCAGCAAACCCCCGCCAACCGCTCCCGGAGTTCCGCCCAGGTCGGAGCCGGGCCACGCCTTCCTGGAGGCGCAAGCCTCTTCGGCCACGAAACGCAACCGCGCAGGGGGCAGCACCCCGGACGGCACGAGGCAGCCCGCCAGGATCGGCCGCGGGGGCGGAACATCGCCACCCATGCCATCGACGGCCCCCAGAGGCGACGGCTTCGCGAAATCGGCGCCTGCAAGGCCCTCCAGCACCCTGCTGGGCATGCCGCGCAGGGGGTAGAGCAGCCGAGCCGGCCGTTGAGGCCCCAGGAGCCCGTCGCCCATACAGACCCCGCCACCGAGCCGGCGGCGAGGCCATCGTGGTCCGCCGAGGAGGTGGCGGTGGCCACTCAGGGGGCTGGTTTCACGGCAGCGTTGCGTGCGTGCGGTACCTAAGATCACCAGCCGCCGATGCCCGGCTCGGCTTCGGACGCCGGGTACTCGGGATCGAATTCAAGGCTCCTTCGCTACCAACGGATTCCACGATGGCGCTGGAAACAGATAACCCGTGCCCCGGGCCTGTTGAGGATCACGCTCGGGTTGGCGGATCGTCTTCCAGTTTTGGAGCGGCAGCCTGGAGATGTGGACATCCACCACAACGGGTGTTCCAACATGACGCTTCCCCGGGTATAGCCCCAGACCTCCTTTTGAGGATCTCGGCCGCGGGCTGAAACGGCTCGCCCGAAGCGGCTGAGAGCAGCTCCAGCAAGCTGAATTCCATGCCGGTGAGGCGGATGCGCTGCGTCGTTGCGGGTACACCTGGCGTTTGTTGGTAGTCGATGGTCGCAGGTCGCTGACCTGATCACCCGGGTGGGGACTCCCCACCACTTTGCCTCTTTGTCGACGCGGCGCAGCACGGCAGCGGATGCGTGCCTCCAGTTTCCTTGGGGGCTGAAACGGCTTGACGAGTAGTCGTCGGACCGGGTTCGAGGCCCGTGATCCGGGTCAGGCCACATGCCGAAGGGCGGGTGAGCATCCACGAATCGGCAACGTCGGATTCCTTGCGCCAAGTCCTGGCAGACCCCGTAGCCATCCAGGCTTACGGGCATCAACACGTCGGAGCCACGACCAGGTACGGGGCTGGAAAGCAGCGGAAGGCTTCCAACCAGGCCTCCACGCCGTCACTGGCGTGACCCCGTGGTACCCGCAATCATCGGACAGGCGGGTTGTCCAGATCCTGCGGATGCTGGGCCTCGTCCACGCGACCAGGATTGTTTCCTTGGGCGGGAGGGGATGGCCGGTCCATCAGCGTCGCTACACCGAACTACAACGATGCGACCACTGAAAAGGGGCCGAGTGCCCTCTGGTTCACATCAACGCCACCATTCTTCATACATCTCCTTGCCCCGCCTTCCACCTTCTACGTCCTGCCAAAGCTGTGGAGCCGCAGTCGCGTCCAGTAACTTAGGCCGCTGTCAGGCTTGTGGGTGGGCTGGAAATACGCCTGATCGAAGCAGGGCGGCCCCCTGCCGCCCGATGGCCGCCGCAGGCACAGGGGGCCGCCTGCCGGCGGGGGACAGGCGGGCGACAGACCGTGCAGCCCCGGCCATCCCCAGCCGTGATTCACGCCGTCGGCGGAGCGCCGCTGGCAGGCGCCTGGGCAGCGGCTTTCGTCGAGCTCGATCGGGTGCTTGGGCGGGTTGCCCTGGTGCCGGGGTTCGCTGGGTGCTGGTGGGTGGGCGACCCGGGCATCGGCCAAGTCACCCTGCTGCTGCAGAGGCGCCCCAGGTGATGGCGAAGTCCGTGCTTCGTGCTGGTACTGTGAGCGCCGAAGAGGTCGGCGCCAGGCAGTTGAAGCTGCGCCTGGCGACGGCTTGGGTTCGCGGAGGCGGGGAAGTCGATCGAACCTCCGAGCTCCTGGCTGAAACCGACTGGACTGGTTCTCCAGGGAGCTCGAAGCCTGCGGCCGGGCCGTGGCGATCATCGGAGCCAGCATCCAAGCGCTCCACGACGCCGAGCTCAGCAGTGCGCCCCGGCTCGGTGGCCCAGGTGGCGCGACTGCGCCCGCGCCTTGCAGCCGCCTGGCCAAGCGCCAGGAACAACGGCCCTGCTGCTGGTGGGCATGTCACCAAGGAGGGCATGCTGGGCCGGCCGGAAGGCTGCCTTGGAGCTCTGGTTGATGCCCGTGCCACCTTCGAGGTGGACCGTTTTCGCCAGTCACCGCTTTGCTGCGGGCAGTGAAGAACCGCTTCGGCGCCACGGCGGGAACTGGGGTGTTTGAGATGCGCGGATCGGGGCGTCGCTGAAGTGAGCATCCCCAGCGACTGTTCCTAGGCAGCGATGGACGCGACCGCAGGAACGGCCCACGATCGTGGCTGCGAAGGGGCACCCGACGCCTCCTTGTGGGAGTTGCAGTCGCTGGTGAGCAACGCACCAGTTATGATGCCAGCCCGCGCGGCACCGGCCATGGCATCGGCATCAAACCGTCTGCAACCCGATCCTGGGCGTGCTGGAAAGAGCACCTGGGCCTGCCGCCTCTCGTTTCCGATTGCTATCATCGCCGTGGCCGGCGGCCTTCGATGTGGAGGAGCCGGCGGCGGATCTTCGGTGTGGCGGCGGCGGTGGTCCAGCTTTCGCAGATCTGATCCCTTGCCGGCCGGACCGTTCTGGTGGCGAACTGGGCCTGGCGGGCAGTTGCGGGCCGTCGGCCCAAGCTGGAGCTGCGGTCTGCAGGAGGCCGCCCGCTCTGGGGCTTTTCGCCGTGCCGTGGTGCCCCGCGGCAGTGGCTGGGGGGAAAGTGCGGCTGAATGGGGGGCTGGGAACTACTGGAGGCAGCATGGTGGGGAGGGCCTTGGTGGCCGCCTGGGGGTAGATCAGCGGCCGATCCAGCCACCCATCGGAGTCGATTGAAGACCTCAGGAAGTAGAACGTCGGACTGAAGCCCTCGGCCGCTGTTTTTCGCCAGTTCTGGCCTTCGATGTAGTTGTTTCGGAGCCATCCGGATCGCCCTTTGCCCAGGAATTCGGGCGCGCGGCGAAGAAGCAGCGTTCCGCTCAATCGGTGTCGCCCGTTCCTTCAGCCAGGGGGAGCCCAGGTGTGATGGATCACCGGCCATGTTTTGGACGCGGCCTGGGGCATGGTTGGCGGTTTGAAGAACGAGGAACCTCGTCGTAGAGACCAGAGCCCTGCTTGGTGGAT
>Ga0163217_1042914_pt1 | contig 10807 bp, 15 predicted proteins | sample SynspAceP_FD_185933 | JGI IMG/M metagenome (GOLD analysis project Ga0163217, IMG submission 185933) | Saline lake microbial communities from Ace Lake in Antarctica - Synechococcus sp. Ace-P (PacBio error correction) | ecosystem: Environmental > Aquatic > Non-marine Saline and Alkaline > Saline ...
TTCCTCTTGAACCATTCAGAATCGTTCCATTCCGTGCGATCGCCCAGCTCGTAATTGGAAAACACCGATTTCAGCGCTTGACAGCAAGCTGAAATGACGCGCCATAATTGAAGTTGTCGGTAGCGATGTTCGTAATCTCGGAGTTTCGTGCTCACGGCGTACTTCCACCGTCGGTGGCCTCGATCACCTGCAGATCTTGGTTTGAGGGTGTAAACGCCCGGCCGCACCTGGTCGCAAAATCGAACAGGCGAGGGGACTGAATCAACGGGCCTGATGTCGCCCGCTGCGGCTGGCCCGCCCCGTGACTGCCGAGTGGTACCATCACCGTTGCCGCCGCACATGAAGATCGCCTGGGTCACCAGGATCCACGCCACCGGCTGCCGCTTGCGATCACCTGGAACGTGGTTTCCAGCCAACCCCACCGCTGGCGCATTGAGCTCTGCATATGGTCACGAATCCTGTTTAGCCATCGAACCCTAAGGCAAGACCCAGAATGGGTGACAGCAGCGCGCAATGACCGGCAAATCTTCAGGCATCCGGCTCATCGCAGCTGGGTCTGGCTGGGATCGCGGCTCCCGATCATCCGGCCCTGATCAACGCCGGTCTATTGAAATCGGCGCGACACCACTCGGTACCCGACCACGCTTCCGTTCTGGAGCCTGCTCCTGGGGATGGCTCGTTTACTGCTTTTCAGCGCATACCGGCTCAAAGCCAAGCTCCCGTAGGAACGCAGGCCTATGGCCTGCGCGGGATAGTTCTCCCTGCCCACCCGGCGCAACAGAATATCGCTAACGCGGTCAGCAGCCGCCAAGCGCCAGGGTGCACGCCTGGAAATCCTCGAGGCCAGCGTCTATGGGCTTAACGGCCCACGCCGCAGCCGCTAACTGAAAGCGTCCGGGGCCGGCTTGCGCGCCAGTCGGGTCAACGCCGTAGACACCTGGTTTCCAGCAACTCCACGCCAGGGGTGGGGCGCTGCTCTTCAACCGCCACCGGAGCTGCTGTGTGCTCGTGTACCAAGCCATCGGATCGCCAGTCCTGACAGCCGGCCATGTAACTCGCGACCTTCCATCGGTTCCCATCGGTAACAGAGGCGTCAATCGGCTGCTGCACGCCAGCAAATCTTCCGTGCTGGCGGTTCACGCCTTCCGCCTCGATCCAGGCGGATCGAACTGCGGCGTTGTCAGCGCCGACGCCCTTAGCCCCACGCTGCCTTGCTCAGCTCACCCCAAAGGCCATGCCGGCTTCGCTCCAGGCACGCCGGCAAGTGGTTCGTGTCGAGCAGGAACCCGTCCGAGGTCGAACAGGCAAGGCGCTGCGGAGCAGCCGCCATTCTTTCAGTCCCGTGTGCCCGGATCCGTCTTGAATGCGCCCAACCCATCGGGAACTAGCGATAACGAGGAAGACGATTTCGAATCGGTGCTGCAGAAGCCCGCGTCTTCCAGCCGCCCGCAGCCCTGCCGCCCCCCCGCATCTCGCAGCCTGGGGCGTACGAGGCCCTGTGCCGAGGTGGCAGCTGACCTGGCCCTTCTGGGGACGCCAGGCCCGTGAGCTGCTTGCACTGTTCTAGCCCTTCCAGCCGGTGCTCGACTGAGCACCGCCCTTTGCCCGCTGGTTTGAGGGCACCACCAAAACCTGCCTACACTGCCTTCGATCGCCACCTGCAGGCCCAGGCCGGAAAAACGCTCTGGATCTGGGAAGGCGAACCGGCGACACGCGCCGCTACCTAGCACCGACTGCATGCCCAGTCTTCAAGCCGCGCCAATGCCCTGCTGGGAGCTGGGCATCGGCAAAGGAAATCGTGCCCTCTACATGCGATGTACCCTGGAAGCCGCCATCGCATGCTGCATCGCCCGCATCGTTGCGCCCCATTCGGTTGGTATTTGGGTGGCTCATCCGCGAAAAGCCCTGCGTGACCGCTGATCGATGGACGTGAAGGCGGTGATCAACCGCGATGGCGGTTTCCGCAAGAACACAAGCTGGGCGGCTCTAACCGCGTGGATCAGGCCCCGCCGCGACGCCTGCCCAACTGTTGACCATGTGCTGTGGTGCGCCCACCGAGCAGCCCACGCGATGACAGCATGCCGCGACTCTACTGTGGCACAGCGGGTGGAGCCCGCCAGCTTCCGAGCACAACGGCCGACCGATTGGCCACGAAGACCGGGTGCTGTTTGTGCTCTACAACCTCCGGATCCACCGTAAAACCAAGGGTGTGCACACCTAACCTGCCGGCTACAACCTCTGGCCCAGGCACCTTCCGAGTGAGTCTTCACCTGCGCGAAGACCAGCCACTGGTGCACGCCGACGTGGGCTGGATCACCGCCACAGCTAACATCGTCTATGGGCCGCTCCTCCGCCGCGCCCACACCGGTGATTAACGGGCGCCCCACGGCCTGCGAACGGTGGTTCTGGGAGTGATCGAGAACACAAGGTGAGCCTGTTTTATAACCGCTCCCACGGCGATCGGGCCTTCATGGAAGAGCGCCGCGAGGTGCCCCGATCACTACGACATGGGCAGCTTGCGCATCCTGGAAACGGTGGCGAACCGATCAACCCCATGAAGCCTGAACGTATCGGGAGGTGATCGACATGGCGCGCCCGATCATCGACACCTGGTGCAGAACCGAAACCGCGGCGTGATGACAACCCCGCCGCGGCCACCCCCACCAAGCCGGGTCCGCGACCTGCCCCTGCAGGCATCGCCGCCCGATGTGGTCGACACGAAGGCCCGCAGCGTCGCGTGGATGAAGGGGGTATTCTGGCGGTGCGTCGCCCCTGCCGGAATGATGCGCACGGTTTCACGTGATGCCCAGCGCTTGCGCAAGAGCAGCTGGGATGCGATCATCGAGACGGCGCCGATTGGTACTACGGCCGCTGTCAAGGTAGCGGCCCTCGCGTGATCGGCGCACCGTCGTGCATCGAGCGAATACTCTCTGCGTGATCGGCATTGACGCTACGACGTGATCAGCTGTCGGACAATGCGATTCCGCTGCGTTCGATTCGATCGATTCGAATAGGACCCACTTGGTGACGAACCATACACGCCCGCGCGAACGGCCAGCCCGTGGAGGTCCGCCCCGACCGCATCTCAAAGGGAAGGCATCGTCGCCTCGTCGACCCTCGCAAAGACCGTCAAGCGGCCATGAGCGTCGCGTCCTGAGGCCAAAGCGCACGCACGTGGCGCCAGAAATCGGGCTCCGCACACGCCCACCTGCCGCGCGATCGAGTATCGCGCGTCCAGCGCATGCCGCCGAATGACCCTCGCGTAGTTCGAGCAAATTATCATCCGGGCCGCCCGCAATCCTCAGGTCCTTCGGCGCTAGGCGAAGAGTGACTCAGCCGAACACCAGCACCCTGAAGACCGCGTGCCCGGCTCGAGCGGCCGCGTGCTGATGACCGAAATACTGCCTGGCCTGGTCCCAATCACTCGCAGCGAGGGCAACAAATCCAACCGATCCGGGTGCTCGCTCCAGAGAGAGGATCGAAACACACCCTGAAACTTGTTGAGCTGTACGTGGCCCCACCTGGCGATGAACCCCTCCAATGCCCACAGTTGATCGGAAAACCTCAGCCAGGTCGACTCTGCGGCGCGGCCTGTCCGGTCATGCCCACCCCGCACAAGGTCTCCCAGTCCGGCGCTGGCTCGGTGAGGTGGTCGCCGAGGAACTTTCGACCAGGTCGGAGGCGTCATCGTGGCGCTCCCGCTGCAGACGCCGATGCAAATCCTGGCGACTGTCAATGCGCCAGGTGACCGAAGCACCGCAACAGTGCCCGGCTGCGAATCCAAACCGACCCACCACCGCGCTATGACGATACCTTAGAGGCGACGGCTGAACTCGCTTGCGACGGCAGCCCACCCATCTCGATGGGAGCGAGGGGCGCGCATTCTATATTCTCGCGAGAACTATCTAGCCAGCAGGAAAATCTATCCCGCCTGCGGCGAGAAGAGAAGCACATCGCCACCGAAACCGCTCGCAGCCGCGCCAGCCGCGCAAGGCAGAGCAGTTTGCAACCCAGCGTGGCCCACCCGCAACAAGGGCGGTGGCTCCGCCGTGAAAGCTGGCGCCCCGCGGAAGGCGCCCCAGGCTCGTTGCCTGGCTCTGTGTCACCAACCGGGCACTGTAATCCAGCTCCCTGGATCGACACTCCGGGACTAGCCAGGCGTCCGAGCCCAGCGCCGTACTGATCCTTGGGGCTGGTGCCACAAGGTTGCGCCGAGAACCGACCGTTCCGACGCTCACCGGCTGCCGGCGGGGACAGGCACCAGAGGCTGCCTGCTGCTTCCAGCGTTTGATGGGGCGCGAACTCGGGGGAGATGGGATTCAGGCCCGCAGACTGCAGGGCGTTGGGGCTTCACGGTCAATGGCGCCCCTCGAGCAGGTCTGAACAGGTGCGCAACACCCCCTGGCCGTCGATCACGTAGGACGCGGTCCGGGCAGGAACAGAAGGCGTTGGCGCACCGCCCGCGAAGGGCCTCGCGGCCCAGGCGTTGCCCAAGCTGCTCCCCGGCCACCGATCCCACCAGCAGGGGAGGGCAAACTGTGGCGCTGTCCAGACGAAGCGCCATGGCTGCCGCGTCCTTTCAGCCAGAGCACTCACGCCCGCGACAGAATAATTCTCCCGCATACCTGGGCAACCGAGTGCCTCGATGCTAGTGTGGTATCGCGGAAAATATCCGCACAGGCTTCCGCTGTGCAAGATGCCCGGGGATAGGGAGTCGAGGGGGTTGCGGATAGAGGGGTATTAGCATGAAACACATTCCTAGCGCAGGGGCTGGCCCTGCGATGGGGGCTGCGCTGCGCACCTCTCTCGACACCGTCTGACGCAGGGCAAATCAGGGAGCCCGATCTCCACCTGGATGGCGTTGGCCACTGCCGATCCGCAAACGTATGGATTCACTACGGAAATTTGCTGGCCACGGCCCGCTTGCCCCAGACTGGGAAATCATGGAGGTGGTGATGGGTTGGCCATGGAGGAGCAAGAACCAGCTGAAAAAGAGCCAAACCTGGCTCAGGCAAGACCTAATCGCTCAGCCTGGGGAACGCGGAGCCAACGCTGTCGTCCGGGGGGCCGGTTCCGACCCTCGCAGAAGCCACCCGCGCCGCGCAGCTCAGCCAGTCCGTTAGCCCGGGCGGCCCGTTCCGAGACCGCCTGCTGATCCTCAGAACGCGAAACCAACCGGCCTGGAACAGCCCACATCACTAGCATCGAATGGCGAGCCGTACAGTTCGAGAAACGTCCACCACAAAATCGGGCGTCTCTATGACCAGTCTCCATCCCTTTTGCCCCTTCCTAGAGCAACTAACGCCCTGGAGGCACATGAGGGCGGCCCGGCTTTCGGCAGGGTGAATCGCTGGGATCAGCCTCTGAACCAGGAGCCTCGACCACTTACAAACAACAGCAGACCTTGTTCACACACCAAGAACAACAGTGCACACCGCCACGTGCTGCTGCCTGGTGGCACAACTTTCCCAATACGAGTCCCGAGCGGTGCAGTGTCGAAACGTCGCACGACTCCGCGCACTACCCAAAAAGTGTGCGGCTAGCCCCGCGAACCCCCTGGCGCTTAACCACTGCCAGCCTTACGCAAACCTGGCTGTGCACGCGACGGCTAAGGAATGACCGATAGCGCGGCTGAAGCCCCGAGCCGGCCTCCACTGCGCGCCACCCCTCGTGCGGGGATCGCCCCTGCCCTATGATGCGGGTCCCCGGTCTGGCACCCACCGGCGGCACCTCACCCGAGACTTGCAATCTATCGCTCGTTCGACCCCCGCCGCCCTTAAGCGAACGACCTAACCCTCTCGGCCCGCCTCTGCCGAACCCTGGCGCGGCCGCAGGCTTTAACAGTACGGGCCACAGCTTCCCTTCAACGACTTTCTGTGTCCCACAAAGCGGCTACCAATGGCGGACGGGCGTTTCGAAGGGCGCCCCCAGGACACTGGATGGCTTCTCGCACTGGAACGAATACTCCGATTCCAAGCATCTCCTAGCATACCCGGGCCCTGAGAAACGGAAGCCGCGGTCGCTTCCCAGGGCGCATCTCGCCGGCCCTCGATGACGCCCCGAATGGCGGCCTCTAGGTCTGCACTCCAGCACACCACAATCTCACACCCCGCCCCGACTCCCCTGCTCATTGCGGCGCCTTTCCAACGCAAACGGTCTCTCAGTATGCGTGCTGCTTAACTAGCGAACCGTACAAAGCCTACAACGGTTCCCGCATGCACTAGATCACTATAAGGCGCGCAACATCTCATATCTGAACCTCACGCTACCCGCGAAATCAGTGCCGCGTGTTTCTCCCCATGGATGGTCGCTCTGGCAACGCCGTTCCGAGTCGGTGTTGCCTGTTGAATACCAGGGCCTTCCTCCTGAGTGTCCTGCATTGGCCTCGAACGCGCGTGCAGCCGCCCGTTCCCCTATCCGGCAGCGGCGCATCGCTAGAACGCGTGATGATCGCACCCCGCCGACTTCTCCTCAATCTCCAATCGCTGAGAGCGCCGGGCCATCGCAACTCCACCTGTTTCCATAGCGAGAGCGGCCCAACCCGCTTCGTCGCGTTGAACCCGGGACATGTTCAGATCATCTGGAGCGGCCCGACCACTCGCTCCCCTGATCGTCCAGCGTGATCCGCCTCTGGTGCGCCTCCAGGGACTGGCGGAATTCCGGCCTGATCCGCCAAAAAATTTCCCGGGCAACTGTTGGCCCCCGGCCGCACCACCCCCCTGATCGACAACGCCCCACGCATCCCGCGTCGATGCGGCGGCGATGCGGTTGCTCGGTGGTGATCCACACGCTTGGTTTTGCCAAAAAACGCCCCCCAGCTGATCAGCGAACAGTGGGCCTGCTGCTGTTGCCTCAACCTCTTGACAGCCTGGAGAGGTGCCCAAGCAGGAATCCCTTTCCCTGAACAAGCCTCACTCCGTTGGCTGGCAAGCCTGAACCCGCCCCCGAGCCCGGGAGAATTCGACGAATTTTCCACCTTTCTGATCGATGAATGCTCGAGAGCTCTTTCCGATCCTGGACAGTTCTCCGATCTCCTCGATCGCTTGGAGAATGCCCTGGGCGCGATCCCAAGCCGAAATTGCTGCCCCGCTCGTATCAGGCCCCGTCAGTCTGCGCCGAATCCACCAATCAGTCTGCCCCTCGCAATCAAGACCTGATCTGCCGCAAACCAGCGTTAACTGGACTAGGCCCGCCGGGTTTTGAGGATATGGAGCACAGTGCGCTGATTTCGAGAACAGCCGAGCTGCTGCGCCACCAGTGGATGCCGTTCCGATGCCTACATCGCCTATCACCGCAATCGCATGAATCAGGTGATTGAACAACGCTCACAATCTGTGCCAGCATTTTTCGCCCGCTCACCTTCAATTCGCCGGCTATCTAGGATGCAACATTTTCCAAAGTGATGCCGTACTGATCGCTTCGGTATTACGTGCCCTCGCTTGATGCTTCATCGCCATGCCTCAGACCTACCTCCTCTGCGCCCGGGTTGTTCGTGGATGGACGGCAACACGCCGCTGATTGAGGCCCAGGGAGCGATGCCTGGCCTGAATTCGCTTTCGCCCAGCTGGTGGGGCTGGGTGATTTTGTCCGGCGGCGGCTGATCCGCGAGCGGCAGGTGCTGCCGCAATAGCGGGCATCCTACGCCGCGCCTGGAACGGGTGCCGCAGCAAGGCGCAGAACTTCTTGATTGGCCGTGCTGCTGGGGCCTGGGCCTGACCCACCCTTCAGGCCCGTCCAGCCCCTTGACCCAGCCACCAATAAGCCCGTAGCCCTCCCGAGCAGGGCGTGGTGCTTGGCCATAGCCAGGGCGACGCCAGTTGGGGCTCGGCCACAAAACCTCCCCAAGCACCTCAGCGAGGGATATCCATCGCCCCCACACCAGCGACGGCGCTCCAGCGCACACAATTCGCGCCAGGCCTTTCTGGGGCAGTTGATCGGCGCCATCGCGGATCGATGCGACTCCTGCCCCCCAGCTCCATGCAGCTAGCTGTCTTCAGTAAGTCCAAGGACAACCGCGCTTCAAGAAACCCGTGCTGAACGAACCGCCATTAATTGCAACGACCTCTCCATCGCTGCCTCGGGCATGTGAAGGTGCCTGGACTCGGTGTCTATGATGAAGGCCCCTCAGCGGCTCTTTGGCCATTGCCTCAACCTGCGCCCATTGCTGACCCAACCAGCAGAGACCGTACCAAGCAACAGATCCAACCAGCACAACCCAACCAGCCCTAATTTCAGGCACGGCGCCTATCCGCTGCTTTAATCCAGCGCCAAAACCCGCAAGGCTCGGACACCTGCAGCTGAGGTCTGGCCGATCGGACCGAAGCCTGCACCAGCTGCGGTGACGCGAGGCGGCTGCGAACGCCCCTGGCCGTTCGAGCGCGCTGGTTGTCCGGCGGCGTTGACGAACCCGCCGCCATTGCCAAGGCGCGCCGCAACCGGGCTCACCCGTACTCGAGTGAATGCGGGCCATTGTGCTCCACCTGGCTGCCCCAGTTCCCGCAACGAACAAGACCTCAAGCCGCTGCTCAGCAACTGAGCCGGGACCGCAACGCGGCCTGAGGCTGGCCACACCTGCGCGACCCTCTCCTCTGCGCTGCTCGCAAGCTGCAGAAGTGCAGCGCTCATCCCAGGTCACGCCGATCGGGCAGCTCCCCTGCCGCTCCTGGTTGTTTGAGTTGCAGGACCCGGGCCTGCGCCGATCTGTCCTGCAGGCGTGTTTTGCTATCGATCCCACCGACGACGCCCTGCATGACTCGGCAAGGCCCTCAAGGGTGCGCCTATTCCCCCCATCGAATACTCGAACCGTCGGCGTCCATGCGTCCTCAAGCGACTGGACCGGGACCTACGCAAACTCAGGATTGTCTCGGTGATCTCCATGACCCTGCAGGTGCTCGAGCGCACGGACTCGACTATCTGGGCGTGACCGCCGCAGTCCCTGCACCTGCCAAGCAGCTGATCGAACGCAGAAAGCCGCAGCGCTGGGCAGTTGGCTGAGCCCACGGAATACCTAACTCGCCGATGACAGCCGCCGGGCCCTGCAGCCAGCCCTGCCTGCTCCAGAGTCGCGCTGCCATCTCCAAATGGCCTGCAGACTTGTCCAGGCGCCCTCGGGCCATGCCGTCGTAGCGACTCCAACGATGAAACTGCGAGGCCGCTGCTGGACGCATGCGCCCTTCTGTGCGGTTGCCATGGCAACTGCGCTGGCGATCATCTGCCCCTAGGGCTCGGATCAGCTCGGCGCCGCGCTGGCAAGGCCCCGTGCTTGCCGTGGTCAGCGCGATCCCAACGAGCCCGACCTGGCGTCTTCGGGTCGATCACCGGCCGTTTGGTGGTGCGCCTGGGGAGCAAAGGCCGCGAACGCGCCCTCACCCTCTAGAAGTCCCTCTGCCCCTGGTGCGGGGTCCGTTCACCGCTCACCCTGGGTGCCCGCAGGGCCTGAAGGAGGCGGCGATGGCCCTGGGGGCTCTACCGCGCCAGCGCCTCTGCGTGTGAGGTCGCCCGCCCTGCCGGTGCTAGCGCCGGTGCGGTGGCCATGGTGCTCACGATCGGCGGTGCGACGATCTCCCGCGCGATCGGTGGCTGGCGGGCTTGGCGTTTTTCTGTTCCCCGGGCATTGCCCGCAACAACGGCCCTGATTCTCTGCGGGCGCGTTCCGCGGCGCTGAATGGCTTGGCGCCGACTGGCCCTCTCCAGCCGTCGCCCGCCTGCTCGCCGCCCTGGGTCGCTGTGCCTGGCCCTGGCAACCGCCTCTGGCTGCCAGGCCCCCTGCGCGCACCCACCTTGCGATCGGCTCGACAGCCTTTCAACCGAGCAAGCTACTGCTGGGGGAAACTCTGCCCAGCAGATCGAAGCGCAGACAACTTGCCGCGTTGCGCGTGACTTCGCCATGTGCCCAGATTTGCCATGAGCGTGCCTCCCGCAGATCGCCGCTAACGTGGAGTACAGCCGCACCGCTGGTCTTCGGTGCTTACAGGCCCCCCTGCCGGCCCAGCCGGCTGGATCCGGCCGAGGCGTGTGTATGAGCGGGCCAGGACGCTCTTAACCGGAACGACATTCGTCTCCGAGATGTTTCCCCTCCCTGGCTTCGAAACAGGTCCTTTGCGAATCCTGATCCGTGAGACCAACCAAGGCCCCTGCCTCAACCAACTCTCCCAGTTGCTCCGCAACACCGCAGTGGCGCGCGGTTTCGGTTTTTTGAGTTCTCCCGCCCTGATGGCTACCCCGCCTGGCCCGCTTCTAATGCCCTACGGCTCAAGGAAGCGCCCCTGAGATGGACCTGGGCCCTCACCCTACCGGGTCCCTGGCCGAGGCCGGTGAATTGATTGCCGGCGATTCCACAACGCCTGATCGAAACCCTGGCCCTTGCGCACTCATCGACGATCGCCAGTACTTCCCCCCGTATCAACCACTCCCTTTCATGCGGCCGCCTGCGGCCTCCCCAGTGCGCCCGCGCTCAACGGTCTCCCGGCAGATCAGCAAGCGAATGCGCCGCATAATCCTGCCGTATGGGAGGGAAAGTCTGCTGTGGTGCGGCCTTCCGCCAGGGCAAGGGGTGGACAACCGCCCGCCAACAAATAAAACCGCCAGGCGGGGCTAGGGGTGAAAGAAAGCAGATCAACCAAAAAAGTGAACCTGTGGAATCGAGCGCGGATTTGAACCCACGAACCCACTACCCCAAAGTGGTGCGCTACAAGCTGCGCTACACGGGCCCCGGTGAGCGAACATCACAGCTGCCTGGGCAACCAATTTCTCCAGTGCGACGGCGTTTCAGCTGCTTGCAAGATCCTGGTGGTGAGCCGCTCCGCCC
>Ga0163217_1107113_pt1 | contig 10806 bp, 6 predicted proteins | sample SynspAceP_FD_185933 | JGI IMG/M metagenome (GOLD analysis project Ga0163217, IMG submission 185933) | Saline lake microbial communities from Ace Lake in Antarctica - Synechococcus sp. Ace-P (PacBio error correction) | ecosystem: Environmental > Aquatic > Non-marine Saline and Alkaline > Saline ...
CGCATTTTACTGGGCAGCCCGCCGGTCAAAACTGCGATTCACCTCGAACAGCGAGAGATTCCGAGGGATAAGTTTGATACATAGTCAATTTCCTAAATATAATTAATGCTTTTAAACATAAGCTTTAGCTTACATGTATTTGCATATATGCAGGGTAACTTACGGGTCGGGGGTTCATGCGAGCACACCCCAGCCCGCCGGAATTCAGCCCGCCAGGGAACAGGTGCGGTTAGGGTGTCTTTGGGGTAGACTGGAGTATCGAGCCACGCCGGTAGCACGCGCTGATATCCTGCCGTAACCGGATATAAGACTAATTGAAAATGAATCAATTTCTGATTCCCTTCTCGGGCTTCCATTAAGAGCAAACTGGGCATAAGATGTGTCGAATATTTTTCACACGAGCTGAGAAAATATGCTGGTTGCCCAAGAACACTCTTAAAGAGTTAACCTATTGATGCTACATTCGTAAAAAATAAAATAATATAGAAAGGGTGAAGATTCAAAGGAGCACGAAATAGTGGTGTTAAACCGAGATTGCAGCAAATAATTTTGTGTGAATGGTAGCTAACTTAATAATACGTGCTTTCTGTGGAACGTCCACCGCAGAGAAGATCTAGGCTAACCAATTGCGACAAGAAGACTTGCCCCCTTCAAGGCCAGAGCTGAAGGCTAGATTGGAAGAAACACCGAGCGAGAGCTCTCAAAAGTTTTGTACAAACCACCAAAACCAGAGTGAGAAAGGGAATTAGAAATCTCTAAATAAAAACAACCAAAAGCATTCGTAAAACAACACCAATCGACTGACGTCGGAGCAAACACTTGAGGTCTTCTCTTGTGATACCTCGCGTCTAAATTGCGAGTCCAAACAAAGTATATACGCGGCCATTTTATATGGATCTTATGAAGAGCCCGCAACTCGAAACAGTCGCTCAGGCGGCTTGATTTATAAAATGGTGCACAAAGCTCTGGGGTTTTCTGAGCGGTTAGATAGTGTTTTCTCCACATCACGGAAAAAACGGCGGCGAACACACACTAAGCTATTGATGGTGAGCAATCACAATCTCGCGCTAATTTCAACAAATACAGGAACCCCATTTGGAAAATGTTTTCTCAAAGACAATAACCAAAAGGCCCTGGCACGCCCCGCGTTGCACTCATGGTGGCAAACCCCGAGTAATGGATCGAGCCTCCCGCCTCCGGACTAGCGGTCCCAAAAGCGCATACCCTACGGCGCTCCGTCTATAGACGTGTAGTTCGATTCTCTGGCTGTCCTGGCCGTCGTAAGTATAATGGGCACACCATCCTATAGGCGAGAACCACCGAGCCAGGCTGGAAAGTTTCGGCCTTCCGATAACGAGTGCTGGAGCAAGGTTGAATAGAGGGAACTGTGTTGTGAAGGCGCTGATGGCCACCAACCGGGGCCGCATTAAAACACTGATTACAAGCCTGTTCAAGACTTTTCTAGTCCTCTTCTCTTGGTGGGGCCACGCAGCGGCTGGACGGGCATTGACCGTCGGAGCTTGCGCGGCGGCCCTACCAAGTACTGCTGCATTTTTGGCCGCCTGGTAAATAAAATTCGCTATTGAGCCGAAACCCGGCGGAGCGCCACTGTCTGCGAAGACCGGATGCTGCGCCGTCGCTGACAATGTTGTCGCGAGGCGCTCTCTGGTCGAGGCCCGCAAACATGCGGAGCGAATCACGAGCTCACAACTGAGTCTGGCGCGAGCCTGTGCATATCCGGCAAATCCGAGCTTCCCGAAGCCAAAGGGATCGTGTATGGGCATAGCAGAGACAGCGCTTACTAGGAGTATTCGGACAACCCGCGAGCGAAGAGGAATGCGTGCCAGAAGGACACGAGACGCACCCACCACAGCGCGTTTTTCTTGGGAGGGTATCGACTATGCCCAAGTGCTAGAGGGCCCTCGCGAAGGTTAACTTGTTATTAATGTCAGTTATTATTTCTGGGCGCATTTTGAGCCTGAAGGTGGATTGACGTCCGTGTTCGTAGCTTCTAACCGGCATATCCGGTTGAATCGGGCCAGTTGGCTGTCCAGGTGGCAAAAAGCGCGTGAGGCACACGGTCAATAATTCACGCCCGATATCCCGCGGGTTAAAATCGAGACATTATAGATCAGTTGGCACAGCCGTGCGCAAAAGACGTTGACGCCTTTCATTTCGCCACACAGTGCCGCGCAGAATAACGAAAGCAACTGCATTTAGAGAACTGTGTCGGCGGGCTCCACTGCCCCTCTATGGGTTTTGAATTTCACGGTAATCCCTGGCGCGTAGAAAGTCCTAGTCTCCAATAGCCACCTTGATGGGCGCTCTCTGTGGCGTTGAGAAGCTGGCCCTCTCGGCGCGAACGTACCCTGCAGCAATGGGAATGCCAGCCAGTTCCACCAAGATCTCCAGGTGGTAGTTGGGTTAAGGTCCCGTTCGTTTTTGAGAACCGTAAAGCCGTGCAGATCTGTATTGGACCGACAGGGTATGGACCATGTCCTGCATCAGCTGCACTGAGGTGAATGGCTTTTTTAATGATTTGGACGGGCACAAGGCACTGTAAGGGTTACTACAGCCCCCTGATCGTTGTAGGCTCTAGTCGAGAGGAATCATAACTTATAATGCTCTTGGCCAACAATGCATAGCTTCCCTCATTACAGCCAGCCGGCCGTGCGAGACGTGCTGGGGTCGGATGTCTGGGCGCAAGGACACAGATTTTTGATTTCAGCAAGGGGTATATTCTCACGAGAAGGGCATAAGCCGCGCAGAACCGCGTTTGTCTGCTTGATGTAGAGACAAAGTGCGCATCGACTCACCAAACTGGCTCGCATACCACTTGTGAACTCGACAAGCGCATCGCGCTGGTATGTTGTTCTACTGTTGGATGGACTGAGCAATTCCAGCCCAGGTCTTCGGGCGAGACCCCGCTCCGGAACACGTCTCGGACATGGATATCATAAGAGCTGTGTTGCGGTTTTGATTCCTTCATAGCAGCCCCACCGTTGCATCCCTCCCTTCCCAACCATCAAAAAACCTCCAAACCCACAGAGGAGAAAAAAGACCGGAAAAACAAGAGACAGCACAAAAGCAACCACCCAAGATACGGTCAATGAAAAAAGTGAGCCTCGAAAGCCTCCTAGACAGCTGGCTTTTCCTCCTGTTCAAGAAAAATGGGAGTCGTGGAATACGCGTCGACACATCCTGGTTTCTGCCAGCTGTTATGGGCTTCGCAAGTAACTCAGCCCCAGACGAATCGGCGCTAGCATAGGTTGTCTCTCTTAGAGTCAACGTTGAGCATGGGTACACCGGTTCGCTAGCGCCGAATTAACGCGCCGAGTAGTGTATAGTGCGCGGCATACGCCTTGGACCTTGACCCCGGAGTCAGCGAGTGAAGCTTCGGCGTGGGACATTACTCCAGACCCCGATCGCAGCACATCAGAGAAGCGCGACAAAGCGTCACCCTGAATCGGAAGACGCTTGCGAGTGCGTCGAAGTGCAGACAACCAAAGAATGCCAGAGGCTAATGAACACATGAGATTCGGTATCGGGTCACAATAGGGTTAGGAGGAGTCAGCGCCTGCTTCCAAATAGCCGGCCCTGCCCGGAGATAACACCCATTCCTCAGCCCCGATACCCGGCGCCCCCGCTCAAAATCCTCGCTGCGTCGTCCTGCGAAGATACGCTCCGCTTCACCTCTTCGAGAGTTCGCCAGCGCACAGCCCGGTTTTGTAAGCCAGGTCTTGGGAGTAGCGAACCAGATGAACCTCAGTGTGGCTCCTGGCAGCCCACCGGTGGTTCGCCTACGCGAGCCGAGTTCACTAAACGGGCATGTACAGGGAAGGTGCGGATATTGGCACGCACAACTTCTTTTTCCGTTGCCACAAACCTTCTCCGCCGCGAGAGGAACTTTTGGATTGAGATTAGCAGTGAGTGAATACTGTTATTTTGTGACTAGAGTGATAAATGGCTTGCGCGACGCTTTTTGTGCACGTGTAGACTAGAGATGTTGCGCAATATTGCACGGCGCATTTATAATCACGTCGGAGTCCGCGCGAGAGAGCATATGTTCTCACTGAGAGATCTTCCCGAGGCGCCACGCGCACTTGTCAATAGCGAGTTTCCGAACGCACAAAATGAATCCTGGTGGGTGAAGTGGGCTTTGAATCGGTTTGAGTGGTTCAACGGCGGTCTGTTTACAGTGGACGAGCTTCTAAAACAATTTAGAGGACTGGCAAGCCTTGGATGACCTGATCCGCGCCTCTGCCTGGACTGGTCGATATCGACCCTTCCACCTTGGCACCTGTTCGAACGCGGGCATGACACCGGACTAAGCGCAAGACACACATTGGGCGCGCCATTACAATCCGACCAGCAGAAAACAAACATCATGCAGATTTGTCGGGCCGGTCCGTCGTGGACCGCTGATGGCCCGAAATGGGCGACGGGTTAAGGCCGAAGATTGCCCCGACTGATTCGACATACCGCCCACAGCCACCAAAAGAAAAGCTGTTGAAGTAGGACCGCGGAAGAAAATTGCCGTTGCCCGCACCCGCGCGCTGGACAAGGCCGAGGCGCTACAACAGCGCACTAACCAGCCTTATAAAGCCTTTCGCGGTTTTGGAACCCCGGCATGCGAATCGGCAACTTCCCTATATCTGTCCTGCTGGAAACATGAGACATCGAACACGCGCACCAACCTAGAGGCCCGAGCGCTGGGCCTGCCCCCGCGCCTTCCCCACCATCGCCCGGATTCCGTGCTGGGGAATCGAGTTTGAAACCCTACGCTGCCAAACTGGCCCGCGTGTTCGGTCTGGATGGATGAAATCAGATGGATGTCGAGCGGCACGGAGAGATTCAGAAAAAAGCCGGCAAGAACGCCGATCCTGCGCACCTACTAGGTGACGAATAAGGAGATGGTGGTTTCAAAGTCGAACCTAAGCAACTTGGTACGAGTTTGGTACTACCACAGTGGGCTTGTCGCTCACGAAACACCTGTCGAACAAACCCTGACCATCACGGTGTGAGGTAATGGTCCCTGGAAAATCATGATCCGCGTCACTCCTTGAGCTTCAGCGAGGTACAACTGCCCAGAGGGCGCGCAGATATGCCCTCCAATTACCGGCGAGAGAACACACGGACGACGTCCAGCGGGCCCGAACGCTTTCGTACCGCCGCGCGAGTATGTGTGGGTGCATATGGATGCCGGCCGTGCGTGTTCTGCGGCGTAGCGACCGCGAGAAATACTTCCTAGAGGGCGTCGAAATGTTAGGAGCTGTGAGGGCACTGGACACGCCACATTGCGAGAGCGTCATATCACCGTACGCCTGCGCGATAGCGAGAGCGACAATACCTCACCACGAGTGCCCGCCTGACCAGGGTTACCTCGTGTGCACCGACACCTCGGTGTCTCCGCATTGAGCGTTCTCCACTAAAAAAGGTATGGGCGCAGATGAGTTTAGGACTCACAAGCAGGGGCGAAAGTTCACCCCTGTCGTCACGAGGGCGGGGCACATGGTTTATGAACAATACCGAGGCCACTGGCTGGACATACGTCTGTACTGGCTGATTTGGTCTCACATTATGCGGCGGCGAGAGGGCCAACCTGAGGCCGACGCGTCTCTCTCTGAAAACAATGTGTGGATATGTCCCGCACACTAGGTCCGGGCATGAATTCCGTGCCGCACACGGCGAATCTCACACAAACGCCTTCGCGGAACCTGATTGAGCGTTCAAAGCGGGGATCAATTGTAGTGTAATGCGAAAAGCCAGGGCGTTGTTCCGTGCTGTCGTCCGACTGCGTCGCATAGGCCTGTCCGAGTAGTGGAGATTGACATTTGTCCACTTGCCTGGCGACGTCTGCATACGCGCGCGCGTCCGCGAACTATATAGTAAGATTACTGGAGGCTCCGACATTAAACCTAGGCACAAGCGATCGTCGCGCACATCTTTTAACCTTTCACAAACGCGCGGCTACCCTTTTCGCGAGAGAGAAACGCATCGAGCAATCACCGAATGCTGTTTCTGCGTTCTGGGCAACTGAAAGCCACGCATTACCAGCAAAAGGGTTTCTTTCGGTTATAACTGGAGAAGACCCCGGTAATGCTGGCGCTCCCAACCGCGCAACCACCCAAATGGCGAGTAGTATCGCGCGTGGGGCTGATATGCTGCTCCAGTCAAGAAATCGAATTGTCACGGTAGGCAGATACAACCAAGCGGAACACCCAAGTTCGAGATTAGTATGGATCTCATGAGCGAGATCTTGTCTTGCCTCGCTGAGAACGTCCGAGACAGAAAGCCTCGAGCTCTGTTTTCCGGTTCGACAGCAACCTTGTTTACAGCGTGTTGACTATCGCTCTCAGTTCTCCCAGAAAGATCGAACACGGCTCAAAATGAGCGCACGCTGAGGTCTGTCTCCAATAACGGACAGCCACAATCTAGTCGGACTGCGCGAGTAAGGTAGTGCCTCACACAACCAGTCTCTGGCCGTCCGTCAATGCACCCTCAGTTAAGGGCACAAACGTGCTAGACTGGCGCTGATTCGATAGTTGTCACCTGTCGACATTAGTACTATTTATATCTGGAGCCGTTGCCATATTTCCGATAAATTCTCTGTGGGCCCCCGCTGTTCGGTCTCGCAAAAATTTGTGCGGCAGCTCGATCAATAGGTGGGCTGGTAGGAGGTTCTGTCCCGTTGAGATCGCGAAACACACGTCGCTCTTGCGGAGGGCTTGTTCTCTCGTGTCTTTGTCGACTTCATGGACACACTCCTCCTCCGCAAGGATACTTTGCTCTTCACGGGCAGCGCACAGCCTTGGTCATATGGTACGCGTTATTCACTCTCCCAAGCAGCCTTTAAGCGCTCCCGCCAGTGGACACAAACGTGGCACGCGGACGCTGCTCTTTGCAGACCATCCTGGGTGCATCTTCGGCTAATGGCTTCATGATATCGGTTCGAGGGTAGCCCGCTTCGAGGCCGCCAATTGCGTTTGGCAATACCTGGTGCACCTCTTCCGTGGGCGAAGAAGGTGCGCAAACGAGATCCACTCAGCTACAAAACGCCCCCATAGGGTTCTCAAATCATCTTATCACCACTTCCCACTTTCGAGGTACGCTAATTGACCCTCTCTAACGCGCTTGTCGCATTAAGATACGTAATAGCGCACTACCGGTGGCATTGTCTGGGAAGAAATGGGGCTCTCAACGGATCGCCTGTCCAGTTGACTGCCCAGCAATGGGGCTTGCTAGGATTTCGCGTTTGAATTCTGGCAGGCTGCATTTCTTTAAACTTGGCACATCAGTCATACCCATGCGACTTGTGATAGAGCACCCCTTCCCCAATAGTTGCAAGCGCACCAAGCCTAGAATGGAAAGCGACTATCGACAGAGCTGGAGCAAGCTTCGAATACCAGAATGCGTCTCCAATGAAGGGGGACTAACGCGGGCCCGGTTCGCACACCGCGTGGCCCTCAGTACTCGCAAGCGATGCCATTGATACAACAGCACGAGAGTTTCTTATGGTCGCGTGAATCATAACTCGCAATGTCTCACCTCACATACGAACGCCCTCATCGAGTAGGAAACATTGTCGTGCGTGCCGGGCGAAAACTGGACTCTGCGAGCTCCACACTACGTCGTGTGCCGGCTTCCTGGACCATAAACGCACAGGATACTAGATAGACCCCGGCGTGAACAGTGTCTAGAAGTCGTTCTGGGCGGGTACTAGTCCATTAACTCGAGCTCTGCGAGTGTATGCGGGAGTGCTATCCCCCTGGCCACAATCAGCCGATAAACCGAAACCGAAGCAACGCACAAAGGCAATCTTAGAAGAGCACGTAGTGAACAAGGAGCGCGATCTAACAAAGAAGCAGGCTACACGTCTGCCGACATACCCGGTGCAACGAGTCTACGAAACACCACACGCCTCTGAGTTACAAAGGGCTATCTCGACTGACCAAGCAACGTGTGAGCCGAGAGAAATATTAATCGCTTTACAGTCTAACCTCGGGCTTGGGCGACGATTGGCGTCGGGGCAATCTGAGCCGTGTACTACGAAATAGCTCTTGTCTCCGTGCTGTTCAAGAGCCGGACAACTCAACCGAAAAGAGCGGCGTAGTCTGGGAAAGGCCGAATGTCCTAAATGAGAACAAGCAGTGTTTCCCATGCGGTCACAAGGGGCATCAAAAGGAAGGCGGAGAAGGATAAAATAGAATAGCAATGGAAGCAGCCGCATTGTAATCGCCAATCTTCGATACTGAAGGCCACCGCTGGGCGGGACATCCTGTGCAAGCTTCTCGTCCAATAATCAATTCATGACGATCTTACATCGAAGTCTTGTCTCCCAGTCCTGTCGATAGTCGCTTTCCCGCATTCAGACTTGGCTCTTGTCGACTCCAAGCGCTGAGAAACGGTGGCGACGAGTGCGCGATCAAAGGGAGTCACCTGGCGGCATTATGGTGCAAGTGGAATCAAGTTAGAGAGACACGCCTCTGCCAGTAAAGAATGCGGGCTGACGGGGCCTCTATACAGGCAAACCCATCGGTCGCGATAGGCGCCAGTCGGAGAGACCTAATATGGACAGAGACGAAAGGAGCCGGTTAAGCGCTGGACGGCACAACTGAATGGTAAGTAATCTCAACCGGGGGAATACATTTCTCTGCCGACACCTAGTGTCCTTGCTTACCTATAAATAATCACAAAATACCTCACTAAAAAGAATTATATGTGCCGGTAAGTCGGCGAATAAATTGAGAGCGTCATCCAAATATTTCACAATCGACGGATTTAGCTCTAACGATAGCTACCAAGCCCAACTAAGAAGGTAATGATGGAAAGCGAACAGCCGCGCGAGGGCGGTTCTTAAACCGAATTTAAACAATCCGATCGGTATCACCAGACGGAACAGTATTGCCAACGCAACGAGTCGGGGGCGGCGATCAATGAGTCACCACGGCTTAACATGCAAATGACCAGTGCGAGGGTATGAGCCGAGGTCCCGGAATGCGGCGGCCATCTCATAGGCCAAACGAGCGCAGCGCGCTGTATGATTCGAGAGGGTGGCGAGCTGTGTGTGGAAACAGTCCGCGGAATCTGAGATACAGGAGGGTTCTAAAGGGTGAGAAATAGGTCCGGCAAACCGACAACGTCGAGGCGTGCCAACGGAGCAGAATCTACCAGCCCACCTTGGGGTGATCGAGCTGCGCTCCACCGGCACATAACAGGTTCCTGGCACAAATCCTGGAGCCAACTGAGCGAAGGAACTGGCAGCAGATACGAACCCTCCTGGTCGCGAATGGCTGTGCGCCATGTGGTGCGACAATTTCAATCCCATAGCGATACTGTCGGTGCACAATCTCAGCGCACGAGAATAGCCGACACGCTGTAATCTCCGAGACCGAGAGCGAACGAAGCGGCCGAGAGTGTGTCTGTGAATCTCGCAACGGTCAGGTCGAATTCAAGTCACCGACGATGTGGGAGATTGGCAATCGAGAGAGCGCATCAATTTTGATCCGTACAGAGAGGAGATAATGAGCGGCAGAGCGATCGAGTGAGCCGCACGTGAATGCTCTAAAAATTAAAGCAAGCCGCTGAGCAAAGTTTGTGCAAGTGCCTGATTGCATCGAGCTGCAGCGTGGTGGTACGAAAATGGAATGTATATCATTTTAGTGTCCGTCATGAGATATCACGTTCGAGGCTAAGAAACATTAGACGTATGTAATAAGAGCAACGAAGAACCAACAACGGTCTAACGTGACGTGTGTCGAAACAATTCCCGGAAGGGAAGATGAGGTGGGGTAACTATTAGCGACTCGAGCTCTCTATATCAGCACACGAAACAGGCGTCACTGCGTCTCAAGGATCGTATTGAGCGATAATGCAGATCCGCTGGAATGGTTACTGTACGATCGAAACCGATGCAAGCAGGCCCAGGAAAATCACACTCGAGCGCCTATGCGAGATTGGTAGCGAAAGGCTGCTTTGATTACCAACGCTGCCCTTTGAACGGAGGAGTCGGTGTAAAGCTTTGAGCGCTGAATAGATGTGACGTCCAGACGGGTTTCACGAAAAACATATGTTCACACTATGCGCGCGCGCGAGACCCATAGGGCTGAGCAGAAACAAAGCACCATGGAGAGGGAGCGTGGCGGGTCTGTCGAATGCTTAATGTGCGCAACGATCAGTGTGGAAAGTGTTACCCAAAGCACGTTTCACTCAGCGTAGCACGAAAAACCGCGTGGCCGCGTGAAGGAAACAGCCACATGACTTTCCTAAGAGTCTGTATGACATACCAGCTTAAGTGTAGGGGCTATGACCTTGGACAGGAGGGCTTATATCCTAATTAAGTGCCGGCGGTTATACGAGAGACCTCACTCACGGCGACTTTCCTCCTATGTGCGAGATGGCACACGCACCGGGCGTTTACTGCCACTGTGAGAAGTATGAATCCTCTTGCTCAAATGGTCAGGCAATCGGGAGGAGTTATTATCGTCGTACTATAGGGCCGCTAACTATAACGAAGATTGGCAGCGCGGCGAAGCAAGTATGTCTACGTGCAACGAGTCTTATGGTGTACTGTCGGAACACACGGCCAGAAGCTGGTGTTGTTATTCGGCTACGTGGCCTCAATGTGGGTCTGAGCGCCATAATGATTGAAGGTGAATGAGGGAACCTGCTCCACGAGATGTGGGGTAACTGCGCGCGCAATATGGGATTGTGTCAGAGACGCTATAAGCACTAATCGGCCTGGACTCGGATGTCTCAGAAGTTCCGCCCTCGAGTTTGAGGAGCCACCGAGTTGATTCTGGCCCT
>Ga0163217_1016741_pt1 | contig 10805 bp, 6 predicted proteins | sample SynspAceP_FD_185933 | JGI IMG/M metagenome (GOLD analysis project Ga0163217, IMG submission 185933) | Saline lake microbial communities from Ace Lake in Antarctica - Synechococcus sp. Ace-P (PacBio error correction) | ecosystem: Environmental > Aquatic > Non-marine Saline and Alkaline > Saline ...
AAAGAAGGAAGGAAATCGGTTTTTTTTCCCCAAAAACTTAATTCCGGGAAAGTTGTTTTGTATATCTTAGATGAAACCTTTTCCCAATCGGGTTTGCCCATCAAAAGAGAACCAAACAACCGCTTTAATTGGGGACTCGTTAAAAAAACAATGCCCGCGTCTTGGGCAATTACAAATAATTGGTAGTAGAACACCGAATTGAAGAACAAACAAATTGTTTTTTGCAGCAAGATTATTTTTGGATTGAATATTTTGGACCAAGGTGCTTGGCGAAAAGTTGGAGAAAATAGTAGCTTTTTGGTACACCAGAAAGAAAAAGTTTGCGAAAAAATGAAAAAATCCGTTTAACCAGGGGCTTTTTTAATTTATCTGGGTAGTAAAGTTTATCCCGGTACCGAAAACTCGTCCCGCATTGAAAACAAAGGTGCCATCCGTATTACGGGTGCAGCTGAAATAACCTTTGAAATATTTTAAACTGTCGATTTCCCATTGGGGACGCCCTTTTATTGGCAGTAACAGGTGTTTTTCCTGGTTCTTGGAAAAGTAACTCTAATTAATACGATTTTTAAAAAAGCTTGTCTCGTGAACTGAATCGTTTCCCCAAAACAAAAAACCAGGGAAAATTTAAAAAAATTGACTGGGTATGAAAAAATTAGAAAAATAATAAATATTGAGAACCAAAGTCCAATTTGGAAAGAACCACCGCGAAGCAATCCAGCAACGTATAACCAAGTGTTTTTTGATGAATATTCGGTGACCCTATTTGCTTTCTACAAATGAAGCTAAAATTAGAGGCTTAAAAAAAGGACGTTTTAGTTTTCAAATGTGAAAGGTTGGGTCCCGTTGTGAGGCTTGGTAGAGGGATGGTATTCTAAAAATCGAAATGCCCAATTTTCCTACCTGATGTTTATGTCCCTTGTGAAATTTGTCATGGACCAAAGATACAATTCCCAGAAAACCGTTAAGAAAGTTCGTTACAAAAGGCAAGAATATTTCTGATTGTACTAGGTATGAAATTGAAGAAGCCCGTTGTCTTTTTTTGAGCACATTCCCAAAAAATTCATCGTAAAGTACAAACCAATTATTGAATCGTTGGAATTAGGATATTGACATTAGGTCAAAACCCAACAACATTATCCGGAGGAGAAGCTCAACGCATGCAAGCTAGCTAGCGAACTTCATAAAGCGTCTGATGGAAAAAGAATTTTTAATATTCTAGATGAGCCGACCAAACTGGACTTCATACAGAAGACATCGCTCGTTATTGGAAGTCTTAAACCGCTTATTTGAGGCCTGGAAACACGTTTTTTAGTGATTGAAACACAATCCTAGATGTGATTAAAAAAACCAGCTTGGGACTACATTATTGATCTTGGTCCGAAAGGTGGGTGCTGGAGTGACAATTTTTGCAACTGGGACTCCAGAAAAAATTGCAAAAAGCAAAAAAATAGTTTTATACTGGATATTATTTGGAAAAAAATACTGAAAGAGATAAAAACCGCAAACTATAGAGACAATCTAAATAATATAGTGGATAAAGTGATCAAAAGTAACAGGCCCTTTTTTCTATAAGGGTCTGTTGTTTTTTTATTTCAATAGTGTTTCACTAAACGCTGTTTTTGTGTTCGTGTTAAGAACTAAAGAATGAGTGTAATAAGAAAAAAGATTCAAGTCTAAAGTAAACCATATGGAAATCGTTCTAAAGTCCTATGACAAAACCCGTTTTAGTAAAAAGCATAAAATAGAATATAAGAAAGAATAGCTAACAACCCCTATTGCTTGAACAATTACTAGATAGATGGAATATTCCAAGGAGGGATAGTATCATGAAAGAAAGAAGAAAGAAATCCTAGAATTAGTAAAACAAGAAACATCATTTCAACAGAAAAAGAAGCTCTGGTTTGTTGAACACAAGTGCTAAAAAAGATAGTAAAGAGCAAGTTAAAAGAGATCAAAAACAGTTCAAGACCAGTTCGTTTACCTCAAGAACCTATCGAGTCTCCACACGTAAGAAAAAATAAGTGAACAAGAAGACTGAACAAAGAACAAGAAGAATACGATGAATACAAAGAAGAACAAAAGAAAGACCAAGAAAACAAATTAGAAAGCAATATTAGAAAAACTTGCTAACGAAAGCGTCAGCTTATTCTGGTTCAATTAGATGAAAAAGATAGTGAAATTAAGAGCAATTAGAATCAACTAAATAAAGCCAAATTGAAAAGCTAAATGTATTAAGAAACATTGGGGAAGACTTTAGAACGAAACTAAGACGCTGAAAAAGAACCTGAGTTAAAGCAGTTAAAGTCATGAAGATAGAAGAGTATGAGGGCTCATTAAACTGATCTCGAAGAAAGATAGAGTAACATTAATGGAACAGTTACGTAAAATCGTTAAACAAAAAACAATGGGGATCTCAAAAAAAACAAAAACTCATTGAAAAATTTGAAATTCCAGATGAATTGGAAAGAATGTAGCCAAGACACAACCAATCAAGTTGGCGGAAAAATGACAGAAGCAGGAAAATCAATTTGGGTAAGTTAATGAAGAATACTTTTTCTTCAGTAATGGAAAATATGGATTGGGAAAGATGTAATGTGCGTGTTTCGCAGGATTAGCCTTCTAACGAAATTCACACACAGAATTTGTTATCCTAATTCGATGGCGTCTATTATTGATGTGAAACAGTAGCCCCAAATGGTGGATGTTCTTTTTAAAACTTGGAAAGGTGAAGATATCAAAGTTGAAACAGAGATTAAAAATTTAATGGAAAACTTGATTCTGATAGTTCCCTTTTGAAGCATTCTCAAGCGTAGTACAATTGATGTAACAGAAGAAAAAATCTTGTTTCATATTCCAACCAAACGTATTCGTTGCGATATGACTTTTTTTATTTACCTGAAAGAGTCATATGATCACACAGCTATCAAGCTATTAAATGGAAACGTGAGAATAGAACAGTTTGAAAGGTGAAGATATTTACGTAAATGCACAAATGGTGACATGTGTTTTGAAAAAGTAAAAGCAGATGATTGAAACAGAAAGGCGTAAATGGAAAGTATCTCTTTGTAGATAGCACTACAGAGTCTAATTGTTAACAGTATTAATGGTGGTATTGTGCTCAAGGAGGTTTAACGTGTTGATTTTTTATCACAGTTAATGGCACGTTAAGGTTACCTGTCTTGAATACAGACTTCAGCCAATTTTAGAAGCTTCATCCGTCAATGGTGCGTTAAAGTTTCTGTTCCAAAAAGAATTAAGTATAGGAAGGAAAATGCAAAAAGTAACTTAAGGCACCATTCCAAAATTCGAATGGAAAAAAACAAAATAATGCAAAGAGAAAAAGATCGCACAATCAATTACTTGAATTTAGAAGACAAAATGATGGTAATCGTAATAATTAACAGTTAGCCAACAACGACTGGACAATATATTCTTAAAAGATAATGAAACAAAATAAATAACAGAATAAACGGTTATTTATGGGATAGAGGCTCAATTGAAATAATTTTGAAAGGGTGATTAGAAAATGAAAAAAAAATTAACAAAATCAAAAAATAATAAGGTAAGTCAGTTGGCGTTTTAGGTGGAATTGCAAGAATATTTTCCGATTTTGAATCCTAGTTCTTTGCGTATCCTATACTCCATTGCTATTTGTTTTGGGGTAGGCTCGCCTAATTATTTTATATATTATTCTGGCAATTATTATGCCGAGGCTCCAGGGTTCAAGAAAAATTCTGATTTGGCATAAGGATTTAAGGACGGTAAAAGTGGAGAAATAAAATCCCGTAAAGAAGCTGAAAAGGTAAACGAAGAGAAGAAAGGAACCCTAATGACTGGAGTGACTTCTTAGTGAAATATTGGCAAGTAATTGTCGTTAATTGCACTGATTTTCTTAGCTTTATCAGGGCTTTTCCAAAAATTCTTTTTACGTAGCGAATATCTGGATTGCGTTAGTAGCAAGTTTAGTCCTTTTCTGTAATTAAATTATGGCAAAGTTAAAACCAATTTTATTTCTCTGTCTTTACCAGTTTTATAACAATACTCACTTTAGGTCTGTTCAGTATTGTTATACAATGCGTAGCATGCTAAGTTTACCATCTTCTATTGTGGGTCCAGGGTTTCAAATTCAGGACCATTTGGAAACAACTATTTTAATAAAATTTTTGGCAAATTTAAAAAAAAAAAAATTTTTTTTCTTTTGGGTTTTTTCCCATTTGTAAATACATTTATTAGTAGCAGAATAGTTGTAAATAGATAGTAAAATAGAACAATGTGTTTTGCGTATGTTGTATGACGAATTAGTCTATGCCAATACTGTTTTTTTGTAAAACACCACAAAAAGAAACTAAAATTTAAGCAATAGTAACAGTAATTCATACAAAAAAAGTGTGATTTTCTCTTTTAATAGCCCTAGTTTAAAATGGTAAAAAATAAGGAAATGTTAAGCAAACTTTTTTTAAATCAATCAACTTATAATAATAAGCAACCAAGCTAAAATGGAGCTCAAAAGGAGAATAAAGTATGACTAAATAGTTGTAAGCAGTAAAAGAATTAGTGGACACTCTTAAGTTAAGTTTGTACATAATGGAGAGGAATTTTTAAACAGAAAACAATCCAGACAACTGACCTTTCAAAGACCAGGTTTGGAATTGACAGGTGCTATTTAACTATTAACCCGCAAGAAGCGCCTGCAAACTATTCGGCAGAACAAAATTTCCATTTTTCAGAACGCATGTCTAAGTGATGAGCGGTTAATGGTTTTTCGACGGATGTGTCAGCCAGAATACACCTGCTTTTTAGTTTCACGTAATTTGACATTACCTAAAGAATTGATTCAAGCGACAACTGAAAAAAGAATCCCCATTATTGTCAAATCACCGTAATGCTACCTACTCGTCTAGCTAGTTAATGTCACGAATTTTTTAGAAGAACGTTAGCTGAAAGAGAACCGTTCATGGTGTGTTAAATCGATATCTCACGGAATGGGTGTCATGATTACTGGGGACAGTGGTGTAGGGGAAAAGTGGAAAACACTTTAGAACTCAATTTCAAAGAAGTCATCGTTTAGTACCAGATGATCGAGTTGAACTTCACGTGGTTGGAGAAAACCGTTTTAAACTTGGTGAGCCGCCTGGAAATTTTACGTATCTAATTGAGATTCGTGGAATTGGCAATTTATCGATGTGCTAATTTATTTGGAGTAGGAACCATCCGAACTAAGTAAAGCGGTTAATCTAATTGTTAACTTTGGAATTATGGGATAAACTTACTAAAATTTGACCGTCTGGGAATCCCTCTGATGGGAAAAAGAAAGAATTTCTAATGTGATGTTCCTTTGATTTCTATAACCGGGTTAAAACTGACGTAATTTAGGCGGTCATTATTGAATCAAGCTGCTATGAATATAATAGAGCCAAACAAATGGGATCATAATGCAACTGAAACATTTTGAAAGAAATCTTGAAAAATTAAATCAAAGCAATTCTGGGAGAAAGCTTTAAAAAAAGGAGATTAGAAAGATGAAGCTTTTTATTCAGTGCAATCAACCCTAATTGCATTTTCATTGGGGCCTCTTGAAGTTTATTGGTATGGAGTATTTATTGCTTTCTGCTTATTTTTGTAGCCTATAATTTTTAATGCAATGCGCGAAGCAAAAAAAAAAACGCGGGATTGAAGGAAGATCATGTCATTGATATGGCTCTTTGGTCGCTACCCATCGCTTTTAAATCGGGGCAACGTTTATACTACGTTATCTTGAATTAGAGTAATTACTTGCAAAATCCCAGGCGAAATAATGGCCATCTGGAATGTGGAAATTGCCTAATATATGGTTGGATTGATTGCTGGAGGTCTAACGGTTTTATTGGGGGTTACACAAAAAAGCATGTAATCTCCTATTTGGGTTGAATGCCTAGATGTTCTTGCACCTAATGTCTTGTTAGCCACAAGCGATGGACGTTGGGGAAACTTTATTAACCAAGAAAGCAATGTGGAGAAGTTACAAGAACTTTTTAGAAAATCTTTTTATGCCCTGAATTCATTATTAATCAAATGAATATCAATGGTGTTTTTATCACCACGACTTTTCTTTATGATCTCTTTGGGAGTTTAACTGGATGTATTGATTGTCTTATTGCCGAATCGTAAATCCCTTATTGCGTCGTGCGAAGTAGCCTTAACCTATGTTTTGTGGTTTCATTTGGACGTTTTCTTTTATTGAAGGACTAGAACAGATAGTTTAATGGTTAGTGATTGGTTGCGTGTATCCCAAGCATTAATCAAGGTTGTTTTTATTCATAGCTTGCACTGATTATCTGGGCAACGAGAAGAAAGAGACTAATACTCCCGTTCCTTATTAATCTAGAGGGTTAACTGCAGACGAAGAAGAAAAATCACTCAAATCACTGAATTTGATCATCACAAGCCAAGATATCTTTAAAACTAACGAATAGAAGAATAAAGAACATTGAAATCAATGACAAGGAGGTGACGAAATAACATGTTGAATAAATTGCGCTATTGGGGTGTTGGCTCATGGGGAACAGCTTTGTCAAGGTTTTCTTGAAAGAAAAATGGACACGTAAGGTTCACATTTGTGGGAGTCATAGCCAGGAGCAAAGTGGACGAAATCAAATCAATAACCATAACAATAGCATTATTTGCAAAAGTGATGCTTCAAAAAAATAAAAGCCTCTACTGATTAGCAGAATCTTAGATTCAGTCGATGCTGTTTTTAATTTGTTGTTCCAACGAAGCTATTCGCGAAGTAGCTAGAAAGGTAGAAGCTATCTGAAAATCCTGGTAGTTTATCATTCATGCTAGTAAAGGGTCTAGAACAGAAACGCATAAGCGTATTTCAAATTATTCAGAAGAACGAAATTTCTAAGAATAAACCGTAAAGCCGTGTTGCCTTGTCTGGACCCTAGTCAATGCAGAAGAAGTAGCCGTAAAGGATTTTAACCACTATTTACTGCAAGCATCATCCGATATAGAAACGCTTACTTTGTTCAACAATTATTTATGAATGATTATTTAGAGTGTATCCATAAGATATTATTGGAGTAGAAACTTGGGAGCGGCCTTGAAAAATATTATCGCTTGGAAGCGGCGCTCTCCACGGTTTAGGCTATGGAGATAAATGGCTAAAGCAGCCTTAAATGACTAGAGGATGGCAGAAATCAGTCGTTTAGGTGTAGCTTTTGGAGGCGATCATTAACGTTTATTTGGTCTAAGTGGGGTTGGGCATTTGAATTGTGACGTGTACTAGTGTGCATTTCCGCCGTAATTGGCAAGCAGGGTAATTTCTTAGGAAAAGGCATGACGGGAACGGAAGTTCTTAGACCACAAATGGAAGAATGGTTTGCTGAGGGGAATTACGAAAACGACTAAGCGGTATTGAATTAGCAAAAGAAAAAGAAAATTGAAATGCCAATTACTGCAGTAATTTATGAGGTGTTGTATATATGAGCAAAACGTTAAAGAGGCTTCGATTCCTTAAATGAACCGATGGGAAATCAGGAAAATTAATTAGTAATGTACAATGGATTACAGAACAAAGTATTGGAGGAATAAAAATGCCAAAAGTTCGTAAAGCGCGGGTCTATTCCAGCTGCAGGCTTGGGCACCGTTTTTTACCGCTACAAAAGCGATGGCAAAAGAGATGCTGCCAATCGTTTGATAAAACCAACATTCGTTTTATCGGTAGAAGAAGGCATTAATTCGGGATTGAAAAGATATTTTTAATTGTAACTGGAAAAAGTAAGCGTGACCAATTTTGAAGGATCACTTTGATTCAAATCCAGATTAGAAAAGAAAATTTGAGAGCGCAAAGATCAAGCTCGCTCTTTTTAGAGTTGGTTGAAGAACGACAGGTTTTGAATTTGGTTTTTTCTTCGTCAATTCTTATCCCCAAAGGAACTAGGTCATGCTGTTTTAACAAGCTAAAAGCATTTATTGGGAATGAAACCATTTGTGTTAGCTCGGGGATGAATTTTGATGGAAGACGAAGTTCCCTTTGACAAACAATTGATCAATGGTTACGGATAAAACTCATGCTTCTAATAATAGGCAGTAATGAAAGTCCCACATGAAGATTACTATAAATACGGCAATTATTGATCCTGAAGGCAAGTAGATGAAAACAACTTCATAATGTAACGTAGTTTTTGTGGAAAAAGCCTAAGCCAAAGAGATGGCAACCCAGTGATTTAGCTAATTTTTAAATTGGACGTTAACTTGTTGAACTCCTGAAATTTTCGATAATTTAGAAAAAAACACGAACAGCTGGTTGCTGGTGGAGAGGATTCAAATTAAACTGATTGCCTATTGATACTTTAAATAAACGCAAGCGTGTTTTTTGCACAGAATTTAAAGGACAAACGTTTTTGATGTGGGGGATAAGTTTTGGATCCTGAAACTAGTATTCAGTATGGTTTTTAAAAACACAACGAAGTAAAAAGATGCTTTACGTGAATACAATCATTAAAATTAGGGACAACAACTTGAAGAAAACGAAAAAAATAATCATTTATCTGAAACAAAAAATAAATTAGCGAGAAGCCGCTCACCATTTTAGGTGGTGCGATGGACGTTTTTTTATTGAAAATAATCCCTATTGAAGAACATAGGAGGTATAATCAAATCAAGAAGCGTCTGTGCTATACTTGTTTATCAAATAAAGTGCAATAAAAAGGGGAAGCCACATGTCAAGATGGGGAAAATGAAAACAGCTACAATCATACCATTTATTCCCGCAACTAGCTTTACTTTTAATTTTCAAAGAGGAAATTAAAGCTTTCAAAAAAATGAAATAATGGCAAAGGCTAAAGAGTAACTCCTACTGCAAGCACGTTGATAAAACTGAAGAAGATAAGGTTTCGCTCTTTTGCCCAGTTAGCTATTTGCCTACCAACCAGACAGGTGAATTTGCAGATCATGAAATATTTAGAGGATTTTAATTCGTAGTGATGGAGATATTTTTCCTGAAGCTTAACTATTTCAAGGCCAAATAATTATGCATTTTTAGATGAGTTAGAAAAAAGCAATTAGAATTAGTAATCCATACTTTGCAACTTGAACCAGATGGTGATTTTTCTGATGAGCGAATCTTTGCAAGCAAGTTCATCGAAATAGAAATAAAGAATTTTAAAATATTAACTTCCATTTAGTAAGTCAAATAAATGGAAGTTTTTAATGATACAAGTGGTAGAATAGAAGACATAAATGATAAACTGAATGAAGTTAAAGGAGATATACTGATGGAGACAGGCAGAAAAAATATACGATGTGTTGTTATCGGGGGCTAGGACCGGGCGGCCTAACAGCAGCTCTTTATGCCTCACGTGCCTAATTTAGTACCTAATAATAGAACGCGAGTACCAGGTGGTCAGATGAATGAATACGGCGAAGGTAGAGAATTATTCTGGATTTAACACAGCAATTTTAGGACGCAAGCTTTCTGAAAATATGTACCAGGGAGCCCTTACGCTTCGGGAGCAAGAAACACATATACGGCGAGTATAAAGAAATAATTGAAGGCCGAGAATATAAGACCTAATATCAAGGTAAAAGAATACAAAGCAAAAGCGATATGATCGCAACAGGTGCTGGAGCATCGCAAATTAGGTGCGTAAAGATGGAGAAAACCAAATACAATGGTCGCGGTGTATCTTATTGTGCTGTCTGTGATGGAGCATTTTTTCCGAAACAAAGCATTTTACTGTTATCGGTGGGTTGGCGATTCAGCTGTAGAAGAAGGAACGTATTTTAAACGCAGTTTGCTGATAAGTAAACTAATCGTCCATCGACGTGATGAACTAGATCTCAAAAATACTTCAAGATCGTGCATTTAAAAATGAAAAAGTAGACTTCATCTGAATGCTACTGTTGAACAATTTTTTGGTGATGATATGAAAGTCACTGGAAGTAAAATTAAAAGATACTATGAACAGGCGAATTTAGAGAATGCTCCCTGCTGATGGAGTTTCATCTATGTCCGGTATTTGCCGACTCAGAACAATTCAAGAAAATTAGGTATCACAAGATGATGAAGGTTTGGATTAAGACAATGAAAGATGGAGAAACAACCATTCCTGGAATATTTGCTGTCGGCGATGTTTCCGCTGACCACCGCTAACGGCCAAATAGCAACGGCTGGTTGGAGATGGCAAAGTTTAGCTGGCGACAATGTTTTGTCATTTATTTGAGAAAATTGAATGAAATCTTTAGAAGCTGAAAAAGTAAATTAGTTTTAATGATAATCAGCAAGAGACTGGGTTAATCTGGACTCTTGTTTTTTTTTTGCGGGATGTAACTTTTAATGCGAAAGAAAACTGAGAAAAATGTATACTTGGCAAAAAGAAGTGATTGTAGACGTTTTTTTTAATCAAATAGGCAAAGGATGAATTAAATATGACTTGGGAACAAACATATGAATTTGGGACAATTATGAAAACCGGTTAGAAGAACGATTAAAGGCTGAAATTTACTTACTTTTGGAAAAGGAGATATCAATAAGTTAGATAGATCGTTCCTATGCCTCCCCTATGGAATTTGGTATACTGCTGGGATGAGCGGATAATTTGGCGTTGGAAATTAACCGATGAATCAAGTATACGATCCGTCAAGCTAACAGAGGGGTTAGCTATTTATGGATAGTTTAGGAGAAGAAACAAAAAAAACGTGGTGTCGCAAAATTGCTTTATGATTCAAGAACATCAAATCTCAGAGTTGCCAATGGAAGCTGCAAAAAACATTAGGTGCTCATAATATTCCTAGCCGTTTGTTTTTGAAAGTTTACGTCCTAA
>Ga0163217_1106695_pt1 | contig 10805 bp, 9 predicted proteins | sample SynspAceP_FD_185933 | JGI IMG/M metagenome (GOLD analysis project Ga0163217, IMG submission 185933) | Saline lake microbial communities from Ace Lake in Antarctica - Synechococcus sp. Ace-P (PacBio error correction) | ecosystem: Environmental > Aquatic > Non-marine Saline and Alkaline > Saline ...
GGGCATCCTTCTACCACTTTATAGAGCCGCCAAGAATGTGTTATCCCCCGTGCATAGCTACCACGTTGCCGCATATGGTCCGTGTGACAAAAAGACACCTGATATCGCACGACGGCAAAGCAACAGAAACGAGAACCACATCGTTCTGCAAGTATCACATCGCGAAACCCTTGTCATCTTTCCTTTTGATATCAGAACGCTTTCGCGATGCCTTCTATGCCTGAATCTCACTCATTCCGCCTAAGCGCGTTATAGAATGGTGTTCGACCGCGTCCAAACGGATTTGGCAACGAATTAGCACCAACTGCTGTTGCGCGTGTACACGGTCTTCGAGCGTGAAACAAGCTCGCATGTAAAATTGTCGCCGTGTAGGCGAACAGACGATTGCCTAGGACCCACAACCGACTGCAACCACGCACAGAGTGAGGAACTTCGAATGAGACGCGGATGCATTTGAAATCGAGCATCAAAGGCGCGGAATACACCGTGTCGCCTTCTTATGGAGAGCCGGCAAACGGACCAACTCGTACAGATAAGCAGCCAGTTCTGCGAACCATCCGTTCACCGGGTCCTGATCTCGAGGAACGACAACGTCGAGAAGTTTTTCAAGCCAGTCTTACAGCGCGGCAACACTACACGATGGTTACGACAGAGTCCGACTCAGATAGCCGATGACCCCACGCTTCCCCAGGGCCGTAGAGCTGCAAGTAAAATCGCGGGGCTGGGACGAGTAACCTCGAAATTCCCAGCCGAGGACCGGCGCAACCCGTGACATGTGTGTGCGAACGGCGCCAGCAACCGCTTTGCCGGAAGAACCTCGGCGACGCGGCGAGCGAGATCCATCTGTCCCGTCGACAGTTGAGCATCACTCGCACGACAGCATGCATCCTTTGTGGCGGCGACAGTTAGCCTGCTGTATCCCTTCGCATAACTGCCTCTCGTGGCATTACCTATGCTGGACCCTCTCGGCAAACACTCGTTGGTATCGGCGATCATATCAAAGGCCCTCGCGTATTCACGAGCCCTTGGCTGCGTTATGGCTTCGAGAGCGAACGAGCTCTGAATAGAGCCCATAGCCACATTAGGCGTCGGTATAATAATAAAGTATAACGAGATGACGCTGACTGAGGCCGATTTCATTTCTTTACTGGTCCTTAGTACTGGATATTAACGGCCCAACGCTGTATCGCGAAGCTATGAGTCCAGACTCGCCGCACGACGCGCCAGAATACCGCACCCATACGCAATTTTTATTCACCAGATTGGGTTGCCCTTTCCGATCAAACTTGGACGTCGGATAGACTCGTACCAAAGTTCTCAACACTTCAGGAGCACGAGTAAACATCCGACAGAAACGCGAGAAGGACATAACATAGTCCGAGAAGCGCGTAGAAAAGAAGGAGCCAGTGATTCGAAGGGAGGTGAGGAAATAGGAGGGCAAGGACGTCTAAACATCACCAAGTTTAACGCAGCATACATGCGATGGGATGCGAACCAGGCTACCGAAGTCTCATATTTCTGAGACTTCGTCGAGTCCAGCTCCCTGCCGCTGGTAAGTGTCAATAACAGCGGAATTTTGGCTACTTGCACCACGAATTGTCGCGCAAATCGCATCAAACGGGCTGCGGTCACAAGTCAAGCGATTCACCCAGTTTAATACCATGCGCCACCTGGTCAAGAATCGGGACCACTTGCGGCCTGCGACCCTATATTCTTCCCGGCATAATCTTCTTGCGGGCCAACTCTGTCCGTTTTTGTCACAGCCTGCTTGGCTTCGACAAAATCAGTGTTTTCCAATCAAGGGAGCAAATAGCACGGTTTTTGTCTCACCGTGGCATTTCGGGAGCGCGAGCCCGATGTTCTACACGATCAGTCCCACGCCGGATTGGACGTCAATTCATGCGCGACCGTTCAGCTCACCATCGAGACGCGATCGGCGGGGCTCGCGCGCACGCATTCTGAAATTACGAACTTGCGCGCTGCTATAGTCTCATTTTGAAACCATTGATCCTCGATTAAGAATCCACCAATAACCCCGCTTCGCGTCGCGTACCTCGTGTCAATGCCATCTGAGCAAAGTTGACTCAGTATCGAAGAAGCAAAGCTGCAATTTTGCTTACAGCGTCATGAGGTGCGGACCCTGTTACAGAACTGCGCGGACGTATCTTCGGATGCGAGGCCACCGGCTAGGCAGAAATCCAAAAAGAGCACGTGCCGACTAACGATTCGCACCTCGACAAAGTGCGACTGAGCACACCGGAGCCCACCGAAACGAAGAACGCGGTAGTTCTCACACCCATCGCCAGCCCGCAACCGCGACTACACGCAATCGAGCCAGCCTCACAATCAGGGCTTCGAAAAGGTCGCGATGCAAGAAGCTGGCGCTCGCACACACGCGGAACTTCATCGTCGCGACAAGCGACGCGACGCTTTAATGTGAGGCAACATTGGGTGTCGTCGCGCACTAGGGGAGCTTCGTGCCCGGAAGTGACCAAGGAAGCCGCAACCGCCTGATCCAGCTAGTCTGTGTGCAAATTTTTTCGTCGATCTTTTTCTTTTTTTATTTGCGCGCAGTGGTCGGCGGCTGATCATAAGGAATGACAAAGAACTAGGCGAGACTGGAAAAAATCCTGCATCGAGCTATCGGAGGCAGCTCACACCAGCGCCAGAAGCAACTCTCCATCCGAGCGAACACCACATGTCGCGGATCCAGCGAATACAATCGCAGTTAAGAGGTTACTATTTTTTCACGAGTTTCCACTGTTCGAAGTGCCGAGCCAAAAAATCGCAGTACCGAGCTTCTTTGAGTTGGATTCGATCCCTGCGTATTCCTGGTAAGTAACGAGGCATCAATTGTCGAGTGATGATCGAGACTGGATCCAGCTTAGGATTTGCCCACGGTTGCCTGAAATGATGCATCGCGATGAGCCGCTGGTATGTGCGAAGTCGTAGCAGATCTTAGGCGTCGTCAAATCGCTCTAGATGCGTTGACTGTCCACAAATCTGAGACGATGATTCCGAGCAACATTCCGCCGAAGCTTGGCCGACTTGGTCGAAATGACGTCGCACTTTGCGTCCCACGGATATCGATCGCAGCCTGCGCTACATCGCAAGCCACGACTAGCCCGCCGAGCTCAGCCAAAGCTGCGGGTGATATGCCAGACATTTTCCGTCGTTCTTGCCTGAGTCGTCTCGCGCTGCCGCGTCGCGATCTTCACGTTGAAATACGCCGGTCGTCGCACACCTCAACCACTCTTGCGTAAGCGGAGCCGACGCGCGGTCGAAGGGATTGAAGACCAGCCGTGTGGTCGAAAACGATACAACAACCAGGAAGCGAGCACTCAAGAAACACGCTGCACATCGTAGAGCGAGCGCGGAGAGTGGGTGGACGGACAAACGTCTCACCATGATTGTACCATTTCAAGCAAATGCGTACCTATTTTGTTTAGACTCCAAAATCTTTCATCTCTTGTCACGCCGAGTTGGCTGAACGGCCGCCATAAGGCCCAGCCAAAGTGGCTCTCGCAAGAAAATTGTGAGTACGAGGAGGACTAAGCACACTCGGCAGACCTCACGTAGGCGAGTCTCTCTGAGCTCGCAATTCCAGCGTCTCAGAGAGACGCGCTACGTGGTTCCACCTGAATTCATATGGACGCGTGCTTAGCAACCGAAATATCATTGTCCTCATGCGTGCGCCAATTGAAACTTGAGCCGATCGGGGCGGGCGTCAGCATTGGACCAATCGCCGTGACAAATCTCTATCGCCCATACCGGAACGAAATCAAACACCTCAAGAGGGGCCAAAACTTCGTAATGCACCCGGACTCTCCAGTGTCCGCGCGCACATCGCACACCTCAGCTACACAAATCCTTGGTATGTCCCCGCTTCCTTGAGCAATGATCGCATCATCTCGCAAGTCGTTTGCACGACCAAATCGCCGCGTTCTGCTCAAACCTAGAGCCACGGTAGCAGAGTTTGTGATCGTTCCGAGCACCAATCGCCCACAATCGAGTAAGTTCCTCTTTTGCAACGAGAGATTCCCCACCGACAATTCAATCTCGACTAGCCGGCACCGAGAGCGCGGCTGGCCGAGCTCGTTCAGGACGCACAGCAACTGCACACTCGACCAAGTCGCGTGTCGGCGAGGCCCGCAGCTTGGACCGAATACTCGTAGCCCGCAGATCACCGCGCGCGATTTGCATTGACACACAATAGAGAGCTCGACTCGAGAGAGCACAAGACACATCCTCGAGCGGCACCGAGCGCGCCAATCTTTCCGACCGCGCCAAAGAGAAATTGGGATGAACCGCCTAATGCGAGAGAGCACCGAGCCGACCCAGTCACCAGAGTGAACAGTGTAATCCACGTGACCTTCATACTCCTCACGCTGCTTGCTGCACCGCGGCCGCGATGTACGGCGTCCCCACATGCTGTAGCAGGGCAAAGCCTCCTCCAACAACGACCCTCGCGGAAGTACCGACTAGACGGGTGCGAAAATGAGACACGACATCTCGGTAAACGGCGACTGGGCACCCCAGGCGCCTACATGTGCGCCAACTTGCGCGGAGACTAGCGAATCCTGGCCCTGATTATCGGTCAACGGTGCGCTCGAAAAGGCATGATTACGAGGCTTGACCTTGCTCCGGTACTTCGTCGGCCGTGCCGAAGGGAGGATCCGCCCCCGAACCAAACCGGTGTATATCGATATCGACATGCAAGGCAAGAAGTCTGCGCGAATTGCAGCGCGTAGACGCTCGGCGACGATGGGGCCGGACGTGCTCAGACGGAACGCGCATACGCACGCCCGAACCGACGACGCTGGCTCGGTGTGAAGACCCGGTCTGCGAACATCTATATTTCAGGCGCCTCGACAGCTGTCTACTAAGGACCACCGCTACTCGATTCCGGGAAGCCCCTATCCGAACCGCCACGAATGTTCATCGTTGCGGAAAAACCTTGCTTCCAAAACCTTGAAAAAGCCTTGATCCGGAGAGTCGTTGACGACCTCGCTGGGGCGAAGCGTGACCCACCTTCATAATCGCTAACCAAACCGATGTTTTGCTGAGCGTCTGAAACGCGATACATCCGAACGCAAAAAATTGAATCTAGTCACCGAGGCGTGGGGCGGACCAATACGGCAAGTTTACCTCAACGACCGCCGGGCAGCGAACACACTATCAGGAAAGGTTGAACAGGAAGCCCGACCTGATCGTCCTCCGAAATTCGTCAACGAGGCGGCCTTTTCGGAAGCGAAACGTGGAGCGAGCGTTATGGGAGGATCGTGTGCCGACTTCCGCAAGATTGGCCCGCGAGTGGATTATTCTGACCCGCATCTTATTCCGTTCCAGGCTGGTGGGACTTGTCGAGTCAAGCGGAAACATCGATGACGACCCCCGCGCTTTACTGAAGGCGTCCGAGTGTTTTTGCGCAGAAGAACAGAGCGCGTGTATCTGAGAAGGATCCTCTCAGCATAGCGGCTACGTCGTCCTGGCGGCAAGGGCATCCCTACATCACCCTCAATGAAAGATCAATATTCAACGCATTGGCAACGTCTAGAGGTCACATCCGTCTTCGCCGTCACCTCAATGCGATGTTCCCGAGAGTGGACACTATCGACGGCGCGCGAAAAGTCAGCACCTTCACGGTTGCGCTACTTGAGCCCCGTTCTGAGAGCCCGACAACACCCTTACCACGCCGATCCGCGAGTCCGCGATTAGGGTTCTATATCCAAGCGGCGAACACGTCGTGAGAACTTGACGATTCGGCATCTCTGCGCGAAAACCGGCCCCCCGACTCGGCATGTTAACTCGATCTGCTGCAACGTCCGTAAGATGTGAGACATCCGGTGCACGCCTGATCCTCGGTTTCGAAACCGAGAGAATTCGATAGTGAGACAGATCGATACGAATTCGGGTCCGAGCCTCAAAATGGTTCGAAACCACGCAGGACACATCCCGCGAATTCGCTGACGCGATGGATACGCAATAAGCGGGTGGCGCTTCGCTGCATTGCGGAACATTCGTCGCCGCGGATCGAAGCCCCGCGAATTCTCGGGGAGCAAATAGATCGCAATCCGCCCACTATGCCTTGGCCGCGGAATTCAGACTGAAGAGCCAGCGCGACGATGCGTCGACCCTGGGAAGCCCGCACGATGCCGCATGGCAGACGAGCCGGCAACCCCGAAATTGGCAAATGCGCCGAACACATGGAATCGTTCTTTTCCTACCCTGAGAAAGGTCAACCGAAAAAATGAGGCTGCTTCGACTGCGTTGCCACATAGTCAATTATGGATCGATGCCGCCGGTGCATATCCCGTGACGGGCAGGGTCTATCTGTGCATCGCGCCGAGACCGAGCGGTCATAAACTCGTCTTTAGAGAACCACCATCGCTCCATCTTTTTCCCACAGCATTGCGTGCGGTGCCTATGCCTCCTGCAATGCCAAGTTGGCGATGTTTCTTTGGCGACCTTGGCAAGACCTGAAATCAAAACGAGTATTCATCGCCGGTGAACTGTGGAAGCTACCTGATCGAACTGGTCAACGGGTCCTCGAGCAGAAGTCGACGGCTTCAGCGTGCCCATCGCTCAACAAGGCTGAGATTTCCAAATAACCACTATTCACAGCTGACACGCGAGGATGAGACCCATGCGCTCTCGCTGGCGGCAAGTGGATCGGCGAAAGAGCGGCGCTAAGCCTGAGCCGAGTTGATGATCTAGATCTGTCAAAGAAACATCCAGATGCTCGAATTACCCGTCATTGGTGAAGCGGAGCGCTTGCACGCCGTTGAGTGTGGGGACAAGCTTACCAGCTTGCCGTCGAAAAATGCATCGGAAAATCAATATCGCAACTGCTCGGAAAGCGTTAGCGAGCACAACGAGCGAGCGGCGACGAAATCCTATCATTGCAGAATATCTGCCTAGAGAACGACTCCTATAACTGATGAGCCATTCAGGCGGAACGATCGACACTGCGATCCGGCGGCTTTCGTTCGATCTGCTGTTTACCACCCACCGCCGGAAGAGTCCGAGGCTTTTGCATTCGATCCGTCGAGTCGATCGCACCAGCTGGCGCGTACGCAGAGAGCTACGTCGAGCTGAGTAGCTTCCGCCGCGCACTATTATCGTTGAACCGCTTAGCACGCCTGAGTTAAGACCTCGGGCTCACTTAGCGCGACACGACATCGGGTTGAAATTAATCGCGACAAACGCCGCGACCGTGCCTGGCGAAGACTTCCAGTACTCGAGCTAAGGCGAGCGGAGTACCTGCCGGCGCGATTACGTCATCCATGGCGGGAAGCTATACAAACAGCTAACGACCAATATGCCAGTACCGCACGGGTATCAGAATTCACCGCAAGAGACATAATTGCGGGCGACGTGCTGTGGCCCGACGCAACACCACGAGGCGTGATCGCGACCGCGTTTTCTGTCTGGACCGGACGTGGACTGCCTCGCGTGCGGTCAATGTCTGATAACGCAAAGATGAACACGTAACTTCGGCCGAGATCGCGCGCTCGCTCGATCGAGACGACATGCCACACTCCGTGTGACGCGAGTGAGACGATGGCCCAACGAACAATACAATTGCTGTCGCGGTCAACGATACCCGTTACAGAGCTCGATCCGACTTCACTAGCGACGCGGCAATATATCTCGCTGACGTAAGCCGATGTTCGCAGGGCAGCACCCCTGTGATAGAGTCAGTCGTCCGTCAGGAGCGTCTGGCCCAAGAGGCGAGTCAATGCAAACCTCCGAAACCCCACGCCGCTGTCTGCTATGAAACAGTCAGAAGAACACACAGCCCGAGTGCGGCCAAGCGGCACACAACCAAGTTGGAAATCGGCCAGCTCGTAAGGTCCGGTCTGATCTTGCCGGAATCGTCGTGTGTAGCGGAATTGGGGACGGGAACTGACCGACAGGAGAATCGATGCACTCGAACCGAATCGTCCAAAACGGCGACTTACAAGCCTCGACAAGGTGGTCACAAAATCAAGTTTTGTGAAATCGAAGTCCGAGTTCATTGACGGGGGTTTCAATCCCGGATCGGTGGAAGATGGGAGCGTGTGGATCAAGGTTAGCACCAACGGGTGTCCACGGTCACCGTTGCCGAAAACATCTGACGCAGCATGGACGTGATCGAACAGGACCGGTCCCAGATCAACTTCACGGTCGAACTGGCGGCAATCGACTTTACGTAAAGACGTACACAGTCCTGCCTAGAGAATGGCACGCCAATGCCGCATCACGTTTTTGATCGGCGGCGATTCGCATGAGCCGAGTATCAAACCGAAACTGCGGTTCACGCAATAGCTCGTTACTTGCGGGCGCTCTTCCGATGTGCAATCGTGCCGAGTGCGTTGAGTGTTTGTGGAGGCGGCAAGCGATTGAAATTGCGCTGAGGTATCCGAGCAACTCCATCGCAAGGACCTCACAAAGAGCGAGGTTTTGCAGACGATCGACTGGAGTTGCCGGTCGATGCAAATTCCTCCCGCTCAATCTCCACCGATGGTTGGAACGGCTACGGGCACGATCAATCGGTGCGTTGAGTTCGATTCAAGGCTGATTCCCAAGCCCGCCAGACGGACTTTAGCGAGCGAACCGAGCCACAGCGGTTTTATCAGGAAGCTTCCGCCAAAACCAGAGTGTTGTTTACAACGGCAAAAGGAAAACGCTTGTCCCAATCGCACACCTGCACGCCACCCATTTGGCGTTAGCGAAGTTTTTTTTGGCGAGCTGTCGTCGGGGTAAAGCATCACTTCCCCGGTGCGGCGCGGTTCATACCGGGGCGAGCGATTCCGATCGCCGGAGGGGGAACCGCTGGAGCCCGGCTAAGCAGGCCCAGATCTCGTCGTTCTAGATAAATAGTAGCGTCGTATTCCGTCAGCTCGGAGAAACATGAACGCCGACACTAAGCAGCAGGCGGACGTCGTGCGGCGCTGGCTCGTTTGGATCAACTCATTTAGTCCAGACGCAACCCGCTCACGCCGTCGAGTAAGGTGGAGTAACCAATTCATTCTGTTTTGTGAGGCATTTGGGGACTGTTTCCGGACAGGGGAATCGGATGAACAATCGACACAACCGGGGCGAATACAAAGCCCATGCTTTGCTCCGACAAAGAAACTGCCCTAAAACGTTGTCCCTGCCAAAGCGGCTAATCGTCCCGGCTTAGTGAATGACGCTCGGTATGACCTGCTTCCACTCTTTCTTTCGCCCGAGCGCGATCTGCCGGGTTTCCGGCGGATTGCGCGCAACCCGACCGACTGCACAATCCGAACTCTGACTGGCTCGCGATGCACACAATGTGTCAAAGAGCAAGCCTGGTACAGCTTCAATGTCGCTTGCGCAAGACAAACCTGCAGCATAATGCCTTTGAAACAGCGAAGACCACATACCTGCGCACACAATGCTGCGGATTGCGACGCCGGCGGCAGCGCGATTCAGGGGGGGTATGCCGGCTGCAGATCCAGCGTGACGCTGACTAATTCGATGTGCTGTAGGGCGACACGGAAATCCTTGGCTCCAACGGCCGCGAAGGATCAGAGCCGGCACAGGCGATATTCGCGACTGGCAATAGTGGTGTGCTTAGCATAGAACGATCAGTGCTGTCCCCACGTTAGCGTAAGTGCGCGTCCGCCATAAAAAAAAAAAAAAGAACAATGCAGGCCTTGCGCGGGTGACCGTAGCGATACGATCGGTGCGAGCCTCCTCGTACTAAATCTCCACAAGCCAGGGCCGCCGCGCCGGGGCTTTTTTTTTTTTTTTCAACTTGCACTGACCTGCTGCAAACACGGACATCCGCGAATCGCCTCGGCTTTCGACCGTTGAGGGATTCTGTCGCCACAGCAATCGATGTCACTCAACCGCTGAATTCCGACGCATGCCTATCGTGCCGCGATTGTGCCCGGTAGTCTCGCTGTCAGACATGCGTGCAGCGACTTGAAAAGCGACCAGCCTTGCCCTCTGCAATGCATCGCAGCCATCCATAGTTCGGAATGCGCGTCGCTCGCCGCCGAAACCGAAGTCGCATCGGCGTGTTGACATCCCCTGGCCCCGGAAGTGCCAAATGCCACAAACGATTGACCATCACACCGGCGTGAGCGGGTTGCCCTGATCGGTGATCCAACGAGCCAACGCCGCACGACGTTCGCCCTCCGCTGTGTCCGTGTTCCCAGTGACCGGATCGAGCATTTTTTCAACGACGACAGCGCTGGCGGGCCCAGCGGTTCCCCCCCGGATTTCGGAATCGCCCTCCGCACCAGATCCTGCACCGGAGGCAACATTTCTTCGCTTTCCCCGCGACACCAAAAACACTTCGTGCGGTGCGATGAGGACAAGCGTGTTCTTGCGTTGACCAAACGGTTTTGGCTGAAAGCTCCCGTCAAATCGCAGTGCGTCGTCCTCGCCAAAGCGTCGGCAACGGCTGACATCACCTGGGACGCCAAAGCCCGATTGATCGTGCCCGTAAGCCGTTGTCCACCATCGTGGAGATAGCGTGAGGAATTGCAATCGACCGGCAAACTCCAGCTCGAGTCCGCAAACCTCGCGCGAGTGAGTTGCGGATACTCAGCGATCAAGTTCCCATCCAAAAAACATACCACGCCAATATCGGCCGATGCACACCGGAAGAGCCGAAGTAAACCGAGCTTTGGCGGTAACCCAGTCGGTTGGAATGACCGGCCATGCGAATCGCCGCCATATCAAACGGAATGCCGCATTGCGTGCAATTCCCTAGCAGACTGTGTGTCCGTTTCGTAAAAGCGGAAGGAAGGCCATAGCATAGCAGAGACGGAAAAAGCAGAACGAGG
>Ga0163217_1003922_pt1 | contig 10804 bp, 6 predicted proteins | sample SynspAceP_FD_185933 | JGI IMG/M metagenome (GOLD analysis project Ga0163217, IMG submission 185933) | Saline lake microbial communities from Ace Lake in Antarctica - Synechococcus sp. Ace-P (PacBio error correction) | ecosystem: Environmental > Aquatic > Non-marine Saline and Alkaline > Saline ...
TCATTTTCTTTTTAATTATTTCTGTCCTTGAATTTTACAATTAATGTGGAATTCAAAAATTTTTATTTTCTTAAATTCAAACTGTACTTAACAAAGTAATTCTGTTCTTTAATTGCCTCATTTTATTTTTGCTCTTCCTCATTTTTTAAAGGTATTCTTCACCAAATTCAAACTGATCACTAAAAATTCTAAATTCTTCAATATACCCATTTCAAAATTTTTAACTGTTGAATAGTTGGAATTTTATTATATTTAAAAACAATAAGCGTTTTCATTGTGATGATTTAACAATTTTCTTCTCCAAAACAAAAACAAAAACAAAAATACAAATATCAATGTTCCTACCCTTTTTCCAATTTATTTTTTTAGATTATTTCAATTAACTACTAAGCCTCTAACCTTTTTTAAACTCCTTTAAATTTATTATCAATATTTTTTTTTATCAATTTTAAAGTATTCATTTATAAATTGCTACTACTTTGTTCAAATTTTCCTCTATTACCCTTCCAATGTTTCATTTTCTGTCACCCATCTATAAATCTGGAATTCTCATTCATTACCAAAATTTTGTTCTCATGCTGTAACTCAAATCCCTTACCAAAACTCACCACAATTCTCCTCAATCTGTCCAACACTCCGCTAAACTCAACTGTAAGAATACTCCACAATGGACCAGCCAACTTCAAATCCACAGCAGCCAATGTCTGTAATCAAAAAATTTACAGATTGTAATTACAATTAATCTAACATTGACCCAAAATTCCCAGTAAATCGTGTTTTTCAATATAAGCGTGTAATTAAATATAACATAAAATGTTCCCAACCCTTTTACTTTTAACAGTATTTTGCCTTCCTTATATTGATTTTTTAATTTAAGGTTTCAGTTCTAGTCAATCATCAGAAAAATTCATTTTTTTTTTAGCTGGTCTAATTTTTTGGAATTTTGCATTAACCTAACCTATACCTTTTTAACTTTTATATTTCTGATAATGTTTCACTCTCAATTGTAAGTTTCAAGGAAATCTAAACAGTGTTACCTTGGACCTTAACTCCTACTTTTTCCGTAACTTTTGAACTTTTTATTTTTTTTTTTTTCTTTTTTCAATTATATCACAAAACTTTTTTAACATTCTTGAAAACCTTTCTGAACTTTTAATCTTGCAATTACTTTCTGTCATTTATTTTTTTAAGTTTTCGTTTGTCTTTAATTTATAGCAGTTTTTTAATTTTTTTTTTCAAGCAGTTTCAAGTTATTGAATTTAAGGCTTGATAAATAGATGATTTTTAATTTGTTTTTACCAAATTTAACTGTTTAACGTAAAGCTTACATGTCATACATAATCTGTAATTGTTTTTCTTTACCTTATTAAAGGTAAATCTGACCTAACACAAATATTGTGCTTACATTTAACTAATTTCTAATCACCATCTTTCATTATTTCTTTTTCTTACTTCTTTCTATTCTACTTTTCTAATTTTTTAACAATTTTTCTATATCATTTTTTCTACCTATTACCACATTCTTAATCCTCAAAATAACTAAATTTTGTTCTTTAATCATATATGGTTCCTAACTCAACAAATCTTATTCTTTTTTATTTACGTTATTAAAACTCATTTTTCTTTCTCTACTGTTTCATATTTTTTATGTCACTAAAATCTCCTAATCCAATATTTCCTTTTCATTTTTGTTATACCTTTTTAAACTATCATTTTATCAATTCCCACCCAATTCGGTATAGACATTTTTTTTTCCAACAACAACTTTCATTCTCAATAACACTTACATTCCTTTTCTCTTTCTACTTGTTGAATAATTACTGTTTAATTTTATGTCCTGTACTTACTCACAACCCACCTATCTATTGATTTTTTTTATTATTCGCATTATTCTCCAAGCACTATAATTTTCTCCTTCTAATATAACTCCAACCATTGTTTGCTTCAACGTTTTTTCCATACGTGGACAATTACCAAACTTGTATCTCCCATGCTTTACATCTATAACAATTACCATCTTCCCACCCACAAATAATCTCACTCTTTTAACATCCATTCTGTCCCCTTGTTCTGTTTTTATCTGTACAATTTGGTCTCTTTGACCATGTCTTTACCATGTATAACTTCCATTTTGTTCTATTACCTTATCTCCATAATTTAAATTACTCAAACATACATCCCTTGCTTTACGTAATCGTTTGTCTTTTTGTAATATCTTGTATTTTTTTTCCTTTCCTTCTTACATTTTTAATTTCAAACAATCTCTATGCAAGTCTTTTTTATACTTTTAGATGTACTCATTCAATTACCTTCAGGCATACCCATTTTTGTCATTTTATTACAAACAGCAATCAACAACACCATTTAAAAGAGCCCTTACTCTTCTTTCTTAAAATCCACAATTTTTTTTCAATAGGTTTCATAAAACTCTCTTAGCTTCCTCATCATCACATTAACCAACAACATCTGTTTAAATCAACCAATACCCAATCAAACTTCCCCTTCCCACGACCTTCAAACCTATAATTTTTTGAATCCCTTGTCTTTTTAAAATTTTTCAATAATACATCTGTCCCAAATGCTTTTAACATTAACCACTTTTTATTTTACCTGTTACAGTATCACCAATTTAATCCAATCATTCTTCTTCTACCCCACATTCCAACACTTTTTTATCTTATCACCCTTCACATCTCCAATCTTCAACCCAAACCAAAATTGATCTCTTTTATTTAATTACTCATTATAAATTACTTTACCCTATCTATATAAATTGTGATGTTTTTACTATTTATTTTTTGTACTTGTGTCTCTGTCAATATGATACCATCTTCTTTTCTTACACCACGCTTCTAATCATTGTGCTATTAAACATATCCCCAAATGATTAAAGCTTTCTTAAAACATACGCACCCCTGTATTTCTTCGCCATTTTATAACTCATTCTACTATGTCTTCACTGAATATTTTTTACTTTCAAAACAACTTAATTCAGAAATTAAATCATTTCTTCCCAACCAGTTCCTTATAAACCACAAAAGATTCGTTAATACTTTTTTAATCATATTCTTTGTCCACATTCTGTCATTTTTGAGTTAACAAGTAAACTTGTCCCATCCCTAACACCATAATAATTTATTCATTATGTACCAATCTCTAACTAATATCTCTTCATTTTTCCACACTATACTCTCCGCTCTTATCATTTCCACTATAATCCACTCTTAACCTTTAGAATCACCCTATATCTCCAATTTCTTCCATTTCTACGTTCTTATAAACTCTTCTTTAACCTTAATTTACATGGTTTTAAAGCAATTAATCAACCTCACTCAGAATACTTAATATCTTATCCAGTACTTCCACCTCTGTTTCGTCCATAATACCATTATTGATATATTATCAAATGTCCCACCCATTATCAAACCACCGTTTTTACTTTTCCCAAATATTTTTTATCTATTTTAATTGGTTCCACTATGTATTCCTTCTCCAGCACTATTTTACTTCTGTTCTCTGGTAAACCAACAACCCACTGTTACCACTGTTTGCATAATTCTCCGTTCTAAATTCCGTTATTTCATGTCTTTCCAAATCCATATCAAAAACCATCTCAAATGGGTACTTTGTACATTCACCATTACAAATTATGAATCTCCTCTTCAACAACAACACTATATATAAATATATATATTCGATCATCCTTCATTTTAATTGCTTCAACTTCATTTCAATTTTTTTGAATATTTTCTTTTGTTTTCTCTTAAATCGTTCATTTCTACTTATAAAATTCTTCCCTTTTTCCCTTTTTTTTTTTTTGTTTAACATCCATAATACATTATTTTTTTCTTTCTTACTTCGCATACTCTTTACATTAAAATATGATAAAACTACTTTAAATCCCTTTTTCTATCATGTTTTTACATTTAATCCTAATTCATAATTTCATCCTCGTAACATCTTTGGAATTACTTTACTTTCTTATCAATATTCTCTGTGATTTTTTATTTTTATTCCTCTTTCAAACCTTGTAACAAAAATTTCATCCCGTATCTTTCACCTCACAACCTCTTAGAAATTTCTAAATTTTCTATATCTTTATTTTTCTCTTTAATATTTGTATCTCTTTTGAACTTTGATCTAGGATTCCCTGACTTTATAGTTTTTACACATTTCAGATATTCTTTTCATAATTCCTAATTGAAATCCACTTATATTTTTTTTAGTTTTATTTACAGTTTCTTCCTCCACACATGTCATAATTTTTTGCAATAATTTTGTAATTCGTTATCTCCATCTTCTTTTTGTTTTTCTCTACCTTTTTTGACCTTATTTAATTTCTTTAATTAATCTTTTTTTCTTTTGAAAACTATCGTTGCCTCATCGTTTTTTCTTCCTCATATTTACAATTCTCTCCCTCAGGTTTGTTTCTGTTCAAACTCTTACTCCTTTGTATATCTTCTATCTATGATATATTCTCTTTCTCTTAATAACTAATCTATTGTTCTTTATCTTATTTCCAATCCAGTCAAAAATACATACATTAAAACATACAATCATTATATCATTTTATATAACCTTAATTATATATTCAACTTAACTCACATCATAATCATATTTTCTTTCTGTTTTTAACTCATTTAAGATTTTAAATTTATAAAGATCACATTTTTAATTTTTATCATACCGTACATTATTACTTCATGGTTACTTACCTTTAACAATCAAAACGTTCATTTTAACGCTTTTTTCCAAGAATTATTTTAACATTTAAAAACTTTCAATTTCTCAACCCATAGTTTTTTAATGTTCCTTTGTCATGTTTAATTTATTTGTATTTTTGATTAACACGATTTTTTTTTTCATTTTATTATTTTATTAAGCTCGACTTTTTTTAATTGGACCTTTAAAAATTTTTTTTTGTATATTAATTCCGAACAGATTTTAAGTTCCTCCTTTTAAATGCTTTTCTTTTTTATTTCTTTTGTTCAATAAAATCCAAAATTTTGTTTTCTAATTTTATAAAATACTCAAATTCTCCCAAAATTTACTTTTCATTATACTTTTTTTTAAATTCCAATTCCTCGTCTCTAAAAAATACCGTAATACCAAAAGTCTATTCTTAAATTTGAATTGTTTATCTAATCTTTATTCATTCCTTCTTTAAGATAATTCATAGCAATGTAATTCTTTTTAAATTAATTTTGTTCCACAGATGTTCAATTTTTTCAGATCAAACCTTAACAGTGTTTTTTTAATTGATTTTTAAACAGTCCTTTATCTTACTTGTGTTTTGTCCAAATTGTCTTTTAATCCTATATTTATCAGCTTCTTTCATGATCAGTTTCATTTGTTTCACTGTACTTTTTCTCACCCAAGTTTAAGTTTATATTATCTTGTTAGGCAAATTACTTTGCCTTTACTCCTAATGTTTAATAATCACCCATATCAATAATAATGTCTTTTTTGGTTTAGGTCTCTACATCAAACTTCCTTTGTAATTATTAACTGTTTGTTTGTCATGTAATGTTATTTCCTGCATAATTTTTTTTTTTACCAAACCTTTCCTATCTCTTTTGTTTAAATTTTCCTAAATATTATATTTCCCCTTACCAAACATTCAATTACAATATTTATTATATAATTATTTTTTGACATAAACAAATATTTTCAGTACTCCAAGTTAAAAATCTTTTACCATCTTTCACTCAAATACTCATATTTTTTATTCTTTACTATATTATAACACACCCCACTTATTATTTTCTTCTTTAATGTTTTAATATTTCTACCAATATATACAAACTTTTTAACAATATAAAATTAGTCTATCTTAAGGAATCTCAAACATCTTAAATCTTTTTTCTTTAGTTAAATTAATGTAAAATTTAAACAATATTTTTGTTATTTCTTTCCATTTTTAACCTAATCCGTTTAACGTTAACAATTCAGTATTTTCTGTCATTCCTTTCTTTCAGTTCCTTTTTGTTTTAAACAATATTAACCACCACTCTATTTTTTTCCCCAAAAAATCCCCCCCCCCTTAATCCTCCCTTCAACTTGTTTCCAAAAAAAACTTTAAAACACACTTTATAAATAATCGTGCTTAACCAACTCAATTACATCCAGTAATTTCAAATCCAGGTTTCGGTCATTTTTCATAATTTTTCATTTTTGTCTACTGCTCCCACCCTAACCAAAAACACCCATATAAAATTTATTTTCTTTTTAAAAAGTTCGTTGTATTTTCTTTCTTAACTCCTTTTACTTTCTTTACTTACATGTTTCTTTTTACAACTTCTTCGCAACCTAAATTTTCTGTGTCTGTTTCTTATCCACCATTCCACATTAGCCTTCATCAAAAAAACAACCTTGGGTCTTTTCTTTTTCTTTTTTCTTCTAAGTCTTGAACTTCAACCATTCCCCCCGTATCATTAACTTCATCACCTCTGTTCAATTTCAATTTTTTTTTCCACCATTTTCCTTTTTATATTTCATCTTCTTTATCTTATGACCCACCCTGATTTATTTTTGATTTTTTTTCTTTTCAATTCATCTGATAAATTACTCTTTAAATTTTTCTCCTTTCTCTTTGTATTTTTTTTTTCTGGTCTTGGTCATTTCTTTCTTATTCTTACTTTTGAATTTTCTTTTGTTGCTTATTTCTATTGTTTTTTTACCCCCTTTTTTTTCTTTTTTCGTTAATTTTATTCATCTTTATAAACCACTTTGTACTATGTCAATTAGGAATTTTCTTGATTAATAGAATTTTTTACCTTTAAATCGAAATTTGTTACTTCTAATCGTTCTGACATTTTCCATCTATCCTTTATAACTGTAACTCTTTCAACATTCTAACAAAACCTTTCCCTCCTTCGCGCCTTTTAACAAAAGTTTACTGTTACTATTATTCTTTAAATCACTACAAAATCATTTTGCCAATTTTCTATCCTATTTTAATTTTCTATTTTTTTTTTTTTTTTTTTTTGTCAATAAATTTTTACCTCATCTACATGCCTCTTATTTTTTCTATAATCAAATTCACTCTCCGGTTTTACCATTTGTGAAAATGGGTATATTCAGAATTAGACTTTATTTATCCATTTTCATCTTGTTTCCATGCTCTTATACAATTACCATGCCTCCAACATATAAAATCTTCTCCTTACCTTTAATGAATTACTTTTTTTTTCTTCGTTTTCTTTAATGTAAAATCACATTTTGTTAATTCCATTAATGTTTTACAACCATTCATGTCCAATAACTACACAAATTAAATTAAATATATAAAACTTGTTAAATAACTTTTTCTTTTTTTTTTAAATGTATTGGTCAATCCGTATTTTGATGTGATCCCGTTAATATATATTATTCATATTTAAATTACTCTCTTTTCTTTCTAAATATCCTAAATTCTGTTAAGATAATAACGATATTCTGTAACATTAACTAACCAAGTAATATTCCAAATAAACTAATCTTACAATTCTAAAATAACATATTTTTTAAAATATTTTTACCTATTCTGTATATACCACTATATATAATTCTTATTTTTAAAAAAAAAAAAAATATAAATATCGTAGACTCTAACAACATCCTTTTTTGTCTCAATATATTTACCTGTTTATTACTCTTACAATTTTCTAAATTACCTAAAGTGTTAATCCTTTAAATAATTCATTTTTTTCTATGTCCTCTATTATTTATTTGAACTATCCATCCCTTCATGCCCTTCAGCATCCAATACCTCCAACCCATTTGCTCCCTTAACTTTTATCTATATGAATAAGCACAAACTGCTCTGTCATAACCCTAATATCATACCATTTAATATTCAACATCCTTGAAATCTTTCTTACTCCTTCAAATTTTCCCCCTTTTTTGTTTTTTGAATTATCAGGTACACATCAATAATTTATAATTCCACTATTATTGTAAAAATGGACTAAACTTACTAACAAACAATATCCAAACTGAATTTTAATCAATGAAGCTTGGTCTCACTTAAACAACAAATTTTTAACACTTTTTCAATGCATGCCTTCTTCGTTAAAATATTACCTTGTATAACTACTTTAATTACTTTCTAATTTTAAGTGCAAGAAAAACTAATAATCAGTTTTTTCTACGTTATACTTCTTAACTCATTCATCTCAGTAAATACAAAAAACTGCTTATGGTAAATTTAACTCAAATATTAAAAAATCTTCATCTTTTTTCTTCAAATGAATATGAAATAAATTATTCATTTATAACAAATTTAGTTTAAACATTTCCATTTTCTATTCCATCAAATAATCTTGTTAACAAATCTCTTATTTTTATTCTTTTCTAAAACTGTCACTCGATTTACTTATATGGTTCACAAACACTGTTGAATTATCTTAGTGCTAAGTTCTTCTTTTTTTATCACCTTTGACCTGTGTGTGTGTCTCGACTTGTAACACGCACACCTTCTTTAAGAAATTCTTTTTGATAATATATCTATGGCTTTACGGTGCCAGTCGCGTTTATCAGGATTTTAATAATCCTTGCTTGTTTATTTCTCATCTTGCATTTTCATATAAATTCACAACTAAAGCGTCAAACATATTTTTTCATTTCATACAACTTTTTTGTAACATGAACTTTAAACCCCTCTCCCCAAACCAAGTTTTTCAGTCTTACTTATCTAATTTTAAAAACTTCTATTTTTCAATATCTTTCTATTTATATTTATTTTTCTCCTGTTAATTTGTTTTTTTTTCATACTTCAAAACGGTATTACAACTAACTAATTGTTAGCGAATCATTTTTTAAATTCTCTATATCTTGCTACATTCCTCCAAATTTTTTATTTTCACATCGTTAATATTGTTATGCTTCTCAAAATAATACAATAAATTGTCTCCTTTAATCCTATTAAACTTGCTTAATGTTTCTGTTCTAGCATATTATGTATTCTCTTTTTTATATATATTAATATACATATATACTACTTTTAGTAATTAATCTTACCCCGGGTGTCTGTTTATTTTTTGTTTGATTAACTTTATCTTTTTTGTTTTTACCTTCTTTATTAATTTTCCATTAATTTAATTATAATTCATCTGTCAGTTACCTAATATTATCATTTGTTTATTGGGCACCTCTTTTTTCCATTCCTTGAGCCTTTAATTGTCTTAGGGTATATTATATAATTTAAAACAATGCCAAAATGTTACTACACTATTCTTATACCACCTCTATAAACACTTCGTTTTTTAATTTACAACATCTTGCCATTTAATCTGATACCAAAAAATTAGCTTCACTTAAGTCTTGTCCTATAAAACAATTTTATAATTGTTCATTTCCTTTCTTGCAATTTGTCAAACATCTTAATATTAAGGTAACTTTGCACATATTTCTCTTTTTGTTGTCAAATACTCCAGGACAAGGTTGACTGTTTTATTTATTTTAAATATGACCCAACCTTTCTCTTCCCAACCTACGATGGTCAAATCATACCCAACTATTCAGAAAATTCAGCACTTCGTGTTTTATTCAAAAAAAATCAACTCCATACCTAAAATCCATATGTTCACCTTTGCTTAAAGGGATTTTTAGTTTTTTTTTCAATGAAAATCTCTTTGTTAAATCAAAGTGACTCAAACCATCAACCAAATCCAAATGTCAATACTTGTTTTATGTTGCAATCCCAAAAAAGATTAGGATGGAAAAGGTTCTATGTTTACATCTCTATCATTCTTAAATTTCTATAAATTATTATCTTTTAACCTAATAATTATGTATAATTCAAATTCATTTATATCAGTAGGTTCAATTTTCTCCTAAAATATTTCAATTATTTCACTTTTAACTTTTTATATATATTGATAATCAATTAAATGTCTTAACAAAAAGAAAAATTCTCCTACACTCATTTGACCATATATGTGTTTATAACATACTTTTCTTCTTACTTTACTTTGTAACTTCATCGATAATCCATGGAAGCTGATTAAGGTTTAATGAATCTTCTTTTCTGTTCGTCTATTCGTGTCTTTTATCCCATATGTAATGCATCATCTAAAAAACGCATTTATTACATATTTGAATCTTCTTCTCGAGTAAACTCCTAATAATGGCTGCTTTGACAGTTACATTTGATAATCTTATGCTAACTACTCAAGTAACCAAAAAATATGTAGTATAAACTGTCCACCTTTTTAATCTACTAAATGTAAATTCAACCTTATGGGTTTAAAAACTTGTAATATGATTCTAGAAATTTTTCCCAATATTTTGTTCAGTTTTCCATTTTAAACTATGTGTTGACATATGACGTCAACTCTTTTTTGAAATTTTTTTTGTTTCAACTTAAAAACAATATTTTTTTTCAAATTATCCCAACCAACACGAAATATATTACTCAAAGTTCTTTCGTATTTGTTAAATATTACAATCTTGTACTTTCTTCGTCTTTTAACTGGTCTTTATCCATCAACCCATTTATGTATATAATTCCTTTAATAATTTTCCTTGTTTTAACTTTTACCAAACATTAGCTCCTTATTCAAACTACTTCACTTATTAGTTAATTAACTCTATTAAATTCCTATCTTTTTTCTATGTTTCTTCCATAAATCTTACTTACTCATACTATACCTCCATCATCAATATCTATGTATAACTTTTCAAAATCTCATCTAACTCCTTTATCTTCTACCATATTTACTTAAATACTTCTAAATTAAATTATAACAATTCTTACTTTCATTTTTTTTATATTTTATTTTTAACTTTATTTATATTTCACTTTTGATTTGTAATGCTCTTT
>Ga0163217_1031962_pt1 | contig 10804 bp, 12 predicted proteins | sample SynspAceP_FD_185933 | JGI IMG/M metagenome (GOLD analysis project Ga0163217, IMG submission 185933) | Saline lake microbial communities from Ace Lake in Antarctica - Synechococcus sp. Ace-P (PacBio error correction) | ecosystem: Environmental > Aquatic > Non-marine Saline and Alkaline > Saline ...
CCAATGTAATCGGCGGAAAACGTGCCTCTGTCCTTGGCAGCAAAAAATCTCTCCAGTGGATCACCATTGACCTGTATTATCCTAAGATCTTCTGTATCGTGATGCGGTTTATCTTAGCTTGGTCTGTATCTGTCTGCTACGTCCAGCGTGGCATTGGACACGTAAATTAAACAACCCCTTATGTTCTCCACGAAGGTCCCACTCAATGATCTGCAATCAATAATCAAACACCAGATCTCGACGAGAGCGTAGGACCCTTCGCTTGATGAGTCAATTGTGTTGGAAAAACTATGCCTGTCAGTCATGCTGGATAGGCAGCAAAAATCGAGATGAGACGTACCGTTCAAATGCTGGCCTTGACTTCCAAAGCGACTCAGTCAATGTTGGCCTGGCGCTCGATGGCTGGATGATCGCGCCTGACAGAGCGCCTTCTTCTGTCCCAATTGCCGCTTTCACCATCATGGTATTGATTCCGTTTTTGGTCAAACACTCCGAGCGAGCTCTTCGGCCCCCCTTATGCCCCGGCAGCCAATCTCGAGTGGCTGTCGCCAGTGAGCGTTGGCCTCACAAGGCCGCGCCAACTCATGAGCGCTGGAGATTGAGGCCGTCTAATGGGACTACCTTGAAAGACAGGTCCTCAACACACAAAGGTCTGGGGATGTCGGACCCGATGGTCCCATCACACGCTCGATGAACGGCACAAAGCTTCCAATTTCTCCGGTCCGGTCGGAGGCCCCTGAGCGTCGCGAGACCCGACCACCCTCCACGGCCATGCCGTTAATGTGGCGGCACCAGCCCAATCCGATCATGAGGTGTTACAGCTGGAAGGATGGCCCCACAATCACATATCGCTGCTGTCTCGACCAATGCTGCACGAAATACAATAATGTTTTCGATGCGGTCGAGATGAGATCAAGAAGGCTGAACACCGCCGCAAGTTCGCTAGAGTGAGTCTGGGCCGGCGGATGTCCCGAGCGCTCCGACCTGACTTACGCTCCGGCAAAGGGCTACTATGCCACGACCCGGATTAGCGGAACGGACAAAGCTGGCGTGACGCAGACCGGTCCACCGCTGACCCGGATAAGCCCAGGAACCGAACCCATTGCGTTGGCGGTTGGCCACCACCCACGGTCGCTTAATTGGTGTCTATCACGTATCAACAAAAGGGGCGACTGCAGCTGACGGCGGCTCCCTTTACCCGCGCCTTGAAACATAAGAGACGCCATACCCTCGCGCCACGGGCCGCCCCCCAACACGAACTGATCAACTTCAGCAGTCATCAACCCACCTTGGGCGCCAAGGGTGGCCTCCAACCCTCGCTATCCGACCGGAAAGGCTTCTGCCCAGAGGCCGAGCCGCCGACGGCACCGAGAGGGGCCAAGACCGCCGAAGAAACACCACCAGGATCATCGTGCATCCGATGATTCCGGATCACAGCGGGTCGACATCTGTGCACTTCAGGCCGAAGCCACCGCGAGCCGCGTACCAGAAGCCACCAACCGCAGCCGAGGCTCCGCCGAGTCACCAACCACCCAGCAGAAACAGAGAACGTTCAATCGGGTCAGCACCGTCCCTCGTTATGCGAGATCGGAATGCGAGGCTAGAATGCGTTTGGCGCACCTCTCCACCCGGTTGCACCCCGCCGCCCACCCCCCTCTCCAATAGCCCCTCTCCAGACGGCCCTCCCGGGCAGTGTTTATCCTGCAGCATGACAAGCACTGGCCCATGAGGCCCGAAAGTCTGATGGGCGCGCAAGCCGCGGCGAGAATGTTGACGCCAGATCTGCTCAAAACAGCCCTAAGGCTGGATGAGCACGGCTGGTCTCTTGTCTCTCAAGCAGCGCGCCTTGGCCCGAAAGCACAATCCCGTACTGAGCCTCCTACAACAAGGTGCACACCGAGCAATGGAAGCAAGCCGCACGGATGTGAGGCCCTACAGAAGGTGAGCCCGGCGGCCGAATGGAAAAGAATCGCGTCCGCCTCGCCCTCAAACCAGCAGGTAGCTGGCGCCCACGAACACGGCCATGCCCAGAACATCCGATGGTCGACTGCGGTGCGCGAGCGGCGATGCGGCTACGGTCTATATTAGCGATGGCCAACGGCCTCGGCACCCAAGTGCCTTCCCGAGAGCAAGCTCTCGCGCATTACTCGCCCCTTCTGCTTGCCCAAACGAAGCTGGCCTTGCCAAGATAGCCGCTTGCCCAGGAGGGCCGCCGCTTAAAGGGCAGCCCGGCTTGCGCTTAGCGTGGCCGAGCAGGGGATATCAATGCCGCCCACGTGATGCCACGAATTCGGCGATCAACTGGCTGTACTGCTCCACGCTTCTGGGCCGCCGGAAGGTCAGCCGAGCAGCCGCTTGGGCGCCCCCGATCATCTTCCGCAGGCTGAACGGTGAGCGGGAGTCGTGCCGAAGGTGCTGTCACACGGGGGCCGCTTTGTTTTGCCTACCGAGCACAGGCCTATCAACCATCGCCCACAATCGGAACCTCCAATATGAGCCGGTTGGTGTGCGCGCACGAGTGGGTCCTGATGTGACGTTGATCAGTTCCTGCTTTGTGTAATTAAAGCGGCATCTGTGCGTCGGATGCCCTGTCCGGGTGCCAAGAATACCAACTACGGCCCGATGCGCTCAGCGCCGCCTGCTTGCGTTCCATACCAGAGGACAGACTCATCCTCAGCCAGGCGTTGCTTGCCCGCCGAGTGTTAGCTCCAGCCCCCTCTGGCGCTAGCCGCTAGCGGAGGCCGTTTGATTTCAAGGCTCACGCGTAAAACCCAGGGCCGCGCAGTGATTTCGTGGACCCGTACGTCCGCCGGGAGCTTTGGGGCCGGCCATGGCGCTGCCTTGCGCCGCGCTTGCCTCCAGGGCTAGGTGCGCGCTCCAGCGCTGGACTTCAGAGGAGACCGCGACTGCGGAGGCACTGCGGAACTAGCACTCTGCTGGCAGATCACAGAAGACAGAGACCAGCTCAGCAGTCCGATACTGCCCCACTCCGCCGGGGGCTGTGAGGAGACGAGGCCGGGACGCCAGGCGAAAGAGTCGGCTGCCGAAGAGCGCTTTCGAACCCAGCTCCTCGGGGCACAAGGCCACCGAACAAGGGGCCAAGGGCCTGCTGCGGTTCACGAACCGTCACTGACGGCCGCCCCAGCAGGCGGAACAATCAGCCACTCCGGGACACTTTAATCTAGAACGCCGACAGGGTCCCAGTCGTCCGTCCGTGCCGAACTGCGATTGGTGGATTTGCTGAGAGCCACCCAAAGGCATGCACACGCCTGGCGGCAAGGCCAGACGCCACTGTGAGCACGGGTGAGGCGCACCTCCGTAGCCCCGAGCGCCGACTGGCATGCATGAGACATGCAGGCCACAGCCGACTTGTCCCTGCTGCCTACTGCTCCGCCACGGTGCCCTGCAGCCAGCCGATCATGGGTTGTGTTGACGACACCCCCCATGCTGCGTCTCTCATGCCGAGTCCCTCCATGACCAGCCGCGCGGCAACACTCACTGTCTCATTGGGTGGCGTCGCCGGCGATCAGCCTGCAGTAGGCGCTTGTGCACAGACTTCTGCTGACGCGGACCTGGGACAGGCTGCGCGAGGGGACCATGCTCGAACACACCCTAACCCACGCAGGTGCGCGACCTCACCGATGCCTGAGCTGCAAGAATGGCCTGACCCCTAACAACTCCACATTTGTGCCAGCGCGCTTAAGAGCATGTCGCGCCAGGGGCCGCACGCCGCGCAGGTTCGAGCCGGGTTGCGTGAGAGGAGCATGGACCCGGCCGATCAGAGCCGAGGTCAAGGGCGCCTGCACACACAGGCCAGTATCGATCTGGCGGCCTGGACTGACGACCCGCCTACCCGGGCTCCGAAGCAAACTTTCGAGAGCTGTTCCACTGCACGGGGCGAAAAACGGCAGGACACAGAGGCTCGATCGATGGGACAGGTAGTAGGCACAGCGACCCATCTGAGCGAGAAAATGTGTGCCGCCCACACAAGCGGTTGGCTTGGAGTCTGTGGCTCTCCTTTGATGAAGGGCTTGAGGCACTTCCAAAGGAGGCCGAGAGTCAATATATCGTGGGCCTGCCAACGGGCGCGCGTCCGGGCATGAGTTCTCTGCGTGTACGATCGGCTAACGAAATCACACCCTACAGCGTCACGCGGGCTCGCCGCCTGGCTGAGAGCGAGAGAGGCAGCCAGGCGCTGCTTCCATTGCACTGGCCTCCGATGCGATCGCAAGGCGCAGAACCCTAACGATTGATCCGCGCCAAATGGCTCTGTTGCTGATTCAGTCCTTCTTCGGTTCGGCCATGGCAGCACTCCCTTCAGGCTATCGCCATACTTGGCAGGCCCTACCCCGGCCCATGAGCATGGCGCGTGCTTTGCGCCTGAGGCAGTATCCGACACTGCAGATGAAACAACGGTAAGATATATACGCGATGAGAGCTCAGACGTAAAGAACGGCTGGCCGGCTCGATAGAAGTGTGCAAGACGAGGAAGATTCGCGTTAACGCGGCAAGTGCGTGTGCCCAATATGTAGAGCACTGGATTCCTGGTAGCACGCGAGCTGCTTCGAGCAGCGCCATGGCGGATCGACATCAAGCCAACAACCCTAGCCACGCACGGCCCGCAGCACCTGTCGTCCCAGCCGACCGCCAGGAACAGACAGGGGCTAGAAGCCAGTGTGGCACTATAGCGGGAGCCCGAACGCAAACGAACCGCGGCACACCTGCTACCGCGCCATGGAGGGCAAGCATTGTTTCTGAAAGGACGTGTCGGAGTACTGGACTCGTGCGATGCGATCGCACCGAGTTCTTCTCCAGCGCGCGCAGCGCATGCGGGTATTACGCCGACCTCGACGAGAAAGCGTACACCGTGAGCCGGCCGATCGCGCGCACACACTTGGCGCATCACCCTGACCAGGGATCTATTCGCACCTGCGGCTCACTCGGTGAACGTAGAGGCCAGGAAATCGCACGCTGGCGGCCCTCGGAACCAACGACGCGCAGGGTCTAAATCCTCAGCAGAGCCCGAGAGGGAGAACTAGCATCAAGACCCCATCGAACAGCCCAGCTCAAGATGCCCCCCCGAGAGGACGGGTCAGTACCGCGTCCGCTCCAGCCCGGCGAGGTATGAGCCCGCGGGAGGAGGTGCCTGAACCAGGATGATCTCTCCGACGTTTCGATGACCGTCTTCGTAGCCCAACCGACCAGGGGAACGGGATATTGTCAAATGGCAGGGTGCGGGCTTGGGGCCGATGTCACCGACTGGTGCCTGGATGCACAGCGCGCCCGCAAGCGTGTATCTGACGCGCGACCGGCACAAGAGGAAACTCCGTGCGCGAAGTGGCGCACAGTTCCGCCCCACGGTGGTCGAAGAGCGAGTGAAGCGTCAAAGAGTGATCGCGACTCGGATCAAGCAATCGCAAACGAGTATCGAGAACCTTCCCTGCGGCGAAACGCGCCACACAATCAGGCGCAGCGTACCCATATAACGTGCGGCTGCAGGCATGCCCACGTGCCCTCGACCGCCAAAGCCCAATGGCCCGGCGCGGCTTCGGACGGCGAAGGCTCCAAGGGAGATTGAGCCTCAGCATGTGATCCGAGAGCATACAGTTACGGCGTGCGCTTGCGCTTCGGGCAAACTGCGCGCCTGGAGGATCGAGTCATGGATGTGGCCCGAGCTGACCGCTTCGACCGCAGCGGACTGGTAGAGGGGCGGCCATCCTCGCGATGGATGGGCCAAAATCCAGCCTTGTGGCGCTGGTGGGCGGCGCGCGAACCCGCCGTGGTGTAGCATGACGGCCGAGTCGCGTTCCTCGCGGCACAGGGACATGCCAGAAACGTCACGCATCGCCACCGTCGCCAAAGGGTATCGCCCGCATACGCCTAGCACATGACCCAAGCGGGGGGAACAGACCCACAACGTCGAAACGGCGCGCGAAGGAACTCGTTTTCTTCGCAAGCGCACTGTTTGGAGCTTGTCCCGCGCCGAGCCCCGCGGCAGCCCGAAGCGCTGTAGCTAGGAGAGCGCACCCGGGCTCAGGAGGCCCGGTTCTATCGGATTGCGCGCGCCCACCGCAGCACAGACTATGCCCGGGGAATAAGCACAGAAAATCCCGGGCTGAGGTTGCTGCGCCCTGAATCCATTATGCCCGGAACTGTCTGAGTGTCTCGAATGACCGACCACGGGGATTGATCCCTCTCTGGCGCCGACCAGTCTGGGACCTGAATGCAGCACAATTCGAAGCGAGATTCATCCACGAGCCATAAGACGTAGCGTCCAAACACGGCCTCGGATGGACGCAGGCCGCCAAAGCTTCGATTGCGAGCTGGTGGCGATGGACGAGCGCCGCGGTGCTCATCAGGGAGGCACGCGCATTCCGGCGGAACACTGTCTCCATCGCAACCGGCGCAGACACACACGAGAGACGCGAGAGGAGAACGTCATTCATGGCTGCTGACCCTGCCTGAACCGAGGCGCCGCGGGAGCTACCATTACCACCGCAGTCAAGGTCCAACCTGACGAGTCTGCCGGCCGGGTGACGGGCACAGCTGGCGCAGATCAGAAGCCCATTTGAATTTCTTTGCAAAAGGCCCCAAAGGCCCCCCCCCGGGGGGCAAGAGACAGAAGCATTGCGGTGGTTTCAGGGTACAAACGTGCGCATCGAGCGCCGGCGAATTTCGGCTTTCCTCGTGCCTCCAAATCGGCTTGTGGCACAAAACACACGACGCAACTAGAAAGATCTGGCGGGTTGCCTGCCGGCTAGCCCGGCAGGTTTGGCTCGATTCCACCAGACCCCTGACGCGTGACTCACAACGCCGGCGCCGGCTTGGGTCATGTTTCGCAGGCGCGTTCTCCGTCCTGTATAGCAGCTGACGGTGCGGCCAGAACCGTGGTGCTGCTTGCACTGCCTGTTACACAAGTTCCCGGCAGGAGAGATAGTCCGGCGATGTGCTGTGAAACTAAATCATGCAGCATTCGGCTTGGAGTCTCGACGTGCGCCACGCACCGGTGCCTGCCTGCTGGGGTGCGGCAGCGGCTGTCCGGCGGTGGGCGCTGCGCAGAAACCAGGTCCCGCAAATTGTCGATTGCGCTGCATCGAACCCATCCGCAGATCGACTCCGATCGCCAGGGATAACACGATTCTGGCAACAGCACTGATCGCACCTTCGCCCCGCGAACCACGGTAACCGAGTCTTCCCCTCCGGACCTCTCACGTCATCCAAACGGGAAGTCCCCCTGCGCTGCAACAGCATATCTCTGATAATGCCATGGCCGGCCGTGTGCTGGTAAGCCGCTCACCCCCCAGCGCGCCACTGCGGGGGAGACGACGCCGGCCCTACGCTGGAGGAAAAAAAAAAAGGGGCCCCGGTAGGCCTTCCATCGGCTACTTGGAGAAGCGAAGCGGCGGCCACCGAGCCCGTTGGTTTTTTCTGGCGGCCCACGGCTGTAGCAACCACAGAGCAATCGCCATTGGAACGGCAGGATTCAGCCTGCAACGGCTGGGCAGCTTACACCGCGTGAGGCTCTGGAACTGATCCGTGAACCCATCGCATCACCACGGCCGTGCTCGCAGCCTGGTTTCTTGATGTGGTGATGGCCTTGCGGCATCAGCATGGATGCGAGAACCTGCCCTAATGCCGTGCTCGACCGTGACGACACCACACGAGCCGCGCTACGCCCTCAAACCTGGCCGGGTCGGCTACTTTCTCGAACATGCGCCGGCGAATGGCGATGGCGACCTTGAACGGCGCATGCCGCTCGGGAGCCTGAGTGTGGGATCGGAATTTCCGCCGGCTTAGAGCCGTGACTTGCTGATTCGGCGCGCGACCGGTGCAAGATCGAGCCCTGATCGATGGATCAGCTGCCCGACGAAAAGGCCGAGACGGGAATTCGCCACGCGGCACTAGTGCAGGGGCCTGCAGGCCATGGGCAAACGACCCTGAGGTGCTCGCAGGCGTGGGTCACACCCATGCCGCTTCCCCACAGGACATCGAGCACCCTCGCCTTCAGCCTACAACCCCGACTCCGCTCGACCTGTGGCGACGGGTAGCCGTGCGACGATATTACCCGAATTCCTGCTGCATGTCGATCACCGGGCGAGATTTTGCGTGACACTCTCGTGCGTGCTGGCACAAAGGAGCTGCGGCAGATCGTCAACTTCATGCGACCCGGACGCCGGGTGACCGAGTCCTCTGGCGAATCTACGCCCCATGTTGCCAAGCAACCGACTACTGCGGTCCCAATGCGATGGTGAATACGTCTCTGCTCACGGTGATGGCGGTGGCGAACCCTGTTGCCGCCGTACCCTCAAGGGCGTTATGCGGCCACCAAGGCTCAAGGCAGAGCGCCCTGTATCTACTGTATCTGCCGCCACCCGGGCCTGGGGCTGAATTGAGTCTCACGACCTCAGACATGAGTCGATCCGACCCAGTATGCGCACAGCGGTGCGTATCGGGGCACCGCGCGCAGTGAGCAACGAGCTTGGCCGGGCACACTCGCGTTTCTGGCAGCCGGACTGACTCCGGTCGGCGTGAGTTTGCCAGAGGGGCCCCGGACTGCGGTGATCGGGGGCGGATCACCATCCAAGCCACGTACCTATGACCCATGCTGCGTCACAACCGGCACTCTTGTCACGGGACTCATTGGGCTTCAGCGAAATCTTGCTTGCTCACTTCGCTCACTGCTGCTGGCTGTTGCCGGGTGCTGCTAGGGGTGTCCGTTTCTTTTGCATCAAGAAACAGGAGACCTGAGCGATGCGCGCCGCCAATGTTGTCAGCGGCTGGGAGCACTATCAAAGGAGCTGTGGAAGCATGGCCCCGCGACCCTGAATCACCGCTACGCTAGATCTGCTGGATCGTCTTGTATTCACCAGTGTCGTCGACAAGGCGGGGTCGCCACGGTGCTGCCTGGGATCGCTGCACCAGAGCCACCGATTTATGCGATCGTAGGGATTGAATGACCCACTCACGCAACGCTCCATAGCAGAATCAATATGATGCGTTCCGAGCCCGCCCGAGCAGACTTGTGCTTATCGCCAGCACCACTCAGCTGATTGACGCAGGCGCGGTGATTGGATCCGTAGGCGAGATGGAGCCAGGGGGACTATGACAGCTCCGCCCTGAGTTGCCACCGGCGTTCCTCAGCGCGAGGTTGTCGTCTGGTCGTTCGCGCGGCAGTCAGCTCAATGTGACCTAAACGCCAGCAGTAACCTCGCGTGAGCCTCGGCCGCCCGGCAGTAGAGTTGCACTGTGAGTCGATCGTATGGCAAACCGAGGGCACGACGCCTTGAGGCGACCAGCGAGCGCAGGACGCTCCTGCCGGCCACGAGAACTGGTGGTATCGCAGGCGCTTCACCTCGTCGCACTCAATCCCAGGACCTGGTTCGAGGGACGTGAAAACAAAGTGATCGCGGAGGCAAACATCGACCCTGCTCTCAATTCGGCTCACTCGGAACTCACGCGGTGCGTGCCTTCTGATCCGAGGAGCGGAACGGGCGGTCAGCGACCAGAGGCATCTGCTGGCTCATGCCCGGATGACGCCGTTCGATATCACACAGAGCCAGCGGGTGAGGTTCCGATGAGCCCTGGTGTGCTGTAAATCAGCGCGCGCGGCCTGCGCTTCTCCTTATTGGCATCGTGGTGTGCGCGGACACTCAGGCTGTGGGTGCCGCTGTCCGGCTCTGGCGCCGGCTGTCTGGCGCAACCGTGCGGTGCTGTGAAGCGTCTAGTTGTGCCGCACAACCTCGGGGAGGATCTACCCTGGGCACCTTTCGCAAGCGTATCGATGGCACCTTTCGCGGGGCTGCTGCGTGATGAGGTGCTTTGCTTCGCCACTGCACGAAGCTCTCAAGCGCCGTGGTATACCCCACGCGAGAGCATGCCGAACTGTGTGCGAACAAACGTGATGCGGCGGCACGCACCCGGAATACCGCACTTTCTCGCGTGAATGCCAGAGCCGGCACAACGCTCCTTCCGCGGATGCCAGTTCCACTGGGTGGCCCACCAAGTATTCGAGCCCCATGCGCTGCTGATCGGATTCGGCGGCCTACTCACGGCGTTGCACGCTTACCCGCAGCTCGATTAAACGGCGAGTGACTTGAGTGGGAGAGAGTGGTATCAGCCGGTTTACCCATAGAGCGGGCGCCTTTAACGACTGCCCAAAACGCCCATTCCCACCCGTAGGCACACGTCGTCACAACCGGGTGCCAAAGGGTTTTGGGAAGGGAAGATCGGGAACTGGGACGAGAGCTAGCAGAAACCTCGAGCCGGATCCGATAGGAACGAGGCGTGCGGTCCACCACGGGAACACACTGAGGGACACGAGTCTGTAGCAGAACGCAAGCAAAGACTCCATAGACCACTGCCCACGCTCAAGCGCCATTGCGCTGTGATACAACCCCCCGGGGCTTGCTCGAGTTGCTCGTCAGGTGGCAATGTGGCCTCAATGCGTAAAAGAGTAGTGAAGCAAAGTAAGATCAAAAGCGAAACGCATAATAGGAGTGCCCCTATGAGGCCCCCTTGCCAACTGGGGCCATAGAAGGGAGCCAGAGCGAAGCTCTATTCGGCGCATCGGTAGGAAGGAGCTAGATAGTTCAGCAGAGTTGCAATGGCCTGAAAAGCCACCCATTGGAAGCCATATCATACCGCCATATTGGTGCATGGAGTGGACGGATAGGAAGACCGATTGCTGCGACTGTATCTACCTCACTAAACCGCCTGTATCCCATGCCCGGTGCTGAAACTGGCGCATTCCGTCAAAACTGCATGTCTAGAAAGGAAAAAACCAAAAAGCACGGTATCGGACACT
>Ga0163217_1071907_pt1 | contig 10804 bp, 13 predicted proteins | sample SynspAceP_FD_185933 | JGI IMG/M metagenome (GOLD analysis project Ga0163217, IMG submission 185933) | Saline lake microbial communities from Ace Lake in Antarctica - Synechococcus sp. Ace-P (PacBio error correction) | ecosystem: Environmental > Aquatic > Non-marine Saline and Alkaline > Saline ...
AAAAGAAAAAAAAGGGAGAAAGGATGGAAATTCACAAGGGGGCCCCCCTTTTTTTTTTCGACTAGGAGCCCATCGTCGGAAATCAAAAATGGTTCCGAATACCGGCGCCTTTGAAAACCCGTGGGCCAATGGGCCCCCCCTGAACCTGAAAACCACGAAACTGGTAGAAAATCCCTATGTCCGCCCCGAAGCCTGTCCCCCCGCGCTGGAATAAACCGCGATTGTTTACCCCCAAACCGCCGCAGAGGTGAAATGTGGAATACCCAACCTGCCCTGGAATCGAATCTTTGAATCCGACTGGCCCCGCAGACCCCGCCCCGAGATCGCCAAAAACCCACTTTCCACACCGCTGGCCTTGGCGCATCTTATCTTGCCGAACCGATATGGACATGCATTTTTTAGCGGATTAGTCCCTCAGCGTCCTTTTTTCCGATGGCTTTTTGGGGGGTTAAAAGTACCATCAGCAACGCGTCGCCCCTCGCCGAGCAAATAATGCACTTCAGCCCTCGCTTGCTATAACTTTCGGGCCGTGTATGGGCAGTCCCTTTGGCGCTTTTCGACACAGGCGACAGCAGTTTTGCCGGTTTCTAAGTCTGTTTTCAACCGCGAAGGGCAAGCCGCTTTGTAGGATTGTATAAGCCCGCCTTCCCACCCCCGAAGGGCGAATTTTTCGAATGGATCGCCCAAGATATAGACCGGGGGCCTCCGACCGCCTGCACCTCCCTGCCCAGGTCTTTGTATCACTGGCGCCGCATTCGCCTGACCAATAAGACAGAAACAGCTGGATAAACCCAAACGCCGATGATCAGCCAGCAAACGCATTACTGCCCTAACCTACAATAGAACCCTCATCCTCGCTCAGCAAGCTGGACGGCACGTAAACGGGTTGGTCAGCGCAAAAAAAATTACCCAGAAAAAGATGAACGCCCGCGGCGGTACGAATGCACACCCAAGTTTTCAAGCGCCTGAGCCACCACCAAGCGCCAGCACCGATGGCCAAATCCAGCCCCGAGATATAAGCGCCTCAAGCGGGCGCGCGTTTACGCAAGCAACATTCAGCGCCAGAATAATAGCAGAAAGGGAATAAAGCCGATCAAACGGCGGATACCCGATTGCCGCTGTGCGGTTCAGGAAAAAGCATCAAAGGCTCTCCCCGCATTTTCGAAAAGTTTCGCCGTAATACATCCCGCCAAGCCGTGGCCCGGCCGTCGGCTCACGCCCAATCAAGCCACGGGCACGGCCCAAAACACGCCATGCACCTGCCGTTCAACGTATAAACATTTAGGACCTGCCGCGACAAAACTGGCGCAAAGAACGCACAAGTAATGCCCGCAAGATCGCGCACTGAACGGTCCCCGCGTGCGCGCATACCACCGTCCAGCAGCCAATAGCGGAAGTAGGTGGTATAGGCATAAAGCTGAGCAATCACGAAGCAGCGGGCACCAACCTGCGCATACTGCGTAGCTAGAAGAGATAGCACGCCAACACGCAACAGGCGTCACAACGCAGTCCCGTTAATCAGCGTGTTGAACCAAGCGAGATCAAGCATCTCGACGCGGCAACCAACTGGAGGGGGCCAGAAACGACCGTGAACCTACCCGCGCGCGCCGGCCCCATTGTGCTCACCGCAATGCGCAGCCACGAAGCCCGCCCATGGCTTCTGATACAGGGCAAAGTTTCAACGCACTGCGGGCGTCACAACGCTCGCGCAGGTGCCAGATATAGATTCCAGCCATCGCCCTCGTGCAGCGTCTTGTTTCCAGAACAACCAGGCGCATCGCCGAAAAAGGCAGGATAGTCATCATGTGCGATCATCGGGTCTAACAGGTTTTGTCCCGTCAGCAGAAAAGCCGCCCGCCAAGCGTGATCCAGAACACTGGCGCAAGCTGCAGACCCGTTCGGCATCAACTCCGCATCGCCGACCGCTCCCCGACTTTGGCCGCCTGTCATACCAGCCGCGCGAACCACAAACTGCGCCCGATCTGACAAGTCCCCATCAACTGCAAGCACGTCATCCGCGCCGCTTTGCGCCAATTCAATACCACCAAACTCCGCGCCGCTGCCCATGATCAAAATACGCGAAGATGGCTTGGAAATGGTGAACGAACAACGACACAAACGCTTTGGCCGAAGCCGCAGCGCGCTTTGGTTGAATGTTAAGTCGAAAAAACGTATCCCTATAGATATGGCTCACGAGTGCACTCCTCTTGGATGTCCGGCAGGGCGAACACCCCATAGGGTCATCAAAAAGATGAAGTTTCTGCACAGGCAGGTAATAAGCGCAACGCCCAGCGCGGGCAGCCGCATGGCAGGTGACATCGCATTCGGCTTCCTGCGCGAAAGGGCCGTCACATAAGCGCTGGAAGTCACAAAGCCGCAGAAGTCATATGGCAAACTTGGTGATCTGGCTTGCGATCGACCAAATCGGCGTTTTTCAAAAGTGACAGCGCGTGCCCGATATATTGCAGTCGATAGCTAGAAAAAAATGCTGCGCGCAATTCGCCTCTACTGCGCAAGCCCCGCCGCCAGAAACGCCGGATACATCACCACATGAGGACATCTTGCGTCACAGCCCCAACACGATGGCGAAACGGGTACATTTATAGTCCTGAAATAGGCATTAATGCGCGCAAACCTTTCAACGTCCAGGGACCATATCGCGGGTATCGTCGCCTCACGAAAGTAACAGTCGGCCGAATCCTTGGCTTCGACCGTAAAAGGCGACCGATGTATTCACCCAGAATTCCCACGGCAAAAGCTCCGCCCCGAGAAGACGATTGCCAGCACCAACCGAGCCCCAAACCGGGCGCGGTCTGGTAAACGATCAAAACGAGTAAATGACATAGGACTGCCATGCAACGTCGCCATCAGCTAGGCTGACGAAGGACATAACGTGTCCGCGAGCCTTAAGCGGCTTTCGTCGAAAAAGGCGGTCATTCGCGTCGATGGCAAAGCGCATCATCGCGGGAGGAACGGGTATTTGGTCTCACCCAAAAGCCCGTGGTGCACGATATATTCAATCGCCAACCTGCTTGAACCCTGCCAAGCAAACATGGCCGCGGGAATGAAACGGGCCTTTTCCCAGGCTTCGCCCAGAAAGCGTGAGCGACCGGCGTTCACCAGAACGGAAATCGCCGGTATCCTGAGGAATCGTGCACATCAGACATGGCAATTTCAGTGGAAACGGTAGACAGATGCGGCGTGCCCTTTTTTGAACATCGTCTCGCCCGACGCTCGCTGCGCCGGCCCATAACCACGTCAAATCCGACAGATCCATCAATGAACATCATAAATCTACCAAGCAAACTCGGGGCGGGTCTCTTGCAGATCGGCATCCAGCATGAAGATGCGTTCACCTCTGCGCGGCCGCTCAAGCCCTGCAGTCCAGCGCGAAATCTTGGTGGCACACGATTGCGGACAGACCTTTGACCCCCACCAGCTGTGCACAGCTTGCCTTGGGCGCCTCCGATCGCTTTCATGTGGCGTCTGTCGATCCATCATCGACGAGGATGATCTCTGCTCGGTCTTATTCCAAGGCGCGGATGGCCTGCGTCAGCCGCAAACACCAAAGCCGGATCGAGCTTCCTCGTTCATGCAGGAATAACAACAGAAAGATACATTTCACACCCGCCTGAGTAGTTGACCTCTTTAGGGGGTAATCAGGCGATGTGGCTGAATAGGGCACTGATTGGTTTCAATTTACGGAGACCCCGACGACCTCAAGAAACCCATCCAGCCCCACAAAACGCAAAAGGCCGGACATTTCTGCCCGCCTTTGCTAATCCAATCGTGGTCAAAATCAGCTTGCTGAAAGCGCTCCCCACACTTAGGATCCTGTTGGCAGAATTTGCGAGAACAGCGCGGCTCAAATTTGGTAAACGGGCTGTTCGCATAAAGATGAATGTCATCGGGGCGCAGCTCCGATCTTCGGAGCCAGTGGCAAAAGTTCGCCGCAATTAACGACATCAAGAATGCCAATGCCCGTGAATCGCCCCCGAGCTCCGCGCGGATCCAGACGATGGCGCGCAGGACATAGACTTGCGACACAATCACGGAGTCGAACGAGGACGCCAACGCCGCCCTGCATCGTACAATGCATCGGCCAGACTTGCCTTTTGCGTTTCCAAAACGGCAGCACAAAGCGGGACTGCGTCCCGACCTCACCTGCCCAGATACACATAGTCGCGGTCGTCAGCCCAAGCTTCCGCGACGCGCCTGATAGTTGCTGCGTGCCTCCCTCAAGCTTGCCGACTAGGGGAACACCTCAAACTGCAGCTCTTGCAATGCCAGAGGCCACGTGCCGCTTGACCCGCTTTGAAACCAAGGGATCTGTTGGCCAAAAATATTCCTGCGCTTCGACCAGTTCATATGCCGTATCAACGAAAAATCGCATCGCCGGGGCAGCAGGCCGTCTTGTCAGGCTGGGCGCTGGAAATAGGAGCTGCGACAGCGGGATCTGGTAACAGCGTGCATCGGCGGTACAGAAACGGATCGCGGAGGCATAGTCCCTGATCTGTCGACCGTGATCCCCGCCTGCAGCGGCCAAAGCCCTCTTCCAGATACAGCGGTGTCAACGTCACCGGCACAACCGTTGAATGCGACACAGCACCGCCGAAGACACACGCCCGCGAATTGAACATTCGGAAATCTCGGGAGGCTGAACGTCGGGTCAATCTGGTTCCGACCAGACGCTGGAACATAGGCAGCCCTCGGCCGTCCTCGATGGTCAGACCCGGCGATGCGCACGCGGCCCCACGTCGGGAATGTTTTGATCGAACGCGGTCCGTCCTGCACGGTATACCCCTTGGCGGCGAGTTTTGCGCGGCCAGCAAGCCCGGACAGTTGTTTTCACACGAATCCCGCAGCACGTGGCGTGGCCAGCAGCACCACAATCACCGACGCCAATTCATAGGGGCTCAGGATCATTTGCGTGGGGGGCAACCGCAAGCTTCAAGCGCGTTAGGGGCCGCGTTTGAACCTCAAGCGTGGGCCGATGGCAGCGCCCCCGGTCCCCGCCGCAGGCCGGAACCGCTTCCCGGCGGTAAACGCGAAAAGACGACGGCAGGCTTTGCGGCGCATAAGTGCAGATCTATTCGCCTGAATGACGGTTTCCAGCGGTCAGGTTCAGGCACGCGTACGTTGGTGCCGCCTGCTGCGCCCTCTACAACTTTAAGGTGTCGGTTAAACCGTACCACAACTCCCAGGGCCAGACCCAAAACAGCTACCAAGTAGGTATCGCACTTCAATACTCCCATTCATCTGTGACACCTCGCGCCCCCAGAACAGGTTCGGTCCCCGGTAAACTAGCGTGCAGCAGCCTTGTTCATAAGATACCCACTTTGTCGCCAGCCCATTGCGCCGCGCCTGTAACAATGGCACGCTATTTACCACCCTGAACGCCAATACCGTAATTCCGAAACGCCTGGTCCAGACCTTTTACAATCCTCTGTCACCTTACGCGTTGACACTGTGCCGATTTCCAAGCGCCAGTGTTGCACTGCCTTGAGTTCGAAAACAAAAACCGGTATGCCCGCGTAGAGATTTCAATCGGTCCCCGTCAGATTGCTGTGCAAGCCGTACGGAATAACCGCCACGCCCCGGGACAAGATCAACGCTTTGGCTCGGACACATCCGCGGCAAATAACTCAAAGCCAAGCCCGCGCGTGCCTTGCAAGCATACCCGTCTTCCAACATCAGTGCTTTGTCAAATCCGAACTCAAGTCACGTAATCGACGTTTCCGTTCACCACGCGCTTCGCGCAACATACGCCCGGTTTGCTTCGGTTTTCCAACCGTTAGGCAGCACGCGGGATAGAGGTGTGTCCTGCACCAGCGGCTGCAAAGCGTGGGTGGGAACCCTTGCGAGGTCTTGGGCAAACAAGAATCGCGTCCCACAGCGACCGCGACACCAGCCACTGCCAGCAGGCCTTTTGCTTTCGCTACAGGCGGGACAGGCCCGCCCAGAACATAACCCGAGGGTAAAGCGCACGTAAAGATCAATCGCAGGTATCTCCCCCAGCTGTCCCGCAGCTCTTTTGCCGCGGATAATTGCGCACGACCCCATGCAAAACGGTTGGCCACAGCAAGACGCGCTTTCCCACTCGTCACGGTGATCCCGGTTTGAATGGTTTGTTGGATTTTCGTACGCGACGTGCGAGCCGGTGATCCACGGACAGAGGCCACCTCGAAAACCGGCAGCCCCTTTGGTCAAAGGACCCTTACGCCAAAATCGTCAAACGACACATCCGTCAGCTGAAAATACCCGCCAACCTGAACCCGTTGTTGAACACTCGCGATCCAGTGACAACGTCGCGCCGTAATCGCCCCGCAAGATAGGCGACCCACGTCAAGCTGGCCGTAAAACCCGTACCCAGTCATAATAGGCCGAAGCGTGACCGGGTTCACGACGTCGTAATCCGGAAACCCGAACAACATGTCCAAAATCACCGCTGTTTGACCATAGTTCAGCTCCGCACCAAGCCGCGAAGACGGCCTGGCCACGGGTACCAACAGCACTTCTGGTCGAAACACCGCCGAACATCCCTTCGAGAATACCCCAGCAGAGACGCGGGCAAACAGGTTCTTTGCCGGAACGGAAAACAATACTCCGCCGTCAGGCGTTAACCTCAAAGATCAGATTCTTTGGCATAGCGCACCGGCATTCGTACGCACAGGTTCGATGACCGAATTAAGCCCACGCGGATCGAATCGGCGATATGCCCAACAGCGGGTACCGAACCGACCGGCAAAGGTCAGGGCCCGGACGCGACGGTAATCCATCTTGAGCTGGACACCAAAATCGGCCCGGATGCGGGCTGTTCGGGTCGAAAAAAGAATGGTCGCCACATAAGGACGCGATAGACGTGTCCGAACACGGGAATAAATATCCGTCAGCTCCCCATCCACGTCCCTGCGTATGCCGTCTTCCAAACGCCGGCCCGCGCCAAGCTGCGTCCACGCGCCATCAATAATCATCTGCACAGCTCTTTCCAGATCAGATCGCTGCGTGACGAATCTTGGCTTAAGCCGCCACGCCCGCGTTCCAAAGGAAAACGACGGGTGAAATTCTCGATAGCGGCGGCAGTGTTCAGCAACCGGGCAATGGACGCGCTGTGCGTCCGCCGCTTGGGCTTTCGTTATTTGAAACGGCTATTCTCAACACGCCCCACGCCGTGGCGCGGGTGCCCGACCAATGTGAATCCTCTGCAGCTCCAGCCCATCTTCCGCGAGCAACGCGGCCTGTCAACACAGTCTCTACCGCAATCAACGGCCCCACCACTCGCAGCCGAAAAGTTTAAATTCCATTCTGCAAATGGCCACCGATGCGTGCGCCGACGCGTCCCGCGGCCTGCTCCAACCACCGGGAAACCGACGGGTTCTTGGGATTGATGATATAGCTCAGTTTGCCGGCGCCGACCTCATGCCCCCGCACAACGAACCCCTTGAGGTTCACGCCGTTCTTTGAACCGATACTCCAGCCCCCATGATCGCGAAGACAGCAGTCCGATACCGGTCAGCCGATTCGCCGCGTGTATTCTCGGGCGAGTATTCCGCAAACAGCGTCGTTGATCAGAAGAGGTTCCATTTAACGCCGACAAAGGGAGAGGTGGGACCGCTGAACCATTGCCGGTTTCCGAGCTGCCCCGCCAGGTTTGCATCCCGCGTCGTGTATCAAACCGTTCGGACAGCACAATCTGAATCGGGTTCCGAAAATGATTCGGCCCCGCAAGATACGGCCCCAGCCCAATCCGCCCGGTTACTTCCCACTTGAGCCAAAGCTTTTTGTGGCAACGAAAATTATTCATCAGGATACCCGGTACCCAGAAAGTCGCGCAGGCCACGGCAAATAACGCGGGCGCACATCGGTTTCCGTCCCAAAATCTGATAATGAACGTCAAAGCTAGCGGTCAAAGGTAATCCCGTCCATAAACGCACCAGTGCTGATATCTTGATCGCGAGTAGCGGAATGTACCGTAAGGCGGCCGGCAAAAAACTAAAAGGTCGCGAATACCGGTAGTCTTGGGACCATAAAGCGCTGGCCGTAAATGCCAAGATCCGCCATCCTTCAGCAACACGGGCGTGGCATTCGGATCAGACCGGGTGTTCCCGTAGGTCGACAGCGATTGGGCAGAATTACTGGGAAAGGCTGACAAACGCCGAACACCCCGGCTAACAATCGTACAAGCGAGTTTCCTCAGTGCCTTGCAAATCTGACAACCGTGCCTATTAATTAACTGTTTTCCCATACCGGGACCGGAGAGAAGTTTGAGTTGGACTACACTTTGTGTGCCGCCAAGTCAACGGATTACCATTACGTTGCAGCCAGTTTTGCAAACACAGAGGAAACGCTTGAAAAACTATGGCTAAACCCCGTTGGTTAAACGCCGTCCAAACCAGAAACCCCGAGCCGGAACCGCATTTCGAGCCCCCATCAACGCCGGTTAACGTAAACCCGTGGTCGGCGATTTGGCGATATCCCACGGTCGTTTGATTTGCTGGGAAACGGCTTCCTGGAGCCCTCCCCCGGATACGCGGGTGATCTGTGTCGGTGATCCTGGTCGACCGCGGCGAACAAAAGCGCGGCAGGTCTTGCGCGCCCTGCATGCCAGCCGGATATCATAACGCTGATGCAACCATCGAGCAAGATGATGCCTAAGTTTTATTGATAATCCTAAAAGAAATGCCCACGCTGGCTGCCGTTACGCGGGCTGCAAACTCTAAATCGAGTTTGAACGTCTCGGGCTAATCGCAAACCTTGCGGGAGACGAGGCTGAAGCGGCCGTGATGCCCTGCGCGAGGGCCATGGGCCGACGAGCTTGGTCGACTGGGTGACCCAACCTGCCAACTTCTTGATAGCGGCAATGTTGCTTTGTTCAGCCGCGGCTACCCGTTTGGATTTCAATAAAGGATCAGAAAAGCCGCCAGCGTTTTGCTTTGGGGCATGAGGATTTCGGAGCAACGCCCGTCGCGAACGGTATGTGATCGTGCCACGGGCATACGATGTCGACAAACGCCTATGGGTCAAGGCGCCGGTTATTTCGATCGAACCGGAGCTCGCAACCGACAAATTGACGCGCCACGCAACCGGATCCCATAATGGTGAGGTCGAATTCAACTATCGCCAGTGATCTGGATAGCGGCCCGGCTTTAAACCACACCTTAAGGATACCTCTGCTTTAAGCTGACACATCGCAAAGTCGCCCGGTTTTAATTTGTTGGTTAAAAGCACGGGGTGTGATGGCGTTTATCGAGGTAGGGAATAAGACGGGGCGGCGGTTCTACGTGGGCCGGCCTGCCTGTATCAACGCGTAGGAAAGCGGCTGTTCGATACTAACGGTCAGCCTTGTGCTGCTGCCCTTGATACTGCTGCTGATCGTTCTGTTTGTGCTGCTTTAATGGCCGCTCACAGGGCCAAAGCGTTTCTATATGCCCATCACAAGGATCGAACGGGCGGGGCAAAAACCGTTCCTCTGTTGGAAAATCAGGAAGCAATGGTACCAGCGCTGTCAGCCGCCTTGCCGGCGATTCTTTCCGCGCGCCGGAACCAGGCGCGGAATGGGCCCTGTAACCAAAAGCTGAAAAAATGAAACGCCCGCGTGTCATCTCCCGGCGGCCATTTTCTTGCCGCGCCACGGGCTTGACGAAGTTGCCCCAAATCTGGAATGTCCCTCCGGGCGAGTATGCGTTGTTCGGACCGCGCCCTGTGACGCGCAGCGAGTTGCAGCAGCTATGGGGATGCACGTGCGCGTATCAATGAAGGTGCGCCTCCCGTTCATCACGCGGTCCTATGGCAAGTCGCAGGGCGCGGGGTGATGCTGTTTGATGAACGCGCAAACGCTTTGAAATGAAACGCTATACGCGCAGAATGTGCTTTGCGGTGATGTTACAGATCATCGCACCGACCCTGCCCCATTCTGCTGGCGCCCCACCGGGTCATTAAAGGGGGCGCAGCAAATGGCCACAGTATGTGGCAATCGGCATTGCGCGCTAAACCACCTTTGATCCCCGTGGCCGTCGTACCGGTGTCGCCCACGTACTTGCGCGACCCGAAACGGATAGACGAACCCGGGGCCACCAAACCCCGACCCAACGTGACGCAAGAAATCCCCGCTTTTGGAGCGTCACCGCTACTCTGCCAGCCCCACCAACCATAAAGCCCCGCGTGACCTGCGCCAGGTCAGCGGCATCATCTGGCCGACATTCAAAAAAGGGCCCCGCAATCGGGCCCGGTTATCCCTGCGGTATAGTCCACTGAAAATTGTCCCAGTAATTGGCATGTCCGCTCTCCTTTATTGACAGCGCAGCTTGGTCTACTGACCCTACCTAATCTTACCCACCCGTACGTCCTCCGCAGGGAGCGGTCTCAAGGCCGCGAAACGGCCCCTTGAGCTGTCAACTTACGCAGCTTGCGTGGCAATGCTTGAATTTCTCACCCGATCCGCAGGGACATTCGTCGTTGCGCGAAAGGATTGCCCCATGTGGTCGGGTCATTTTTCGTCAAACCCAGCAGCGGCTGTCGAATCCAGTCTCCGTAACCGCCGTAGTCTTCCGTAGTCCCGTAGCTTTCCGGGCGCTGCGCTGGTTTTCCTTCGGCCTCCTGCGCTGCTGCAAACCTGTGACCCGCCCTGAACGTTTCCTGCATTTTGCGACATCAGCTGCTGTTGCTTTCTCCGTCATCGGAACGATTTGCCCCAGTTTCTGCGGTCACTTTCGGTCCGAAGACTGTCCAGCATGCTTTCGAACAGCTGGAGGGATCGTTTTTAATACTCGTCCAAAACGGATCCCGCTGCGCGTAAACCGCGGAA
>Ga0163217_1098334_pt1 | contig 10804 bp, 9 predicted proteins | sample SynspAceP_FD_185933 | JGI IMG/M metagenome (GOLD analysis project Ga0163217, IMG submission 185933) | Saline lake microbial communities from Ace Lake in Antarctica - Synechococcus sp. Ace-P (PacBio error correction) | ecosystem: Environmental > Aquatic > Non-marine Saline and Alkaline > Saline ...
ACAAAAGAAAAGGGAAGGGGAAGAAATTTTTTTTTTTTTTTTTTTCCCACAATTTTTTGGCAATTATTTAATTTTTTTTTTGCGCTATTTTTTTCCCCCCTTGAATAAATCTGGAACGCAAAAATAATGAAAAGCCTTAATAAATCATGACTTTTTGGGGGCAGAAGCGGCTTGGGTCTTTTTCCCCCTATTAAATTCACTTGAATATGCTGCATATTAGAAGCCACCACGTAAAAATTCGTAAATGACGTACCAAAAAAACCGTAAAGGTTTATTGTGCAAGACGTAAAACCAACATAAAATTTCTGGTAATTCAACGAACTTCTGGTCGCGTAGATAAATATTGGGAAAATCCTCTGAGCTCAACTGCTGTTTTCGTTCTAGAGTTTTGTGCCTTCTGCAAAAAAATATCAAATGATTACCTGAAACTCGTTTTTTTAATTTATCGAAAGGGCAACATTTTTACTGCCACCGAATTGGGTAAAAAACAAAGCCCATCGTTCCAGCCAACACTAAAAATGGTTCCCCCAAAAACTCCAACGGCTTTGGTTTGCTTTCTAATAATGGGGGGCCTTCAAATTTTGTAATAAATTCTATAAATTAAAAGTTCCTTCTTAATGGTTTTTTCTAAACTTTTTTCTGGTTGTTCCTTTTTTATCTTTTTTCTCTTAATAAAATTAAACCTAGATACGGTTTGTAATCGTTAAAGCTACAAATAATGATAAAATCATTGCAAATCGATGCGCCAATTGGCATTGGTGCACTATAATGGACCCATTAATCCAGAACAAAAGCCATAGGTAATACCGAAAGCAATAGACCGTAAATGTTTGCCTAAAATTGTTGGGTTACTACTTCATTAATCGCATATAAAGCCCCGCTTGTTTTAAAGAGGCAAGCGTTTCAATCTTGAAATGCCTATTGGCATAATTTTCGGCATATAAATAGAATCATCAACCACAATTACCTGTAACAAATACTAAAAGCGAACAATGTAATTCGGTTTTAAGGGTATAAGTCCCATCATATAATAATGTAACAAGGTCAATGAAAAGGTAATTGGAAACCGATAAAACACGACCAATCCACCTCGCAACCCATTGCCAGCATACTACTAGCGTTACTGCAAAAATAGTCCCTATAAGGTGCCACACCAAATTCAGATACTTTTGAGAAGCCGTTTCTCCATAGTTTCTACTAATTTCTACTGTAACATGCAAATCCGGAATTAACGTGGTACGTAAGATGACGACCTTATCAATAAATAATCGAAATTTTCATCGCATTGGCGCCTTTTCGTTTTGGCAACGGAAATAGTAACTGCAGGATAATTTCCGATTGATATTCGTCCGCTTTTTACACTTCCTTTCCAAAGCCCTAAACTCACATAATTTTTTTGTGGTACTTTCTGGAACATCAATAATTTTGGCAACTTGCTTTAAATAAATAGGCTGTCTTGTTGTACACCAACCATCCAAATTTTCAAACATCCGAACCGTTTTCCTAAAAAACTTTCCGGTATTAATCAAGAATTCGGAATCATTTTTTATCAAACTTCCTGAACTCAATTTGGCTATTACTAGGGCGGTAATCATTTCAGAAACCGACAAGAAATCTAATCCGCTCGACGCTAATTTTATCCTTATCTAAAACCACGCGAAACTGACGGTTTCTGCCCAATTTTTTATGGGTAATTGCCTACATCATTTACGCTTTTTTTATTCGCCTTTCTAAATTCTCTTGTGGGCTATTTGGTTTAACTGGTAATCGTGTAATTCTCCGCTCATAAGGTTAAGCCCAACATGGGCACATCCGTCAATCGCTCTAGTTTTTACTAATGGAACGTAAAACCTGCTGGCATTTTGGTCCATATGCCTTGTTAATTTCGTGTATAATTTCACGAAAGAACGCTCAATTATCTTTCGCCACAATAAAACTGCACGATACCATTCCTTGCTCTTTCATAGACGTAGAAATACACATATTCACACCTTTAATTTCGAAAATTAATTGCTCCCTAAATGCTTTTTATTCACGCGCGAATTCCAAACTTCGCGTTGGAAGCTTGCCCCCGGATAACCGACAAAAATGTTCTGCCATTGGCACTCAACATTTGCGGTTCTTTCCTCTCGTGGGAATTAAAACGGAACTCCATACCCCCAACAACCATAAAATACAATCATTAATACAACCACTGTTAATTTTGGAATTGCTAAAGACTTTGGCAATTTTTCCTGCGCTACCTTCTTTCATAATGAGCCCCTTTAATTCCCGCAAAGGGGAAAAACTATACGGGGATATTTTTTAAGTTAATATTTTATTTTTTTGAAACACCTCCACCGTTATTTGAAAACCTTACAGGCTATACTGAAAACTGTGACTGAGACTGCCCTTTACTGCACACTTATTTTAGTACCGTTATAAAGGCTTTCCTTCGGCTGAAACGATGTAAGGCTTTAACCTGCATTTAACCAGATAAAAACTTTCTAACCTGGTTTCCATAGATTTCTACCAAAACGCAACAACGTAAAATTGCTGGTATTGGCTTTGACTTACCGTATAAACTCCAGATAAATTTTCCGTTTAGTAAATAATAGCTTCGGTTGGAATTAAAAACCATTCGTTTTTTGCTTTTCTTTCTCGGAATTGAACTGTTGTAAACATTCCTGATAAAATAGAGGCATCTGTTTTGGTCTAAAGCCTATTTTACTAATATTGTCCGCAGTATTTTTAGCAAGACGTAAAACTTAACTTCAGAATACTTTTCCTTTTATTGGTTTGGTTAATAGATTAAACTAAACAGCTACCGTTGATCCATTTTTAATTTCAGAGAATTTCGTTTCGGACCATTGCTAGTACTTTCAAAATTACCAGGTGTTTTTCTATACTTAGTAACGGATTCCTGGATTCGCCATGTTTCCAGCTTCCACATTTTTGCCTTGTTACTATTCCGCTAAAAGGTGCTGTAATATTACTGTATGTAAATTGTGCATTTGACCTTCATTTTTCATTTGCTTAGCCCGATTCTTAATTGGTGCTTTTTCGGGGCATTTCGAAATTAGCTGTCATTATCATCGCATTTCCTTTTGCGAGATGCGCTTTTGTCTGCAAACAAACTTTTAAGCCGGTTGTAATCTTTTGAGGCATTCTCAAAACCAACAGTTTGCTTTGGTGTAAATTCCTGCATTTAACTTGTGCACGGTTGCTTGTAAATCGGCATTATTAATAGCTTACTAATAATTGTGCTCCTTTGTACTTTATCTCAACATTAAACGTATACTATTAACGTAGCCCATCATTCTTAACTTAATCCGCACTATTTGTTGCTTTCAATTTTCCGCTTACAGAATAAAAAATGGAACCTGTTTTCATTAGCTTGAACCTGACTAGTTTTTTACAGCAATTGCGGTGTATGATCTGCAATGGCTTTTTTTGTCTTCGCTCACAGGCTAGCCGTAACAAGGTTAAAGAAAATGCTACGATGGTATTTATTTTTATATTCATTTTATATTTTTTTTTTAAGCAAGCTTTATTAGTCTTTGTTCTTGGTTCTTTTACCTAGGTTCTCTTTTTTATTCTTTAGTTAAAAATTGCACATACGCTAAAGCGTAATTATGATTGAAAATTGTCCGTAAAATATTCCTAATTGTTTTTCTGTGCAAATTGTGTTTCTGCTGACAAGTAAAATCGGTTTGTTTTTTTCTAAACCTTGTTCAAACCTATTTTTTACGAATTTCCTTAAAGATTCTTTGGGTTTGAGATAAAGCAAGCGGTCGTAAGCTCCAGATTAATTTTTTGCACTTGCAGCAACGTTTTGCCTGTTTAAATTCTACTGACTTTCAGCTTTTGTATTGGTCTAATTCTAATTTAGATTTCTCAAATTCGGCTTACTCTTTTTTTAACTTACAAGAAACGCTTTTCCGCCTCAAACAGCGTCCATGTTAAAGGCTGCTCCCACTAAATAACCAATCAAGTGGCACCTTTAAATAGTTCATCATCATGAAGTTTTTCATAGGTTCCAAAGCATTAAGATTGGGGCAAAAAACTTCATCTTGAATCCGCTTTAATGCATATCGCTAAAGGCCCTTTAGTTGCCCATTCCATAGGCCCAGAATATCTGTTCTAGTTTTCAGAAAAAAACATTGTTTTTGTGTCAAGCCGATGCTATGGTCCAATGAATCTGAAAGGTTGTAACATAGCATAGCTTATCAATCATTCAATTAACACAGATAAACCAATTAGAGCGTTTTGAATGTTACTTTTTGCGTAGTGTAAAAATGATTTTCTATTTCCGTAACACGAAACCCTCAACGGGCCCAAGAACATCAGATTTTTTGCAAATAGCCTTGAACAAAGTTGTTTCGTGCATTCGCTTATTTTCTAAAGCCGTTAATCTAGCTTTCTCCAAACTTCTAACTGCTTTTGTAGGCTAGTTTGCAATGCATATAGGCTTTCTACTTCTAATTCTAAAAAAATAGTCATTTAAACGCGATTTTGCTTTTTGTAATCGGTTGGCATTTAAATTTTGCTTTTGCCGCTTTACGCTGATTAAAAACCATCAAAATTTAATAAGGGTTGTTCTACCGTAATTCTGGTAGCATAATCTTGAACTTCCGAAGATTATTTAAATATTGCAGATTAAAATCGCCTTGTGGTTAAAATACCTTGATTTAATTTACCTAGCCAAAAGCCTAAGGGGGTTTTGTGGTTGCTATGCCCCGTATGTGAAGGACACTGATATTTGGGTATAAAATTGCGTTTGTCTGTTCATGAATCACCTTTTTGCATCAGAAACATCTTGCTTAGACATTTTTTATAGTGTTGTTATGGCTCTTGCACTGCTGCCCTACACATCAAAGCTTTTTTTGAAACAATATCATTTCTTGAGCTTCCTAGATAAATCGAAAATAATAAAAAAACAGGACTAAGAATATTTCTCATTGACTTGGATTTAATTTTTAAGCAAAATTAGCCTAGATTCAAACCCAAGTCAGTAACCTTTGGTTTACAGTAAGTAAAGAATAATTTAAAGTGGCGTAATTTAGGTGAATAAGTCCGCTGCTATTTTATTTCGCATGGTCCTTTTACCCTTGAAGCAATAATTAAATTATGGAATAAGCCTTTAGAACAACTATTTCTAATTAATTTTGGAGACAAATTCAGAAATTCTAAAAATTTAAGCTCGTTCTTCTTTGAACAATTTTAAAGCAGCCAAATGCAAAAGAAAAAAGTAATTATCGTTTCTAAGACGCATTTTAAGAGGTATCCGCTGTACTTATTCTACTGATCTTTGGCTTCTTATTGTTTATAGAAGTCGCGTGGGGGCAAAACATCATTGTAAGCTAAAGCCACTAGTTTTTGTCGCTTAACAAAACAGGCACAAAAGTTGAAATAAAAAACTTTTATTACTTATTCTGGAAACGCTTTTAATAGAGGTTTATATTCTAGAAGACAAAAAGGAGATACCTAATCTATTCAAAAATCACTCGAAAGCCAACATTCCTATCGCTCAATATTATTCAAAAAGTAGCATTGCTATAAAAATCCTTAAAGTGGCATGGTCTTATCCAAAGCTAATATATCTAGAAATGAAGAATCAGAAGATTACAATTTTAGTTTTTTAATGAGATGCTTTTGGTTCACCAGATAACTACAATACTGAAATACCAACCAGCTTTCCAAAGTGAGCCTATAAAAATTGACATAGGTAAGCTAGAATTTTACCAATTTCAAATCGATTTTAGGGACGGAATTTGCGGTTTAATTTGCCAAATTAGACTTAGAAACTTTAGTGCTGTCTATGGATAAAAAATAAGATTTAAATGCTATGGCTTTTGAAGTTGATAAAATTGGACTTACCATCCAATATCAATACAGCCAAACAAAGCCAAGTCTTTCAGAAGAAACTACAAGGGCATCTTTGCCTTACATCAAAAATAAATGATTTAAAATTTAAGAATGTAAAATGCTATTTACGAGTCACCCCGAATGGCATCGGGCAAACATTCCTCTCCAAGAATTTTCCAATTAAAATTACCCAAGCTGACTGCACACAGCTTTTCCACGCCTCCACACTCAAGTTAAAGAATTCATCTATGCTTAAAGCAAACGAAGTGGTAAATCCAAAGATTCTACATCCAGTATAGCTACCACTAAATTTTTGGAGTGGGCCCTGAATTTTTTTATAAAGCAGACGATATCGATTTTGAAAAACAATACGATAGCTAACGTTGAAAATGAAAATCCTGATAGGAAAATGATTTCAATCCAGAAAATATAATTTTTGAAAATTCAACTTAAAGCTAAAAAGCTAAACTATGAACTCTGAAAAAGCATGTAGAACTTCAAAAACTGTCCTTTTAGAGAAACAAAGTGGTTTTCAATTACAAAATTTAGTTTCGAGCGAATTTTGAAATAATACCTCAGCATCTGCAGGCTAAATTAAACCTAACAAACCAATAGGAGCAGTTTTAAATGGCAAATTCTAAATTTTATCGTAGCACCTCTTTTTAAATCTTCTAAACAAACTCAAAACCAAAGATTAAAGTTGATTTGTTCAGACTTTAATCGATAATAAGCGACGCCCTTATATTTTAAACGCTGAGCTAAAGAATTAATACTAATTTTATAAAAGCATCCAAAGAAAACTATAGCGGAAAATTTTAAACGCGGAAGGTACTTTACAGCAACTAAATATTGCCGACTTTAATCTGCTATGGGAGAGAACACGTCCGCTTTTGGCAAGGTTTACTTAAAAAACTCACAGATACAGCTACTTTAGGAATTCGATTTCAACAACATAGAAGAAAACAAACAGGGCGACCAATACAAGGTTTTATTCCTCAAGACAGTTTTTAGGTATATCAATTCCTCCTAACACTTTTTCTAGCGCTTCTGCCGCATGGGGCACTAGATGACATTACTCTGACGCGTTCTTAAAACGAGTGAAGGAAATATTAATCTGACAGGTAATTTTAAAAATGCTACCAGTATGCAATTTAAGGGAAACTTGCCTGTTGACAGCTTTGCAATTAGGTAAAATTCTCATAACGATCACTAGGATACTCGATTTACCTTAGATTTTGAGTAGTAAAGGGCAGTAGCCTAAACACCCTAAATTGCAAATCTAAAGGGCCGAATTTGAGCATTAACTTTTAATGAGTACGATTTTTCGAACGTACAGTAGACGGAACCATTGTTGATGGGAAGGGCGCCCAATCATGCGATTTTTAAGGATGAAAACTTAAACTTAAGGTCTAAGGCAACAATTGTACTTGATTCAACTCACTACAGCTATAAAGTTAAAAAGTGAATTTAAATAGGAGCATGAATCTATTACGTTTGGCTTTTCAAAGCAGATATTAAAAATTTGGCAGTAGAAATAGATGCCGCTTCGTAATACTAGCCTGAAGACTTTAAATTAGAGGCTCAAAATTTTATAATGGGGGTGGCCAGTTATACGAAAACCACAATAATCGGTTGAGTACTATTGACATTAGCTCAAAAATTAAATGATTTACTACCGAGGCTCGTATTGAAAGTGATTTTCTAAAAAGGAAAGTTTAAAAGCAATGCATCACCTTCAACCTGAAATCAAAGCCCTAACAAGGCAGTTTTAAAATTATTTTTCAGAATAGTCCTACACCTCATTTCCAGAAACCGATAGTGTTTTCAAGTAAATTTTAAATTAAGGTTGGCCTGCCCAGACTCCTAATAATGTACGAAAGGTATTTTTTAAGGTAAATAAAACAGCTAGACAGTAAAATATATGTACAGGCTGATTTTGATGCACAAACAAAAAAACTAAACCGCTAAAACTGAAATACCTACGCAAAACTACAATGGCATCACTTTTTAGATGGCCTTGCTGTGATTATTGTTTGGTGATGCAGAAAGCTTAAAATTTTCCGCTGGTTTTTGAAAGTATAAACGCGCGTCCTGTGCTAATCAAAAAAACAGCAAATTGACTGGTTATTTTTAAAGGATAAAAAACTACAATTTGAATTTCAAGCGAACAAACGGAAAGAACTATTGGCTAAGTAATTACATCAGAAAGTTAGGAATGAAAAACCAACATGCTGAAAATTGTATGTCAATCTTCAACCTATGGTATTAAACGCTAAAAATGGAAACTACCAAGAAACGAACGAAATAGCAGTACTAGATGGCGTGTAAATTTTAAAGATTTACACCTGAATCAAGAAACTCAAGAATAGCTATTAGCAATAGTATGGATGGCATTGAAAAAAACATTTTAGGAATTAATTTCACTAATTTTAAACTCAAAGCCTCTTTAAGTAATCTAAAATTCTGAATGAAAGCATTGGTATCAGGAAACGTAAATGGAAACCTTATTTTGGAAGATAACAATGGTGCTTCGGGCATTAATGCGAATTTCAATATTTTAGACCTTCAAGCCTTAGATATTCCCCTAGGAATTTAAAACCTAAAACGCAACTTCCTTAAAATACGAAATAGCTATGATTTTGGATTTAGTCCTTAAAAGATGTCAGGTATCAATTTTAAAATTTGATGGAGATTATACCGCTGCTGTAACAGGGGCATTTTAATTTAAGATTTGAATCTTGATTAGCATAGAACTCAAAACACTTTGAAAAATTCTCTAAGGGAAGTAATAAAAATACAAGAAGGTTTTCTTTCAGGAAAATATTAGATGTTTTTCTGGAACAACAAGCGCTCCTGAATGAAGGAATCATTAAATTTAACGGTACTAAATTTACTATTGCTGCCTTTAAACTCTCCTTTAAAATCACGACGATCACTCAAAAATAAATAATAAAGGTTTGTTTTTTGATAACATTTCAAATGGCTGATGTCAAACAATAATACCTTTAGCCTAACAGATATAGACAAAGATATCTCATAAAATAGTCACGATGACGATGAGGGCAGACGAGTAGAGTATCGCCACTGAAAATCCTGTAAATCCACGCTTTTGATTCAGCTAGGCTGAACAATTTCAAATTTTGAACTCACAATCGAAGACAATGCATTGTTTTTTATGGGCAAGCTAGTTTTGATGCTGGAATATGAGCCCTAAAAGGCAATCCTAAAAGCTGGCCAAAAGTAGACTGGAAAAAATACGAGTTCGAAATAACCGATGTAAACCTATGTCATTCCTGAGTCGCAAATTAGATGTAACAGAACGAGATGGGGTAGTCATTTTCGTAAACCGCGAGAATCCCGACAATATCCTACCGCAAACGACGCCGCAGGAAAAATAACCCTTTTTTCAGAGGTTTTTGATGTAAAAACTATTTTTAGAAATAAGCCGACGACGCAAAAATTCAATGGTATTAATCGATGAAAAAACAGGAGATAAATCTGGCTGTTTCAGGAGATGCAAGCCTTAAACCTAAGCGTAGAAACCCGAACGGGAAGAAAGTAAATCTCAGCGTAGATATGAATTAAATCTGGCACTATGAAACAAATTTTACACTTAGTAAGTCGTAGGTTTTGAAATTAACCCAGGAAGCACCATCACGTGGCAAGGAAATCCTCAAGATGCAAAACTAGTGTCACTGCTGTGTATAGGTAGAAACCTCCGCATCGCCCTTAATGTCAAGCCTTACTTCAGGGCAATGATATTAGTCAAACAAAAAAGTACCACAAGTACTGCCTTTTGTCGTGTAGTTTGAATGTTTAGATGGGGAATTAACTGAACCACAATTATCTTTTGGACTAGACAATGCCTAGAGATGAACAAGTGCGCTGGGAGGTGCTGTTCTATGGCCGGTGCAACACTCAACCAACAAGAAGACGAGTTGAACCGACAGGTTTTTTCTCTTTTAGCCCTTGAATCGTTTTTTTCGCAGATACTGGAGTGATGGAAAAGTAGGGTGGAACCGCAGCCATTGCTCGGGACAATGTAAATAGAGTTGCTATCAGATCAATTGAATGTATTTTCTAGCGAAATACTTGCAACTCCGGGTTTTGATCTCGACTTTGACCTCGATAGCTTCACGGATTATCAGGGAAGAAAAACCCACAAGATAGGACAACAATTAAATATAAATGCCAAGCAGGAAATTATTTAACGACCGACTTATTGTTTCCGCAAGGAAGCGCTGTTGATGTGGAGGAATGCGCGCAAGCCGGACAAGAAGCAACGCGTCAATTGGCATGTAAGCCTTGAATATTTATTGACAAAGATGGCCGATAACCGACTCAGGGGCTTTTAGAAAAAATGATATGAAAATATATTGATGGAGGACAATTAATGTGACCGGTGTTGCGCTTAATTTTTAATCGAGAATCAATAAATTAGCCGTTATTTCAAATCCTTTTGAAGGAGAGAAACAATAAAAACCACAGACAAGACAAATAAAAATATATTCAGCATAAAACAGGAGACCACCTGCCGTGGAATTAGGAAAGAAAATAACATTGAAGCAAACCAAACACATACCGCATTATCCTCAATTTTACTCCTTCATGATGCTACAAGCATGTAGCGTTCGTAAATTTATTCCGAGGATCAAATGCTAAATATGGAGCAGCATTAGCCATCGTAGCAAATTGATCGTCTAGCACTATCAAAAGATATTTGAAAGTGATTAAAAATTTACTGCACCAAACCCAATGGCAGCTTTTTTAAGGCATGCGATTAGGGCTGGTATTTCATTACAAAGCCAGAAGAAAAATTCAGATTCATCAATAAATGGGTTGAATAAAAAATTGGCGAAGACTGTTTACTTATCTCAGTAAATACCAGCGTGTAGAAACACTTATTTTAAAACAGGTTGACCAATAAACGGTTTTTTCTTACAGTAGTGAGCTCACA
>Ga0163217_1111167_pt1 | contig 10804 bp, 15 predicted proteins | sample SynspAceP_FD_185933 | JGI IMG/M metagenome (GOLD analysis project Ga0163217, IMG submission 185933) | Saline lake microbial communities from Ace Lake in Antarctica - Synechococcus sp. Ace-P (PacBio error correction) | ecosystem: Environmental > Aquatic > Non-marine Saline and Alkaline > Saline ...
GGTCCCCATAGGCCGCGGCCGTGCGGTGCCTTCTTCGCGCTCTCGGCGTCAGCCTCTACAACGCCTGCAATCGGCCCGTTTGCGCCCCTTTGGCAAGTGGGGCCTCGGAGGCTGCTAGCAAGCAAACCACTACTCGCATCGGTCCAATTGGCCTCACGCGCAGCGCTTTGCCCCAGGGCGGAATCATACACCAGAGTTTCTTCGACGCGGCAACCGGGATCACAAGAGGACTGCGGACGTGGCAAAAGAGGTGTGACGCGTCCGGTGCCTATAAGGCTCTTGTCCCAGCCGCGTCTCCGCCGGGCCGCTCGGCTGGTCTTCCCCAATCCCTGTCCTGGTGAGCCAGGCCAGGACTGGCTGTGCTGGCGAGCTGCATGGCCGTCACCCGTTCAGCTGGGGACTCGCCCTTGGTTGCTGGCGTTGAGTTGACCCAGCGCTGGCTTCCGGCGAATCCCAGCAACGGCTCGACAGTCACGCGAAGTCAGACGCCAATCCTTGAGCTCGAAACGGCACGGCTCCGCGCGCGGCCCCAGAAGCGCTTTCGACAAACTCTTTTTCCACCGAAGGACAGGAACGGCTGATGCGCGAGAAGGAAGCAAGTGGATTTGCTCAGAATCCGTTGCCGCCGTTGTTCGTCCTGGGAGCGCCCCAGCAAAAACCGCCAAGCTCCAATCCCCCGACCTGCTGATCCCGAAGCGGGCCCAGGCACGCCACTCTTCTGTCAGGGCTCCAAACCATTCTTCCTTCTGTTGAATTCTCAAGGGCATGGGCGAGTTCAAGGACCACTGCCCTGTGTTTTAAAGGTAAGGGCAACTTGAACGTGACGCGCCGATGGCGTCAGATCCGTCCTTCCCTCCGGCACCGTGATAGACTCACCGGCTCCCCTGGGAGTTTGGGGTTCCTCTACGCCACCAAAGGCCCTGATGATCGAGGCTGGCATGTGGTGGATGGCCTGCGCGCATACCGCCATAGCCCGGGCGGTCGGCCTACGGAACTCGGCATTGCCCAGAGCCGCGCGTCACCCGATGCCTGCAGGTCGACCTCAGGAGGATTCGAGAGCGCTGCGCCGACGGTCTGATGCCTCAAAGAGCAGCGGGTCTAGCCACTCCGATGCACTGCTGTTCAATGCGGCCCGTCCCTATTTGCCGCTGCTCAAGGCACCGCAGCGCCTCCCCCAGGGGCTATGACCTTTGATCCGATGGCGACCAATTCACTGTCGGCTCAATTTCCTGTTGATTCAGCCTCCTGCCTTGAGGGAGCTCAAGCGCTCAAATCACGCGTACGCCGGCTGTGGTGATTCTGGGAACGGTCACGGCCACACTCAAGGAGCTGGGTGGCAAGATCCCCATCGCTGCACCGGTCGGATCCTGCTGGCGCCTCTCCGGTTTTCCAACTCGGGAATGCAAAGCCGCCCTGCATGCCATGGCCAGCGCAAGCCCTTCAAAACCTGGCAAGGCCTACAGACACGCAACTCTGCAACCTGATCACCCACCCCAGGAGTTGCAACGTCCGCTTGCATGGAAGCAGGCGGAATCGGTGTTCAGTTCCCTTCTATCGCCTGCTGCGTGCCCGAACACCCACTTTAGTGCCCCACTAATTCCGTCAACAGCTATCCGCTGTTCCAAGACAGATCATTCCCTGGTTTCCAGAGGAACGTCACCCGGTGGCCTACCAGCAGGAGCGTGCCGGGAGGTGTCGCCTGCAGGTGGTGGCCGATCCCGTGGCTATCGCCGTCCTCCCCGGGCGCCCACTGAGCTGGGGTAACCGCCACAAAGAGCAGGTGCGGCTACAACAGTTTCTCGTTCCAGAGCTCTCAGAAATAGGCCGAGGCGACCCCGGCATCGCCAGCTTGTACTGGGATCTTCATCGATGCAATATTGGTCGGTTCTGGACTGACTTGCGTTCTGGGCTGATTAGTTCTGGGCTGGCTGGGTCTATTTTTTGATGGCCCCACTCCAGCCAGGCGCTCTTTGATTTTCTACGCGTTGAATTGCTACTTACTTCCCCCCAGTTTCTATTCACCCTTCGTTCGCTGAATGATCGCCCTCCCTGTTTTCCCCCGTTGGCGCCTGGATTCTGGTCCTGGTGGTCGCCCGCCGGGCTGCTGTGGGGACGCTGCTGATCCCCCTTCGGGCGATTGGCTCCCAGGACGGTCACGGTGGCAATGTTTCCTAACCAGGAGTGGTAACGGCATCCGCTTCAACCTCCGGAGTGATGCCGACTGTTCCCGGACGGTGGCAGGTCGAGGCCAGTTGGTGTTGCAGCCCAGGCCAAAGCGGGGGTTCAGCGAACCCGATTTGAGGCGCGGAGGCGGAGTAGGTGCGCTGCTGGCCATACTCCGACACCACCAGGCACCGGAAGCGCCTGTGAGATTTCGGTCATGCGCTAGACACGCAGTGGCCCGCTGGCCCCTGGGGAGCAAGGCAGCAGGCCATGCGCAGCTTCTGGTGGCGGTCCGCTTCCAGGTGAAAGGTGATCGGCCACGGGCGATCTGCCGTCGACCTCAGGCGCGCCATGAGCTGCTCGAAAGCTATCGTATCTTCACTGGCCCTGGCCGCCTCAGGCCAGCGCTCGTCGCCCGTGTCTCTGCCCGTAAGGTGGCCCTGTCCACTCCACTGCGCCCGCAGCGTATTGAGATTCCGCCCTGGCCCTGGCCAGCTGATGGGCCGCCCGTTCGAGCCGTCTGGAATCCGTCTCCCCGTGATCTCCGGTGCTGCCCTCAAGGGTCTCTAGACCTCCGCCTGGTGCTAGGAGGCTGGACCAACCATCATCCAGTGGCTGAGCGCCCAGCTGATCCAGGACGTGACTCGTGAACTACGGAAATCCCGCCCCTGGTCGCCGCCGGGAGTAACGCGCCTCCGCGCCGCATCAACTTGAGCGCGGGCCCCGCGCCGCAGGGCTAGGGCGTGGCCTCAGCCCTTTCTATTGACCCTGTCACGTCTCGCACGCCACGCGCGCCGGACCCGGGTGCTGGCCAATCTTGACGCCGGCTTGCCCCTTGCTCATAGCCCGGTCTGGCTGATACGTGCACTGCCACAGGCGACCTCTGCAAGCTGTGACCTAGCCTGAAGGTGGGCTCCGAGGTTGCTGGCCTTCACCCATGTGAACGGCTGCGCCGGCGACAGGCTTGTCGGCGATTTCGCGCGCCGCCCTGGCCGAAGCTTAACGCCGCGGAGGCCCGGGTGCGGATGGGGCCTGATTCTGCTTTGACGCGCTTGCTAACGCTGGCGGTGAACTCAAGTACCTGCAGAGGCTTGAACAGCCCTGGCTGGGCGGCCAACCGCAAGGATCTGAACGCGTGACTGACCTGCCTACCGAGATGGGCTGCGCCTGATCCCGGCCCGCAGCGACGGACGCCACACCGTGCAGCTTCCTGCGCCGTGGCGGTCGATCTAAATGGCTGGGCTGGGTCGGGCGATTCGTGGGCCGAGCTGGCCTCACCGCCAGAGAACCGTGGCCAGGCCAGTGGGAATCCACGTCGCCCCTGGCAGGGCCGATGGGATCAGTTTCGCGGCGTTTCTTGATTGCGTCACCGACACCCCGTACGCCCACACGGGCGTACAGGGGTGGCGCCGCCTAGTGGACGGCGCGCCGGCCGCTGAGTCTGATCAGAATGGATCAGATCGATCCGCGTGGATCCGTCCGAAGCCAGGAGATCAAAGATGTGCGCGATCGTTTGGAGCGAATCGGCTCCAGCGGCTCCACCATCGCTGAGTCATGTCTTCTGGCAGGCTCAGGTATCCCCTGCAGCGGCTTCCACTTCCGGGTGGATTCCATTTCAAATGGTGCACTTCTTTCATGGCGTGATTTCCGGATGGCATCGACGGTCTGAAAGTGGCCAATGGTAACGGCAGACGGGTGGCGTTGTCGTGTTGAACTTGTCACTGATCGGTTTTTCCTGTCAGAGCGTTTGGCAATTTACCCGCCCAATGCCGCACTTTTGTAGTTTCTTGCGCTTTGGCATTTGATCGCCTGCCATGATCTGGTTCAGTGGCGAAGATCGCATCGAGAACGTTCGCCCGTCACATAATCAGGCAGTAGTCGGCATGCTTGGAGAGGGCAGCAAGCCCACCACAGACCACGTCTCTCGACACATCGAGATCACACATCGGTGGTCTTCCAGCAGGTTGTGCTCCTTTTTGAGCAAGTTTTCACGTCTGGCGACGGTCGGACATAGCCGCCTGCAGCCGGTAAACCTGCCGGGGACCACCGCATTTCGCCACGCACATCGACGTGCCGTTGTAGCCCCTCGAGACATTATGCTTCAGCGCCGCAGTTTCTCGGTGGTGGCAAAGTCCACGGTTTCGAGGATGTCGAATCACCGTGGGCATCCCATCTAATCTTGTGAGGGTGAAGTGCTGTGTGCCTTTGGGTCACAGCCGATCTGGAAGCAGCGGCCTTGCCGAGCTTTTCGAGAAGAGCCGCGTGAGCAGGGATTCCGAGAGAGGTGGTGGATTTACCGATGCCACCCCCCTTGCGTACACCGCGAATCACCAGACGCCACCGGGTCTCGGATGTTTCATCGAGGTCCGTCTTGGTGAACCTGAAGGCTGCCTTCTGCCAGTCGGAACGCGCGCTGGTCGGGCTCGTGAGGTGTTGCTGTCATCGGCGGGATGTTCTTGCCTGCAAACTGGGGCAGTAACTGGCCTTGCCCCATGTTAAAGCGGCCTCGATAGGAGGTGTTGCGGCGGTGCAAACGAAACATCTGCGGGATAAACCCATGGCCCACCCCTCGCGCTCTCCTCAGGCTGGACCATCTGCCTACTGCACGGCTGCCAGCGTAAGCCATCCCAATTTGCAGCCGTCAGGGAGCCTATTTGCCTCTGTATGAATGTTTGCGTCGTGAGCACTTCCTCTGTGATCTGCCCCGAGGGTGGCAGTCTCACGCGGCGAGGTCCGGTGTTGGTTTTCAAGCTGCGGGCTGGGCCGGCATCGCGAAAAAAGAATTCATTGCGCAGGGCCGCCTCCGCATCAACGCTGCCAGATCAGCCCAGCGCCTCTTCAGCCCAGGGCAAAGACGATACGGTTGCAGCGAGGAACGAGGGACAGCGAGACGGTGGGATGGCGAACAGCCGGCGGCCCTGGGCCAGCTTCAGGCCGCGCCGGCTGGACGGCTGGGTGCCCATCGGCCCAGGCGCTGCGGTGCCTCAACGGAATTCGAAGGTCCATGCCGGGAACATTTTGCCGATCAGATGTTCCTTCCAGGCCACTCATCCAGCGCATGCACCCAGGATCGGACAGATCCCACATTCGCCCCCTCTTCAGCCCATCGTGGTGGGGCATAGCAGGTTCCGGCACATCCCTGGACATGCAGCGGCGAACTGATCACTCGGCGCAGCGGATCCCAGCCGTTTGGCACTTGTGACGCTTCTCTCTGGGTGCCGAGCACTCAGCTCTGGGGCGGCACTTCGCCCCATCGCCTCTCTCACGGCCAGCGTAGTCGTCGGCTGATGCCGGGCCTTTCGAGCCCCAGGTCGCTTGGCAGCGGCCCGGACCTCGCGGCCAGTTGCACGTGTAACGTGCCTCGAGGCGCCACCACCTGTGATGCGCAGCTCGTCGCCGCCATCCCGCTCGCCGCGCAATGCGCGGTGGGTGGCGGTCGGCAAAGCATTTGAACAATCCGCGCTGCCCGGTGAGGGTAGGTGGAATCTCACCGAACGCGAATACCAGGCAGGCGACGCGATCCCGGCTTCTATTCCGAACCATGGGGCTCCATGACCCAGTCTAACGCGGAGAGTTCATCGCAGAAAGACGGCGGGTTGTCGCCGCACTCCGATCCGGCCAGCCCGTGGGCGCAGCCACGGGGGTACCGGAAGTTCCGCTCAACCACCTGCATAACGGTCTGCGACGGCCACTCCGGGTCAGAGGCAGACGTGCGCCATCTGGCCTCGAGGCAGACGCAGCAGAATCGAGGGCGGCCCAGGCGGAGCCCAGGTTCACGTCAATGCCGTGTTTCGCCCTCCAGCAGGCCCCTGACTCTCCTTGATGTCATCAGGGCAGCGGAAGATCCAGCAGGCTGGGCCCCAGCAGGTCACTCCGCGCCCGCGGCCTTCGGAATTTTCCAGCGATCCGGGGGCCGGCTATTTCGAGCTCCCGCGCCGGATGCGTTCGCGCGAGGCAGGCGCTTGCGGCAGAGCTGGTAGAGGTTTCCAGCGCGCCGCCTGCCACTTTTCCTTTGTTGAGTAGGTCCGGGCGCTCCAGTTCCACTACCGGCAGGCCGAGGCCATGCCGCCCGAGGGCCGCCCGTGGGTCCTGGGATCATGTTCCGCGTGCAGCTCTCGCCCCACAGCAGGGCCTGCGGCGGAAGCGGTCCGACGCCTGCTTTGGATCGAGCGCGTCACCACTCGCGAGTGTCTCCCGCCCCAGATACGCCGGAGAATCGTGGTGTTTAATAGGCGGACGGCGATCACGCCGCTCGAGTTCATCGTGCAACAGGTCGGCGGTAGGTGTCTCGCCCTCGGCCCCGCAGCACGAGTGCAGGCGCTTCGACGAACGGCGAATGCGCACCTCCGCCCCCACGTGGGGGGGGCCTTCGTAGGTCAGAGGGTCTAAACTTCCATTTGCAGAAGCTCGCGGCGGTGCACAGGTGGCGGGCAAACAGTTCGCCCAGGATCGGCGGCCTGGTCGATGCCATGGATTGGGGCCTGAACACCAGTACAATCGCCACTTGTGGGATGCCTTCCGCGTCCGAGCGGGTTAGCGAGCAGCCCCAGGCCGCAGACCCCTCAGAATCGGGCGACGCGGCGGGCCGCCGACCGCGTCTAAGCTGACGTTCCACGTGGTCCTGGCTTCGGCTAGCCCTGGGTGCCATCGGGCAACAGGGCAGTTTCCATCGGCCATCAAGGTTGCGCGATCGATGGTAAAGGGGTTGGCCCACCTCAGAGTCCATGCCGCATTTCAGCGCCTGAGAAACTGGCCCAGGGGATCTCCCGCGGGGAGTCGGGCTCGCATCCAAATCAGGCGCTTGCCTCCCGCAGTTGCGGCCGCGAGCGGTCACCAGGGCCGGTCGGCCGCTCCACCAGGGATCGAGCACCTTCCGCCACCGGGCGCTCCATCCACCAGCGCAAGGCCGCAGCGGCGGCGGCATCCAGGTCGCGGCTCGCCTTCAGACCGTCCGCGAGCGCGATGGCTGGGAGGCGCGGCCGCCGCGGCGCTCAAGGGCGCGACCGGTGTCCGCTGAGGAACGGCTGGGCCAACAAAGCAGCGCTGGTGCCGGGCCTCCGACGCTGGGCAGGTCGGGTGGACTGGCGCGGCGGCAGGCTTGCGCACCGGCCCCACTCCCAGGCGCTCGAACAGGGTGAGCAGGCGGTCCTTCCGACGCAATCGCCAGGTGCGACCAGCCAACTAGCTGGTCCGCGTCGCAGCGGGAGGCAGGGGGCACCAGGGACTGAGGGCGCGCGTCCTCCCCTGCGGTGGATGGCTGGTCTTCGATGTGCGTGCGCGAGATAGTTCACCACGCGCAACGCGGCCCGTGCGCAGCGGGTGGTGATGCGCTCGGCCGCCTTGGCCCAGTCCCCAGCTTGATATTACCTGCGAGCGGCAGGACCCACCGGAGAAACAGGGGCGGGATCTCGGGGCGGCGTTTCCAGCAGGTCGCCACCTACCCTCAAGTTCTCGTTGGCATCGGCCAAGCCGGCCAGGTCGCGTTCGCCGAGGAATCGCGGTGCCGAACGGGGTTCGGCGAAACATCACCCGGCGGCCGGCCGACTGGACCAGGTGGCAACAGGTGCGGGAGCGACCACCAGAAGGCGTCTGGGCATCGGCGATTCATCCGACGATGGAGGTTGAGTGCCACAGACAGGCCTCCGCTCGCCGCTTTCACGGCAATTCAAGGGCGGCAGGGTCGCGTTGAGGCCATGGGCGACAGGTATCGTCCCTTTCTGGCAATGGCGTCGGGGCTCAAATGGTGGAGGAGTGGAAGTGCCAGGGGAACGGTTGGCCTCCTTCACACGGCTTCCAACTAATGCAAACCCATGGAGCACGCTTATCAAGGCAAGCCAAAGACCTTGATTGGTGACAGGACCCCTCCGATTGCTTGACGGACGGGGTACTTCGGTCGAAGAGGCAGTGTTCTGATCCGAACCTCCTCCCGTCTGTTCCGGCGTGCGTCATGGGCGAGGTGACACAATTGGCACGCCTCGGCATGATGACAACGCGGTGGCTTGGTGCCCGCCATCGAAGCGGCCCGAACGCTGATTGCCAAGAGCGGCGCCTTGAAGGTCCGTCTGATTGGCCGTGAATTGCGCTTGGTGGGTGGCTTACGTGTGACCGTCCTCGCGTGCGCGTGAGAAGAAACCGGTGCCGTCAACGCCAGCCGTTTCGTGCCGGCGCTGATGGGCCGTGCGAGCGTGTTGAGATGTCGGTTTGCCGCCCACATCATTCGCGCGCTCCCCGCCGTGAAGTGCGAGCCTACGCTTTGATACAATGCAGCTTTGGAATCGCTGTTCGTAAGGACTGAAATCTGACCGCGCCCTAACGGACGGGGCTCAGCCACACCGTGGCCAACTGAATCATATGGAGAAAATTCCCCACTGAGTCAAAAAGTTTGACGCGTCGGTCCCAGGAGTACAAGGATACCTACTGGACTCCGTGGACTATGTTCCCCTCGACACGACTGCTGGCCTGTTTCAAGTCACCCGTCAGGACGGTGTTTCCCCAGGGAGGAAGTGGGCAGCCGCAGTGGCCAGCCGAATCCTCGCACCCCGCACCGTCCGGTCGGTCGGTCCGAGCGTGCCTCCGCGACCTCGATTTCTACAAAGCCGTGCTGACCGGATCGAAGACGTGCCCGGACGGAATTGGAGTCGTTCTTAAAACTGCTGTCGCGTGGCCTACTCCCCTTGGCATGCTCTTCGAGGAAGGTTCGGCACCACGTGCTCCACTCCCTGGTGGGCAACGTGTTCGGCTTTCAAGGCCTTGCGCACGCCTCCCGTCTGGAGAGAGCAGTCGGCTTCCGATGGCTTTCATCAAGAACGCTGCCCCGGCCCGCCGAACGGCTGATCTCGCGCTCGAGCGCGACCGATGAACAGTACGGCCGTCCCGCGGCTGGGTTGCAGCGATCAAGCGAACGCTCGGTCTCTCCCGGCAAGATCTACGGCGGGTGTGCTACGATGTCTTTCGCGGTGGCCTGGATTTCACCAAAGCCGACGAGATGAACATCAACTCCGCGAGCGTTTCCAGCGCTGCAAGATACCGTTTCGAGTTTCGTTCTGCTGACGCCGTCGAATCGGCCACAGGAACACTCGGCAGAGAAGAGGGGCACCTAACCTCAACTGCACCGGCGCCACATCCTGAGGAGCTGTACGGCGCGCTGCGTTCTGCCAAGAGAACTTCGGCAGCGCGATCATCATGCACGACTACATCAGCCGGCGTGGCTCTCATGCGCAACACCGGTACTGTCGAAGTGGTGCCGCAAGAAAGCACATGGCTGCTGCCCATTCACACGTGGCCCTGGCACGCGGTCGGTATCGCCGTCCACGACCAAAGACGCAATCCACTTCCTGGCTGGCCAAGTGCCTGCGCTCTCGGTTTGGTGACCAGCTCACACCGGCATCCCGTGTGCAAGCTGAATGGCGACCGTCAAGACCACCCTTGGGCTTCATTTGAACGCAGTCTGCGTGAGATCCTTTCATCCTGAAAGACAGGAGCCGCGGCATAACTTTCTCACAGGACTGGGGGTCGATGCCGGCTTGTCTCGCCGCCTTTGGCTTTCCACGCGGTATCGCCACGTCTGGCATCTGCCGGCCGGCTGGGTGGCGATTTTCGGCGACGATTCGTGCTCCAGTTCTCGGTGGAGGCGTACCTGCCGGGCGCGACCGCCTGGGGTTCCGCCGCTGGTCCGCGCCAACCCCGTGGCACTGAGCTGCCGTCTGCGGAAGCCCAACGCCGGTCCGCGAGTCGAGAGGAAGCGCGACATCTCTGATGGAAGCCCAAGCACAGCTTGAGCTCGCCTCGCTCCTTTGAAGACCTGGAAGGAAGATCAAGTTCGAATTCGACACCTGTCGACAGAAACTACGTCAACTTGAAGTTTTTTCCGTTTCCCCTCCCCCTAACAAGGATCCCCATGCCCTCATTGAGCACCTGGTGACATATATGTCATACAGTCGCCACCCTGAGACATTCGGCTCTTTTTGCCCCGTTCTGCTCAGGACGAGATTAATGACCAATCGCTACATGCATTGCGCCAGGGATGGAGCGCCTGGTCGGCACGTTACCCCAGCCCGCTTCAATGGCGACCCACTTGTCGTGTCTGGAGCTGCTTTCTTTCGGTGCGAAGGATCTTTGCGTATCGGTGCAGTCGAGCTGAGGTTGCCGATGCACGGGCCCTAGTCCCTTATCACCGACGTCCGGCCTCGTTCGGCTACGAACTGCCTACACCAGAGCCAGGGCTCTGCTTCGTCGTGTTCGAAGGCAACGCTGAAGGGTTTTCGATCAGTTCCCGGCTCAGGCCGGGACCCTCCCCTCCTTCTGATTCGTTCCAGCGCCACCTAACTCACGGGCGGATATGGCAATTTTCAATCCAGTCGCAAGGCCTCGCTAGCGTGCGAGTTGGTTCACTGCTTCCACCCGTCGCCGGTGAAAACGGGCCGAAAGCGTTTTCCAACAGTCCCCGATCCGGACGCGCAGTGGCAGGCGGAAGCTCGTCGATTCGCCAGGAGCTGCGGCTACGTCCTGCGCCGCCCCGCTGCCTGTTGCATGCCGTCGCTCTAAGCAGGCCGGCCACGCACTGCAGGATCAGCCACCGCGATCGCTGCGCCCCGGCCCAAGTCCACCGCTGCGACCTGTTGCCTGGCCCGCTCGCCGAAAG
>Ga0163217_1019287_pt1 | contig 10803 bp, 16 predicted proteins | sample SynspAceP_FD_185933 | JGI IMG/M metagenome (GOLD analysis project Ga0163217, IMG submission 185933) | Saline lake microbial communities from Ace Lake in Antarctica - Synechococcus sp. Ace-P (PacBio error correction) | ecosystem: Environmental > Aquatic > Non-marine Saline and Alkaline > Saline ...
GGCCTATCTGGAAGCCTGCAATCGAGGAGGCTGTGGTGATGCTGCCTTCATTGGCAAAGGCTCTGGGGACCATCGTCACGTGCCCAGGGGATGACCCAGGTGGCACGAGAAATTTCGGGTCTTCCAGGGAGAGTCTCCCATACAAAGGCCCCTGTCTGGTGAGCGCAGCCCGATGCTTTGACACCATCCTGAAAGTCGTCACGGGCTCTTGGACTGAAGTTGAGCGCCGGCGTGAGAAGTGAAGGCGGGAGGTGACTTGAACTCTGCTGCGGGTATAGTCCGGAGAAAGATGCCTGTGGTGATGCGACCACCTTCGAACATGCCCCTGGAGGTGGACAGGCTGCCACGAATTCGTTTTGATAGGCATTAAAATTCTGCCTGCACTTCGGGGCAGCGTGAAGAATGAAGTGTGGCCATGCCAATGCCTACGTCTGCGTTGGTCAAAGCCTGCCTTCACACGACAACTTGGGCTATGCTGAAAGAACTCCGGCACATCCAGTGACTGCCGATTCTATGGAAAATGTATTTGAGGCAATTTGAAAGATGGACCATCAAGATAAGTAGCCATGGTTCGTCTGGCAAAGGGGGGCGAGGGTGTTTGTTTCCTGTTCCACTGAGAGCCTGAACTCTGTCATCAGCGGAGTTTTCCTAAAGCGAAAGGTTCTCTGGTCTGCAAGGACTGGCGAAACTCAGAAGAGGAAGCGCATGGGCCCACCTTCAATAAGAGACGTAGTTTTTAATTCATTCCCTATTCAGACCTGTCCCAATCAAGCGAATAGACCTGCTTGAATATTGCAGACGTTGGAATGGCAGACTTTCATCTTTGTCAGATTACGAGCAAGCCTACGCGGATAGACTCGCGATTCCTCTTTTGGGAAGTGACTTTGCCGAAGGCGGGCTTAGGCGGGAAGAGCTTGTACGCATCGTAAAGTTGTTTACTGCGAATGCTTCGATCATTATTGGAAGGCAGGCAGACTTAAAGATGGAAGATGGTTTGGAGTGATGGATGCATTGGGTCAAAGATCTCCGAAGAGGCTGAATGGTGACACCTTCTAATACCAAGTCCACCGTCCACGCCTCCTAGGAAGCCCTGATATTCTCCATGAGCTTTCCTGCGCGTGCAGGTGATCTTGGGCGTTAAGCTGTACAGGAACCACCGTGCTGGGCTATGCTTTAGTGATGAATGGCGATCACGGATGCCGACATTCTCAGAAGCGGCCCGTATCGGTTCTACTTCTACAGTCACGAGCCAAACGAACTCCTCATATTCATGTTGACGCGAGATCAGGCTCATGCAAGTTTGGGCTCACGCCAGTGGCACTTTCCTCAGCCATGCTTTAGGGCCAAAGAGCTTCGTGAGATTGAAACGGCTGTCAGCATGAAACAGATGCTATCCTGTCGAGAGCGTGGGAGGAGTTTCATGGCCTAACCCTGGCGAACGGGTACAGATGTTGCCTGCACAGAGGACAAGCTGATTGTTGACCTCGCAGACGGCGCTCTATCTCTTGCGCACCCTCTGGCTTGGTATCCGCGCTTTTTACATGCCACCCCTCGGGAGCGCGAGAATTGGGGTAGATTGCTTGGGCTGGCTTTGGAATCCACTGGCCGGATATTGAATGAGGTCTGAGCGTGAGGCCTCCTTCGTGGCGCACCATCGCGCGGGTTGAAGGCGCTGACCAGCTAACACTGCCATAACACCAGAGGCAGCCACCGAAGGTTTCGGTTTCGATTTCTTAGTCTTTATTGCGTTTTTCTGGTGATGGCTAACGTTAGGATTAACTGGCGCATTGTCGCCTGCGGGAACCACCTTGGGGTTTCCAAATCGGCACCCAAAGGTATCTTGCCTGTCGTCCGCCGCTAGGACGCCCCGAGCCTAATATCATCTTCTTCGCGCTGGCCAAAGTGGCTGATTCGCCTGTCCCCTTGGGTTCTGCGGTCCGACTAAATTTGAGCTAAGTTCCTTAGGGTTAGTGCAAAAAAACGCGGGATTGTCCTGTTCGCTAAAGCGGCACAGTCCATATGTATTAACTGAAAATTCCGCGAGGACGATCCTGCTTCTTGAACATAGTCCATGTCCGGCAGTAATGCCAGTATAATCAATCTCACTTGCGAAATGTCCGGTATGGATTGGGCACGCAAGTTCTGGATGGCGGCTGGATTGGCGCGTCCTAGGCGATTCTGAGAAAAGAGCGGGGGAAGCAATTTGCACTGGTTGCCAGCAAGCAGGAGAATTGCATTCAGCTGAATGTCTTGCCAGTTTTAATCAATAAATCAATTTTTTTTTTTAAATATCTTAACAATGAATAATATTCGAGTTTTTTTGCATCCCATGATAAGCCGCCAGAATGTAATATGATGTTACTGCTACGTCGAAGTTATTTGAAACAATCGTCCTTTCTTGCCTGCTGCTGCTAAGAGTTTGGGATTGAAAACCAAGGCCTGCGCGAAAATGGATCCAACTGCCCAGCCAGATGACCCGAGGTCACCAGGACGCGCAGTGGCTCCCTGTTCTACGTGTCGATCGAGGAGCGGATCCCGGCCAGCCATCCGCTGCGGCGGATCCGGAAGCTGGCGGATCAGGCCCTCAATCGCCTCAAATCCCACCTTCTGTGAAACTGTATGCGCTGGGAAGGCCGGCCCTCGGTGCCGCCCGAGCAACTGCTGCTGCCATCGTTGCTGCAGGCGTTCTACGGATTTCGATCGGAGCGGCTGCTTTTGGAGCAGCTTCCAACTACAACCTGCTTATTTCGCTATTTCGCTGGTTTGTAGGCCTGAGCCCGGATGATCCCGATCTGCACCCCCCACGTTTACCCAAGAACCGCTGAGCGGCTTCTCAATGACGACGTCATGGGCCTTCCTGGGAAGCTGATGGGCGCTCCAAGAGGTCAAGCCGCTGCTCAGCGACCGAGCACTTTTCAGTGGGATGGCACCCTGCTGCAGGCCTGTGCATCCATGCCTCGCTTGAGCGGACGACGGGCAAGGAGGACCCACCGCCCACCGCCATCAGGTTCCTGGCGAGGGCTTTGGCCACTCCAAAGCCCGGCAAGAAGCGGGCCAAGTGGGGATTCCGCATCCGCATCAAGCTCAGCAACAAGACCCATGCGCTCCAGCGTCCGATCCAGACGCCTTGCTGGCCCGCAAGTCCAACGCCCACCCCGCCCAACCGCGAAGCTACAGGGCACGTGCTCATGGACAACCCGCCATGCCTGATCGTGGCTGTCGCGTCACCCAGCCACGGGCACTGGAGACGGATGCCGCCAAGGCGATGGCGGCTGACATCCCCGGTGCCCACCAGAAAACCCTTGGTGCCGACAAGAACTACGACACCAGGGGTTTTGTTCGCCGAGATGGCCGCCGCATTGCCGTGACGCCCCCGCCACGTGCGCTCAGAACACCAGCCGCCCTGTGGTTCGGCCATCGATGGCCGCACTGCACGCCATGAGGGCTACGCCAAATCCATCAATGCCCGCCGCGGCAATCGAGAAAAGTATCTTTGGCTGAATGCAAACAGTGGGGCGGCCTGCCGCCAGTTAGTCCATAACACCACGATCCATCGGACGGGAGCTGAGATGGAAGCCTTTATTTACTTAGCCTCCGCCCGCCCGCTGATCTTGAGCCGTTAACCAGAGCCGAAGAGACCACCGCCAAAGCCAGAAGCGTGGCTACAATGGAATCACATTGTTGGCGTGGATGAGTTTAGTGAGGGCGAAACTGGTCAGGATTGGGAAACTCCGGGGCCCTACGCCTTGCGAAGCCTCTGCTGGAAGAAGGCTGGATTGTCGGATGAGGTGGAGATCCCACGCCTCTCCAGGGGTTCTCACCATCCAGCCATTGCCAAAAAGCACGGGCTGGCTGGCTTGAGGCCGGCAGCTGCCTTTGCCCCGGAGGTAGCTTCTTGATGACACCATCTCTACCCAATTCGACGATGAGGAATGGAGTGGTGGACTGGACCTCGCCGTTTTCCCGAGGAGATTTTTTCCTGGTTTTTTGAACGCCAAACGCGAGGGCAAGCAATCAGCAAGACAAGGCCTTGCATAATTGTGTCACCAATGAACTGAATACCCATATGAGTACTTTTTAATCGTTGCAAACCGCTGACGACCTGGAGGTCATCCCTACCCATTCCCGTATTGCTTGCACTTTCAAGGCAAGAATGGTCATATCGTTGCTGATCAAGTTGCGGACTGTCGATAGAGAGCGGTTAGTCAACGGCTCGGCGGTTCTCCCTGAAGTGACCTCTTCTTAAAGTTCCTGAGAGTTTTACAGGATATGTTGTTGCGTAACTGGCCTGGCTAACATCCAGACTTAGAGATGGGAATTAGTGCCTAATGCTCATCAATCTTAAGCACTTGCCCGCACCTGCTATCTTGGGGGGTTTAGGCGGTAAAAGTCATAGAAGGGCAGAGCTTCAGAAGGACTCCGTAGCCACTGTCGAGCAGTAATTTTTGGAACTTTGGAATAATATAGGCAACTAGTTGGTTTATTGAGCCATCGAGCAATACGGTGGAGCCTACGCAAAGAGCCCCTGAATGACTATCACGTCACGCCTGCCCTCACATTTGAGCACAGGACATCAGAAGCAGTGGTTGATTGATGCGCTCGGTCCAGCGATGGTGATGGACGCTAGGAGTCAAACAAGGTAGTTTCAGGCCAAAGGCCTCGATTGGATCCATTACGATTTTGTGAGAGGGCACGGCCTAGGACAACTTTGTGTTCGTCGGCACGAATTGGGATCACGGGATGTTGGCCTGCTCTCCGTGGATTCGGGCCTCTAACAATGTTTGCGCCTGATCAGGGAGTTTTCCGGCTCCCAGACCACACACATAGGCTCCTTTCCCTGGCACAGGCCTTTTGGCAACATGTTCTTCGTCGCCCATGCCCGGCACAGCCCAGCTCACCATCCGCCACAAACAATCGTTTCTAAGAGGTTTCCAAGGGTGGGTCGCTTCTGGAAACTGCTGGAGAGAACAGAACACAGAACCGGGATAAACGCCGCACCTCATAAATCAAACCACACTTTGCGGTTTTTTTGAATTCGGGGTGAGCAAATGGGAAGCAGCTCAAATGGTATGAGAAGATCAATGAATCTCTTGATCCTTCATCACTGCAATGGCCAGAGGCGTTGTAAAAGTCGCTGGCCAATCACCGAACCCTGCGGTTGCTCATCACCCCATAGCGCCGCCTCTGAATCTTTTTGCAGTTGATCCAGCATGAAAAAATGTGCCTCCCGCGTCCCTTCAGCGATTCGAAGCGGGAGAAAACATTGGCCTGGGTAAGCCATGGGGATATTTGGATCCAGCCACAGACGCGTTGAAACGACATCGATTGAAACCGAGAGAAGCAGCGCAACCAGCTCTGGTGCCGCATGGCTGCATTCCCTGGTGATTGAGAAACATCAGAGATTTGAGGCCGCTTCCGCACCCACCGCCAAAACCACCGCATCGGCATCATCAATCACCGTGACTTCTTTTGTTTTGATGTCTGAGAATTTCAACCGATGTGATGCTTTGCTTTTCAGTGACAGATTCAACCGTGTCGCTAGGTTCCCCCAAGCACTGCAGATGATGGTGTAGATCAGCTCGACTGAGAGGGGCAAAAGTATGCTCCCGCAATACTTTTTGAGCGAATCCAACCGCACAATCAAACGAGTCTTGATGGGCCAGGGGCGTAGTAATAGAGGAAGCTCCAATGTCAAACAGCGGCCGGAAAGTTTCTTTCGGGAGGCTTGGAACAAAACCAACAGCATGATCGCCGCAGGAAATCATTGATCAGCCGATCGCTGATGCCAGTTGTTCAAAAAGTGATTTGAGCGCCTAAGCTTTGTCGTTTTTCTGGAATACCTCATCGCTGCGATAGAGGTCGAGCATCGGCATAGAGAAGGTACTGCGATGCTGAGTCCGATCTTGAAAATCGGAAGTTGCTTGAAGTTGTTCACTGTTGCCATTCGCTTGACCAAGGGGGCCTTGGCCACATGGGTGGCTGCTCTCCAAAACAGAGCAGTCGCTTCCATCGCATCGGGTGACCATAAAAGCACTGGTTGTGAAGTCAGTGAAAATAGGGCCAAATGTTGAGATCTTCGCTGAGGCATTGAATGTTGGGATAGTCCTTCCAAAATCCTCTGGTGCCCGCCTCATAATGGTTTTAAACCGCTCTTTGGTTGTGATTGGTTGGACTGCCGGTTGGATCGACCATCCCATCGATCGGGTCACAGCGAACACCGGCTTCGCGAGTGATTTTGCGGCACCCAGCCAGCTCCGCCGCCGATGACGAACCACATGCGATTTCTCTGCCGCCGAGCATGTTTCGTCTGCTATCGTTCGCTCAAGCACAGTCAGATCCTCTGCAAAGCTACTCAAAGCCCCATTGGTGTAAGTGGGGAAGTAAGAAACAGAACTGGGCCTTGACAGATCAGCCTGATCCTGTCGCAAGAAGCTGTCGGTCCCCTCGCTCTAACACTGGTCAAATGTCAGTGTCTTTGGGTCAAGGCTTAGGCCTAGAATTCAGCCCAATTGTTTTGATTGTTGGTGCTTCCAGCACCGACCGCGCCGCCGTTGACCCCACTCGCCTGCCAGGCCAGAGCGCGTACCGTGCTTCTTCTGAATCGCATCGGCAGCTCCCGCAAAGCCCAACTGCCTGCCGCCCGAGCCCAGTCTTTTCGCGGGCTTCCCGAAGCAGCGATGGTTGGTTCAACGATTGGGAATGGGTAATGCACCCACGACACACAGCCGACCGCGCTCACTTGGGTGGAGGGCGCCATCGTCCACCGTTCATGCAGGTGGCACAGACCGGTAATGGGGCGTGCGAGTTAGGTAGCCATTGGGCGGATGAAGTTGCCCGCGGGGGATTCGTGATCCTGGCCCTGTTTTTGATTGGGTTGTAGAGGCGGATCGTGTTTGATGCCCGTTGTGCCCGACTGCAATCTGGCACTGGCTCCAGTGGATGCGGGTTCGTAGTCGACGAACAGGCGGGCCAGATGCAGGCCCGCTCTCGGCCAGGGCCAGCCACAGCTGGTACTGGCCACCGAACATCAACATCGCCCGCCATGCGGAAGTTGATCCAGCCCCGTGGCGTCAAGGGCGCGCAATGCAGGCATCCACAAACGGCAAGGCCGGTGCGTCCCTTCGGCCCAGGCGGCTAAACCGCTCCGGGTCGCTTGGTCTGCGCAGGCCGGCGGTGAGGGGATGGAGGCTTCCTTTGAATCTTCCAGATCCGGCTGGCCTTTTCAAGCTTCTGGACTAAGTGGCAATGCCAGTGCAATCGCTTCCTCAAAAGCCGCGCAGCGCCAGGGGCACGGTGCTACGGGTGGTGGGCGGCAAGAGCCTTCACTTTCGCCTGCGCTCCTCCGGCTCTCCTGCACTAACTCCGCATCGACAGGGTTGGCCCCAGGTGAAGGTGGGGGGACAGGCGCGAGCAGTGGGCGAAGGCCGTCTGCGGGCTGGAGAGCTCACGGTGGGTAGCGGGCCTCCTGCGCAACAGCTAAAAGCTCTGCGCAGGGCCAGTCCTTCCTTCCTTTCCGCCGCTCTGCCGGCCCGGGCGGGGTCTAACCGCCAGGCCGAGTTCGGCCTGCGGTGGGGATGGCGCCGGCTCACGCCACCAGCGCTTGCAAGGCTCGGGAGGCAAGCCTGTGATCGGCTCAGCCCATGCGAGCTTCCAAGCGGCGTGCCCACCGTTGCGGCTGCGTAGACCTCGGAAACACACAATCGGCGGGGGTCTTCGCCTGCTCCAGGCGATGCCCGGGTTGCCGGCCCACCGGGCCACCTGCCGGTCGCGCGCGTAGGTCCCCAGCTGTGCCCGGTTTCCTCTGGCTCCTACAGCCCCGCCACACCGAACTGCGCGGGCCCCGCTCCAGCAACTTCCACCACCGAACGATCCCGCACCACCAGCGGCTGGCCAAGCGCGGGCCAAAAGCAGGCCGGAGCTCCCTCAAGGCTCTCGCGCAGAAGGCCCACTGGCGCGCTGAAAAGCAATCGTCTGCTGCCAGAGCAGGGGCTCCACCACCACCAACGCAGCAACCGCCGGCGCGACTGGCCTGGCAGCAGCGGCTGGTGATCGGCCACGCGCAGATGTTCCCGTTTGAACGCAGACGATCTGCACCGGCCCCATGGAGGCGACCCTAAACAGACCATCCCGCTCAGCTGAGAGGCCCAGAAAACGAGAAAAGGCGCCCAGAATGATGGGGTTGCCTCGCCCGCCTGGCAGAGGAGAAGCCATGACCAGACCCTGCAAAGCCCCCGTCAAGATCGAATCCGCGCTTGCCTCGAAGTGCCATTGCTCGGTGAAGGCAGAAAGGATCCTTCTGGCAGCGATGCCTGTGCCAACGGCCCCCCAACGGCGAGCCCTGCCACCTCGGCTGCCGGCTGTGAATGCACAAGGTTGAGCCCTTCAAATCACGCTGGCGTCATCCGTGTCGATTACCCCACTGCCGGATGACATGTAGGCCGATACTGTTGTAACTTTACAGCCAATTGAAGGGATGAGGCTTCTAAATTCAGCGTGAAATCAGTCGATGCGTGGTGGTTGCGGCTGGGGAATGTCCACGTGCCATCGATGAGGCCTGGCTTGGGCTCGTACATACGTACGCTGTGTTCCAGCCGTCCATGATCGGCAGGCAGTTTTCGTGCTGGCGGTGCAAGCCACCAAAACGCACCGTGGTAGGAGGCCAACGCTGTTCGGCTTTTGGCAAATCAGGTTGTTGAGGCTTGTAGGGCAATTCAGGTTATTTTTTCTGGAATAGCCTTTCGCGTTTGTATAAGCTGATCGATCCAAAAACCCTTCACCCGGTACATCCTTGACCGTCAGTTCGTACTTTGGCCTACTGGTGATTTGGGCTCTATATTGTAGTATTGCGCGTTCTTTGGTCGGTTAGTCCGCCCCAGCAGAAGCGCTGCCAATCAAGAAAGTGAAAGCGCGGAATCAACATCGGGCTTTGGAGCCGAAGATGCGGGGTGGTAACGTTCAAGCCCTTGGCCAGGTCGAGAATCGGTTCGAGCGTTGCTCATAACTGATCATGTCGTAATTGGGGCAAGACAAAACACTTTGATTGGAACTGCATTGATCTTGATTGGTCTTGTAGCTTGTGTGCTAGCGGCGAGATCAGCTTTGTTCCCGTGGGAGGTTTGGCTAAAGTGCGAATAAATCACGCCAACGATTGGTGTATCAACTAAGCTATTGTAACTTGTACGAGCCGCCCCCCGTTAGTAGAACATTGTTCACGTAGCCATTGTTGTTGATGAATCATCAACGCTGTAAGCGTTTTGCCGGCAATCGTGGCAAGGTGATAGTCGCAACCCCTCGGAGATGTTTGATAAGCCCAAGGCTGTAAAGGGTGTCCGCGATTCATCCGGATGCACGGTTTCGCTTGTCGATTGGTGTCGGCGCTGCGGTTGTGATGCAGCTGGTTTGATGCGCCGGACAATTTCAAAATGCCTGCAAACTCGAGGTTCGCTTTGTGCTTCGTTGAAGTTATCAACGTTGACTACGATGCGGAGACGGTAACTGGGCAAGCTCTTAAATCTTTGGCATTGCCTCCAACGAAGGGATGGCCAGTGCCCGCTGTGAGTGCGATTGCGGCGGTGGAAAAGGAAATTGTTCATTTTGAAGACTCCCTCGGTTTGCACGATCGTTGTATAGAATGATGTCCTTACTTCAGCATTCGATCTCGCTTTGGGCCGCCAGGTCTTGTTAATCCATGGCTCAAGCGGGCCGTACCTTCGCAGGATCGTGAACCAGCTTTTTATACGAGCCGGCAGCGTCGCTAGCCAGTTTGCCCCTCTTGCCTACAGGCGGCTTTTTGGCCCGAATAGATGTCGAACATGAGCCGTCTGCATTTTTTTTTGCATGCCGCTCGTCCTGGCTTCCGACGGTTGGGAAAGGTTGGCTGGTCTGCACAATCGAGCGTGTCCTGTGTGTCATACAATGTGACGCCCAAAGTCAATTCCACCGCACGTTGGGCGGCGACGCAGTCTGTAGGTCTTGGCACATCGAAACCGGTTCTTGTCGGCATCCCAGAGTGGCCGATGCGTAGTCAGATCCCGCTCCAACACGGGAGGTTGCCATAGCCGGGCGTTACTCCGCCTGCCGTTGAAATAGAACAACGCTCGCGCAAGACCAAGTCGACTGTGCCTCGGAACACGAATGATGTGTTTTTTGGTTTGGCGTAGGCGGTGGTCCCGCTGCTCTCGGTTTCGGATAGATGAAGAACGGCCGCCGAATGCGCGGCTGATAGGTGATGGCGCGCCTGTGCATTTCGAGCGTACCGGCCTCAGATGAAGCAGCTGTTTCATGCGCGGCATGCGGCGCGAATGGGCTTGCCTTTGACATGCCGATTGAGGCGTAGCAACCGCGTACCTCCCGGGCTTGATCGCCCTCAATGCGGCTCGCGCCTTGAATGCATATCGTTGGGAAATTTGAAAGTACTGCAGGTCGGTTTGAAGACCGTGTGGAGGCCTTGTCAGGACATATTGACGAACTCAGTTGGTGCGGCTCAGCAAAAGCATCCTTCAATGGGTAGATCTTCAAAGCCCGACAGTGATGTTCTCCCACGGCTTTGGCTTCCAAGCCCCTTGGCATCGAGCCGCGCAGAAACCAGGAAGTTTCTGTTCGTCTGCGGTTTCAGCCAGAAGTGCCGGCAAGGATCTGCCGGTGTAGCCGGGTGGCCAGCACCAAGGATATTTTTCCACCCATGCCCTTGTCCGGCCCCGGTCACGCCCATGTTGGCCCACAAAGCGCTGCCATGCATCGTTTTGAAGAAAGCCGGGGAGCATGCCGCGGTGGAATTTTCGATAACCGTCGGACATCTTGGCC
>Ga0163217_1105707_pt1 | contig 10803 bp, 13 predicted proteins | sample SynspAceP_FD_185933 | JGI IMG/M metagenome (GOLD analysis project Ga0163217, IMG submission 185933) | Saline lake microbial communities from Ace Lake in Antarctica - Synechococcus sp. Ace-P (PacBio error correction) | ecosystem: Environmental > Aquatic > Non-marine Saline and Alkaline > Saline ...
ATGGCCCTTCAGACGGCGTCCGAGATGCACTTCGCATCAGCTGTTGCGCTGGTGCACGAAGGCCCTACCGAGCAAAGGCCTGGAACGACATTCACTTCGCAGGTTCAAGGTACGGAAAATCAGGGGGCGGTTTTGAGCTGAACCGCAAGCTTTGTTTCCACCGGGCAGACAAGGTGTCGGCCTGAGGAAATGCGCTGCAGGAATAATGAGATCAGTGATGACCGCGGCAGGGCCTAACGGCCATCGCGTCCTTAGCACATTTCGGCTGGTAAATCAAGGCGGCGTGTGAGGCCTGGGATGCCGAATTTGTTCCAGGCTTTGCTTCGTTGAGGCCTGCGTGGCACAGCGCACAGCTGATGGAAGTGCAATGGACGCCGGCGCATCGGTGTCCGCCGAAGCGAACGGTGCGCTGCGGGAAGAGCGCCCGGGTGCGGGGCTGAGTCAAAGGGCTGTGGTCGATCGCAGGTGTTTGAGCCGCTGTGGTTGAGCCGCTGGAGATGGCAAAATCTATCCGAGCCTGACTCCGCCCCTTGCCTTCAGCTTCGCCTGCCCTGCGCACGGAGCCCCAGTAGGTTTGCAGTCGTGCGCCTTAATTCCCCCACGATCTTTTGGCTGATCAATGGCCGAGAGACGATCAACACAGGCGTGTGGACAGTCATCCCCAAATGTCCCAACCATCCCTGCCTGATCTGGGTGGCCACGAATTGCCAATCTCCGCCATGTTGGCGTATTCGTTTATCTTCCCTGTTTCAGTCCTGCTTGTCGTTTGCAGTTGCTGGCGCGGCCGGAGGTTGACACGCCGCATCGATTGGTCTGGGTGGTTGGGGCCAGGTCGGGCAGCTGCCGTTCTCCGATACTCTCCAGTCTGGTTGGTGTGTTATTGGTTGCGGTGGCCGCGCTTGCATTAATTCAACGGTGAGACCGATCGCGCCCAAGGCAGGCTTTTAAAAAACGCTGCTTGAACGTCCTAAACGCTATTTTCTGGCAGGCCTTCGCTTTTTGCGCTGCCTCGCAATTGGCTGCTGCTTGTGTCCTTCCAGCATTGCCGTGCATCTGGTTGGCCCCTGTGTTGTCACAGATCTTTAACGGCGATGCACGGTGATCGAAGCCTGAGGTGGATGGCTTTTATTGACAGATCTGGCCCTGACATCCGTACCTCGGGCGGGAGGACAGGGTTCAATTTGATTGTAGACTCATTGGGATTTTGCCCCAATGAGCTATGGGGTCTTCATGGCAGGTACTCCATACCGGAAATCGGACAAGCTGCCTTTTCAGCTTCAGCCTCGCTGTAGGCGCGCAGTTTACACCTCCTCATATTTTGACTGTCCTCCATAGTCTCTCCACCAAGGAATGTTTGTTCGTATGCAGTCGCCCCTACCAGACCAGCTGATCTTGATCTCCTCTGCTCTTTGGAGCCTTGCCACGAGTCACCGGAGGTGAACGAACCCCTGATCGGAGTGGAAGCATCTGTCGGGCTTTTCGCCCAACGGTAAGAGCAATTCCAAGGCCTCGCAAGCAAGAATTCCATGTCAAGGCTGTTGGATAAGTTTCGCAGCGAGAACATTCCGGGAGAACAGATCACCACAACGGCCGACCAGGTAGGGAAAGCCCTTTCCGTATGGAATATAGGTAATGATCTGTTTGCCCCAAAACCTGACCACTTCCGTGACCTCTTGAGGTCCACCAGGCAGGGAATGCGCTCCGATGGGTCACCTGGCACCGTGGTGCGTGGCTTCTTGGTAGATGGACGCCGCTTAAACACCATGCACCCAAATGAGGTTTTTCGGAACCGTCACGGCTGAGTCGGGATTCCTCTCGGGCCAAATACTGAACCATCCGACGGCTTCCAGAAGGTTTGGATCCTCCAAATACGCGGCATCGATCCTGGGCGATGGATCCCAGGGAATGTTCAGCGCACAGGGATGGCCTTCGTAGTGACAGAGCGTGGATCTGGTACACACACAGGAGCTACACGACGGCTGATGAAATTCGTCGTTGGTCGTAGCTCGACCAGCCTTTCGCAATTCACGGGACATATAGCAGTCTTTGTAATGCCACTAAACACATGTTTGCGAGCTTGCCAGCTGCTGGAGAGAAGGGTTTGCATAGTCTTTTGTGCCTGGCTACTCTGGTCTTTGGCCTGTCGAGTCATTGAATTTGTGCCCTTGGCGAAAAGCTCACTGGCCCGGGCCCAGAGCTGCTTCTTATTCATTGCTCACTCGCACTCGCACGGTGTGTGTCTGCAGCGATCTCCTGGAGCGTCCTGCGGCCACTGATCGCTTCCTCATGGCGACCTTTGACTGTGAATTCTGGGCTTGTGGTACGGCGTTTGCTCAATCGGTATGGAGCCCACTTTTCGAGGGGCGGTGCCCGCCTCAAAGGTAGACGATGGGGGCCCTGTCCAGAAAGCACCGAGACCACCTCAGCCTCCTTCACCTCTTCGTTTCTAGGCGCGTTTTAAATCTCCCGATGGCCTTTCGTTCGTGGGCTGCAGGTGAATCGTTCTGGGCGTACACCGTTGTGGTTCTCCCTGTGTAACCTGCGGCCTGGCGCCTCTGGTGCGCTGTTTCCTGGTTTCCAGCTTCTATCTTCAAACGCTGTTATTAACAGAAGGTCCTGGTGTGCGTGATCCCGAGGTTCAGAACGCCCGGAAACAGATTGATTCGCGCCGTAGGTCATGCGATGCGGAACGCCCAGTAGCCGGCCAGCAAGTGGCTGCGGCAGCCACCAGCGGGAGATGAGATCCCCTAGGCCATCAGTTACCGTGTGGCGGGATCGTGCCCACAGCGACAAAGAATCAGTCCTGGCCCAGTGTCGGCGAGGGGCCGTAGGGCAAGAATGGGCAGCAGCGGCCAAGGGATTCCTCCGAAGTCAGCGACCAGGCTGGGAGACGAGGCATGGGATGGCAGGTCGGTTCAGTGAATGCATGTGGGGGCCGCAAGAGTGGAATGGCCTGGCGCGGGAAGGCCAATGCGCGAGGCTAGATCGGCAGCCAGAGGCCCACTTTGAGCGCCAGGTAGCCGTCAGCGAGCCGGGACTCATAGCCCGAGGCCCGCAATCGGTTCAGGAACGCTGAACGACGGCGACGAAGCTGATTTCAGAGGCCCAATCCGTCTGGGACAACGCCGTTAGCGGTCGCACGAAGCCCGATGGCATCACAACCTCGATCGAACCACTGAGCACGCCAGTGTCGCGACCTTGGCTCGTCAGGATGGTGGGGGAGGATCTGGAGGTTGTTGAAATCAGGCCCGCCCCGGATCTTCCAACGTCACACACACACTGCCCATGATGAGAGCACGCCGCAGTTCCCTTTTCCGGATTCCAGCGCGCCGTAGAAGTTCACCGCCTGGGAATCTGAAAGGTTGGAGCCACTTTCTTGCGAGTACTGTAATAGGCGAGCCAGAGTGCGCCGGTTGCCTCATCATCCGCTTGGCTTCGAGGATTCTCGTTAGGACCGCCGGATGGCGTGGCGGCTGCTTGTGAGGATTTCACACGATGCGCATTTATCCTCGATTACCGACCCGATTATGCGGGTGCAGTGCCGGGCCTTCGGCTGCCGGTAGCCCCGTCCACTCGAAATCGTCCGTAGCACTCGTAGATGATCCACCTTGCGTCAGATCCGCAAGCACTCCATAGGCCGCGCAGCATCGGCCCGGAAGAGCTCCGAGTTGAATCGCCATGCTCACGGGTGAGAGCAGACCTCAATGCTGCGTTGAGAAGATCGTATGTTGGTTGATATCATAGCTTCTGTAATTTTCATCGACTTAGCCGAAGTAAATCGCAAAAATCGAGGCATTTCTCCAACCAAGCCGTAGGGGAAGATTCGGCCGCCACGACCGATGCGGGATGGCTCACGTAATAGTGCAAGACATGGACGCAGAATGAGTATATAGTGTAGAGAGAGTTGCAGTAAGTGCAGTGTGCGGTGGCGCCGATCTCCCTACGCTGGTTGGAGAAATGCCTCGGATTTTTGCGACTTACTGACTCAGGTGAGGAGTCAAAATCGATGCTACGAGAAGCTGATCACACAACAACGCGATGTTCAAAATGGACAGTTCGTGAGGGTCTGGGGGTGATCAGCCGTGGATGGCGATCAACTGAGCCTTTCCGGCCGTATGCCGCGCGCCTCTGGAGTGCCTTGGAATCTGCGCAAGGTGGATCAACATAGAATTGCCGATGTGCATGTGACTACTAAGTATCAGACAGCTGCATTTCGAGTGGACGGTGGCTACTGCCAGCGTAAGGCCGATCTGCTACGCCCGCCTATCTGGTGCGGATATGCGAGGATAATGCGGCCAGTCTGATGAGCGATCCTCAAGCAGGCCGCCAAAGGCCAAGTCCCCGCGGTCCTTAACAGAGGAAGATCTCGAGCGCAAGCGGATGATGGAAGGCAAGGGCGGCGGATTCTCTGGCTTCGATTTACCAGTACAGCTCGCTCAAGAAAGTGGCTCCAAAGCCTTCAAAGATTCGCAGGTCGGTGGAACTCTACGCGGCGCACTATGGAAATCCGGAAAAGGAAAGCTGGGCCGTGTTCATCATGGGGCAAGGATTGATGATGTCACTTTCCCTGGCGTTGGGATATAGATCCGGGCGGCCTGATTTCAATCAACTCCAGATCCTCCCCACATCCGCTGACCGGAGCCAAGGTCGCCGACATCATGGCGATCCTCGGTTCGATCGGTGTGATCAGATGGGCTCCGTCGACCGGTAACGGCTGTGTCCAGACGTTGGGCCTCTGAAATCAGCTCGGCCGTCGTGTCAGCGTTCTCTGAATCTCGACTGTGCGGGCCTCATGGGCTATGGGATGTCCCAAGGCTCTGCGTGACACTGGCGCTACCTTGGCGCTCAAGGGGCCTGCACCCGGACTCTGCCTGCTTGGCACTGTCCCCTCCTGCGCCCTGACCAGCATATCATGCCCACGCTACGTGCTAATCTGAAACCGATCACATCAGCGCCCAGCCTGGTCGCGTGTACCGTTTCGGGAGTGAATTCCCTTGTGCGCTGCATGCCGCTCGGACCCTGCGTCGCGGCGCGGCAGGACTGGATTCTTAGTCCGCTGCAAGTGCGATCCGCCAACCGGGAACTGTGGCCTGGGGGATCTTCTCGTCCCCGGCTTTGGTGGTCTTGCCGTCAGCGCCATCTGCTGCCGGCACTGGGCGTTCCGCATCGGCATGACCTAACGGGCCGGGAAGTCCAATCTGTTTCCGGCGTTTGTCTGACCTGGGGATACACGCACCAGACCCTTGTATGAAACAGCGTTTTGAAGATAGAAGCTGAAACAGGAGAAACAGCCACCAAAGGGCGCCAAGGTGACCGCAGGTACACAGGGAGATCCAGCAACGTGACCACGCCCAGCACAGATCAACCTGCAGCCCACGTCGAACGAAAGGCCATCGGGAGATTTATCAAACGGCCTGAAAACGAAGAGGTTGAGGCTGAGGTGCTGGGTTTTGCTGGACAGGCCCCAGACTTTGAGGCGGGGCACCGCCCAGCTGCAAGGGCTCCTATCCGATGAGCAAACCGCCGTATCCAACACAGCCCGAATTCATAGTCCAAGGCGCCATGAAGCGTATTCAGTGGGGCCGCAGGATCGCCCAGGAATCGCGTGGCAGATCGCACGCGGTGCACCCGATCCAGGTGAGCCCATATGAGATCGAAGCATGGCTCCTGGAAGGAGCAAGTAGCTTTGTTCCCCATAGGGCAAAAAGACTCAAGGCAGGAAGATCGAGAAGCAAGGCCAAGGAAGGCGCGAACTGTTCCATGCCAGATTGCTAGTAGCGTCCCAGGATCCACTTTCGGATGTGAGGCTAAAAAAAAAGTCACTGCTGCTCTCGATGCCCGGAATGTAGACGATGGAGCAGACTTAGAGGTCAGACTCACGGCACACGACTGTGTAGGCACAAATCAGACGGGATCGGAGCCGCAGTCAAGCTATGAGCTCTGGGGCTACACTGTCCAATTCCACGCTGTACTACAAGCCCATCCCTGTGCTGAATCCCCCTGGCGGATTCGATTGGCCCAGGATCAGATGCGACTGTAAGTTTGGAGGCATCCAACCCTGCTGCGGAAGCTCCGTCGGATGGTTCAGTAATTTGGCCCGAGAAGACCCGATCAGCCCGTGACCGTGTCCGATAACCTCATGCGGTGGCCATGGTGACGGGCCATCTATCCAGAAGCCACGCAAACCATGGTGCCCAGGTGACCCATCGGAGCGCCTATTCTCTGCCTGTGGGATCCCGCAGGAAGGTCACGGAAGGTGGACAGGTTTTGGGCAACATATACTTTTAGCCGTGATAAGTGCTGCACTGCCTCTATCGGAAGGGCTTCCTCTCCCGTGGTTGCCGCCTGCATTAGTGGATCTGGTGTTCTCGACCCGGAATGTTCTCAGCTGGAAACTGTTCCAACAGCCTTGACATGGAATTCTGCTGGTTGAGGCCTTGGAAATTTGCCTCTACCCGTTGGGGCGCGAAAGCACAGATCTTTCCAACTCCGTATAGGGGTGTCAGTTTCACTCTCCGGTGACCTTCGTGCAAGGCTCAAGATCAGAGAAATCAAAGATGCAGCTGTCTGGTAGAGGGCGCTGCTGCCGAGCAAATCCTGGTGGAGAGACTATGGAGAACAGTGCAGAATATGAGGAGGTTGTAGCCTCGCGCCTACAGCGATGGCCTGGGAAGCTGAAATACAGCTTGTCCCGATTCTAGTGGCGAAGGTACTGCCAATGTAGACCGCCATAGGGCTCAATGTGGGTGGCAAAACCCCGCGATTAGTTCTACAGTCATATTGAAACCCTGTCCCTCCCCGCCCAGAGTTAACGATGTCAGGGGCCTAGTCTGTCCAATAAAGAAGCCATCCACCTCAGGCTTCGATTCAGCCGTGGGCATCGCCGTTAAAGATCTTGTGACATACACAGAGGCAGGACCAGTGCACGGCCAATGCCTGGATAGGACATACAGCAGCAGCCGCCCGAATTGCACAAGGAGGTCAGCGCAAGAGAGGAAGGCCTGCAGAAAAATAGGCGAGAACGTTCAAGCAGCGTTCTTTGAAAAGCCTGCCTTGGCGCGAATGCGTCCTCAACCGTTGATATAACTGCAGGCGCCGCGTCTCAAGCCTGTAGAACCAATGAAACACACCAACCAGAACTGGAGAGTATCGAGAAACGGCAGCTGCCCGACTGTATACACCAAGGACCCATGTCGATGCCGGCAGTGTCAACCTCCGGGCCCCGCCCCAGCAACTGGCAAAGACCAAGCAGGCTGAATCAGAAGAGTTAAAACGAATACGCCAACAGCGGAGAGTGCATATGTGGCACGTGCCAGCATCCCAGAACAGCAGGATCGTGCTGGGATGGCGAGAAAGGGCATTCCCACGCCTTATCAGCGTGAGGAGCCTCGTAGCATTGGAGTCGTCAAGAGGAAGAATTATAGAGAAGCCACGACCTGCATAACCGTATACTCGGATGAAGGCCCTAGTCGGCAGATGAGACGGAGTCGAAAGCCCGAAGGCAAGAGGGCGAGGGGGTAAGAAGTCTCTAGTCGGACGCGTGAGAGGGCCTCTAGGTATAAGAATCTGATCCACACATATAGAGAGCGCCTACAAGGCAGGGCGGGCAACAGACAGTCCATGTAGACGGAATGACGCGAACCAGACACCTTGACCCAGGCGCCACCCTGGCTTTCCCAGCAGCGCCACTCGTGCCGCATTCGCTGACACAGATGCCCCCGGCCGAGAGCTGGTAGATGCGATGAATAGATAATCTCTTCTATGTTTGCGCTGGCTGGCACCGAAGCGTCGCGAAGGTCTACGAGCAATAGCCTGGAACAATTCGGCATCCAGGCCACCGCCGTGTTTCACCAGCCCGAATGGAGGCTGGCCCTAGTGGTGGTGGCCCTGCGTCATTCACGTGCAGCGCCGATTTCCTCAGGCCCCTGGCTGCGTGACAAGCTTCTTCAGCCTTCACGCCCCTGCCGCTTGACTCCGGCCCGCTTTTGAGGTCGCCTATGTCTTCCAGCCGCAGCACCGATGACAGCCAGAAAGTGCCCGCGCCTCAACACCCAATCTGCGATCGACACTCCAGCCGGCGCCGCTGCCTGCTGCCGCCAGCCATCGATCAATGGCTGCAAGCTTCCACGGACAAGGGCCCAAGCCCGAAGTCAAGATGGCCTAGGGACCTTACCGCTCCCAACACGGCCTGCGCACGGAATTTGCAGAAGTCTCAGCTCTTGCTTACTGGACGCACCCATCCTCAGCCTTGAGTGCCACGCTGCCTGATGCACACACACACACGATCACCGCCTTTTGCGATGCCAACACGGAGCTGGCCCGCGCTTTTCGAGCCAGGATCCAAAGAACCGCACCTCCTCCTCAAGACTCACGTAGACTAAGGCCGACTGAAGACCGGCGGTGAAATCGAGCTGGCCGCAAGGTGCTGGCCGCGAAGTGGCCGCCATCATCTTCTTTCCTGAGATTGGGGCACGGTGCCAGTGGCCTCGGAGCTGGCCGGGCTGTTGATCCGGCCCTGTTGCCATTCGTAGGACAAGCCACCGCTGCTTCTAAATGATAGCCATCAGCCGATCTGCGCGATGCACGGGCTGGCTGCACAGCCGCGTGGCCCTATCTGATCTTCAACCCGTGGCCGGGCAGCGAGATTTCCAACAGGAACTCGCCAAGATCCGCTATCTCCTGGAGCCGCAGATTCTGCCTGAAGTGTGGTGAATGAACCAAGAATCGTGTCGTATCCAACCGACCATGCGGGGGGTAGTATCAGGATGATCTTGCGAGAGGCGAGGTCGGAGGGGGGGGCCCAGCGCCATCGTCGCCAGAATCGCAGCCCCAACCCGAAGTGATCCGGGCAGCACGAATGATATCGCCTCGGTGGAGATGGCACCGTGTCTGCGGTGGCGGGCGCGGTGATCGCACCGGAATCCCCCTGGGGATCATCCCGCGGGGCACCGCCAATGCCTTTGCGGCTGGCCTTGGCATTCCCTTCGAAATCTCGCGGAGCCTGCCCGGACGATCCTGGCGGGCAACACCCATGTGATCGAGTGCGGCCCGCTGCAATGCCAAGCCGATGATTCTGCTTGGCCGGATGGGTTTTTGAAGCCGGGATGTGACCGGGAAGACCAGGGGAAGCTCAAGAAACCTGCCTGGGCACCCTGGCCTATCTGCTGGCGGGGTGCCCAGCAGCTGGCCAATCAGGCACCTTTAACCAGCTGACAATCGATGGCGAACTGATTGAACTTGAATCAGCCGCAATCACAGTGGCGAATGTGGGCACCATCGAGTTCTGTTCTGGCCCAGGGTTCGGCCGGGTCATCCCCGACCTGCTGCGAGGTCACCAATCGCCACACCAGCGAACCTCTGCAGAACCCTCAATGCCCCCTGGCCCTCGCTGGCGCTTCAGCCGTGTGCAGACGCCGACAGATCGCGAGGATCTGCTCTGCTTCCGGGCCCGCACAATCACGATCGAAACCGATCCGGCCAGCTCCCTGTGATTCGATGGCGAAAATCGTTCCCGGGCCAACCCGATCACCTTTGAATGTCTGCCCCCGGCAGTCCCTCATCCGATTTACGCCCCCTGCCCTCGCCTTAGCCGCGATGGCAGCTGATTCAAGAACCGCGACATTCCCGTCAAGATGCACGCCATCAGCAACGGGTGTGCTGGCAGATCCGGCAATCAGCCAGTCGGCAGATCGATCAGCGCAACTGGCCTTCAGTCCGAAACTCGGACAGAGGTCCATTCAGTTTTCCTGGTTGCTGGCGACAGCGTACCGGGAGTGGCACTGGGCGCCATCGCCGGCGCAGGCCCCAGTGCCAGTTGGCCAAGCTATGATGGAGCATCGGGCAACGGTGCCAGTTTTCGTGCTGGCAGCACACGAAGATCTGGTCTATCAAGGTGGGCTCCAGTGGAGCATACGCCGAAATTCATTCGTCCTCCGGGAATTGGTTGGTGGGCCGGTGGATCAACGAAAGAGAATCGCCTATACCAATTGAACCTTCAAGCTCGCCTTTTCTTTCCCCTCGGTAATCACGACTATTAACGATCTGCCCTGCTGCTCGACCTGCCTCTGGGATCCACCGGCCCGCTGCAAATGGCGTTGCGCCTTGATCACCTGGATGTGGCTGGCAATGCTCCCACCGCGGGGATGCCTTCGCCGCGCCTTTCTCGATTACCTCAAGGGCCTCCCAACATCGCTGGCGACCATCTCGACCAGCACAACACAGCAGGGTGGAATGACAGCCGCTGCTCACCTACCGGCCGCGGCAACTTCACGCGGCCTGCCGAATCGTTACTACAGCTCCCGCCAATGCCGGCCCAATTGAGTCTTCGCGCTCGACTCCAACACTTTCAACCAACCCTTGCGGGACAGGCTCCGGTAACGGGGGCAAAAGCGGCAGGATTGGCTGGCGAAAACGCTGAACTCCACAGCAGAAGGCCGAACGACTTCAAGGCCATCGGCCCTGGATTGCTGCCTTCGTTGCGAACACGGACCGGCGCACTCGCGCTGATGAATCTCGCTGGTGAGATCGAGGCGATCGACGACAACTCCTCGATATCGAGAACGAGCCTGAACAGCGGGGGATGGCGCGACAGTGTCGATCAGACAACTTGACTGGCTCCGGGATCGGTTGGGCCCTCCGGCGCAACCCGGCCGGCGCGGGCGCGTCCTGGTGCTCAACCATCGCCGTATGTGACCAGGCGACCAAAGTGGTTCCAGGGCAGACCTGGCCGTACGCCATCAACTCCGCCGGGTGGCTCCGATCAGGTGGCCGCGGACTGGAGGAAGCACAGGTCACAAGAGAGAT
>Ga0163217_1004848_pt1 | contig 10802 bp, 8 predicted proteins | sample SynspAceP_FD_185933 | JGI IMG/M metagenome (GOLD analysis project Ga0163217, IMG submission 185933) | Saline lake microbial communities from Ace Lake in Antarctica - Synechococcus sp. Ace-P (PacBio error correction) | ecosystem: Environmental > Aquatic > Non-marine Saline and Alkaline > Saline ...
AATATAACTGAAATTGGAATTTGATAATCGTCGGGGTGTTATCGCCTTCAATAAATCTTTCTGATAACAGAGTCCATTATACAAAGTTTTTTAATTGGAAAACAAAAGCCCCTTCCTTATTACCGAAAAGCAGCTATTTTTTCCGTTTATTTTTTACTTTTAGTTTTTGGCGTAATTTATCAAGAAAAGCGCCATATACTCCCGTACTGCCTTATTGAGAAAAGGGTTTACAATATTATGTAAAAACACTTCCGATCTTGGCGCAAATAATGGCTCCAGGACATGCCCCAGTCCAATGCCATGCCCATCCGAAGATCAATCCTCCATAATCTGCCCTTTTCTAAATTTCCTTTTGGGATAAATGATTCCGTATTCACCAGAGATTGGACATTTTTTTTTAAATGTTTTAGCTTTTTGATCAGTTTGTATGGAAAAATATACCAGTCACAATTGCAGAGCCAATCACTCGCATACATGTGAAATGATGTCAAGCGAAACATTTCTTGAATTCTACAACCAAGAGATGGATCTTTCCCCTGCTTTCACGAATAAATCCCGAAAGAATTCCTAAACATCAAATATTTAACTAATTCCAACCTTTTTTCGTTGACTTGCCGCAATATTGGGCGGTCGCAACACGATTCATCTATTTCTTTTCTATTATATTCATCTTTTTTATATTTTTATTTTTTTATTGGCAATGTGGAAATGCCCTAGATAATATCTTCTGTGTGAATCTGAACGTTCGGGAACCATCGCCATTCTCATGTGTCAGTTTATTAAAATCTACAAGTTTCATTAATGGTTAAGAGTACTGGCGTCATTCAAAACCCCCGATATAATGATCATTCGTTGCAACTAATGATGGCCATTGAAGCGAACTAATTCCATGATCGCATGGCCTGGAAGGTTACATCCCTGCATAACGAGTTCCAAAGCCAACAAAGAACACCAATACTAAGAAGACAGACCTTTTCCGTATAATTTCCAAGAAAAGAATGTAATTGGCAGTAACACCGGAAGTACGTTAATCTAAAGCAGCTACATCTTTCTTGTTTCTTCTTGAGACATTACTATCTCGTTCGATTGTTAGAAATGAAGTAGTGCAAAAAACCTAATTTAATTACATCCCCTAAGGACGAAATACTAGATTCCAAGTTTTCTTCTTCCAATTTATAAGTGAAAAAGGAATTCCTGAAGGAATAAATCGCACAGGCATGCGAAGCGAGGAAGAAATCCAAAGGTTTTATTTCCATAATCAATAATGGCAAGGCACTGGTATCCGAATCAAGGCCAGCGATGTACAGGCAAGCTGAGACAGGCCATTTGTAATCCATTCATAATGTTTAGTTTATTACTTCAATTGTTCAAATCTGTAATCAATATTAAATTGGTAGTTTAACTCAATATTTACTCTGTTTTATCATGTTTTTAAAGAGAGATTTTCTGACTGACCTTCTTTTTCCCTACAATAGAGTTGAAGGTCTAACCCTGAAAGAATCCTTTAAAACGATATCCGACAAGAACCCAGACATTTGATAATCAATTCCGTATGCTGTTTTTATTAAGACGGAATGCCTTCTGATTGGATTGTCCCATAAAGAAAAGCAAACCATTTTTAGCTTGTCCCTGAATCAACTTTTGATCATCTGGATCTTCTTCAATCAACTCTCCAGAACTTCGAACGTTCCGTGGGAAGACTAAACAAAGAATTTGTTCCTCCCCCACTCTCTGGGAAATAAAAACCTCGCCTGATCAGAAATATCTTTTGAGATTCAAAGTCTCACTGTGGAGTCATTTCAACCCTCCTCTTAGCCAAACACGTAAGGTATGTTCACCGGGTAACATGTAAGCTTTTAGGGTTTTTCATTTCCCCCATTACCTATTGCTGCTATAGAACCTTGCAATTCCCACAAAAGCAAGCTTCGGGCTGATTCCGTTTTAATATTTTCCGGTTGCTTTGCAGCATCGAAAGACTAATAACTTCGCGACATAATCCGGATTCGATTTTGGCTTGAATCAGGTAATACTCAAAACCTAGCGTAGCGATTCCTTCTGAATGCGATATGATGCTTATAATTTTCGTCTGAGTCAATGGATTAATGTCTGTATTGTACAATCCAAGATTCTCCAGTACGCTTCAAGGATCCTCTTGAAATAACATGGTGAACAAGCGCTTTTATTCCTAATTTACAGGTTTTTAAACCAACTGAAAACCCACTAAATAAAATTCCGCCCGCTTCTATTCTCCCGAAGCAATTCAGAAAAGGCTTTCGAAGAGGTGCTCCTGCCCAAATGACTGATGGACTTCCTTTTCATAGCTAATATAAAACTCCTGCCAACTAATCAAATCTTATGAATTGTTTGGATGATGCAGGTCATACTGAGTAAGATTTCATACCGGTTAGATTCTTTGATCAAGGGATCAAATTGCTGTGACATTATTTTCGAAATGTCTAAACAGACACCAGAAAAAAAAACCACTAAACCTAAAGCCCAACTTTCATCAGAGGCGAGAAATACCGCAAACGCAGCACCAGTTCCCAGTGCTATACATCCATAGATTTCCCTGATTTGGGTGCCATGAAATAGGAATACTCAGCATGGAATTAAAATCACATTTCCAATATTTTCCCAACATCTTTTTGTCAGGAGATATGCTCTTGTGTTCTCTACACTTCCATGTTGAGGGCCAAGGGCCAGTTTGGTGACAACTAGCCAAGAAGAACAAGAACAAAAAATCCGAATACTAAGGTCTATGATGTGATTTAATCAAGAAGGTTTTTAAAATTAAAAATCGGCAGGGGGGGGGCAAGTCAATTGCCTGCCATTTTGGGTTTAGCAACTTCTTCTGTTTAATAGAGTAGCGTTGTTGGACAACGTACTCTGTCAACTTACTTTCGAATCCTTAAGAGCTTTTAAGCCCGCATCGACATCGATTAGATTATCATATCTGGCAGAGCAATTGGAATTAATACCCTGGTCAATATCGCAGCACAATGAACGTAGTAATTTTGATCCTTATTTTATTTTCAGCATGCTATCATTGATAGTAATCAAGTTGGAGCATTCTCTGGCACCCTCGCACATGTTTGAAAGGAATTCACTATTTCTTTCTTACACCTAAAATATTCGATCTCAGAATTTTTCTGCTTTTCTTTAGCTAGTTCCTACCGCTGATATGGATTCGATCTGAATCGATTTCCTGACCTGATTTTCCAGATTTAATTCTCCATTCAAATATCAATCGCATAATCGTACCCTACTCGAGCTAATCTTGTGATGACTTTTACTTCTTCTTTCCTCATACTGCTACGCTAGGTTTCTGTTTTCACATCAGGAATCATTGCTTCCTACCCAAACAGCAAAGCTTTCCGTCTATTTCCAATATTTAACGCAGAATTTTGGACAATCCTTTTAGCAAAAACCTGAGGTTTCACGTGTAATCTAGAGATACCCGCACCGTCTCATTGCTGCATGCTTCAAATTCCTGCTGGAGTCAATGTCTCACGCCTCTTTCCAATACTGTATTCATGCTAATCAGTATCTTCATATGTTATCATGCATTTCTGAGGGAAAATAAGCGGAGGGGGAAGTCATCAACCTGTAATTACTTCTTGATAACTCTTTCTTAGTCAATCTCCTGAAGCGCATAATTTGTCTTTCTCTGATTCTAACTAAGGTATCAGAAGTCTCCTTAACTCATGTTTTTTACCACACAGCGGAACCTGCGCCCGTGGGCAGGATGACAATTATTATTGGCAAAGGGAATTATTTTCTGCGAGCGAATCATATAAATGAACTGCTCAAGAATATCTCTTGAAGTCAATTCGGCTATTTACTTCTGTGCCAAATCAGGTCTTCCACATCTCCTATAAATAAGGTATCCCAGTGAAGATTTGCTCTGGCTTTCCTTCCTCATTACTAAGCAAGAACAGGAACTTTACAATGGTATGGCAGGTGTGTGAGCAATTTTATTTTAGCCTTTCAAATTTTTGAATTCTGCCATCTTTAGCCACGATCGCATCAAACCATTTTTTCCATGTTTCGTAGGGAGCCGTAAACTATCGGTGCACAGTCTTTGCTGATAAATCATTGTCCGAAACAATCAGCATGAAATGCGTTCTCAAAACCGTATTTGATTTTAGCATTTCTAAAGGCTGCTTTTCAATATAAGGCTGCACTTTCTCTACGGATCGATTTACCGCTGCTCTCCATCTGAACTCACTATAATTCCGCCTGGGCAAGACATCCCGTATAAATTTTGTTCGATTTCATATCGTTAGTATATTTTTTTATTAATATTACTTAAAGTAATACACATCAAGCTTAAGACCTAAATGATTTGTCAACTACTAGAGCAGATGGAAACAGATGATTCCGAATAGTTTTAACTACTGTGAAAGCTGGAACTACATCCTCGTTCTCTCCAAGGATTTTTTCTTTTGAAAACGCAATACAGTGTTTGGGGACTCACGAAATTGAATTTCTGCGTAATGATTTTTATATCCACATCAACTTTGAGGATTTTGGACTTTTCCCCAAGTGTCTTGAGGCTATCTTCCAAATGGGTTAGCATCATTTTACAAGGTCCACACTCAAGTACGAAGAAATCCCCATACCGGTGTATGCATCGATCTCTCTTGAATGTTTTTTGTTTTTGTGGCTCATCGCTTCGATTTAATTCTTACAACAAAAGTAGGCGTGAAATAGTTCAGCAAGAGTATTTTATCACAGAACGAGACCATCAAAGATCAAAGAAGTTTTAAAAAGTGCTAAAATGACCTGACTTGGCGTTATTTTTTTATTTTCGCGCGTCTAATCCTTTTATAAATGCTCATTTCACAGCATCAATAATTCACTGGCTGGTAGTCTTTGCGTAGCTACAACTAGTGTATTTGTCCTGACCGTTCGAACAAACCGATAGTTTTTGGTCAGGGGAATTTTTGGCTGTTTCTACAAGCTGGAAGTTGCCCTCACCAGGTGCGCCATTCTTTTTCTTTTTGGTGTAACGGAATGTTTAGTTTTTCCTTGCTTTTTGGAGAACTTGTTACAAGATTGCATATTGGATGATGTGGGGAAGTGCGGTCTTCTCAGGATTAATTCTATTTTTTTTGGTCTATCACGCTTTTTTGGGAAAAAGACTGTTCCAATTTGAGAAGGGGTCAAGAAGACAAAAAGGCCAGACAATCTCTTTAATGGAGAGGATTAAGTCGGATATTGGGTTACCTTTAGACGATGTTTCTGGTTTTCTGCGGGTAGAGGCAGAAGTTTCGCCATGTCTTCTGTCTTTACCGCTTGTGATTGGGCGTTTTTTGAAATGGGATGTGATCAAAGATCCACGCGAAGAAAACAATGGAATGATTTTCATTGCCTATTTGGTAGGTTTTCCTCGGTTGTCACATTGTTAATTTGGTAACGCTACCGGCTTTGGCTTTGAATTTATTAATTTCAAAAAATCCGAAAAGCGAACTTCAAAGGTTAGGCAGTTATTCGCTATGTTTTTGGGTGGAATAGCGTTGATCATCATCAATAATATTATCATTCCGGCTTCCTAGCTTAGCTGGATCGTGTGGATTTTCTTTGTCATAGCCTAGACTACGCTTTTGGATCAGGAATCGTAGTCTTCATCATCCTTTTATTCTGTCTGGAGTTTATTATGCCTTACGTCTACTCAGAAAGAAAAGAAGGCATCTTAAATACTGGCACTCCTTTCGTTTTGATTTTATCCTGATTGGGTATATCATTCCTATGCATTAATCGTAATCCGTGCCATCAAGCCCAGTTATCAATGAAAATGCTCCCAAAGACCTCAATTAGCTTTGTTTTCTATTTGAAGCGAGAGCATATGGGTATCGACCCTTACTTCATGGACAGTATTTCACTGCCAACTGGTAGATCAAGTGGCGAAGGCGATCGGTTATATGCAGGGTAAGACAAGTATGAGATCGTGATTATAGCCCTTGTAAATATCTTCGAATCGCCAAAAAACAATTCTCCTCGTGTTTATTTACTCAGAAAATCATCAGGGATCTAATCCGCAAAAGCTTTGGCCTAAGAGAAGGCCAAGATCCAACCTTCGGCGATAACCTATATTTTATGTTTTCCCCATCAGTTAGGGGCGATGTATTTCAGGTATTTCATGTGGAAATTTCTTTCAAGGTAGGGGAATCGACTTTTCCGCGATGCCACTTGGATGGAATTACAGATGCAATTTTCCAGGATTACCGAATACATTACCGAAATAAAGGCATAATAATTCTGATGCTTCCGCTTCTTTCTGGGGGAATTATGGATTAATTTTTCCAAGCTAAAGTCGATCCAAGTCTTTTAAGTCAACCTGATGCATCTTTCTGATATGGAGAGTCTTGGTGCTCTAACTAAACTCGCCTCCATAGAACTCGGGAAAGAGATTAATATCTAACCGTGGGGTAGGCTTCTTGCATTTTGCTTTTGGGTAGGCATGGGAAGTCTTGCCATCGCCACATGAAGTAAGGCAATCAGAACTTAGCAACTGCCGGAATTATTGCGACGCCTTTTGCATTAACCGGTAGTTTGGCTGATGGCTAGTGAAAACTGGAATGACCAAACCGGAGAGGAAGACTCTCTATATACGGTGATTCTGCCCGTAACTTCTATGGCCTCCTGCGCACCAATGCAATTCTATTTACAGGAGGAGATAATTGGACCTTCACCACTCTGGTATTTTTAAGAAGTGGAAGGTTTCGAACAGATGTCCGTGTATCGTATTGAGTTATTTTGGATAACCGATTGGTATGTGGGAGCATGCCAAATCAGGCAGGTGATTCTGAGCATTACCCTTCAGCCTCGATCCAGAACGATATCAAAAAGGGACGAAGACGTGTTTTATACGTGCACCGAACGAGAGGCTTTAAACGCAATCTAGTGCAAAGATATCTAAACTTTAATGTGGCTCTCCGCTACTTAAAAATGGAGACTGGTTGGAAAAGCATCGTTACATGGTCGCCTTTCGAAATTTGAATCTAGAAGTGGATAGTGCGCGCGTAAGTTACATCGATATCATTCCAGAGGAATTCGCCGAGCTATTTGTAGCCTCAATAACTTTGCAGGTCAAAGGGCAATAGCTCGACATCACGCGCGACTCTTGACTCGCCTGCTAGTCTGATCACTCAACTAATTGGGATGTCCAACTTTTTATTATATACCCCCACACGCAACGCACACCCATCACTCGCCACATTGGATTAACATCGCCCATGAGCACATACGATAGACAGCCCATACGGAAGGTTCCTACTATATCGCATTACATTCCTATCGCGCAAACCAGATAGTCCGAGAAGAAATATAGGTTCAATAGCCGACTCTGGGCTGTATTCAAATTTCACGAGAGATTCGACTTCTAGAGGTATGAATACACCCACCACCAATGACCGTTTCGACCCTACCTTGTGAGGAATAACCAGAAGTTGCTAATAGCGAAGCTCGCTTTAGCATTTAGCATCTGTGATGGTGGCCGCAACTCTATTGAGATCAAAGATAAAATGGAAAAAAGCTGCTGAACTATTGCATTATGGTTTTGAGCAAAGTCGATAGCCAAAATGAAGACAATAACCCGATGTGAATTCAAATGTCTAGTGGTCAATCCCAGTTCACTTTTCTTTGAGTGGGCGAAGATGAAAAAGCGAAATGGGATATTATCGACAAGTCTCTAAAAGGATCTTTGATATGATTGGTCTACCCAGACTCAAAACAGACGATTACGATCGTGAGATGATGATTTCTATCGAAATGGTCAATATTTCATCCCACATTTTCGAGGCGCGAGGCTATCAGGAAAAAGACAGGGATTTTTGAACATTAAGATGGGGCATTATTAGTGCGCGGAGGAATCGGAGGAAGCCTGCTTGATCGAAAAAGATGATGATTGATAAACAAAAGCGAGCTCAATATCTTGGGCTCGATTTTTGTTTTTGATAAGCATAATTTCAATACAATTACTTTGGTCTGTAGGCATTTTGAATAGTTATTCAATCGTTAGGGATAATAATCTTGAATTAGGATTTCTGGTTGCCAAATATCTTAGGATTAAATGTTGATACTCGATAACTACTTAAACACGCTAGATCCTATTTTTTCCGAAATAAAATAATCCAGCCCTCTTCAGGAATATCGACGACCAAGTAATCTTCATGAGAGATGTCACCAGCTTTTGCCTTGCTCCTTGTGAAGCTTGTTTCGATTCATTCGATTGAGAAATTTTTCGTAGGCATTCGGATCGAAAAGGAGCTTATATGCAAATCAAAAATATCGATAACGCATGATTTTCTGAACCGATTTTGATATAGCCTCATGGTAAGTCCAACTTTATCATTTCCCTCCTATGCATTAGCTTGAACAGAATCAAAATGCAGCGCTAAATCCTCAATTCTTTGAGGCTTGTATTCACGGCTTCATGCCAGGATTCCTTGAAGGGTGGTGGAATTTAATATTTGGGTGTGGAGATTCATAGCTTTTCCGCCGGTTTCAAAACTCGATAAATCTCCTGAGAAAAAGTCGGTGTTAGGATATGCTCGATCACCTGGAACTTACTATCGTATCGTAAGACTTTCAGCATTCCTCAAAAGGTTGGTATTTTACAGCTTGTCGGAATCAATTTTGGGAATCTTTAAGGTCAACGAATGATGACTTCTTAGATCTTATCAAGTCCAAAGGTGAGAAGCCAATGCAGCAAACCTCCATCCTCGCCCTTCTCCAACAAACCCATTCCAGAAGATCTCCAGAATAAAAGGCTTTTGGCCAATGTTAAGCTTTAAGTATCTTTGATGAATTGGGGTTGTCACTGAACCAACTTGTCAGATGCGATTTCCGTTGTATAGGTAGCCATTTAAATTTACTATTTTGGCAAAATAGGTTTAATTTTTTTAAAAAAAAACGAGAAAATACCTAATGAAGCACAAAAGAATAAAATATACTATTTCACACTCTTTTCTTTTGGAATGGTTCTCATGCATTTTCAATCAAAAAAATCTAAGCGAACCTCAATCAGGCATTCGTATTAAGTTATTCCTCGAACTAGGATTAGATTTGTTCTGTTAAATTTCTGAACAGGTTTTTAAGGCTCAATTTGTCGTTGAGAAAGATGATACAAATCAGGAGTTCATACCTTCAGTTTCACCTATTCAAATGTTGATTCTACACAAGAAGAGATTCTTGGAGATCAAACATGATTCTTAAACTGCAATGAACCTGAACCCAATGATACTGATTACGGCATTGGGTTTTTGAAAGGAGCTAAACAATATCTCCGAGATAAACCTAAGTTCTTCTTTTCAACGCTTTAGATACGCGGCAGGGTGATGATATTTATTACCATTTAGATCTTTCAAAAGTATTCCTTTTTATTAGATTCCTTGATTTTGCGCTATTAATGCCAGGGAATGGAGTAAAGATTTGATAACTTATCTGAACATCGGAGCAATTTTCCTTACTTTTCAAGAGCAGATGCTCGGGTCGCAAAATTGCACTCTTCTTTATCCTATCAACTTCGAAGTGCCCTACCTCCCATGGAACCAGCCAGCGCAGTTTTCAAAAGAACTAGAAGTCGTAGAAGACAGAAGGAGATTTTTTTGGAGACAGTCCAATAACTCGATAAAATGGATATATATTTGTCCAGAGGAACACATCAAGACTGACTGGAAATGGTTTTGAAACTAACATGAGGCCTTCCCAAAGGTGAAAGACTGGGAGGAATGGTCAAATGGTCACCTATATATATCTAACTAAGAAAAGTAGCCAAGCCATCATCTAATTAGACAACGGACAAGAAAAAGCGCTAGATGAAAATAAAATATGCGGGATCGTTTAACCCGGGAATCCAGATACTGTCGAAGACTTAATCGGGAGTATTCAGGCAAGTCGGATTCGCAATTTACTTTTAACTGATTTTAAGAAGGGCTGGAAAACGGACAAAGGCATCGATTTACTATTGTGATTGGGTGCTCTCAGAGTAAATTTTTTTAATTTGACAGAGAAGTGTTGCGCTAACTTAATGACCGCGCATCGACACGAGGTTCAAACTTCGCTTTAACCTTTGCGAGGGTAAAAAATTATACAGCCCAACGTATTATAAACATTGAATCGATCCTCGAAGCTATAGCAGTTTTGGTTCAAGAACATATCCTATGGAGAAGCGGAAGATGGTTTCTATTGAAAAAGGAGCCGGCAAAAAAAGATTTCATTTTTGGAACCAGAAGCTTTGTCAATTGGAAAATACAAAGTTCCAGAGAAGGCAAGGACTTGGAGTACTCCGTTCTTAGAAGAACTCAACAGTCGATCTCTGAAGATTAAGCGAACATAGATACATAGCTCGGATGCGGAAACATACGTAGATTCAAATTTTTTCTCTCGCTCCAGCAGCTGCCTTAGATGCGATCACTGAACAGTTTAATCACTGGCGAAAAAATCTAAGGTTGTAGTCGATCAACATGTCAGCGATACGATAATGCCTCCTTAGAACATGTGATCGAAAGCTTGTTTTTGGCAATAGGGAATTGACCCTGTATTGATTTTGGATCGATCACGATGTTCGAAACTTCGGAGATACTCGGAAGCGAATGTGCCGGCGTTGTGATAATCGTCATTCCCTGAAAAAAGGAAGCGCTCAGATCAATGGAGATGCGCTCAGACATCCGCGGGAAGCAACTAAATCAACTACCAATTGCACGTGTTAAAACTTATTCTACACCTGCAAGAGACTTGAAAATTGGCTTGATTCTAATTCGGAATTACTGAGAAGACAGAAAAATCTATGTAGAAGC
>Ga0163217_1013054_pt1 | contig 10801 bp, 10 predicted proteins | sample SynspAceP_FD_185933 | JGI IMG/M metagenome (GOLD analysis project Ga0163217, IMG submission 185933) | Saline lake microbial communities from Ace Lake in Antarctica - Synechococcus sp. Ace-P (PacBio error correction) | ecosystem: Environmental > Aquatic > Non-marine Saline and Alkaline > Saline ...
GAAGAGAATCCCTTAAATAAAAAAAAATTTTTTTTTTTTTTTTTAAAAATTTTTTATTTTTTTTTTGGGGAAATTTTTTTTTTTTTGGGGAAAATTTCACAATAAAATATAAAAAAAAATCCCCTTCGTCTACATTTTTTCTGCTCTAACTTCCTTCGTAGAAAACAAATTAAAGTTTTTTGATAAAAACTAAGAGCCCCTTGGAATTAAATCCATTTCCGGTTTTTTCTCCACTTCCAAAACGTGCTTCATATTCCTTTAGGCCTCCTTCTTTCCAATCTCCTTTCGAAGCAGCGGCACTTGGTGTTTTTTTTCCCTCCTTCCTCCAATTTAAATAACTACATTTTCAGCCTCCCTAGTAAAAATGTTGCTCTGCTTTTTTGTTCATCCCCCTAAGGTGTGAATGATTTTTTTTTTGACTCTGTATTTACAATCGTAATCCTGGTTTGGTCTATGTTTTAAATCCGTAGGGCGATGACGGTAAACGGCGGAATAAGCCTCTTTCCAACAGTGTTTTCTCTTCACCAACCCCATAATAATGTTGGGCCCCCTGACCTGCTTCACCTTGAATATGATCGTTTTTAATTTCTCCAATTCCATCAATAGTAATTTCTTTAACTGCCAGAACAATTAATAACAAGACATTTTTTGCGCCTGCCAATTTTGTTATCATTCAAATAAAGGAGAATCTAATGCCTGTGTAATAGCTTTCGTTAGCTCTTGAATTACCTGATGCTGTTTTGCCAGAACCCATAAATAGCCCGTAACGCTTTCGAGAGTACGTTTAGCATCAACGTAAATCGATGTTTTGGTATAAGGTGGGTAATTACTTCTGCGTTCCTCTAGCGCGGTTGCCCACACTTCATCTGCCTTAGAAAAAACCTGCTTTTTAAAACCTAAATTCCATAAACTTCTCGAAGCTTTTGTGTTAATTAATAATTAAAGAATCTTACATTTTTACGAAATTTTTTCGATACCAGCTTGAGCCTGCTTGGTTCTCATTTGACCCTTCAAAAGAATAAAAGGAAAATGGTGAACCAAATACCAACCGTAAAGGATATCCAGTTCCCTTAGCTTGTTTAGCAAAATCATTGTGCCGCTCCAGTTTCCAGTACCAAACCGCCCATTTCCGGCGGTTATAAAAAACCATTTTGGTATTTGTACCCAAACATGTTTTTTATTTCCTCCAATGCTTTTCTTAAATGGCAGATTGCTCTCAGCCACTTTCAGGATTTGCCTCCAGCTTCAAGAACCCTCGGTTAATGAAACTCCGAGTTTGAATTTTTTGGAACGCTACTTGTTATCAAGTGCTTGCGAATCCGTATTACAAATAATAAAAATCAACGCCAATTAATCCTGCCCGTGTACATGTATTGATGGCATTACTACTCCACCACCGCAACCACCGATTATAACTTTTATTTACATTACTTTGATTTTTTTGGTAAATCAAAGCTATACTTTCCAAATTTCGTTTATTGTTTGCTCAATCTATTTTGTATTACTGGTTTATACTGTGTTCTCTTTTTTGATATTATTCTGCGTTGTCTAGAAAAAATCTTCAATTTATCCAGACCACTTGTCAAAATATTGATTTACGCTCCTTTTCTGTGCCGTTTTTTTGGTGCAGAAGTTTCAACGCTATTCCCATTTTTACTATTTTCACTTAACCGCTTGTTCTGTGCCAGAAATTGCCTCTGGCTCTCAAGTTCCACCGCCCCTCTTTTTTTAGTTTTATTTTTTAAGGCATTCATAGCCAACCCAACACTGTTTGCGTACAAACGGACTTGCGATTTCCTCGTCTGAATCTCCCGCTAAATGCTATTTGGATAACCCGATAACGTGTATCCATTCCCGTGATGTATTCTAACCAATTGCTTTTAAGTCTTTAAAATTGGCTACCTCCACCTGGTTAAAAACATACCGCAATAAGTTTTTTCTTTTTTTGATCGTCATGACCGTAATTTTTAATCTCAACATATACCTGCCCTCTACAACTCTACAAACTCTGGCGTGAATTAATTTTAGAACAGATTTTTAAGGGTAATTTCCTTAGGTTCTCTTCCCTCGTAAACCTGGAATAGAAACAATTTCATTGTCTTTATTTTCACCTGGCAAAGCAGATCCAATTTAATTTTTAAGCAACTCTGCCTGTTTCCTTCTATGATCGAACAACCCTCCTCTAATAATCTTCGGTAATACATTAACCTCAAAGGGATACCGCTGTATGCCTAATGATTTCCGTCTTTGAAAATAGCCAAAATCTGTTGTTCCTCCTCCTAATATCATCAAGGAACTCCGCTTCCTTTTTCTTCTTGACTTAAAACAGCATAGCAAGATGCTAAGGGCTTCAAGGGTGGATGCTTCCCTAATTCTAATCTGCACTTTTAAATACAACGACCTACATTTCTTTAATCGAAGATACTTGACCTACAACTACATGGAATTAAGCCTCTAATCGGCCTCCATACAATGCCCATCGGTCTTTAATTTCTTGCTTGCCCGTCCTACTTTATATCTTGAAGGCATACATGAATTATTTCCTTCACCAAGGAAGCATGAATTAAATTTGTAAACTTGGTTGCCAAAGTTTTATCAACCATCATCTTCATTAATCACCTTCTTCAGAAATCTGGTCGGGTAATATAATCGCTGTGTTGAAGACTTCTGAGTGCTGTCCTGCAAATACCAACTACAACAGAGCTTTTTTTAAAACCAGAATCTGTTTCTGCTTCTTCCGACCGCTTGTTGTATAGATTGTATGGTTTGGTGTGATATTATTAAACTACGTCCCCTGTGTAACCCCTAAACTCTTAGATCCTACCGATACCTAAAATCTCTATTTTAACCGTACTCATTTTTCCTTGCCCGAAATAGCCACAAATTTTTTGTTGTCCCGATATCTAAACCAACTGAAATATTTACCTTGTTCCATATCTTAAATTTTAGTGCACACAACCTGATTATTATATTCTAAAACTTACTAGACTATAGGTGCCTAACATTTTATCTTTTGTTCTTTACGTAAAAAGCCTAAACTTTTTTAAATTTTTGATCTAATGCTTCCGCTTTTCCCAAGTTCCAACAAAATGAAATCCGTTCTAATTTTAAACCTGATACTTGTTATTATTTAAGCCGCGAATACTATACCAATTTTTATGCAAAAAAGTCATCACCAATTGATATGGTTTAAAATTGCAAACACTATCTCTTAAAATTTGTACCGGTAATGTTTCCCTGGTGATAAATCGGAACCCTTGCGAATGATTTGGGGAAAGTGGGCATCTGCTTTCCGCTTCATCATCAAGATTTAAATATTTGTATTGCCTTCTACACGAAACCTATAGGTTTCCTTTGAGCGATTTTGGTCGTCAAGGTTCGTTTATAAGTCATATAAAACTTGCACATTTTTAACCATTTTATTAGCCTGAATGGCTTTTTTTCAATAGTATTTCAAAACTAATTTTTTCTTTAGCACATTTTGCAAACCCCTTGGAATTTTTTTTATTAACAATTTATTAACATGCCCGTTGTTAAGTTAAATTGTACCATGGCAAACTGAACATCTAGATCCTGTAATCACTTTACAGCAACTTCTGATATTAGAAAATGCATAAACACCTATAATACAAGACATTAACAAGACAACTTTGGCTATGTTCCCAGTTTTATTTCATACGTTAGTACCCCTTTTTCAATTTTCAAACTTCTAATCCAATATCGCCAAGCACCCATGAACCACCATACTTCTGGTGGCATTTTTAATTTCTGCGACTAAATTTTTTTTTGAATAACTTTTTTTATTTGATTTTCTATTTTTTCTAATAACCACTCCGACGTAATGCCTTGCCTTTGGGTTTTTTCTCTTGCAGATAATTATCAATAAAAAAATGTTTCAAATTGTGATAAGCTGGTGCAAAAATCATCCCGCAAAATCTTTTGTTCTTGAAAACAAATGAGGTGAACCAAACGACCAATACTTTTTTTTATTAGGATGCATTTCTGAATACGGCATGGAATACCGCATTTATTCTGTTTTGGATGAATGCGCATATCATCAATAAAGACAAAATCAAATCATTTTCATTCGTATGAAAAATCTACGTTGTAACCCCTGAAACATTTCTAAGGCGGGAATAACTTTTCAGGCTTCACATTCGCCTCCTAATGCCAATGGCCAGTGCCTACCAAAGCAATTAAATAAGTTATGCCTGCCTGGTTTTCCCAAATTTGAGCCCCTTATAAAGCACTGTTGGTGTTTGTAACATCAAAAACATAAACTCCCGTTTGTAATGCTCCATTTTTTGCGCAGTAATCCGAATCATCTTCTAGTACCATAGGTGATCCCTCTAATGGCAACCATTACAAACCAATATTTTCATTTTCTCTTTATTTTAGATACAAATTTTCTCTAAAAGATTCATGAAGCGCTTCGCCCGTAACCGTAAATGGTCTAAAATGAATCTGCGGTCCATTGAAGTGAACACAAGCTATATCTGGTAAAAGCGGTTAAAAATGAAACGATCAAAATTCATCGGCTTCTTAAACAGAATATTCAGAACCTTGGTAATAAAAATTACTTTTTAAAATCATCTGAAATTCCACCTAAAAAAGCCGTCATAGGCAAGTGTGCCTCTTTTTAGCAAATGCCGCTAATAATACTTGATGTTGTTGTTTTAAACCGTGTCCGTTTCTGAAACTACGGCAAAAACAAAAAGTTTCTTTAGTTACCATCAAAACAGCAGCCCTTTTTTTTATTTGAAAACCTTATTCTTAAAATAGTTGAGCTCCCGTATGATCAATTGGGTCTGGCCTGGTGTATAACACACTAAAACAAGAAAGCTTTATCTAAGATTTAGCGTCAATTTCAGACAGGCATCGGTATGATGAATCTCCATTCCTGTCGTTTTCCTTCTAATTCCAAAGTTAAAGGGATGCGGTTTTATCATATCCAACCTACATTTTACCTAAAAACAATGAAAATACCTACTAAGGCCGGACAATATCCAATGCCATCCTATTCTAAAAAAATATACGCTCTGTATTTGGTTTCATATTCATTTTATTTAATTGGCTTTAGGCTATAGCTCTAAGCTGTATGCTTTTGGTTTTTTTGTTCTTTGTTCCTTTTCTTTACTCTTTACTCCTCTAAACTCTCTTTTCTCTTAACTCTCTTCTTCTCTTCTCTCTTTTCTCTACTCTCTTCTCTCTCTTTACGCTCTTTTCTTACTCTTTAACAAATTAATTTACAATCCACCAGCAACGGGAAATGCATCGACTATATAGACAACAAATTCTCTATCTCAATCAACAAATTGCTTTCAAGTTGCTTGGGCATGGCTAATTTTTTACAATTATCAGCTATTGTTTTCTGCTTGTTCTTATCGGTAAATAAAGCTGTAAAATGGCATCTCAAATTCAGTGTCCTAATCACTTTCTTTATTAAAAACGGCCGCCTGTTTGGTCAACGCAATGCTTTTGCATTTTTTAGTTTGATGATCTTCTGCCACATTGGGAGAACGGAATATAAATAACCGGTTTACCCACAATGCAATAATTCCGAAACAGAACGCAGCCCCCCAGCTCTTGAAATAACCATATCCCGCTGCGGCATACGTAAAAATCCATTCGGTTTAAAAATCAGTAAAACCTTTTTACCCGTTTGTTGACTCGTACTTTTTATAAACTCTGATAGTATAATTTTTTCCCACCCTTGCAATACCTGTATTCCTAAATTTTCAAAATAAGCAAGTTCTTTTTCGATCAATTGATTGATACGTTTGCACCTAAACTGCCTCCTAAAAACGACTATATGGCTTGGCTGCGGTTAATCCAAAAAATGATTAATGCTTCTGTTCGATCCGCCTATTCATTTTCCCACGAGATCACCACGTTACAGGATTTCCCTGTTTTTACAAATTTTTCTTTTGGAAAAAATTGCTCCATTCCTCAATAGGCCACACATATCTTTTTGCCTTTTTGCTAAATAATTTATTGTGTGACTCCAGCATACGAATTTTTGCTCTTGCAACTACGCAAGCGAATTCCCAAAGCTGAAGCCCCTTTTTTTAAAAGAGGCCACTCGCAAACCGCCACCTGTTCCAATTACAACATCTGTTTAAAACTTTTTACTATGGCAATTTGCCTTTATTCTCAAACTACTTATTAATTTATGGGAATAAGAGGTTTTTTAAAGTGTTAGTTTTTTCTTTGATCCGCGGTTATCCACAAGCCTTCAATCTTATAACCTCATAGGTACTTTTTCATTTCCATTTCGAATCCTTTGCGCTCAACAAACAAAAATTCAGCCATCAAGGGTACTCAATTTTTAATTTCATTTGCAATAGCAATGTGCCGGGGTAAAATAATGCCCGCCCGTACCCGGCACCAGAAAGTATGAATCTATAATTGTCCACTTAAAACTTCTAAGGGGTTTATTTCATGATCATCCACGGAAACTCGGTTCCGTACTTGCCTCTTTATTACTTCGCACTTAAAATAATACCAATTGCTTAAACAGGTAATCCACGTAGAGGTACCAACCGCTACTGATTTAAAAGGCAAGGGTTTGGCCCGTGACAGGAATAACTCTACGGCCATGCCATAATTAATAAAGGCTGAAAAACAAATGGCAAACCTACGCCTACCAGCTAATAACTACCAAAAACTGAGGCATTTCCGTTGGCACGACGACAATTCTAAAGAGTAAATAAAAGGTAAAAAAAGACCAATAGGGAGTCCCCGCCTACTTAAACCATATTCTTCGATGATAATGGCAAAATAAAATCCGAAGAACTTTGTTGGTAAGCAAATTTTTCTGAACACTTTTTCCTGCTCCTTGCCTTATAAACCACACAAGTAGCTATCGCTATTTTTTGCTTTTCAATTTGATAATCTGCTTCACCATCTTCACCGTTTTAAAAAAATTGTCTATTCTGTTTGCCCAAGTAGTAACTCGATTGGGAAATAAATCTGGAAAGCGGCCCTTTGCTAATTAAAATAAATTAAAGACGCAAAAACAAAGCCCCACTACCTACCAATCCCCAATAAAACTTCATAGGAAATACCCGGCCTAAAAATAACAAAGTAACCATCACCAAAAAAAAAGATAATAGCTCGTTGAAAAATTTGGCAGGAAGTAAATTAAAATTATGACTAAAAAAAACTGGGAGCCACAAGGGTAAAAACTCTCTTGAAAGCGTATTGTTTTATCCTTTTATTTTCGTTAAAATACCGCGCTACATAGGCCAATTAACACTACACAGCTGCTTAAGGTTGACGTTTTGAACGTAAAACCCTATTAAAGGCAGCCGAATCCACCTACTTGCATTGGCGCCACCAATTGTTGTTTTCCTTGTGCAAGGTTGTAACACTAAATAGTAAATAAAACAATGGGCATAGCTATTAAAGACAATCCTTTAAAAAATGCTCCGGAATTTTAATGTACGCCATAAATGATGGCTAAGCCTAAGGCCAGTAGAAAAGCAATGTTAAACAAAAAGCCTAATCGTTGTACCCTGTACCGTTCCCACAACATATACAAGGTTACTGCTCGCGCTGAGACTGGTAAAAATGAAAATAAAGCTAAGAGCGCACAATGGCCCAAATAGCTTTAATCTCCTTTTATTTTGTTGAAAAACTCCATCTTTTCTTATAAGTTTTTTACGGCTTCTTTAATTGTTGGCCCGCGATCCCTTCATAATTGTAAACAAATCAAAAACTTGCGCATGGCTGGAGATAATAAAACCGTAATCTCCCCGTTCAGCATTTTATACGCTACTTATTTAACTGCTTCGTTCCAATACGCAAAAGTTTCGAACACTAAATCTACCACCGTACCCAAAAGCTTCTTTGATTTTAGTATTATCCTTTCCAAGCAAATAATGGCTTTTTAACTTTTTCTCCTTAACCAATGGGCCATCAATGACTTGTTAATCAATTGCCTTTGTCAACCCCCACGATCCAACACCGTCGGAGTTTATGCTTTCCCAAGGCGTAATAGGTTTGCGTTAAACATTGGTAGCCTTTGAGTCTTGAATATAGGCCACCATGAGGTAATTTTAAAGCAACGCTTTCTAACGATGTTCTGCAACCCTGAAAAATTTGCAACACTCTGACGAATGGTTTCTTTTCGGATACCAATAAGTTTTGCTGCTGTTGAAGGCTGCCATGCTATTTTTTAAGATTGTGTTTGCCTCTAGAGCTAAAGTGTCTGTTTTCATTTAATGTTTGTTATTTGTGATAATCTGTATATTCTCGTTTAAACTAAATGCGCCTTCTACCACTTCTTTTTGAATAGAGAACGGTAGTAATTTGGATTTAATAGGGTGTTTTGAAAAGCCAGGCCGTTAGATCTATGTCGTCTGCACTCATAAATCAGAATAATCATCTTCGGTTTGGTTTCGGCATTACTAGACATTTTGAAAGCGATATAATTTTCATACACATACTCATACCGGTCTAAATGGTCCTGGTGATATCGTTCGTTTAAAATGGCGATGTGTGGTCTAAAATTTACAATACCATCTAACTGAAAACTAGCTGATCTCTAGTACGTTAATAGTCAAAATTGTTTTCCCGCGACCATTTTTTTGCAATAACTATCCCCAATATTCCCTGCCATTCCGACGTTTAAACCTTCATTTTTTTAAATGTGGTTTACCAACTAGTCCGTCGTGGTTTTTCCGTTACTTACAAGGTAATTCCGATAATTTTCGCGTCGGTATAGTTGAGGCAAATTCAATCTCTGAAATCACAGGGAATTTCCTTTGCTTTTTAAGTTTGTTGGCACTATAGCCACTTTATCAGGTATTCTGGGACTTTTCATCACTAGATCTGCCAGTCAGATTCTGGATTCAAAGTATGTTGCTCTTCTTCCAAATCAAATTCCAAAATGTCAAGAACTTTTTTTGTACTTCTCTTTTATTTTTGCCTTTTAATCTGAACAAAGACTGTATACCCCTTTTGCTTTTCCCTAAATTGCAGTACCTACCCGCATCTTTTCTCCTCCTCCTAAAAAATCAACTAAGCTTTTTCATGACCTACTCGCACTTTTAAGGTTACTATGGTAAACAATTGCCAATTAAAATCCCACAATCCAAAAGCGGGTCACAAATTTTAACTTTCGGTGATATCCCTTTTTTCTGATAAATGGTGATGTAGGCGAGCATTAAAAAATACGCCCTTCCTTCCTCCAAATCTCTTTTTGGTGTATTTGAAATACCCCACTTGGCAGCATTACTGACTATTGATTCTGCAAAAAAGATTCCAACAAAAACAAAAGGGATCAATAATTCTTTTTCTAAATAATAATGGCTATGAACGGCAATGAACACCTCAATAGTTAAACTACCCGTATCGCCCAATAAAATTTGGAGCTGGAAAAGCATTGTCATAAAAAGAAGCCACTAATGCCCGCAAGAATGCAGCTACAAAAACTATAATTCACACCGGCTCGTTGAATAAACATGATGTCTAAAGTAATTAGAAGAATATAATTTTTCCGGAAAATCCAAGTAAAATGCCTAATGTTAAACAATGATTGCTGACGTTCCCGCTGCCAGACCCGTCAATCCCATCCGTTTAAAATTTGCGCCATTTTGGATAACTGCGGGTAACAATAATAATAATGATGGAATAAAATTTAAACCATGCATATTTTTTCTGCTCCATCGCCCATAGCCAAGAAAATTTAAGCTGGTAATAGTCTAATTCATTATTTTTAACTAAAGGAATGGTCGTTTTTGTAGACTTAATCTCCTCACTAATCTGCCTTTCAGCATTTATAAACCGAGTGATGAGTTAGTGTACTGTGCTCTTCTGGTAACTTCTGATGAAAATAAAGCGTTGCACGTCAATTAAAACCCAAGACCAACCTTGACCTAAACTTTAAAACTTGCCTTTTAGCCACCTTTATCTTTCTTGAATATTTGATATAATCGTCAATGAAACCAATAAATTCCCGGCATCCAGAGGGTCGTGACAATTTTAAAAGCATTCACATAAATATTATCTAGTTGAGCGAAAAAGCAATACAGGAGATAAAGCGTCGCAATGATGAATGAATGATACCACACCCATGGTAGGTGTAACCTGGCCTTTTGTTTTTTTGCCCATTCTAAGAACCTAGGTCTGAACAGTTTCTTCCTCTCCTATTTGGGTTTTTTTTGTAGGTAAAGAGATAATTTTTTTTTTTAGCCCGTATACCCGTTGCAATTAACAAGACCGAACACAAAACAGCCAGATGCAAGGCCCTGAAGGTGGATGAACTGAAACAGTCCGGCACCTGGTACTTGGTAGTTTTTTTTCTAAAAATTCAAAATAAATAAATATAACATCTTATTTTTTAGTTGGTGGTTGCTATTTGTCTAGACTTTTTAACACATGTCTTTTACGGTTTTGAAAATCATCAAAATCTACCCGAACGCCATTAGTTTTCTTGGTAGGTTTCATGCCTTTACCTGCTATTAACAATGATATAGTTTGTATTGGCTAACAGGAGGCTGTTTTTATCGCTTGAAGCCCATATTGTTCCTATCACGAGCACTTACGGAACATTTTGAAGGCTTCTACGCCTGCTTCAATCTCTTGAAGTATTTGCGTCTGTTGTTCTGTCTAGGATTATCAGAGGTAAAAAATTACGGTAGTACTCATATCAGAAGCGGATTGACCCATAACCGGGCGCTTTAGACTTATCTCTAATCGTCCCCACACGCCCAACAACCGGTGATGACGTTTCATTTCCAGTTCCTCCAATGTATTAATTGGTATCAAGTTACATTTTTAAGCGCATCCGGCGTAT